>ENA-ORCR01000015-ORCR01000015.1-marine-metagenome-genome-assembly--contig:-NODE-15-length-306769-cov-30.165466_pt1 | contig 306769 bp, 288 predicted proteins | sample MGYA00237782_ERZ508514 | MGnify/ENA primary metagenome ERZ508514 (study PRJEB26185, sample SAMN06268960) | marine metagenome | isolation source: Eden Landing Ponds, San Francisco, CA, USA | place... | reverse complement strand
TCTGGAGTCACGAGAGCGAGGCCTTCGTCCGTTCGTGGCGCGAGGAGGACGACTACCGGCTGTTCGGGCTGTACGAGACCGACGAGGAGAGCTCGGTCGAACGTGACGACGTGACCGACAGCGAGACGCTCGTCGCGGTCGCGGGCGTGTCGATCCAGCGTGTGCTCCACCACGAGCGGCACCTCTGGGTCCACGACTTCGTCGTCGACGAGCAGCGGCGCGGTGAGGGGTTCGGGAGTGAGCTGCTGGAGTGGCTCGACGCGTGGGCGCGCGACCGCGGTTGCGAGAACCTGGCACTGGCCTGTGTCGCCGACAACGGCGAGGCCCGGTCCTTCTACGAGAGTCGGGGACTCGACGTGTGGGGGCACGTCATGGAACGCGAGATCTGAGAGACAGGCGGCAGCCGTTCGGGATCTGCCCGGCACATCGACCGGGCTTTTGAGGCCGGGACGCCAGGCGGGCGTATGGACCAGGTCTTCGCGCCGTGGCGCATCGAGTGGGTCGAACGCGAGGGCGACGACGACGAGATCGACGGATGCGTGTTCTGTGCCTTCGCCGAAGGCCCGCGCGACCGGGACCGCGAACGCCACGTCGTCGCCCGCTCGGCCCACGCGTTCGTCCTCCTGAACAACTACCCGTACAACCCGGGCCACGTCATGGTCATCCCCGAGTCCCACACGGGCGACTACCGCGACCTCGACGACGACGTCCTGCTGGACCACGCGCGGCTCAAACAGCGGACGTTCGACGCCCTCGACGCGGCGATGGGTCCCAACGCCTACAACGCGGGGCTCAACCTCGGCGGGAGCGCGGCCGGCGGGTCCATCGACGACCACCTCCACACCCACGTCGTCCCGCGCTGGGAGGGCGACACCAACTTCATGCCCGTCGTCAGCGACACGAAGGTCATCGTCGAGGCCGTCGACGACACCTACGACCACCTCCACGACGCCTTCGCCGAGCAGGCGGGTGCCGAGGTGACCGGCGAGGACCGGGCGGTCGAACTCTCGTTCGAGTGACGGGGCCTCCGGTCCAGCGGTCGACACGGCTTTGACGCGTGCCCATCAAGGCCGGACGATGACCGAGGGCGACGAACGGTCGCAGACGCTCCGGCGGGTCGGCCTCCTCCTGCTCGGGGCCAACGTTGCGCTCGCAGCCCTGAAGGGCGGTGCGTGGTTCGTCACCGGCAGTCTCGCCGTCCAGGGTGAGGCCGTCAACAGTCTCGCCGACGCCGTCTACTCGCTCGTCACCGTGGCAGGGCTCTATCTCACCACCCAGCCGCCGGACTTCGAACATCCCCACGGCCACGAGCGCATCGAGCCCTTCGTCGGCCTGTTCGTCGCACTCGGTATCTTCGTCGCCGGCGGCACAGTCCTGTACCAGTCGGGCACGGCGTTGCTCTCGGGCGACGTCGCAGTCTCGCGTGGACCGACGGCCGTCGTGGTGCTCGCGGTCGCGGCCGTCTCCAAATTCGCACTCTACCGGTACGTCCTCGCGGCCGGCGACCGGCACAACTCCCCGGCGCTGACCGCGACGGCACTGGACAACCGCAACGACATCCTCACCGCCCTCGCCGCCCTCGTCGGCGTCCTCGGTGCCGGTGCCGGTTACCCTATCCTCGACCCGCTGGCGGCCGTCGTCGTCGCCGTCGGTATCCTCTATACGGGCATCGAAGTCGTCCGCGACAATCTCGGCTATCTTGTCGGTCGTGCGCCACCCGAGGACCTGCGCAGGGAAATCATCCGCCGAGCCCTGGCTCACCCGGACGTCGAGGGCGCTCACGACGTCGTCGCCCACTACGTCGGTCCCGAGATCGACGTCTCGCTCCACATCGAGGTCGAGGGCGACCGGACGCTGCTGGAGGCCCACGACATCGAGACGGCGGTCGTCGAGTCGATCCGGGAACTGCCGGAGGTCGACGACGTGTTCGTCCACGTCGACCCCCGCGAGGCCGGCGAGTGGAAACCCGACGCCGACGTCGACCGCGTCGCCGGCGACCGGTAGGCGTCGAGCGGGTACGGCACCGGGACCGGGGGCCGGCGAAACTGCTGGACGTCGGGAAGCCGCTCGGACGGTGGTCGGTCACCGTTCGCTACGGCCTCCGGGGACGTTTCGCTCGCCGACTCTGAACACCAGGGCGGCGCCGAGGAGGACGGCGACCAGTTCGAAGCCGCGTTCGACGGCCGGTTTCGGCGACAGCCACACCGGGGTGGCGGCCTCGTAGACGACCGCGTATCCGCCCTCGTGGGCGTAGAGGTTGCTCCTGTCGTCACCGAGACCGAGCGGGTCGGCGGTTTGCACTTCCCCCTCACTGAGAGCACGCTCGACGGCAGCCCTGCGGGGATCGTAACTCGCGTTCGCGAGCGCGGATTCGGGGTCGACTCGCTCCAGACCGAGCCGGTGTGGTTCGCTCTCGGTCTCGACGCGGCGGTAGACCGGCCCGGCGCTCCCCACGACGAAGTAGTCGGGACTGGAGAGGTCGGGTGCCGCGTTCCCGCGGACGGTGACGGTCTCGTTCCGGAGGCGCTCTTCGAGGAGACAACCGCGGTCCTCCTCGGCGCCGATCGGGTCCATGCAGGCGACCTGGTCGGTCGGACTGGCGAAGAACCCGCCGTCGGTCGTGTTCAGCTGGATCTCCCCGTCGTCGACTACCACCTCGGTACTTCGGTAGACGTAGTCGGGGCCGGTGACGTCGAGCGCGGGCGCCCAGACGGGCGTCGTGAGGAGGGCGATACCGACAACGAGGAGGGCCTGCGAGCGGCGGTCCATAGCGGGTGGCGCGCCGTACGACACATCAACGTATCGGCTCACTGCTCGTCACGTCTCCCGGACCCGCGGCGGCTTCGCTCGCCCGGGCGCCACGGTAGCGTCACTCGTCGGCGTCGACGGCGTGGTGCGGTCCGATGGGTCCGTGTTCGGGACAGGCCCCGACGATCGGGGTAGCGTTGAGACAGCAGTGACGACTCCCGGTGGCGACCAGGCCGGTCGACAGTTCGGCCCCGCAGAGCCGACAGCGCGGGACGTTCTCGCTCACGAACGACGAGAGGGTGTCGAACGAGGTAAATTCACGCCTCGCGGACAGAACTTTGGTGCTGTCGGTCGGAGAGCAAACGATGGTGACGCGTGCGTCACTCGGACGGATCGGTATCGTACTCGGCGGCACCGTCGTCGCGACGGCCGTCGGGGTCGGACTGTTCGCGCTCGTGCCGCTGTACACGGCGCTGGGGGTCCTCGAAGTACTCCTCGCAGTGGTCGTCGTCGCCGCTGGTGTCGGGCTGGCCGGCCGGTTCGCCGGAAACGCCTTCCCCGGCTACGACGTCGCGGAGGTGGAAGTCGACGACGCTATCACGCGGGACGGCGGCGGTCCGGGTCCGATCGGCGCCAGTGGGGTCTCGGCCGACGACGTGGTCGACCAGATCGAGCGGGCGGACGACGACGGCAACGTCGAGGCGCTGGTCGTGAAGCTGAACACGCCGGGGGGTGCGGTCGTCCCGAGCGAGGACATCAGGCGGGCCGCGATGGAGTTCGACGGGCCGACGGTCGCCTACGCGGAGGACATGGCCGCAAGCGGCGGCTACTGGATCGCCAGCGGCTGTGACGAGTTCCACGCCCGCGAGGGGAGCGTCGTCGGCAGTATCGGCGTCAACGGTACGCAGTTCGGCCTGACGGACCTGGCCGAGAAGGCCGGCGTCGACTACCGCCGGTTCGTCGCCGGCGAGTACAAGGACACGCCCTCCTCCTGGCGCGACCTCTCGGAGGACGAGGTGGCCTACTTCCAGGGCTTTCTCGACGACTACTACGACCTGTTCGTCGAGACGGTCACCGAGGGACGGGATCTGGACCCCGAATTCGTCAGGGATACCGAGGCCCGCATCTACCTGGGCCAGGAGGCCGCCGAGAACGGGCTCGTCGACACCGTCGGCCCGCGCGAGGAGATGGAAGCGCGCCTGGCCGAGCGTATCGGTGTCGACGAGATCACCGTCGAGGCGTTCGAACCCGACCGAGGACTCTCCGACAGAGTCAGCCTCGGCGCACAGTCGGTCGCGCGAGCGTTCGGGGCCGGCGTCGCGAGCGTGGTCACTGAGGAAGACGAACCCGTAAAAGCGCGACTGTAACGTGGTCGGCGGCGGCCCCGTCGAGCGTCAGGAGACGTCGATGTTCGCCGAATCGTCGACGCGGTCGAAGACGACCTCGAGGATGCCGTTGTTGTAGGAGGCCGACGCGGAGTGTTCGTCGACGGTGGCGGGGAGCTGGACGCGCTCGTGGTACTCGCGAGTGGCGCCGGCGGCGTCGAGCGTGAGCACGTTCCCGTCACACTTCAGGTCGATCGAGTCCCGGTCGACACCGGGGACGTCCGCGACGACGCGCAGGGCGTCCGCTTCCTCGTAGACGTCGAGGTGCACGTCGGCACCCGCGGGTTCGGTCGCCGGGCCGCCCTCTACGTCGACGTTCGCGTTGTCCATCACGTCGTTCATCATCCGCTCGATTTCCCGGAAGAAGTCGTCGAAGGGGTCGTCGCGGTCGTCACGTCGCATACCCGTCCGTAAGGCGATGCCGGGCAAAAACCTTCGCACCGCGGTATCGGTTCCGAGACTCCCGGACCCACCCGAAAGACCCACCAGCGGATCCACCCGGGAGACCCCAGAGTATTTGCCGCCAGTGGCCGACCCGGGAGACGTGCGACTCGTCCAGGTGACGATCCCGACGGGCAAACGCGAGACGGTCTGTCGAGCGCTCGACGACGAGGGCGTCGACTACGTCCTCGCCGACGAGACGAGCGGCCGCGAGTACGCCGCTATCGCCTACGTGCCCCTCCCCACCAACGCCGTCGAACCCGTCCTGGAGACGCTCCGTGAGGCGGGTATCGACGAGTCGACCTACACCGTGGTGCTGGACGCCCGGACCGTCGTCTCCCGGGACTTCGAGGCCCTGGAGGAGCGCTACGCCGAGGAGGAAGACGCCGACCGGATCGCCCGCGAGGAACTCGTCGCCGCCGCCCGCGACCTCGTCCCGTCGCTCCCGAACTACGTGATCCTGACGGTCGTGAGCGCGGTCATCGCCACGGCGGGACTCCTGCTCGACTCGCCCGCCGTGGTCGTCGGGTCGATGGTGATCGCGCCGCTGATCGGGCCCGCGATGACCGCCAGCGTCGGCACCGTCGTCGTCGACAACGAGATGTTCGGGCGCGGGGTCAAACTCCAGGCGATGGGCGTCCTGCTGTCGATAGCCAGCGCGGCCGTCTTCGCCTGGTTCGTGCGGACCGTCAACCTCGTGCCTCCCTTCACCGACGTGACCCAGATCCCGCAGGTGCGCGAGCGACTCTCGCCCGACTTCCTGTCGCTCGCGGTCGCGGTGGGGGCCGGCGTCGCGGGCTCGCTCTCGCTGACGACCGGCGTCTCCTCCGCGCTCGTCGGCGTGATGATCGCCGTCGCACTCATCCCGCCCGCGGCGACGGTCGGGATCGGGATCGCCTGGGGCCGGCCGATGGTCTCGCTGGGTTCGGGTGTGCTCGTCATGGTGAACATCCTCTCTATCAACCTCGCGTCACTCGTGGTGTTGCGCTACAGCGGCTACCGGCCGACGCGCTGGTTCCAGCTCGACGAGGCCCGCGGCGCGACGATACGGCGGGTCGGCATTCTGGCGGTCGCCATCGTCGTCCTCTCGGCGTTTCTCGGCGGTGTCACCTACGACTCGTACCAGGCGGCGACGACCGAAGAGCGGATCCAGGAAGCCACGGCGGACGTCCTGGCCGAGCAGACGGAGGCCCGCTTGCTCTCCCTCGACGTCGAACGCAGCAACGACGTCGTCTTTCGGAACCCCGAGACGGTCGTCGTGACCGTTGGCGTCGAGAACGGTGACCCGCCGGCACTTGCAGACGCCATCGACGCCGAGATCGAGGCCGTCATCGGTCGTGAGATAGGAACGGAAGTTCGATACGTCCGCGTCGCCAGCGCCTGAGCGGGGTTCATAGCGCCGAGCACGGCTCACAGCGCCCGAACACGGCTCATAGCGCCCGAGCGGCGATTCGCGACTGCCCTGAGCGGCGTTTCGCGAGCGCGCGTCAGACGGTCAAAGACCAGTTTGAACCTACGTGACGGCTATTTATACGGGGGTCGTCCGGGACCCTGTATGCGAACACGAATCGCACTCGCCGGGACCGCGGTGGTCGCGGCACTCCTGGTGACTGCAGGCATCGCCGGCGCGCTGACGACGGGTAACGCGTCCGGCCCGGCACAGGTTCAGAATCAGGCGTCGATGAGCGACACGGTCACGGTTTCCGGTAGCGGGTCGGTCCAGGCGTCGGCCGACAGGGCGGTCGTCCGCGTCGCGGTCCTGGCCGCCGGTGACGACATCGGTACGGTCCGGTCCGACCTCTCGGAGAACGCCACCTCGATGCGCCAGGCGCTCCAGGATTCGGGGATCGACAGCAGCCAGATCCGGACGAACTACTACGACATCTCCTCGCAGGCCCGCTACGGCGGTCCGCAGGGTGAGGAGCCCAAGTACCAGGCGGTTCACTCCTTCACGGTGACCGTCGAGAACCCCGACGAGGTCGGCGCGGTCATCGACACCGCCGTCAGTAACGGCGCCAGCGAGGTCGGCGGCGTCGAGTTCACCCTCTCGGCGGACAAGCGCGAAGACCTCCGCCAGGACGCCCTCGAAGCGGCCATGGACAACGCCCGGAGCGAGGCCAGCACCGTCGCCGGTGCCGAGGACCTCCAGATCTCCGGCGTCGACCGGATCAGCACCACCCAGTACGACAGCCGTCCCTACGCGGTCGAGACGGCGGCACTCGCGGCCGGCGGCGACGGGGCGTCGACCTCCATCGACAGCGGCCCGGTCACCGTCAGCGCCTCCGTCACCGTCGTCTACGAGACGAGCGACTGAGGAATCGGCCCGCGAACGAACCGCGAACTCCTCCCACACGACGCCCCACTCCCCCGCTGACGCTCGGCCCTCCGCACCGACGTTCGGTTCCCCGCTGACGCTCGGCCCTCCGCAATCGGAGTGAAAAAACTGTTTTCGTCCACGGTCAGACTGTGGCACGTACCGGCCGGACTCGGCTGCCGACGACTTATCCGTCGAAAGGCAGGTCGGGTTCGTAGCCGACGGCGTCGATCGCCGCTTCGAGGACGCCCTCGACGTTCTCGCCCTCGGTGACGCTCATGTAGTGGTCGGCCTCGACGTCCCGGGAGCGGTCGGCCTTGTTACAGACTGTGAGGACTGGCACGTCGAAGCGCGCGGCGACGGCGTCACGGAGCGCGAGCTGGGCGTCGAGGGGGTATCCACACTCCCCGCTGGCGTCGACGAGGACGAGCACGCAGTCGGCGAGGTGTTCCAGCGCGCTCACCGCCTGTGACTCGACGTCGTTGCGTTCTTCGGCGGGGCGGTCGAGCAGTCCCGGCGTATCGACGAGCTGGTAGCGGATGTGCTCGTGTTCGTAGTGCCCGACGCGGATTTCGGTCGTGGTGAACGGGTAGGAGGCGGTCTCGTTGCGGGCGTTTGTGACGCTGTTGACGAACGAGGACTTGCCGACGTTGGGGTAGCCGGCGACCACGATGGCCGGTTCGTCGGGGTCGATGTCGGGCAGCGTCTTCAGCGCGTCCCGGGCGGCGCCCACCGCGGCGAGGTCGGCTTCGACCTCCTCGACGACGTCCGCGATGCGGGCGAAGGCCTGCTTGCGGAGTTTGACCGCGACGTCGATGTCGTCGAAAAAGCGGCCCTGGTACTCGTCGTGGATCTCGTCGACCTTGCGACTCGCCCAGCCGATTTCGGAGAGATGCTGGCGGATCGCGTCCACGCCACCCAGGTCGACGTCCGCGTCCTCGATAGTGTGAGAGGCTATGACGGCGTCGGCGAGTTCGCGGTAGAAGGGATCGAGCCGGTCGAAGTCCGGCCAGTCGGTGACGACGTTCTCGAGATTGTCGGAGACGATGTTGGTCGCGGTCTGGAGCATCGACGTCTGGGCGTCGAAGCCCTGTTTCGCGCGCCCGGCCCGCGCGGCCCGCGAGAACGCCTTGTCCAGCAACTCCTCGGCCGTTGGCGTCGTCGGCAGGGCCTCGAACGGGTGGGGCATTGGGCCCCCGTAACCGGGCCGAGCGTATAAGGCCGTCCGTTCGTGCTCGCTGGTGCGTTCGTGTCCACTCCCACTGACCAGTTACGGCTGGATCGGAGCGGATACCCACCGTCATCCCTGCCAGTCGTCGGCACTTTCGAATCCTTCGAGTGGTTCCTGGGCCGGGTACGCTGAGGCCATCCGTCGGAGTTCGGCTGCGATCTCCTCGGCCGGACGCTCCTTGTCATGGACAATGACGATGCCAGCGTGGTCTGTCGTGGAGAGTCCTGCCGCGTTGAAATCCCGGACATTGTTCGTCACGAGGACGCTGTCGGTTTCGAGGCAGTACGGCAACACGTCCTCGAAATCGTCCGCACCCTCGAACAGCGCGTCGAGGACGTGTTCCGCCTCGATCCCGTGGTGACGTAGCTCCCTGACGATATTCGGGTTCAAGTTCTCGTCGACGAGAAATCGCCACTCCGAAGCGTCGTCGTCCGACTGTTCGTCACTCGCCATCCGTTATTCGGTCGGGTCGACACCCGGTGGACGGTCCTGTGTCGCGCGTTCGCGCAGGTCTGCACTCGCCTCCTCGCGGGCGCCTCGGTGGCGCTCCATCTCCTCGGGATGAGCGTGATAGTAGGCGAGTGCCGCGTACACGTCGGCGACCGACAGGCGGAAGGTCTCTGCGAACTCCTCGGGCGTCCGATCGCCGTTCCCGTCCCGGACCCCGTCGTACACGTCGAGGACGGTTATCCGTCGTCCGTCGATGCGCGGCTCGCCGCCGAAGGAGTCGTCCGTGACGATCCGCGGATGATCCGGGTCCGGTGCGTCGAGGTTCCGGTCGGTCGCCATCTCATCGCGTGCTAGGTGCTGGATCGTTTATCCGTTTTTGGGCTGCACTGGACTCACCGGGAGGATGCGGTCGGCCCCACACTCACTCGGCGGGACTGGCCTGTTCGGCCTCGGCTTCGGACTCGGCGGCGTCACTCCCGTCCGCGTCGCCCTCCTCCGCGTCCGTCTCGGCGGACTCCGTCCCTGCTTCGATGAGTCGTTCGGCCTCCTCGCGGTCCTCGGGGTAGCCGACGTCGACGCGCCAGCCGTCCATGCGGATGGCGTCGATGGTCCGGCCCGAGTGAAGCAGGAGGTCGATCGCGTCGCTGATCTCGTACTCGTCTCGGTCGGAGGGCTGGACGAGATGGCAAGCGTGGAAGATGGACGGCGTGAACGTGTAGAAGCCGGTCATCACGAGGTTCGACGGAGGTTCGTCGGGTTTCTCGACGACCTCGACGATCTCGCCGTACTTGTTGGTGTCACAGACGCCGTAGCGACCCGCCTCGTCCCAGGGGACCTCCTCGACGAGGAAGGCGGCGTCCGCACGGGACTCGCGCTGGCGATTGACGACGTCGGCGAGGTTCGCCTCGAAGATATTGTCGCCGAGCATCACCATGAAGTCGTCGTCGACGTGCTCCTCGGCGGTCAGCAGGGCGTGGGCGATCCCTTTCGGTTCGCGCTGGTGGGTGTAGGTGATCGGGACACCCCGGAACTCGTCGTCGTAGTGGCTGACGATCTTCTCTTTCCTGTAGCCGACGACGACGACCAGTTCGTCCGCGCCGAGTTCGACCAGGTCCTCGAAGCAGTGGGTGAGGATGGGCTTGCCGGCGACCTCGACCATCCCCTTGGGTTTGTCCTCGGTGAGCGGGCGGAGTCGCGTCCCCTCACCGGCGGCGATCACGACGGCTTTCATGGCGCCCTCTCGACGGGCGGACGGTAAAACTCTTGTCGACCCGCACGCTCGTCCCGTTCCGGACCGCCGGGTCCGGCACGGTGACTGTCGCCGTCGCTCCCGTCCCGTTCCGGTTCTCGTTCCCGACTGCCGTCCGGACCTCGTACTCGCCGGGGTAGGGGACGACGGCCTCGTAGGTTCCGTTCGGTCGGGTCGTCACCTGTTTTCGATAGAAAAACGAGGCGTGGGGGACGTCGACGTTCGCCCGCACCTCGACGGTCGCGTTCGGGGTCGCCCGGCCGGTCACGCGCGCGCCGGGTACGAGGACGAACACCTTGCTGTCCCGGTTTTCGCTGGCGTAGACGACCCGGTAGTGCGAGACCGCCTCGTATCCACCCCAGCGGCTGCCGTAGGCGACGTAGAGGTGCTCTTGCATCGGGTTCGACCGGCGCGGGAGCGGTTCGAGGACGACGTATCCGGTTCGGTTGCGGAGTCGCTCGTACCACACCCCGGGTCGGTCCGACGAGACGAACTTCGTGTAACTGGACTGGGCGTAGCTGTAGTTCTCGGCCCGTCCGCTGACGAAGTAGTTGAACATCCGGTTGTTTCCCCACCGGCTGAACACGTAGTTATCCGGATACGTCAGCCCGCGTTCGTCGGCGTCCTCGGCCATCCACGCCGCGGTCTGGTAGTTCCGATCCGGAACCGAACTGGCCGTCACCCCGGGGAAGAAGACCCCGCTCGTCGCGACGAGTGCGACGACGACCACAGCGACCGCCAGTCCGGACCGCCACGTGACCGCTTCCGTATCGAACCACGTCGTGTCCTCGTCCCGGCCGTCCGAACCGGAGCGGTCGCCGTCACTGGCGGTCGGTCCGTCACTATCGCCGTCACTGGCGGTCGGTCCATCACTATCGCCGTCTGCGCGCGCTCCGGGACTGCCCCGGATCGGGACTGGCGTCGCCGTGAGGTCGTAGCGAGCGGCCCACCAGAGAGCGCCGGTCGCGGCGAACAGCGCGACGAACGGGACGAACTGCCCGACGAACCGCAACTGGACGACGGCGAGCGCGAAGAAGTACCAGCCGAAGACACAGGGGACGAGCCAGCGCCGGTCGTCGACGACGGTCCGCAGGACCCCCCAGGCCATGACCGGGAGCGCGACGAAGTGAGCCACGCCGAACAGTTTCACTCCGAGGCGTTCCGCGACGGAGAACGCCGACGCGGTCTCGCCGATACTACTCGACCCCAGTAGAAAGCGTACGCCGTCGACGAGTTCTGTCACCGCCCCGTCGAGGAAGACGCCAACCAGGACGAATCCGACGACAGGTACCGCGAGCTCGACGACGACGAACTGTGTTGTCGACACCCCGCGCCGTTCGACGAGTTCGCCGGTAGCCGCGAACACAACGGTCCCGCCAGCCAGCAGTGTCGGAACGACCACCACGAGAAACGACTGCCACCCGAGAAGGAGGTGTGCACCCAGAGAGAGGACCGCCCCGAGGCCGAGTCCCGCCGCGACCGGTCTGGTGCGTTGCCACGGCGAACGCCCCTCGGCGACGTCGAGCGGGACGCTCACGGCCACCGTCGCTACGACCGGCACGAGCACGAGCGGGGCTCCTTCCCAGGCGAGCGTCAGGCCGGCGACGGAGACACCGAGAGCGACGGCCCCGAGCCGGACCGTCTCTTTCGACGAGTCTTCCCGGGCGACGAGCCACGCGAGAGCCGCGGCGGTCGCCAGCACCCACACGTAGTTGAACGCGTGGTGGTCGCCGAAGCCGACGACCGTCCGCAACGCGCTAGCCGGGAGTATCGCCAGGAGTATCGCCGATGCGACGCCGATTCGGTGGTCGTCGAGGACGTGTGCGCCGATGACGTAGACCAGTCCGCCGGTACAGAGCGCGGCGACGACCGGGTAGGACGCGAGGACGACGGGGGCGACGTCGCTCCCGCCGAGCAGGGCCGACACCAGCCACATCGTCGCGGCAAACAGCGGTTCGCCACCCTCGAAGCTCAGCGGCGCGGAGATGTCCGCGAGTGTGCCCAGCGCGAACGGACTCGACGAGCGTGCGAGCAACCCCTCGACCCAGTACGCGTAGAAGTACGGGTCGTTCGCCAGCAAAACGACGTTCCCCTCCCGGAATACCTGCCGATACGGGAGCGCTCTCGGCGCCACGAACAGGACGACCACGAAGACTGCGACTGCGGGCCCGCGACTGCGGCCGCCGACTCCCGTCGGGAGCGACGGTGGCCATCGCGTTCGGCCTGTTCCGCCGCTGTGGTCCGTCTCGTCGTCGCCGCTGTCCCTGTTCCCTGCCGCGTTCGCTTCGGTTCGCTGGTCGCTCGTCACGTCTCCCTCCGTGCTCTCCTCGCGGTCCGGACGCGAGTGCCGCACCGCCCTGCGGTCGGCGATCCGATAGCCCGCACCCGTCGCCGCGCCGGTCCCTCGTCCCACGAGTTCACCGAAAGCACCCGGGTCGAGGGACCATCCTCGAACTCCCACTCGTCGCCCATCTACCCGGGAGAGAACGGGCGCGAACAAAAAGTGATTCCGGTCGGCCACGTCTCTCTCGGGCCTCTCTGCCGGTACGGGCCGTGTTCGAACCCGGCTGGCTCAGTCGGTGTCGCCCTGGTCCGGACGGTCGACCGCCCCGTCTGTGGTCGCCGTCCGCCGCCCCTCACCGGGGTCCGACCGGCGACGGTCGGCGAGGAAGACGACCAGCGCGGTCGCGAGTGCGACACCGAGCACCCGCGGGTCCGCGGTGACGTAGAGGTTCGGAGAGGGCGGCCGCCACCAGGTGAGCGGGTAGAAGTACGGACCCGCGCGCCCGGTGACGAACACCCGACACCCGTCGAGGAGGAGCGACGTCACGCCGCCGGCCAGGAGAGCGCCGTACGCTCGCCAGCGGTGACACCGGCCGAACAGGAGCGCGACGACGCCGGCCACGAGTGCGACGCCGCCGAGCGTACTCAGCGGCCGGTACCCGAACGGGACGCCCAGCGCCGCTTCGACGGTCCGGGGGTCGAGGAGGATCCCGATCTTCACCAGGTCCGGGATCGCCGCCCCGCCCATGCCCACGACGACCCAGCTGCGGGTCACGCGCTCGAACCGCCACCCTGCCGCCGTCAGAAGGACGTACACGGCGAGGACGTGCGTGAGCAGGTCAGCCATCGCGCACCTCGAAGCCGAGCGTGGCCGGGTCGACCCGCCACTCGCGGACGAAGGCCACGAGCACGAGCGCGGCCCCGACGGCCGAGACGGCGTACTTGTAGGGTTCGGACCACGTTCTCGCGTTGACGCGGACGACCCGCTGGGCGGTGATCGTCCGGTCGGGTTCCAGGGTCCCGAGCACGTTGACGGTCCCGCCGGGCTCGGCCGTCCGGTCGGCCCCCCGGACCGTCAGCGGTCCGAACGACGCGAACCGGCGGAGTTCGACGGTCATCGTCGCGTTCCCCGCGCCGGTCCCGGGAGCCGTCCCGTCGTTCCCCTCGCCGTCCCGGTTCGCCGACGTCGTGCGGACGATCGCGGAGACGGTCACCGTCTCGCCGACGTGGCTGTCGTAGGCCGTGACTATCTCCTCGCTACCGGGATACAGCGCGTGGCTCTCGGCAGTCGCCCCGTAGTGAACGAAGAGGCCGAACAGCGCCGCCGCGAGTACACAGCCCAGGAGGAGTCGTCGCCCCTGCACGTCACCGGGTGGCCCGGGAGGTGGGTTAGGCGTTTCGGTGCGATCCGACAGGCGTATCCCCCGTCCGCGCGAGCGGCGGCTATGCGTCAGTTCGTCGTCGTCGGCCACGACGCCCCGACGACTCCCGATTTCGCGCTCGACGACCTCGCCGGCGGCGCCGGCCGCCTCGACGTCCTCTGTCGGTGTGTCTCGGCCGCCCTGTTTCTCTCCCACGACCTCCGCGAGGACGTCCGCGTCCACCTCGTACTCGACGATACCGTCACCGTCGTCTTCGACGGCGCGACAGTCCGCCGGCTCAACCCCGACGAGCGCTCGACGGCCGCCCTGGTCCGGGGCGCTCTCGAAGACCGCCAGGAAGCCGTCGGTCACGAACCCGTCGAGACCAGCCCCGGCGTCTCGCTGTACCGCCTGGGGTTCGCGGCGACGCTCGACCGTCTCGCCGGGGAGGGGACCGTCGTCCAGCTCCACGAGGACGGCGACCCCGTCGTCGACCGGCCGACCCCCGACGACCCGGTGTTCGTGCTCTCTGACCACCGCGAGTTCACCGACGACGAGGCCGAACTCCTCGACGACGTCGCCCACGAACGGGTTCGCCTCGGTCCGCGGGCACTCCACGCGAACCACGCCATCACGGTCGCACACAACTACCTCGATACCGACGGGTTCGAGCGGTACTGACCGCGAGTGGCTCCCACTCGGTCGGCATGGTTCGTCGGTGCTGAAAGTTCGGAAGCGTTAAAACCGGCCAGCGTCTTCGTTCGAGTGCTACCACTGCGGGCCGGTGGGGTAGCTTGGTATCCTTCGGCCTTCGGGTGGCCGTAACCGCGATTCAAATTCGCGCCGGCCCACTACATATTTACACTTTTTTCAGAGTTTACCGACAGGTTCGGCGGTCTTTCGGAAGTACTCGACGTGGCTATCGGCATCCGCGTACCTCGCGCGAGGGCAGGAACATGTGCTGCATCTCGTAGCGGTCGGCGTACGTGGCCGTCGAGAGCCGGTGTGTGAGCGACCGTGAACGACCGAAACCGTTTACACGTCGACACGCATCGTGGGAAGATATCACAGGAAACATGTCCGAATCCGACGACGGCATCACGGTCCGCGAGATGCGCGAGTCCGACGTCGCTGTGGCGACGGCGATCCTCGACGAGTGGGACATGGCCCCGGAGACGGACCGGGACGACGCCGAGCGGCACACGATCCGCGTCGAGAACTCGTTCGTCGCCGAGGACTCCGGGACGGTCGTCGGCACGGCGAGTTACATCGTCCACTCGGAGACGCTCGGGGAGACGGCCAGTCTGGCCGTGGACCCGGACTACCGGGGCCAGGGGATCGGGTATCGCCTCCAGGTCGCCCGACTGGAAGCGATGCGCTCGCTGGGGATCGAGACCGTTCGCACCGAGACGGACCGGCCGGACACGATCGAGTGGTACGTCGAACACTTCGGGTACGAGCGAGTCGGAACGAACCCGAAGAAACACGACTTCAGCCTCCCCGACGTCGACGAGTGGACCGTCCTCGAACTCGACCTCGACGAGTGGGCGAAGGCCGACCGGTGACGCGAGGACCGAACGGATGGGCGAGGTGTGGGACAGGACAGTGTCGGGAAGCCCTCGCGAACGGGACGAGGGCCACTCGGTGGGACTCCGGAGCGAACGCGGTATCAGACTGAGACGCTCCGCCCCGGAAGCGAACGAGAGACTGCGACCGCCCGGGCGGGACTGGCAATGAGACAGAAGATACGAAAATACTATACAGAACGCGGGTTGTCGAAGACGGTCAGCAGGGGGATCTGTTACGCGGTGCGGAATTCGTTCGACTGGGTGACCGGTGTCCGAACTCTCGTCGGCAGGGCACGACACGACGACATCCCGCTGCCGACACACCTGCGGGCGTGGGCGACGGGGTTCGACGCGACGAACTACCTCCTGTACAACATCGAGCAGAACGACCCGGACCAGTACGCCCCGACGTCGCGACTCGTCGACGAACACGTACCCAGCGAGGCGTACAGAACCGTACTGAACGACAAGTTCGCGTTCCATCTCTCCACTGCCCCACATCTAAACTGCGTACCCGAGCTCTTCGGAACGATAGAGGCGGGAGCGTATCGACCGATGGACCGGACGGACGCCCCCGATAGTCTCGTTCACCTGTTGAACGAACGCGGCACCGTGGTGTTGAAACCGACGAACGGGTACGGGGCGAACGGCTTCTATCGAGTCTCGAAACGGGACGACGGATACGAGGTGAACGGCCGGATAGTGACCGGATCCGACGTCGCGGACGTCGTGGCGTCACTGGACGGGTACATCGTGACGGAGTACGTCGAACAGCACGGGTACGCCGAAACTATCTATCCGGAATCGGTAAACACGCTACGTCTCGTCACTGTCGTCGATCCGGACACGTCCGAGGGACACGTCGTGAGAGCGATCCACCGGTTCGGTTCGCCGGAGTCGAGCCCCGCGGACAACTTCCACCGGGGTGGCTACACCGCTCCCGTCGAAAGGGACACCGGTCGGATCAAGTCTCTCGTGGAAGTCTCCGACGAGGGAGAACGGATCGTACACGAGACACACCCGGAGACAGGATCGAAGGTGAGCGGTGTAGACGTCCCCCGGTGGGGCGAGGTGGTGGCGACCGCGGTCGAAGCGGCGTCGTTACACAGTTCGTCGCCGTGTGTCGGCTGGGATATCGCCGTTACCCCCGACGGGCCCGCGGTCATCGAGGCCAACGTCCCGCCCGGCCCGTATCAACTAGAGAAGGGGCTCTTCGAGGAGGAACTGATACGGAAACTCACGGACAGAGAACGGAGTACCAGGATCGAGCGGATGCTGACGATGCCGATCCACCACGGATGAGTGATGCCCACATGACCACTGTGGTAGACGAGACACGGCGCCACGGCGACTATCTGATCAGAACCGGCGACGAGACCGACAGGACGGAGTTCGTCCGACTCCGCTCGGAGGTGTTCGGAACGTGGCCCGAGTCAGACGCCGTCGACATCTTCGACTGGAAGTACGTCGACAACCCGTACATCCGGGGCGTGCCGCTGATCGTGGTCGAACACGACGATACCATCGTGGCGGGATACGGGTATCTCGTCTTCGAGATGGCGTTCGACGGCGAACCTGTCGTCGGGATCCAGGGGACCGACGCCGTCGTCCACCCGGACCATCGCGGGCGGGGATTGTTCACCGAGATGGTCGGGTTCGGACACGACTGCTACCGGTCGGACGAGGCGTTACTCTGGTACGGATTTCCGCTCTCCGACGCGCGGGAGATACTACAGTACAGAGGGTTATACGACGGGGAGATAGCTACCGACGTCTTTCTCCATCCGAACGACGACGACTGGATACGCTACGACGGGTCCGGACGACGTGTGGCAGCACTCCTGAAAGCGCTCCGATTGCCCCTCTATCGACTGGCGATGGGGGCGGTCGAACTGTCCGAAAGCGTCGTCGGGACTGTCGCTGCCCGTTCGCGCCCCGACATCGGGGTGACGAGACACGAGACCCCACCGGGAGAGGAACTGCAATCGCTGTACGAACGCGCGATACCCGACGGGTTACACGTGCGCAGAGACGAGCAGTTCTACGAGTATCGGTTACGTGACCCGCGCTTTCAGTTTACCACGTACGTCGCGCGGCGTGACGGCGAACCTGTAGCGGCCGTGACGACGAGTCGTGGTGGGACCCAGGGGTCACAATTTATGGTCCGCGATATTATCCCCTTTGCGGGCGAATCGAGGCCGCTTCGAGCAGCACTCTCCCGCGCCCTCGGCGACAGACCCGAAGGACACAACACGAAGGCGTGGTGTTCACCCGGCCGCCGATGGACGCTACTCCGGTCCGGATTCGTTCCGATACGTCTCGTCCCGTCTAAATCCGATAGAAAATCGAATCCGGTCGCCCGGTCGGAGCGTCCCGGTGTCGACGGAACCGACTCACTGGACGGCGTCCCCGAGACGTGGGCTCTGCAAGCTCTCGACTGTGACTTTTGACCCCACGTGACGTCGACGAACGGCCCACACGCAAACGCACGGAGACCGCTTCCCGAAACAGTCTTGGAGACGGCGACTGCGGTCTAGCCAGACAGAAGCCGTGCCACACCACGTCGTGTACGCCGTCGACGAAGACTACTGGATGCCCCTCTACGTCTCGATACACTCGCTGCTGGCCAACAACCGGGATCTGTCGCTCCGGGTCTTCGTCCTCTACGCCGAGCGGGACGAAACCTTCTTCGACAACGTCGAGTACCTGGAGGCGGTCCACGACGACTGCTCCGTCGAGAGTATCCGGGTGGGACGAGAGCACTTCCAGGACGCGCCGACGCCCCACTGGTTCACCGAGGCCAACCTGTACCGGTTCCTCATCGGGTCGGTACTGCCGCTGGAGGACGAGAACGTGCTCTATCTGGACTGCGATACGGTCGTCGATGGGTCGCTCGCGGAGCTGTTCGCGATGGACATCGACGACGTCGTCGCCGCGGCGACGCCCGAGTACAAACTCCGGTCGTTCGAACTGGGGTTCCCGCTCGACTCGCTGTTTCACAACGCCGGCGTGATGTACATCAATCTGGACCAGTGGCGAGCCCACGAGGTCGGGCCGACGGTGCTGGACCGGATCGACGGCCGGCGGGACGTCACGTTCCCGGTCCAGGAAGTGCTGAACCCCGTCCTCGACGAGCGGGACCTGTGGAGGGCGCTACACCCCAAGTACAACGCTATGACGAACTGGGCCGGCGTGCTGGAGCGAGAGACGGACGTCGAGCCCGTGGTCGTCCACTACACCGGGCGGTCGAAACCCTGGCAGTACACCACCGACAGGTTACACACCGACCTGTGGTGGGAGTACCTCGAAGAGACACCCTACAGCGGATATCAGCCACCGGACAGGACGGTGACGAACCGCCTCGTTCGGGCGCGCAGGACCGCTGTCTCCCGGTCGAAAGCGTTCGTCTCGGCGCGACTCGAGCCCTATCCGCGAGTCTACGGCGCAGTCGCGCGAGTGTACAGAGTACTCCGTGGATGACGCCCTGCTCGTGGATGGCGCCCGGGACGTATCGATACGCTGGTGGTGCGTACGACGTGTGTGGTACCGGACCCACGGGTAGACTTTTCAGGACCGACGGTCAGGGAGTATCTGTGTCGCTCGGAACGTCGGTGCGGCGGGGACTCGATTACTACTCGGAGAACGGAGCGATATCGACGGCCGGCGCCGTCGCCGAGTTCTGCGGACGCGAGACGAGCAGACGCTGTCACTTCCTGGCGAACACACTGGAGACGGACCGCGGCCGCGGCTACTCGCTCTCGACCCGGGTGCGGGCGGCCCGGCAGGGTCTCAGTGCGCACACCTACCTGTGGCTCGGACTGGAGGAGGCCGACGTGGACCGCTATCTGTCGTCGACGGATCCGATCCGCCGGGTCAACGAGGGGTACATCGAGCCGATCCACCACAAGTACGTGTTCCAGCTGAACACGGCGCCGTACGTCGAACGGCTCCCACGGCTGTACGGCACGATAGACGCGGGGGAGTTCAGTCCGGCACGGACGGTCGACGACGACCTGCCGGAACTCCTGTCCAGGGAGGGTACACTGGTGGTGAAACCGGTCGACAGCGGGAGGGGGAACGGGGTGGCAGTCCTGCGCGCCGACGGACCGGAACTGACGACCGGCGGGGAGACGGTCACCTCGTCGGTGCGGGAGTCGATAGCCGGTCTCGACGGATATCTCGTCACGGAACTCGTCCGGCAACACGACTACGCGGCGTCGGTCTTCCCCGACGCGACGAACACGCTGCGGATACACAGTCTCGCCGACCCGGACACGGGCGAGGTCGGCCTCCTCCGGGCCTCACACCGGTTCGGGTCCCGCCAGTCCGTACCGACCGACAACTGGTCGCGGGGCGGGTACACCGCGCCGGTCGACCTCGACACCGGGGAGATACGACCGCTGATCGCCCTCGACGACCCGCCCCGGTCGCGACCGGAGCACCACCCCGAGACGGGCGCGCAGGTCGCTGGGCTGACCGTCCCACACTGGGCGGCGGTGTGTGACCTCGTCCGCGAGGCGGCCGAACTGCACAGGTACGCGCCGTTCGTCGGCTGGGACGTCGCCGTCTCCCCCGAGGGACCGGTTCTCATCGAGGGGAACGCACGCCCCAGTATCGTCGGCTTACAGCTGACCGAGGGGGTCCTGACGGACCCGCGGGTTCGCACGCTCCTCGGGCGAGGCTGACCGCCCGGAAGAACGGGACTCTGGAGGAGACCGGCTATCCGGAGGGGGCAGACCGGCGCCGGTGAAGCGCAAACCATTATGCGTCCACTCGCCGAGAGTCGTCCAATGGCCGGCCTCTGTGGGGTCGTCGGGGAGCGCCAGCACGTCGACCGGATAGCGGCTGATCTCGAGTGGACCGGCGAGGAGTCGACGACCGTCTTCGAGGACGACCGTCTCGCGGTCGCCGGTTCGTTCACGGCCGAGGCGGAAGCCGACCAGCCGATACCGGTCGGCGACGACGAGTTACTCTGGGTCTGGGGTTCGGTGTTCGGTTTCGAGCGGGACGGCGGGTACCACCCTCGCACCGCCTTCGAGCGAAGCACCGCCAGGTACTGTGGGGACCTGTACGAGCGGTACGGACTGGAGTTCGTCTCGGGACTCAACGGCGACTTCGTCGGCGTGCTGTACGACCGCGCCGCCGGGACCGTCTCGGTGTTCACCGACCGCCTCGGGCTCCGGGACACGTACTACGTCCAGCCCACCGACGGGACGCTCGTCTTCTCGACGGCGATACAGTCGCTGTCGCGCCATCCCGATGTCACGCCCGCGTTCGACACCGCGTACGTCTCCGAGTATTTCACCTGTCACTTCCGGACCTTCGGCGTGAAGACGCCACTGAAAGACACGTATCTCTTCCCGCCGGGCGCCGTCACGACGGTCGACCTCGGGTCACTCGACGCGGACGCCCGCCGGTACTGGACGCCCCGGTATCGGCCACGGGACCGCCCGTTCTCGTACTTTCTCGACGAGTTCGCGAGCCGGTTCGACGACGCGGTCACCGAACGGCTGCGGACGGACCGGGAGTACGGACTCCTCCTGAGCGGCGGGGTCGACTCGCGGCTCGTCCTCGCGGCGGTCGACCCTCGCCACCGCGATAGCCTGACAGCCTACCACTGTTCGGGGTGGATGGGCCGGGAGACGCGAACCGCGGAACGGGTCGCGCTGACCGCCGGCGTGGAGTTCGAACGGCTCCGGCGCGACCCCGACTACCACGAGCGGGCGCTGGCGCGCAACCCGAAACTGTCCAACTTCGTCGGCACGTTCGAACAGGCCCACCTCGAGGGGTTCATGGACGAGGTCCGGGGCGACGTCGACGAGATGCTGACCGCGTCCTTTGCCGACTCGAACTTCAAGGGCCACAGCTTCCCCCAGCGCAGTTTCGAGGTCGGGTCGCTCGGGACGGTCCACCTGCCGGCCTTCGGCCCGATGGATAGCGTCGACAGCTACGTCGACTTCTGGACGACGGACCCGCCGCGATATCTGCGCTCCGGAGTCGACGGCGCCGCAGTCATGCGTTCGGAGATCCGGCCGACCGAGACGGGGATCGACCACCACGGCGTCGCCTACGGGTCGCCCGGGGAACTGTTCACCTGCGGGATGCTCACCCCGCGAACGAACGGGAGCGTCCTGTTCATGCTCCAGAGCCTCCGCCAGCACCTCCCGGCGTGGAGCCCGTTCGTCGACAACCGCCTCGTCGACCTCTACCTCTCGATGCCCCGGCGCTACTTCGTGCGACGGAACGTCGTCCTCCGGTCGATCGAACGGCTGGACGCCGACCTCGCCGACGTTCCCTACGCGAACACGGGATTACCGCCGCGGTATCCGTTTCCCGCACACTTCGTCGGCGAGCACTGGGTCAACTTCGTCGACAATCACCTCCCGGTCAACGACCCGCCGGCGCCCCACCTCTCGAACGGGCCGTGGCCCGACATTCCGGCGCTGATACGCGACCGGTCGTTCGTCGAAGAGACCATCCGGGAGAACGAGGACACGATACGGCAACTCCCTTTCCTCGACTGGGGCGGCGTCTGGGAGTGCTACCGCGAACACGCGAGCGGCGTGAGCAACGACAGGAAGCTCTACGGGCTGTTGACGCTGCTCGAAATGCCGGTCACCGAGCGTGTCGTGAACGCTGCCGACTGACGAGCGCGTGCGGTATCCGCTCGGGGACTGCGCCGTGTCGGACGACGGCGACGGCGGCTTTCACGCGACGACAGTCACGTTCGGGAACGCAGTGTGGACACTGCGTCGCGGAGTGACTTCGCGCCGTCGCGCCCGACCAGGTAACTCCTCGACCCGAACAGCAACAGGAGAGAGTAGTAGATACACTGCACTCGTCGCGGGCGTTCCCGGAGGGCGGCCCGGAGCGCGCGGCGAGCGACCGCGGTGTGACCGAGTAACGCGTTGAAGTGAGCGATGCGCATGTACCGGGCGGACCGCCACCGCGCGGAGAAGTCGGCGCCGTGTCGCTCCAGTAACTGCCGCTCTCCGGCCAGCATCAGTTCCGGGGTCCGGACGATCTGCCCGTCGTGATACCGCCGCTCGAAGAGGGTCCGGTCGAGTTCGACCATCGAACGGGAGTCGAACAGTCGGATCCAGAAGTCAGCGTCCTCCTGGGAGCGGAACGACTCGTCGAACCCGCCGACCGTCTCGCACACCTCGGCCCTGACGAGCGTACACGAGGGTCCTCGGATCTCGGCGTTCGTGTAGCGATCGACGGTCCGGCACGTCCCGCTCCGGGCGTCTGACCCGTTCCGTTCGCCCATCCGCCGCTCTCTCGCGTAGACACCGGCACAGTCCCGTGGCTGCTCACGCATCGTCTCGACGAGCGTCTCGACCGCGTGTTCCAGCAACCGGTCGTCGTCGTCCAGAAAGACGACGTATTCGCCCGATGCCGCCTCCAGGCCCCTGTTCCGGGCGACTCCGGGACCCCGTGGACGGTCGTGTCTGATCACCGTCAATCGCGGGTCGTCGATCGCGGTCAGGAGGTGGCGCGTCCCGTCGGTCGACCCGCCGTCGACGACGACGCACTCCAGGTCGCGGTGTGACTGCCCGAGGACGCTCTCGACGGCCTCGGCGAGATACCGCGCCCGGTTGCGGGTCGGCACGACCACGCTCACCAGCGCCATATCGTCACCTTTCGGCGGATGGTAATGAGTGTGTCCCGACGACCGTGGGACCCGGCCCGCCTGCAAAGATTCATACCGCTCGGGGCGCCGTGGCACACTGTGGAGGGAACGACCGTCAGCGTCGTCGTCCCGACGTTCGACAGGGCGCCGCTCCTGGGCCGGGCGGTCGAGAGCGTCCTCGGGCAGACGCTGACCGACCTCGAAGTGGTCGTCGTCGACGACGGGTCGACGGACGAGACGCCAGCTGTCGTCGAATCCTACGACGACGACCGGTTGTCCTATCATCGCTTCGAGACCAGCAGAGGTGCGAACGCCGCCAGGAATCACGGGGTGGACGCCGCCAGCGGGACGTACGTCGCCTTCCTTGACTCCGACGACGCCTACACCGAGGGGTACCTCCGGCGGTGTGTCGACGCGCTGGACGTCGCCGGCGGGAACTGTGCGGGAACCTACGCGACGCGAGTGTGGTACCGCGACGGCGAGCGCTGGAACCTGACCGTCGCCGACGACGACGTGACGCGTGCCGACCTCCGGCGGAAGAACGTCGTCGGCGGCTTCTCGAACGTCGTCGTCCGCCGGTCGGTGTTCGACCGCGTCGGACGACTCGACGAGGAGCTCGCGTCCTGTCAGGACTACGATTTTTTCTTGCGAGCGCTCGAACCCGAGGGGGCCAGGTTCCGCGCCGTACCGGACGCAGTCGTGCGATACTATCTGCACGACGAGGGTGCGACCCGGATCGGTGACGACCTCCGGGCGGGCGTCGCCGGTCGCCGGCACTTCCTCGAGAAACACGGCGACGCGCTCACGACGGCGGGGACCGCGAACCAGTACTACCAGCTCGGCATGGCACACGCCAGGGCTGGCGACGTCGAGACGGCTCGCGACTGGTTCCGTCTGGGGATCCGAACGGACCCGCGGAGCTGGCGCCACTGGTATCACTACCTCGCGTCGCTCGGCGGACGCCACTCCCTCCGGGCGGCCGTCGGGCTGAAGATCGGGGTCAAGCGACGGCTCTACCGCGCGCGCTACGACCCGCCGACCCCGGGTGGCCCGCTGTAGCGTCGATACCGGGAGACCCGCTGTCGCGTCGATACCGAGTGACCCGCTGTCGCGGTCCGGGCGGTGCCGTGTCCGGATGGGCGGCGACAGCAACAGAGCCGGGGGACCGACCGCGTCAGGCTCGTCGGCCGTATCGGCCGTCGCCCGGTTCGAGGTCCAGTCGGTCGCGGAGTTGCGACGGTTCCATGACCGCCCGTCGGTTGAGCGCCGCCAGGTCGTGTATCCGCTCGACGAGTTCCTCGTTCGTCGCGAGCCGGTCGCGTTCGGGACCGAAGTGGATCGCGTCCTCGATGCCCACACGGACGCCGCCGCCGACGGCGACAGCCAGGCTGTTCATCGGGAGTTGTACGTCCCCGATGCCGGCCAGCGCCCACACGCTGTCCTCGGGCAGATCCCGGACCATCGTCCCGACGTGGACGAGGTCGGCCTGTGCCGTCGCGACGTTCCCCAGCAGGAGGTTGACGTAGTGGGGCGGTTCCAGCAGTCCGCGGTCGGCGAGATAGGTGGCGTAGTTGACCATCCCGAGGTCGAACACCTCCAGTTCCGGGAGGACGCCCCGCTCGTGCATCGCGTTCGCGAGCGCTTCGACCGTCTCCGGGCTGTTCACGCTCGCCTCGTCGCTGAAGTTCATCGACGCGAGCGTCAGACTCCCCATGTCTGGTTTGCGGTCCCCAGTCAGGTCGAGGACGTCGGTGCGCTTCTCGACCGAGTCCCAGTCTCGTCCGCTCAGCGAGACGCAGACGACCAGTTCCGGCGCGAACTCGCGGATCCCGTCGACGATCTCGGCGAACACCGCCTTGCGCCACGTCGGCTCACCCGTCTCGGGGTCCCGGGCGTGGAGGTGGACCGAGGTGATACCGATCTCGTGTGCCCTGCGGACGTCCTCGACGATCTCGGCCGGCGTGACCGGAACGTGCGGGGTCATCTCCTTCGTGGGAACCATCCCGGTCGGAGCGAAACTTATCGGGACTGGCCGCGTCATCGTGGACAACTGTCCGGGACGTCGCAAAAAACGTTCGATGGTCGGATTCCGGACCCGGCCGCCGAGACACCCCGACGGCGGGCGAAGACCAGTTCCGGACGACTTAAGCACCCGATACGTGAGTGACACACAACGGGTGACAGGCGTCGGTTCCGCAGACGCCGGGTGTATCGAAACATGCGAATTCTCCGCGTCGCACAGCAGCTCTATCCGGAACACACCGGCGGCGGTGCCTACCACATCCACGCGCTGAGTCGCGACCAGGCGGCGATGGGTCACGACGTGACGGTCCTCACGGTCTCGGACGACGGGTCACTGCCCGCCGAGGAACACCGCGATGGCTACCGGATACGACGGGAGCGGCCACGCGTGACGGTCATCGGCAACCAGTTCGCCCCGGGCGTGTGGCGCGAACTCCGCGAGCGGGAGTACGACGTCGTCCACGCCCACTCGCACCTGTACGCTTCGACGAACCTCGCGGCCATCCACCGTCTCGTAGACGGCACCCCGCTGGCGGTCACGAACCACGGCCTCTACTCACAGAGCGCACCCCAGTGGCTGTTCACGCTCTACCTGTGGACGCTCGGGCGGCTCACGTTCGACCGCGCCGACGTCGTGTTCTGTTACACGCCGACCGACGAGCGCCGCCTGCGGTCGACCGGCGTCCACGCCCCCATCGACGTCGTCTCAAACGGTATCGACGCCGACCGCTTCGTCCCCGAGGGGGAGAGCGACGAACGGGTCGCTGTCGACGCCCCGGTCGCCCTCTTCGTCGGCCGCCTCGTCGACGGGAAGAACCCCGGCCACGCGCTCGACGCCGTCGCACGCCTCCGCGAGCGAGACGTCCCGGTCGAACTCGTCTTCTGTGGCGAGGGACCGCTCCGCGACGCGCTGGAGACACGCGCGGCTCACCGGGACGTAACCGACGGCGTGCACTTTCTCGGGGACCTCCCGTACGACGAGATGCCGGGCGTCTACCGGGCGGCGGACCTGGTCGTCCTCCCGAGCCGCGCCGAGGGGTTCCCCCGGTCAGTGCTGGAGGCGTTCGCCACCGGGACGCCGGTCGTGACCAGCGACCTCGCACAGCTCCGGGCGGTCGTCCCGGCGGCCGGCGAGGCGGCGCCACTGGGCGACGTCCCCGCACTGGCCGATTCGATCGAGAGACTCCTCGACGACCGCGAACGCAGGGAGCGGCTGGGCCATCGGGGCCGCCGACTGGCCGTCGAGCGGTTCAGCTGGTCCCGGACCGTGGCCCGGACGACCGCGCGACTCGAACGACTGTGCCGCGAGCACTGAGCGGCGGCGTCGCGCACCGCTTCCGAGAGAAGTCGGGGAGGTTCGTCCGGCAGGTCGCCACGAGCGACCGCGTCAGTCCTGAGTCGACCGGAGCGGGTCCGTTCCACCCGACTTGACGGTGCCGTCACCCGTACTGGCGTCCGCTCGTGTCCCTCCGACGTCGTCCGGCATCGACGTCCCGTCTTCGGCGATCTCGAGAGTCCGTTCGAGCCGGCGCTCGTCCGCGTCCGAGATCGGCCGGTTGTCGGTGGGCGAGAACAGTCTCCGGATCGCCGCCTTCGCCCGGTCGGGGACGTACATGTACGCGAGCCAGCCCGGGGTGAGACAGAGATTGCGGTGACCGACACCGAGCGTCCGGACCGCCTGGACGCCGCGGCGGATCAGGGCGAGTTTCTGGGGCAACTCGTTTTGCCGGCTGAACGAATCCTCGTCCACCCGGTAGACGTACAGCGGCTCCCGGAGGTTCGCCAGTTCGTGGTCCGCGGCGAGGCGAACGAGCAGGTCGTACCCCTCGGCGTACTCCGCGCGAAAGAGCGACGTCCCCTCCAGCGCCGACCAGCGGTACATCGCGGTCCCGAGGTTCACCATCGATTCGCGCGCGAGATTGCGACGCAGCGTCGCATCGTCCGCTGGACGGGTCCGGACCGTCCGCTCGCCGCGGAGCGGATTGAAGTAGTAGTAGGCGCTCCCGAGGACGCCGACGTCGGGGTTGTCCTCCATGAACGCGACCTGCTTGCGGACCCGGCTGGGAGTCGAGAGGTCGTCGGCGTCGTGGAAGACGAGGTACTTCCCGTCGGCTTCGACGGCGCCGCGGTTGCGTGCAAACGACTGGCCCAGGTTCGTCCCGTTCTCCAGTACCCGGACGCGCTCGTGACGGTCGGCGATCGCCCGTGCGACGGCGGCCGACCCGTCGGTCGACCCGTCGTCGACGACGATCACCTCGATGTTGCCGTAGTCCTGTGCGAGCACCGAACGCAACGTCTCCTGGATCGTCGTCATCTCGTCGTACACCGGGACGACGACCGAGACGAGCGGCCCCTCCCCTGACATCTACCACCCAGTCGTTCGTGTCACGGAATAATTTTTCTCTTCCGTCGGTGTCCCGACCGTGCGAGGCGGTCTGACAGATCGTTCGAGGCGGTCTGACAGATCGTTCGAGGCGACCTGACAGATTATACGCGTCGAGCGACGAACGTCGGTATGGACCGCGAGGGTACGAGACCGACCACGGGCCCCGAACGGGAGGACGCAGTGTCTGTCACGGTCTACAGCCGCGAGCACTGCCACCTCTGTGAGGAGGCGGTCGAGACGCTCGAAGACGCCGCCGCGGCGGTCGACGTTCCGGTCGCGATCACCGAGGTCGACGTCGACGCCGACCCCGACCTGCGAGCGGAGTACGGCGACCGCGTGCCGTACGTCCTCGTCGACGACCGGCCGGCGTTCAAGTTCCGCGTCGACCCCGACGAGGCGCGCCGCCGTCTCCGCGAGGCTATCGACTGATAGTGATTATTGTAGATTATTTCCGGATCGCGCCGACACCGGCGTCAGCGCGTACCGGTAAATCGCTACAGTAATCACTACGAGAGAACCCCGAGTGAACAGCGGGTCGTCGCTCCGGCTACTCGCACACCGCGTCCCTGGCGGCTTCGAGCGTAAACTTCCCCTCGTAGAGTGCCGTGCCGACGACGACGGCGCTGGCGCCGGCCCCCTTCAGCGCACGGACGTCGTCGAGTGTGGCGACGCCGCCGCTGGCGACGACCGGGACGTCGACGGCCTCGACGACGCGCTCGACCTCGTCGGTGCGGACGCCGGCAAGCTGTCCCTCGACGTCGACGTCGGTAAACAGGATACCCCCGGCACCGAGCTCGGCGTAGCGCTGTGCGGCCGCGGCGGGGTCCAGTCCCGTCCCCTCGGTCCAGCCAGAGACGACCACTTCGCCGTCTTTCGCGTCGAGGCTGACGAGCACACTCTCGGGATAGGTCTCGCTTATCTCGGCGACGATTTCGGGGTTCTCGACGGCGGCAGTGCCGAGGATGACGCGGTCGACGCCGGCGTCGAGGAGGGCGGTCGCGTCGTCGACGGTGCGGATGCCGCCGCCGAGCTGGACGCCGACGTCGGGGTCGACGCTCTCGACGACCGCGGCGATGGCGTCGGCGTTCGCGCGCTCGCCCTCGAAGGCGCCGTCCAGGTCGACGAGGTGGAGCGTGCGGGCACCCGCTTCCACCCAGCGCCGGGCGGCCTCGACGGGGTCGCCGTAGGTCTTCCCGGTGTCGCGCTCGCCGCCGACCAGCTGAACAACCTGCCCGTCCTGGACGTCGACGGCGGGGACGACCTCGAACTCGGGGAACATGCCCGACCCTGGGCGAGCGCCGGCGGAAAGCCTGTCGATGCGAGGTGACCCCGCCGGGGACTGCGAACCCGACACGTGGAAGCCGCCAGCCTTTACTCGGCGTCGGTCGACGGGGCCCGTATGGTTTCTGCGTTGCTGGTGGCCGGCGTGCTCGTCGCCGCGTTCGTCGGGTTCAACATCGGGGGCTCCTCGACGGGTGTCGCCTTCGGTCCCGCAGTGGGGAGCGACACCGTCTCGAAGACCGCGGCGGCCGCGCTCATGTCGGCGTTCGCGCTGCTGGGCGGGGCGACCGTCGGGACGAACGTCATCGAGACGATGGGCGGGGACATCGTCCCGAGCGACCAGTTCACGCTCGCGGCCAGCGTCACCGTCCTCTTTTTCGTCGGCCTCGCGCTGCTGGTCTCGAACCTCTTCGGCGTCCCCGCCTCGACGTCGATGACCGCCGTCGGCGCCATCGCCGGACTGGGCGTCGCGACGAACACCATCGCCTGGGAGGTGATGGGCCAGATCGTCACCGCGTGGCTCATCGCCCCGGTCGTCGCCTTCTGGATCTGTGCAGTCATCGGCCGCTATCTCTTCCCGCACATGCAGGCCCGCTTCGCGCTCAACACGCCCGGCGACGAGGTCTCGCGGCGCGAACGCGTCGGTGCCTTTCTCGTCGTCGCTATCGGCTGTTACATGGCGTTCTCGGCGGGCGCGTCGAACGTCGCCAACGCCGTCGCGCCGCTGTACGGTGCCCGCCTCCTCGGCGACAGCTTCACGCCCTACGTCGGACTGGCAGGGGGTGCCATCGCGCTCGGTGCCTTCACCATCGCCCGCCGGACGCTCGACACGGTGGGCAACGACCTCACCGAACTCCCCTTGCTCGCGGCGCTGATCGTCGAGGTCGTCAGTGCGAGCATCATCACCGGCCTCTCGCAACTGGGCATCCCGGCGAGTCTCGCAGTGTCGGCGACGATGTGCATCGTCGGACTCGGCTGGGGCCGAGCGACCCGCGCGACGACACTCGCCGACGCCGCAGAGGCCGCCGTCACCGGAGAGGCGGACCCGGCCGGTCCCGCGGGGACGATCACCGCCGACGCCGCCGGGCCGCCCGCCGGGACCGACGGCGAACCCGAAGTCGCCCCCATCGGCGAGGAACAACCCCCCGACGAGACGACGGCGACGGACCTGTTCGACCCGCGTGCCACCCGGCGCGTCGTCCTGCTGTGGATACTCACGCCCAGCCTCGCCGCCACCGCGTCCTATCTCGTCTTCGAGTATCTCCCGGTCGTCTGAGCGTCTCACCTGTCGCTGGCCTGTCGTCGACCTGTCTCGACCCATCCACCGCCGGTAATCTTTAGCTGGCGGGTTCCCGACACACGGACATGGTCGAGACGCTCTTTCTGGTGGGGATCTTCGTCGCGGTGTTCGTCGGGTTCAACATCGGGGGCTCCTCGACGGGCGTCGCTTTCGGCCCCGCAGTGGGGAGCAACACGGTCTCGAAGGTCGTCGCCGCGGGGTTGATGACCATCTTCGCGTTGCTCGGCGGGTGGACCGTCGGCCGGGAAGTCGTCCAGACGCTCGGGAGCGACCTCGTCACCACCACCTTCACCATCGAGATCAGCATCGGCGTCCTCTTTTTCATCGGGCTGGCGCTCTTCCTCTCGAATCTCTTCGGCGTCCCCGCCTCGACGTCGATGACCGCCGTCGGTGCGATGGCCGGGCTCGGACTCGCCCGCGGAACCCTCGACGGCGCCGAGATGGGGCAGATCGTCGTCTGGTGGCTCGTCTCGCCGGTGATCGCCTTCTGGGTCAGTGCCGTCGTCGGCCGCTACTACTACCCCCGACTCGTCGAGTGGTTCGCCGTCACCCAGACCGAGGGCGCGTTGCTCGTCCTCGACCACTCCGGCGCGTACCCGCGGCCGGTTCTCGGACCGAACACGACGCGCCGCGAGTTCGTCGGGACCGCCCTCGTCGTGGGTATCGGCTGTTACATGGCGTTCTCGGCGGGCGCGTCCAACGTCGCCAACGCCGTCGCGCCGCTGGTCGGGAGCGGGTCGCTGGAGATGAACCAGGCCATCCTGCTCGGCGGCGGTGCCATCGGCCTGGGCGCCTTTACCATCGCCCGGCGGACGATGGACACGGTGGGCAACGACCTCACCGAACTCCCGCTGCTCGCGGCGCTCGTCGTCGCGACCGTCAGTTCGACCATCGTCACGGGGCTGTCGGCACTGGGCGTGCCCGCGAGTTTCGTCATCATCGCGACGATGAGCATCGTCGGCCTCGGCTGGGGCCGGGCGACCCGGACGGTCACCGTCTCGGACGCCCGCGAGGGGGAAGTCCCGGACGTCTCGGTCGGTGGCCTGGCCGCAGAGACGCCCGAGACGCCGACCGTCGGGGGCGGCGGCGGGACCGCGGACGGCCACGGCGGGCCCGGGAGCGGGGACGACGACAGCGCCGGAGCCAGGGTCGGCCACGCTGGCGCCGGCACCGGGAACGACGACGCCTCCGGCGGCCCCGACGTCTCGCCGATCGGTGCAGAAGACGAGGAGGACATCCCCGACGCCGAGGACCTCTTCGAACCAGGCACCACCGCCAGGGTGATCTTCCTGCAGAACGTCGTCCCGGCGATCGCGACCGTCGCCTCCTTCCTGCTCTTTCGATTCGTGTCGTTCTGAACCGACGAACGGTCACTCGGCGGGTACGGGGTCGGTCCCCTCTGCCACGTCCGCTGGCAGTTCTGGACGTGTATCCTGTTTCGATCGGAGGTTTGTTACGATCTGTCATCGTCTGGCGTCGAGTCGTGTCGGAAACAGCAAGGTCTAACAGTCAGGGGGGCGAACTCGTGGGTGATGCCCACCGTAGAGTACCTGAACTACGAAGTACTGGACGACCATGGCTGGGACATGTACGACGAATCGACGTTCGACGAGGCCGCCGACGCCGGTCTCGACGACGAGGACTACGGCACCCTCGAAGTGAACCAGGGCGAGTACATCCTCGAGGCCGCCGAGGCCCAGGGGTACGACTGGCCGTTCTCGTGTCGCGCCGGTGCCTGTGCGAACTGCGCAGCCATCGTCGTCGAAGGCGAGATCGACATGGACATGCAACAGATCCTCTCGGACGAGGAAGTCGAAGAGAAGAACGTCCGACTCACCTGCATCGGCAGCCCCGCCGAGGACACTGTCCGCATCGTCTACAACGCCAAGCACCTCGACTACCTGCAGAACCGCGTCATATAGACCACGGCGTACAACGTGCGTTAAACGAACGCACCCTTTCCCGGGGCTTCGCTGTCAGATATCCCCGGATATTCTCCACACTCAGTCGCTCTAGTGTCTCTTTCCCGCCCGGACGTGGACTGCGGACAGGATTACGGATCGCCCGTAGCGGAACTCGCCTGTCTGGTGCGTTCCTCACAGCCAGTTCTCGCTGACGTATTCGAGGGTGACGTCGGACTGGTCGAGGTACTGTGACATCTCGTGAACCGCGTCCCCCACCTCGCGCGTCGACAGCGTCTGGTCTCGCTGAAAGAGGACGCCTGCCGTGTCCTCGACGTCTATTTCGGTGAAGAAATCGTCGTCCTGCGTGAGTATCAGCCGGTCGTGTTCGCGGGCGTACCTGGCGATCGGTCCGTCGTCGGCACCCAGCCCGAGTTCCGAGATGTCGTCGAGGCGTTCGACCTCGTGGCCGAGCTTTCGCAGGTAGTTCACCGTCGCTCGCTCGACGTTTTCGTCTGCGAGGATTCGATACGCCATCAGCCCCGGACGTCGTCGGGGTCGGTAGTCAGGTGCTCGTACTCCTCGACCGCCTCTTCGCGCTGGCGTTCGACGGCGCGCATCTCCTCCGGGTGGTCGTGGTAGTACGTGAGCGCCCGGTAGACGTCGGCCACGTCGACGTCGTGACGGTCGGCGACCGTCCGCGGTTTGAGGCCGCGGTCCTCGACCTGCGTTTTGACGAACTGGACCGTGATCCGTCGGCCCTCGAGGTGTGGCTCGTCGTGCAGTTCTCGCACGATTCGCCTCGTCACCTGGCTCATACGGTTTCTATGCCGGCATCGTACTTGAACGTCGGGTTCGGGTTGCTGATCCGGTGGCCAAGATAACTGCGGCCAGTCTCGCGTCATCTGATCGCTGACGGACAGCGTGGTGTGACGGGTGGCCCGCCAGTCGGGACGGGGGAGGCCTCTCGGAGTCGTACTTTCTTTTTTATACGAGAGGGAGACCTATGAGTAGTGATGGCAGCGAAGATTCTCCACGTCAGCGATTCGCTGGTCGGTGGGTCCCGAGACCCGGACGGTAGTGCGAGCGACGCCCCGGTCGGCGGGGTCGGGTCCGCCGTCGACCGCGCACTCGAACTGGACGTCGACGTCGTCGTCCACACCGGGAACCTGTTCCAGCGACCGAGCCCCGACCAGGCGGTCCTCGACAGGGTCCACGACCGGCTCGACGACCTCGCGGCCGAGGCGGTGCCGTTTTTCGTCGTCGAAGGCCGGCGCGAGGCCCGCGGCGACGGCGACGCGACAGACCGGCTGTGTGCCCACGCGGCCGTCGAGCGACTGGACGCGACGCCGACGCTGGTCGACGAGGTCGCGCTGTACGGCGTCGACCACGCCGAGGACGAGCAGACGTTACTCGACCGACTCGAGGCCCTGGAACCGGCCGACGCGTACGCGTACAACGTCGTCTGTCTCAACCAGCGGGTCTGGCCGCCGCTCTGGCAGGAGACGGCCGACGTCTCGGCCTACGACGTGATGGAGACGACGGACGTCCACCTCAACGAAGTGCTGGCCGGCGGCTTCGAGGAGGCCAGGGTCTGGGAGAGCGACGACTTCCCCTACCGGGTGAGCTACGCCGGGCCGACGAACCCGCGGGCACTGGACGGCGGGGAACTCGCTCGCGGCACGCTCCTCGAAGCGAACGCCGGTGGCGCGAGCCACGAGCAGGTCCCGCTGGTCACGTCCGACGTCGACGAGGAGATCGAACACCTGCGCCGGGCGCTCGATTTCGACCCGGGCGACGTCGAGGACGTCGAGACGGAGCGACTCGCCGACCTCTACGGACTCGCCGCGCGGGCGAAGAGCGTCTTCGACGACCGACGCCAGGAACTGCGCGACGAACTGCTCGACCGCGTCGAGACGGACCGGCGCGTCGACGGCCGCTACGCGAGTGTCGACCGGGGGACCCGGCGCCGCCGGAACGCCAGAGACGAGGCGACCGTCTTCGAGACCGTCGAAGCGGCCGGGATCGACCGCGAGGAAGTCCTCTCACTCGACACGTCGACGCTCAGAGACCTCGTCGACGAGGGGGAGATAGCGGAGGAGGCCGTCTTCGACGTCGAAGGTCAGCCCTACGTTCGCGTCGGCGACGTCACTCTGGAGTAGTCTCGCGGATCGGGGCCGGATCCTGGAGTAGTGTGGCTGCTCGGATTTCCGGGTTCGCGCCGAAACGATTAATTCCCTGCTCTCGCCGTGTACGGTCGTGTTCGCGTCAGCCGTCGAGTGGGTGGTCACGCCCCTGACCGAGAGCCCGCTGGTCGACCTGGCCCGCCTGGTCGCGGTGCCGGTCTTCGCCTGGGCAGCCTACCGCGACGTCGAGACCCGCCGGGTCCCCAACCGGACGTGGCTCCCGCTGGCGGCGCTGGGCGTCCTCCTGTTGCTCGTCGAGAGCTGGCGTATCACGACCGGCGACGTCCTCGGCGGCGACCCCGCCCGCGAGCGGTTCTTTCTGAGTGTCGCGATCTCGCTGGGGCTGGTCGCCCCCGTGGGTTACCTCTTCTACTGGTTCGGCGGTTTCGGCGGCGCCGACGCGAAGGCGCTGATCGTCCTCGCCGTCCTCTTTCCGACCTTCCCGCAGTACATCCTCCCGGCGACCTCCCTGCCGCTGACCCGGACCACGCTGGACGTGTTCTCGCTGACGATCCTCACCAACACGGTCGTCGTCGGCGCCGTCTACCCGCTCGGCGTCACGCTACGGAACGCGCTCGGCGGTCACACGGGCCGGGCGATGCTCGTCGGCAAGCCCGTCCGCGTGACCGAGATAACCGAGGAGTACGGCTCGCTCGTGGAGACGCCCGACGGGTTCACCCGCCGCGGCCTCGACATCGACGCGCTCCGGATGTACCTGCGCTGGCGGGGCTGTTCGCTCGCCGGTCTCCGCGAGGACCCCGAGACCTATCGCGACCCCGCGAGCCTCCCCGAGAACCCGAACCCGCCCGGCGACGGGGCGATCGAACCTGCCGACCCCGCCGCGTCCGAATCCGTCGAGGACGTCGCGACCGACGGCGGAGGCGAGGCCGAAGCAGACGACGACGTCGACACGGACGAAGCCGCCGACACGGACGAAGCCACCGACACGGACGACGCCGAAGTCGCTGACGCAGACGACATCGGCGCCGCCGACGCGACGGACGCCTGGGGTGCCGAGGCGTTTCTCGACGACATCGAGGGCGACGCCTACGGGACGACCCCCCAGAAGCTCCGCGAGGGGCTCGAGGTGCTCGTCGCCGAGGACGTGGTCTGGATCTCGCCCGGACTGCCCTTTATCGTCCCGATGTTCCTGGGACTCGTGGTGAGTCTGGTCTACGGTGACGTGCTCGTCGCTGCCGTCTCACTCCTGACCTGATACGGCTCACCTGAACCGGACCGCGTCACAGAAGTGTTCCCGGGGGACCGATTTCACCGGGCGTTGACCTGTACGAGTGAGGTCGATATTTCGCGCACGATCCGGCGGATCCGGCGGTGAGCATCCCCGAACCTGTCGGTGCTACTATGTTCAAGTACTCCGCCAGCGTAGACCTCGCATGTACCGACGGAGCGGAACGTTACTGGTGGTGTTACTCGTGGCGATGGCGGGCTGTGTCGGGAGCTTCGACGCGATTCCCGGTGCCGGCGACGGTGGCGACAGCGGGAGTGGCGACGGTGAGGGTGACAGCGGGGGTGGTGACGGCGACAGTACCGACGGCGACAGTACCAGCGACGGATCCAGCGACACGGTCGCCAACCGGACGGCGGTACTCGTCGACGCCGGGAGTTACACGTCGACGTGGCGGCTGACTGCGACGGAGGGCGGGACGGTGACGAGCGAGACGGCCTACACGAGCGGGGTCGACTACGTGAACGAGCGGTCGCACTTCCAGTCGTCCCAGACGAGCGGCGGCGAGACCGCCAGCGGCTGGGAAGTATACTCCGCCGGTGACGTGACCTACAACCGCTACGGCGAAGGCGAGGCCGCGAGTTACGTGGTGGGCGAGGGCACCTTCACGGGGACGACGCCGTTCGACGCGGGGAGTTACGTCGCCCGCGGCGACGACCTCGCGGAGTTCGAGCGCACCGGGACCGAAACCTTCGACGGAGTGGGCGTGACCCGGTACGTCCTGACCGAGCGCCCCTCGTGGATCGCGGCCCAGCAACTCGCCGAGGACGACGTCCGCTGGACCGAGTTCACCTTCGAGGTGCTCGTCGACGACGACAACCTCGTGCGCGCCGAGCGCTGGACGAGCACCGGCACGCAGGACGGCGTGACCCACACTATCGAGTTCTCCTACGAGATCACCGGCGTCGGCGCGACGACCGTCGACGAACCCGCGTGGGTCGGGACCGCCCGCGAACAGAACGAGGCGTAGTCCACAGACGCGGGGGAAGCCGACGACGAGGTGGAGACCGCGGACGAGGCGGAGGCCGCGCGTCCCGAACCGTTCGAACGGGGAGTATCAGCGGCCGAAACGGCTCCCGAAGCGTTTTATTGGGTCATCGATCTAATGGCCCCAATGGAGTACGCCGCAGTCGGAGCCCGGGAGGTCGTCGTCACCGGTCCCGACTCGGACGTCGCGGCGGCCCTCGACAGCCGACTCGACGGCGACGTCACCGTCCGGTCGGCGGCGACCGTCGAGGAGGTCCGGACGGCAGCGACCGTCGAGGAGGTCCGGACGGCACTCGAGGAGAGTGCGTGTGTCGTCGCTACCGGCGCCCTCCCTGCCGTGACCTGCTGCGAACTCGTCGAGACTGTCCGCGCGAGCGACCCCGACCTGCCCGTCGTCGTGTATCCACAGGAAGGAGGTGAGACACTCGCGGGACGGGTCTCCGCCTACGACGCGACGACGTACGTCCCGAGACAGGCCGGTTACGGCGTGCTGGCCGAGCGTGTCGACGATGCGCTCGCCGGCCACGAGCGAAGACGACGCCGCCGCGAGCAGGCGACGATCCTGGAGGCGCTGTTCGAGCAGTTCCCCTACCACCTCTACGTCAAAGACGAGGCGGCACGCTACGTCGCGATGACGGACGTCGCCGACGTTCCGGACCCCGGGGAGGTGATCGGGAAGACCGACGTCGAGGTGTACAGCGACGCCGCGGAGGGCAGAGAGAGCTACCGCGACGACCTGGCGGTGATCGAGACGGACGAACCCGTACTCCGGCGCGAGGACCGCCGCCACGCCGACGACGTCGCTTACTGGGTCGAGGTGACCAAGGTCCCGTGGCGCGACGACGACGGGGAGACCCGCGGACTCGTCGGAGCCGCGCTGAACGTCACCGAGCGCAAGGAACTCGAAGCGACGGTCGACCACAGTCGGACGCTGCACCGCCGGATCGTGAGCTACCTGGCCCACGACGTTCGCAACCCGCTGAACCTGGCTCACGGGCACCTCGACCTGGCACAGGACTCGCCCGACCCCGAACACTTCGAGAAGATACGGGACGCGCTCGGGCGGATCGAGGCGGTCGTCGACAACATGGACGTCGTGATCGGCGACGCCGGCCTGCGGGACGGGGCCGACGGCCGGCAAGCGCGACTCGCCGAGGCCGTCACCGACGCGTGGGAGACGGTCGACACCGGGGACGCGACACTCCGGAGCGACGTCCCGGGGAGCGCGACGGTACTGGCCGACCGGTCGCCGCTCCAGGAACTGTTCGAGAACCTGTTTCGCAACTCGGTCGAACACGCCGCTGGAGCGAGTTCCAGCGAGCAATCGGTCGCTGACGCTCCCGATGACGGCGGTCGCGGCGTCACCGTGCGCGTGGGGACACTCCCCGGCGGGTTCTACGTCGCCGACGACGGAGTCGGCCTGTCCGACGATATCGAGGCACTCTGTGAACACGGGACGACGACGAGCGCGTCGAACACCGGCCTCGGGCTGGCGATCGTCACCGAGATCGCGGACACGTACGGATGGACGGTGGACGCGACCGAGAGCGCCGACGGGGGCGCGCGGTTCGAGCTGAGGAACTGCCGACTCGTCGAACGACACCACGACGTCGAGGCCGGCGCGTCGCACCCGCTCGAAACGAGCTACGACGCCGGCGACGCACGACCGCCCGGGAGCGCACAACAGGCCGAAACGGCGGGGTCGTGGGTGGTCAGCGGCGGCGGCGAGAACGTCTGGCGGGAGACGAACGAACACCACTTCGTCGGCGCGGCGGTCGACGGCGACGTCCGGGTCACCTGCCGGTTGACCGCGCTCGACCGCGTCGAGGAGTTCACGAAAGCCGGCGTGGTCGTTCGCGACGGACCGGCCTCGACGGCTCCGTTCGGGTTCGTCGGGAAGACCGCCGACCACGGCTCGGAGGTGCTGTGGCGACCGTCCGCGGACGCCCACACGACGAGCGACCAGTACGAAGCCGGGGCCGACCTCCCTCGCTGGTACCGCCTCGAACGGGTCGGTGACTCCCTGACGGCGTTCGTCTCCCCGGACGGCGAAACCTGGACCGCCGTCGACCAGCGCCGCGTCGAACTGTCCGACACAGTCCACGCCGGCCTGGCCGTCTGTAGCCACGACCCCGACGTCCGCACCGACGCCCGGTTCGACGACGTCGCGGTGACGGAGTTCGTGACATCGGGATTCGACGAGCCCTGACGGACCGGGTTGGGTCCAGGTCGGATCGGGTCGAGTCGGACCGAGTCGAGTCGGACCGAGTCGAGTCGAACACCGCCTCTGGCAGGATCAGTTCCGGTTGACTACCCCGCCGTCCACGCCCTCGCTGACTTTCACCAGCTGTTTCCCGATGTTCTCGCCCTCGAACAGCCCGAGGAACGCGTCGGGTGCGTTCTCCAGGCCCTCGGTGACGGTCTCGCGGTAGGCGACCTCGCCCGAGGCGATCCACTCGGCGAGCTGTTCGTTCGCCCCCTCGAACCGCGTCGAGAAGTCCCAGACGAGAAAGCCCTCGACGGTGGCGCGGGTGCCGATGAGGTGTCTGAGTTTGCGCGGGCCGGTCGGAGCCTCCTGTGCATTGTACATCGATATCTGGCCGCAGACGGCGACGCGGGCGTCGAGGTTGAGGCGGGTGAACACGGCGTCGGTGATCGGGCCGCCGACGTTGTCGAAGTAGCAGTCGACACCCCCGGGCGCGGCGTCGTCCAGCGCCGCGCGGTAGTCGTCGGTCTCGCGGTAGTTGACGCAGGCGTCGAAGCCCAGTTCGTCCTCGACGAATTCGACTTTCTCGTCAGAGCCCGCGAATCCGACGACGCGGGCGCCGGCGAGTTTCGCGATCTGTCCCGCCACCGAACCGACAGCGCCGGCGGCGCCGGTGACGACGAACGTGTCGCCCGCCCGCGGTTCGGCCACCTCGCGCACGCCGAAGTAGGCGGTCCGGCCGGGCATCCCCAGCACGCCCAGTGCGGTCGAGACGGGTGCGAGTTCCGGGTCTACCTGCTGGAGGTCAGTCGCCGGTGCGGTGGCGTAGTCCGCCCACTGCAGGTTCCCGGTCACGACGTCGCCGGGTTCGAGGGCAGTACCGTTCGACTCGACGACGTCGCCGACGACGCTGCCCTGGAGCGGTTCGTCGAGCCCCCAGGCGTCGGCGTAGCCCGAGGACCCGTCCATCCGTCCGCGCATGTAGGGGTCGACCGAGAGGTATCTCGTTCGGACGAGTACCTCGCCGGGTCCGGGTTCGGGAACGTCGGTCTCGACCAGTTCGAAGACGTCGCGGTCGGGCGTCCCCTCCGGTCGCGCTGCCAGCCTGAACTGTCGGTTACCGTCGGACATGTCCCCGAGTAGGGACGCCCCGCCGAAGGTCTCTGGGGTCGCGGCGAAGCGCGGGCGGCCGAGAGAGATCCGCCGGCTGACGAGCGACCCGTGTCAACCAGGCGCAAGGATTATGTAGTGACCGGCAGTACGTCGATCCGACGCGTTCGGTCGTCGGCCGCTCCCCGTGGTGGGTGGGGCGTCTTCACCGACCGGCAGCGTCACCTGCTGGAGTGGTGGCCGAACCACCAGGGAGTCGAGATGAGCACCGGGAACGCGGCGGGTTCGCTGGAACGGGCCCGCGAGCGAGTCAGGGGTACGGGCATCGGGAGTGGATACGGCGCCGTGACGGTCGCGCTGTGGGGTCTGGTCGTCGGACTCTACGCCGTCGGCGACACCGGACTGACGACGGTCGTCCTCGAACTCGGTGGGTTCGAAGCCAATCCCATCGGACGCGCCTTCCTCGGGGTGGCCGGCTACGCCGGGCTCGTCGTCCAGAAGGCGCTGGCCGTGGGGATCCTCTGGGCGGTCTGGCGGTACTACCCGACAGTCGGCGACTTCTCGCCGGACCCCTGGCGGCTGATCGTCCCCGCTATCGCCGCGTTTCGCGGCGGACAGCTCGTCGTTTTGCACGTCCAGCACATCTCGGTGCTGGTGTGACTGTCGAGCCCGTACAGTCCATCGAGTGAACGGGAGACAGTCGGGGTCTCACTCGACGAGGGTGACGCCCGTAATTTCGAATCGCGCCCCACCGTTCTCACTCTCGGTGACCTGAATCTCCCATCCGTGTGCGGCGACGATGTCGGCGACGATGGCCAGCCCGAACCCGGTACCGGCCTCGCTGGTCGTGTATCCCGCCTCGAAGACGTCCGCACGCTCTGCCGGCGGGATTCCCGGCCCGTCGTCGGCGACGTAAAAACCCGACTGGTCGTCGAGTCCCCCCACGGTGACGGTCACGTCCGGGTTTCCGTGGTCGATCGCGTTCCGGAAGAGGTTCTCGAACAGTCGCTTCACCCGGTCGGGGTTCGCCTCGAAGGTGAGGTCACCGTCCAGCGTCAACTCGGCATCGCCGGTCTCGACCATCGTCCAGCAGTCCCGGACGGTCGTCGAGAGCCGTACCGCGTCCCACTGTTCGACCTGTCGACCGGTGCGGGCCAGCGTGAGAATGTCCTCGGTGAGCGTCTCCATCCGCGTGAGTGCGCGGTCGATCGCTGCCGCGTTCTCGTCGTCCGGGTCCAGGTCTCGCTGCACGAGTTCGAACCGGCCCTGCGCGACGTTGAGCGGGTTCCGCATGTCGTGGCTCACGAGGCTGGCGAACCTGTCGAGACGCTCGTTCTGGCGCTCCAGTTCCTGGCGGTACTGCTCGCGCTCGGTCACGTCCGTGAACGTCAGTGTGCTCCCGAACCCCCGTTTCGCCGTTCCGTAGGACGTCACTGTGAGCCGAAAGTAGCGCGTCTCCCCGTCGTGTCGCATCTGCAGGACGGGGTTCTCACTGTCGAGACACTCCGCTACCGACGGGAGCGCCGAGTCGAGCAGTTCACCCCTCGCGGTAGCGAGCCCCGGGAAGAGACGACAGGCAGCGCGGTTCGTGTCCTGGACGTGGTCGTCCGCGTCGAGGGCGATAACGGGCGCATCCTGCTCTGTCGCGAGTTGCACGGCCTCGAACCGGTCGAGATAGACGAACGCGACGCCGACGGCGAAAAGCGCCACTCCGAGCGGTTCGTACGTGATGTCGACGAGTACGGGCGTCGTATAGCCGACGAGGTCCGCCACGGCCGGCAGTCCAGTGATCCCGACCAGGATTACGAGCGGGCGCGTATCGAGGTCGATCACGGTGAACAGTTCGAGGAGCATGAAGTAGCCGACGAACGCCAGCGCGTAGGACAGCCCCATCGCGACCCAGTGAAGCGGGCCCGTGGCGACGGACAGGTGGGAGAACGGCGTTGCGAGGGTGGTCGCCGTGAAATACCCGTGGTGGAGCGGGTTCGTGACTTTCACGGCGGCGAGGACGACGAAGACGCCGACAGCGACCCGACGATAGCTCGGGTTGCGATGGTACGTTCGGTTCGTGTAGGCCGAACAGAAGTACAGCCACGCGCCCACGGCTGCGAGGCCCAGAACCAGGCCGAGAACGTACCAGGCGAGTTTGAGCTGTCGCATCGGCGAGACGAAAAACCCGACGTGCGTGGCCGCCCAGCCACCGCTCGTGAGGAGAAGGGCCCCCAGACCCCGGCGCGTGTCCTCGTCGCTGACGTGCTGAAGACGAGTGAGACTCCCGAAACAGGCGAGCGCCGCGAGGGCGAACAGCACGACATACAACCAAAAGATCGGTGACAGCGAGAAGAGAGCCATTACACGATCAGTGAACAGTCGTCGTCAAGACTCTATTGATGGCTTTCAGTCTCTGAAAAGCCACAGCGCGCACAGAGTCGAAGTGTATCAGCGGCGTGAACGGACGTGTGGTAGGCCGTGAACGATCTTTTTTGCGCTCCGGGGTCGACACGCGAGTCATGACCTATCGCGTGGTCGGTGCGAACTTCGACCAGATGCACATGAACACGAACCTGGAGTGGGCTCGCGACCACCCCGACACCGAGGTCGTCGGCGTCTGTGACGAGGCCCCCCGGCGTTCGACGGGCTCTATCGGCCGGGCCGTCACGGACCTCGAACTCCCGGACGACGCGGTCTACAGCGACCTCGACCGGTGTCTCGAAGCGACTGACCCCGATATCGTCGTCGGCTGTCCCCGCACCGCCGAGCACGCCGACTTCGTCGAGCGGGTCGTCGAGTACGGTATCGACGCGCTGGCGGTCGAGAAGCCGATGGCGGTCACGCTCGCCGACGCCGACCGGATGCTCGACGCCGTCGACGACGAACTGTTCGTGGTCAACTGGCCCTCGACGTGGGACCCCGTCGTCCACACGGTCAAACGCCTCGTCGACCAGGGGACGGTCGGCGACGTCGTCGAGGTACAGTACTACGGCGGCAACGCCGGCGCACCGCCCGAGGGGAGCTGGTTCTACGAACAGCCCGACGGCGGGTCGATGCTCGATTACCTGGGCTACGGCGCGACGTTCTCGACGTGGTTCCGTGACGGCGAGTTACCCGAGACCGTCACGGCCGAGCGCCACGTCCCCGGGGACATGGCCGTCGACGTCCAGAGTTCGACGGTCTGTCGCTACGACGCGGGACTGGCGACGCTCCAGACGACCTGGCGGCTGCTCACGAACCCCTGGAACGTCGAACCGCAACCGACGAAGGGCTACGAGGTCGTCGGCACCGAAGGCGCGATCAGCACTCGCGAGCGCGACGTTCCAGTCAGGGTGACGACCGAGGAACGCACCGAGGGGTACGCCGTCGACCCGGACGCCCTGCCCGACCGCTACCGGAACCTGATAGCCTATCTCGTCACCTGTCTCGACGAGGGTGTCGACCCGGAGGGGCCGAGCGACCCCGAGTTCTGCCGGGCGGCCCACCGGATCGTCGCGACGGCCAGAGAGAGCGCCGAGGCGGGCGAGCGACTCGAACTCGCGGAGTAGCCCGCCGGTCGCCGCCGACGATGGGACGAACGACGACTGTCGCGACGACGGGGCGAACGGCGACCGCCGGGGACCGGAATCTCGCGGGTCGTAGCCAAGATTCATGTGTAGACCCGTCGAAAATACACAGGATCGATCATGTCCGAGACGGCCACCGGACCACAGACAGACCCCGTCGTCGAAGTCGAGTTTCGCATCGACGACCCGGCGTACCCGTTCGTCGGCGTCTCCGGGCGGGAAGGGTGTCAGGTAGAACTCGCGAAGATGCTCCCGCGACCGGAGGGGTACGCCGAAGTGTTCAACGTAACCGGGACTGCTCCGTCACGGGTCGCGGCGCTCGACACCGAGTACGAGAGAGTCGACGTGGCGGTCCTCGCGGAGTACGACCGGGGCGGGCTCTTCGAGTTCGTCGTCTCGGGGGACTGTCCCGCTTACGACCTCGCCGAGTTCGGGGCGCTTCCACAGACGGTCCGGGGCGTCGACGGCACCGGTCAGATCGTCGCCGAGATCCCGCCACAGTACGACGCCTCGACCGTCGTGGAGACGTTCCTCGATAGCCATCCGGACGCCGACCTCGCCACCAAACGACAGCGGGAGTCGGTCACGCCGCTTTTCACCCGGTCGGCGTTTCGGCAGGTACTGCACACCTGTCTGACCGACAGGCAACGGGAAGTCATCGAGACTGCCTTCGAGGCCGGGTACTACAACTGGCCCCGTGAGTGTACCGGTGAGGACGTCGCTGCCGAACTCGACATCACGTCGGCTACCTTCTCCGAGCACATCCACGCCGCCGAGCGAAAACTGCTCACCGTGCTGTTCGACGGTCCACAGTCCGACTGCTCCGGGGGCCGACCCGACGGGATGTGACCGACCGGGAGCGACGACGGCGGCGGGCGGTGGCGAAACGACGGTCAGTCGACGTCCGGCGGCGAAACGACGGTCCGACCGTCCCCGTAGACGGCCACCGTACACTCGTTGAATCGGAACGTCACACGGGCGTTCGCTCGCTCTCCGGCGGCCGGTTCCACCAGCCCGTTCAGCGCGTCCGGGTCCACCGCGTCACAGAGCGGGTCCATCTTCGCAGGGTCCCTTCCGATTGCCGCGGAGACCGCCCTGACGACACTTCTCGACGGTCGTTCGTCAGTATCGCGTTCGTACGTTACCGTCCCCGGGTCGGAGTCGTCGAACCCATCCGGGCGGGGACCGCCGTCTACTGGCATCCAATCACGGGTTCGCTCACCAGTGCCCGTTTCCGGGCGGAACGGGATAACTCGGATCCCTACACCTCAAGGACTGGACTCACCCGCCGTCGCTCCCGACCCGGACCGTCCCGGCCTGGACGTGGTAGTGTTCCGGCGCGACCGGACCGGGGCGCGACAGTCGCGTCGCCGGGTGGTCGGACCGGGGAACGGTCAGTCGCCCGACGTCGGCCCACAGCCCGACGGCGTCCTGTGCGAACTCACCGCCGAGCAGTTCGTCGAACGCTCGATGTCGACGGCCGTCGAGTTGTAGCGGTCTCCCGACCGGCACCGATTACTCGTCTTCGTCTTCGTCTTCGCTTTCGCTCTCGCTCTCGCCCTCGTCGTCTTCGTCGTCCTCGTCGAGTACGAATTCGAGCAGGTCGTCGGTGTCTACCTCCAGGCCCTGGCGGCCGAAAAACGAGGCGACGTTCTCGCAGTCACGTTCGAGGAACTCCCGGGAGTTGGGGTGGTGGACCGTCACTGCCTGCCCCAGGTCGAGCACGACGAGTTGCCCCTCGTGGAAGACGACGTTGTACTCGGAGAGGTCGCCGTGGACGAGGCCGGCGCTGTAGAGTCGGCGCATGTACTCACGGACGACCTCGAAGGCCGTCTCGGGGTTCTCGACGTCGACCTCGGAGAGGCGCCTGGCGCGGCCGTCCTCGGTGCCGAGGTACTCCATGACGAGGACGTTGCGCTCGACGGCGATGGGGGAGGGGACCCGCACGCCGGCTTTCTCGGCGCGTTTGAGGTTCGCGTACTCCTTTCGGACCCACGCGAGGACGACCTTCTTCTTGTCCGAGCCGATCCCCCGGAAGCGGGGGTCACCGTCGAGATACCCCCGCATGTCGACGAACTCGCTGGCGTTGATCCGGTAGACCTTGACGGCGACTTCGGTGTCGTCGGGACCCAGCGCGGTGTAGACGTTGGCTTCCTTGCCCGTCGAGATCGGCCCCCCGAACGCGACGATGTGACCGTCCTGGACGAGGTCGTACATCGCCCCGTAGGTGGCCTCGTCGAAGACCGACTCCTCCAGTTTGAACTGTTCGGTGTCCTTGATGCGCTTGCGGAACTCGCTGAACTCCCGATCAGCGACGCGGCCAGCCCTGTCGGCCGCGGTGTCTTCTAACTCGATCTCTTCGAATTCGTCGCCGGGCGCGTCCGCCTCGTCGACGTCCAGAAACTCGAATTCGGGCATATTAGCGGCCCCCCCTCCGGATCCGGGGCCGGGATCCGGTGGGGGTCCGGGGTCGGGGCCCGATGGGGGTCCGGGGTCGGGTCCGGCGAGCGCGGGTGGAAAAGAGAGCGTCGCGCCCGCCGGCGGTAGTGTCCGTCATGCTACTCCTGGATGTGTCCCTCCTCGCGGAGCTGGTCTGCGGCCTGTTTCTCGTAGCGCCACGTGATGTCGGCTTTCTCGTCCTGCCAGTCCCACGGGTCGACGAGGACGACGTCGTCTTCGCGGATCCAGATGCGCTTTTGCATCTTGCCCGGGATGCGGGCGGTGCGCTGGACGCCGTCCATGCAGCGTACTTCGACCCGATTCGCCCCGAGCATCTCCGTGACGACGGCGAACACTTCGTCCTCTCCGGGCATCCGGAGGTCGGTTCGCCCCTCGTTGTCGCTCATAGCCGACGATTCGTGAGCGAGACGTTTTAACTTTTGCAGGTCGAGGACGCGTTCTCACGTCTCGACGGCCCGACTACGGAGTGCTGGCGCGTCACACCGGTTTGCGGGGCGAATGTCACGCCGGTTCGTGGGCCACACGTCACGCCGGTTTGCGGGCCGTCGCGACGAAGTTCGTCCCGGTGAGGTGCGTCTCGACGACGGCGAGGCCGGTGAAGTCGCCGGCGAGCGCGCCGAGCACGTCGGCTCCTGGATTCCGGTTCGCGAGGTACCGGAACCCGAGGCGGACGACCGGGTTACACACGCGCCACGGCCCATTGGGGACGGGACGAACGTCGTACACCCCGACGCGGCCGCCGGGACGGAGTGCGTCCGCCAGCCGGGCACTCGCTTCCCGGGCGTCCGGCATCGCGCTGATCGCGAGCGTCGCCACCGCCGCGTCGACCGACTCCGGAGTGACTACCGGCCGGGTCGCGTCGGCTCGCACGACGTCGACGTTGGCCCAGCCCCGGTCCTCGACGCGCTCGCGGGCCTTCGCGACCATCTTCGGGCTGTAGTCGACGCCGACCACCCTCCCCCGGGTCCGACCCGCTCGCGGAGCAACGCGAAGTTCGACCCCGGGCCACAGCCGACGTCGAGGACCGACTCGCCACCTGCCAGGTCGAGCGTCTCGACGGCACGTCGCCGGATCGGCTCGGTATCGCGGTCGTTGAGTCCGTAGAACCGACTCCACAGGTCCCACACCCGGCGACTCCGTTCGAGGTGGGCCGCTCGCTCCCCGTCGTTTGCCACCATGGGTATCGATCCGCGTGCAGTGGGGACAGTACTGTCCACGATATGCTTCGGGTTTTTATCACTCGCGCGTCGAGTCAGGCGTGTGCAGTCGGTCCGACTCGCCATCGAGCACACCCCCGAGACGATGCATCCGATGCACGCGTTCGTCTGCGAATCGCCAGCTGTCGAGCGCGAGGTGCTCCTCGAAGGGATCTCGGGTGGCGGGACGCGGACGCTCGTGTTCTACGTCGAGGGCGACGCCGCGGCGTACGAGGGCGCCCTCGCCGACCAGTCCACGGTGCAGTCCTACGACGTCAGGGTCGAGAGCGAAGGGGCGTTCTTCCTCTACGTCCGCGCCCGCAATCGCGATACGGACGGGTTGCTCGTCGACGCGTTCGCCCGACCGGGTGTCGTCGTCGTGCCGCCGGTCGAGTTCCGCGCCGACCGGACGATGACGCTGTCACTCGTCGGTGACGGCGAGGCCGTCCGTGCGGTCGTCGCCGCCCTCCCCGACGCGCTCGGCGTCGACGTGCTGGCCGTCGGCGAACCACCGGGGTCGTTCGGCCCGTCGCTCACCGACCGACAGCGGGAGGCGGTCGCTGCCGCCCGGGGCGTCGGCTACTACGAAGTCCCCAGAACCGGTGGTATCGAGGCGGTCGCCGAGGAACTCGACTGTGCCGTCTCGACCGCGTCCGCGCTGTTGCGCCGCGCCGAGTCGACGCTCGTGAGTCACGCACTCGACGGGCGGTACTGAACTCCCGGACCGCTACTCACGACGGTCGACGCGGGTTCGGGAGGGGTTATGCGTTTTCGGCCGCTTGCTCGGCGGCGGCGACCATCCCGTCGGCGAGTTCGCGCGCGCGGTCGGCGCTGCGGGCCTCGGCGTAGACGCGGACGACGGGTTCGGTACCGGAGGGTCGCGCGAGCACCCAGGCGTCGCCGTAGTCGAGGCGGTAGCCGTCGATGGTGGTACGGTCGGCATCGGCCTCCTCGGCGGCGCGTTCGAGGGCATCGAGCATCGCCTCGCGCTCGACGTCGTCGTCGTAGGAGAGGTTCCGGCGGACGTTCTCGTAGCCGTCGTAGGCGGCGACCACCTCGCTCGCTGGAGCGCCGGCGTCGGCGAGCAACTCCAGGAAGCGCGCTGCGGTGTAGGCGCCGTCGCGGGCGATCCGGTAGCGCGGGAAGATGACGCCGCCGTTGCCCTCGCCGGCGACGGGAACCGTCTCGCCCTCCCGTTCCAGTTCGCGGATGCGGGTGACGATGAAGGTACTCCCGATGGGCGTCAGCGACAGGCTCGCACCGGCGGTCTCGGCGGCGTCGACGAGGCGCTGTGAGGCGTTGACCGCCGAGACGACCGTGTCGCCGGCGGCGAGTTCGGCCACCGCGAGTGCCGCGAACGTCGCGTCGCCGGCCAGCAACTCGCCGCGCTCGTCGACGAAGATGGCGCGGTCGGCGTCGCCGTCGTGGGCGATCCCGAGGTCGGCGCCGGTGGCCCGCACGAACCGCTGGAGGTCGCCCAGTTGCGCCGCGACGGGTTCGGGGTCCCGCCCGGGGAAGTGGCCGTCGGCCTGTGCGTTTATCGTCCGGACCGAACAGCCGAGTCGGCGGAAGAAGCCGGGGCTGGTCAGCGCGCCAGCACCGTGGCCGGGGTCTATCGCCACCGTCAGGTCCGCCGCGGCGACGGCCTCGCGGTCGGTCGCGGCCAGCAGGTCACGGACGTAACGCTCGCGGGCGTCTTCGATCCGGTGTGTCTCGCCGGTCGCGTCCCAGGCGACGGCCTCGTCGGCGTCCTCGAAGAGGCGACGCTCGACGGCCTCCAGGCGCTCGCGGGACAGTTCCACGCCGTCGGCGGCGACGAGTTTGATCCCGTTGTACTCGGGCGGGTTGTGCGAGGCGGTCACCATCAACCCCGGCACGCCCTCGCGCTCGCAGTAGGCCTGCAGACCGGGCGTCGGGAGGACCCCCACCCTGTCGACGGAGACGCCGACGCTCGCGAACCCGCTGGCGACGGCGTCGGCGAGCAGTCGACCCGTGGCGCGGGTGTCGCGTGCGACCGCCACGCGACCGGCGCCCAGTTCCGTCCCGGCCGCCTGTGCCACCGCGAGCGCGTCGTCGGGCCCGAACTCCGCGTTGACGACGCCCCGTATCCCGCTGGACCCGAACAGCTCCATACCTCCTCTCGGCGGCCGGGTCTGTTAGTGGTTCCGAAGCCGGATGTCTCGTTTCGACCCGGTGTCACGACGGCCGGTAGCTCCTGCCCGGTACCCGAACGAACCGGTCCTGTCGGCCACGTACCCGAACGTCTAAGCGACGGGCCCGACAGGAGCGAGTATGGACACGCAGGCACTCATCGACGCGCTCGGGGACGCCGAGGCGGTCAGGTTCGGCGAGTTCGAACTCTCCCACGGCGGCACCTCGAACTACTACGTCGACAAGTACGTCTTCGAGACCAACCCGGAGTGTCTCGGGCTGATCGCCGGGGCCTTCGCCGACCGCATCGCCGACCTCGGCCTGGAGGGCACGAAACTGGCGGGCGTCGCCCTCGGTGCGGTCCCGCTCGTCGCCGCAACGAGCGTCGAGACCGGCACGCCCTACGTCATCGTCCGCAAGCAACAGAAAGAGTACGGCACCGGGAACCTGATCGAGGGCGAGTTCGAAGCGGGCGAGGAAGTGCTCGTTCTCGAAGACATCGCGACGACGGGACAGAGCGCGATCGACGCCGCCGAAGCGTTGCGCGAGGCCGGCGCCACCGTCTCGCGGGTACTCGTCGTCGTCGACCGCCAGGAGGGCGCCGCCGCCAACCTCGCCGAGCACGACCTCGAACTCGACGCCCTCGTCACCGCCGAGCAGTTGCTCGCCGAGGCGCCCGACGACGTGGATGTCGAAGCGTAGGACGGCGAAAGTAATCGTTCGATCGGTGGTATCGCCGCTCGATACGTCGAAGAACCGCTTTTCGCCAGTTTCCTGTCCGTGCGTGTCGCTGGCGGGGTCTCACAATGTTTTTGTACTGGACCACGCTACGAACGGGCACGATGGCAGGTGACTGCTTTACAGGCGGGCTCCGTGCCCCGTAACCAGTCACTGCCACGTTCTCGCGCCCGCAGCCCACAGACGGGAAGCGGCGCGTGGCCCCGGAGGTAACCATGTCACAACAGGAGGAGACGACCGTCACGGTGGAACTGCCCGATGGAAGCACGCTCGACGTCCCGTCGGGCACCACAGTCGAGGGGGTGGCCTACGAGATCGGCCCCGGCCTCGGCAGCGACACCGTCGCCGGTATCCTCGACGGCGAACTCGTCGCCAAGGAGGCGGAGGTCTACGACGGCGCCGCCATCGAGATCGTCACGCCCTCTGCCGACGAGTACGTCGAGGTCCTCCGCCACTCGGCGGCCCACGTGTTCGCCCAGGCGCTCCAGCGACTCTATCCCGACGCGAAACTCACCATCGGTCCCTGGACCGACGAGGGCTTCTACTACGATATCACGGGCGTCGACCTGGACGAGGACGACCTCGAAGCCATCGAGGACGAGGCTCACGACATCATCGAGGAAGACCTGGATATCGAGCAGGTGAACGTCGACCGCGAGGACGCCGTCGAGCGCTACGAGGACAACGAGTTCAAACAGGAGATCCTGGAGACGGAGGCCGCCGGGAGCGACCCGGTCTCCTTCTACGAGCAGGGCGAGTTCGCCGACCTGTGTCAGGGCCCACACGTCGACTCGACGGGCGAGATCGGCGGGTTCGCTCTCCTCGAAATTTCGGCCTCGTACTGGCGCGGCGACGAGGACAACGAGACGCTGACGCGGGTCTACGGGACGGCCTTCCCCACGGAGGACGAACTCGAGGAGTTCCTCGAACAGCGCCGCAAGGCTCAGGAGCGGGACCACCGCCGCATCGGCCAGGAGATGGATCTGTTCTCCATCGACGAGACGACGGGCCCGGGGCTGCCGCTGTACGAACCCAACGGCAAGACGGTGCTCAACGAACTCTCGGAGTACGTCGCGGGCCTCAACCGCGACGCGGGCTACGACGAGGTCGAGACGCCCCACGTCTTCCGGACGGAACTGTGGAAGAAGTCGGGCCACTACGAGAACTACGTCGACGACATGTTCCTGCTGGAGGTCAACGACGAGGAGTACGGCCTCAAGCCGATGAACTGTCCCGGCCACGCCACCATCTTCGACCAGAAGTCCTGGTCCTATCGCGACCTCCCGATCCGGTATTTCGAGGACGGCAAGGTCTACCGACGGGAGCAACGCGGCGAGCTCTCGGGGCTCTCGCGGACCTGGGCCTTCACCATCGACGACGGCCACCTGTTCGTCCGCCCGGACCAGATCGAAGAGGAAGTCCTGGCGATCATGGACATCATCCTCGACATCCTCGCGGCGTTCGACCTGGACTACACCGTCCAGCTGGCGACGCGCCCCGAGAAGTCGGTCGGGAGCGACGAGATCTGGGAGAAAGCCGAGTCACAGCTCCAGGCCGTGCTGGACGGCCAGGGCGTCGACTACGTAATCGAGGAGGGTGACGGTGCCTTCTACGGCCCGAAGATCGACTTCGCGTTCGAGGACGCCCTCGGGCGTCACTGGGACGGCCCGACGGTCCAGCTCGATTTCAACATGCCCGAGCGCTTCGACCTGACCTACACGGGCGAGGACAACGAGGACCACCGCCCCGTGATGATCCACCGGGCGCTCTACGGGAGCTACGAGCGATTCTTCATGGTGCTCATCGAGCACTTCGACGGGCGCTTTCCCCTGTGGCTCGCGCCCGAACAGGTCCGCGTGCTCCCGCTCAACGAGGACGTCTTCGACTACGCCCACGAGGTCGCCGACACCCTGGAGGAGGACGGCTTCCGCGTCTCCGTGGCGACGGGCGACGACACGCTCCAGCGGAAGATCCGCGCCGGCCACGACGACAACCTGCCCTACATGCTGATCGTCGGCCCCGACGAGCGCGAGGCGGGTACTGTCTCAGTTCGGGACCGGAAAGAACGCACCGAGAACGACGTCGACCGCGCCGCCCTCTACGACCACCTCCGGACCGAACGCGAGGAGAAACGGCTCGAACCGGACTTCCTCGACGAGTAACGGCTCGGCGGCTCTTCTCGACGACTCGGCCGACACCTCTTTCCCCTTTCTGGCCGGAAACCGAACGGATGCCCGACAGGTCCCCGGGCGCGCTGGCGTTCGCCGTCGTCGCGACGTGCCTGCTCGTCGGTTCGATCGCCGGCCTCGCAGTGACGTCGACGACGCCGAGCAGCCGCGACGCCGCGGACGACGAACCCGCGACGCCGACGCCCACGGCCGTCCCCGCGAACGCGAGTCTCGACGCGCTACACGCCGCGGGGATCACGGGTGCGAACGTCACCGTCGGGGTCGTGGACGTGACCGGCGTCGACAGGGACGACCCGGCACTCGACGGACGGGTCCGCGCTGCGCGGGCGTTCGGCGACGACGCGACGGTGACGGCCGACGGGCCAACCCACGGCACCGCGGCCGTCCGGACCGTCGCCGCGGTCGCACCCGACGCCGACCTCTACCTGGCGTCGTTCGACGGGACCGCCGACTTCGCGGGGGCGGTGCGCTGGCTCGTCGCACAGGACGTCGACGTGGTCGTCGCGCCGGTGTCGTTCTACGGGCGATCGGGCGACGGCGCCGACGCGGTTTCGGCGGTCGCGGCGACTGCACGGGAAGCGGGGGTGGTGTTCGTCGCGCCGACCGGCAACGTCGCCCGGGGGCACTGGCGGGGCACCTACGACAGGGTCGGCGACCCCGTCGACGAGAGTCGCGCCGACGCTGGACGGCTCGTCTTCGACGTCGGCCCGCGCAACTACCTCCGGGGTGACCGCGGCCGGCTCTCGGTCTGGCTCTCCTGGTCCGACCCAGACGAAGACTACAGTGTCGCGCTCTACTGGACGGACGGCGAGCAGAGGACTCGTGTTGCAACCTCGCAGCGGTACGCGGGTGACCGTCCGACCGAGCGTATCGTCACGCGCGTCGGCCGCGGGACGTACTACCTGGTCGTCCGCGGGCCGGCCGAGGCCACCGATACGACGGTGCGACTCGTCTCGCCGACCCACCGGCTCCAGCGCTACCGTCACCGCACGAGCGTCGTCGCGCCGGCGACCGGCCGGGGCGTCCTCGGCGTGGGGGCCTACGACCGTCCGGCCGACCGCGTCGCGCGCTACAGTTCGCGGGGCCCGACCGCTGACGGCCGCCGTGGAGTCGATCTGGTGGGGCCCGCTGACCCGACCGTCGCGGACGTCCCCGAGAGCTTTACCGGTTCGTCGGCCGCGGCGGCCTACGTCGGCGGCGTCGCCGCACTGGTCCGCGAGACCGACCCCGACTCATCTCCGGGAGCGGTTGGTCGGCGTCTCCGAGCGGCAACTGTCGACGTCGGTGAGAACGGCACCGACACGGTCACCGGCTGGGGACTCGTCGACCCCGGGGCTGCCGCACGAGCGACGAACGCGACCCAGTCGCCGTCGTGATGGCGGGTGCTCCCTGCCGGAGCGTATCACGGAAACGTTCAGTGTGCGTGTAGAGGTGACGATTGATGGGTTTTGAACTGGCGTGACAGCCCTCGTGATCGTGAGATGGAATCCCTCGGCGGGCTCGCGGTCGCTGCGCGGGATATACGCGCTCTCGGCACCGCCCGCTCACGGGTCGCCCCTCCCCGTTCGCTTTCGCGGCGCTACGCGCCTCGCGTCGCGCGGATACTGGCCCACTCAGGCGACTCCCCTGCGGCGCGACCCCGCCTCGCCCTTCCAGTCCACCAGGGTGATTTTCTGCGAGATCGGTCATCGAACATTCACCGTCGAGACGGCCTGTGCGACACATATCGTCCCTGGCGTCCTGACGAGCGTAGCGAGTCACGGGTCGGGAGAGCAAGCTCTCCCGGTGGACTAAAAGGGCGAGGGCCGCTGGCGTGCAGTTTAATCGCCTGCGCGGGCTCTATTCTCGCGAGTGCGGCGCGGTGCGGCTGTCAGAGCGAGAATATCCCGCGCAGCGACCGCCAGCGCCCTGAGGGCTTTCAATTCCCACTGGTGAGTGCGGTGCTGTCGTCGAGAAGACTTTCTTCGACCGTGAACCGACCGGCAACAACTGCTCAGTACACACCCTATGTTGAACGCACGTTTGTTCGACGAACAGTTGCCGTGTGAGACGAAACGCGTCGCCCCCAGCATCGTCACTCGCCGAGCGAGTCGGCGGGTTCGAACACGCTCGCGCCCGTCTCGGCGTGGCGGCGCTCCAGGACCGACCGGAGCGCGTCGCCTCCGACCATCGCCTCGACGTCGAAGGGGCCGATGTCGCCGCCGCTGCCTCGCTTCAGGATCTCGTCTATCGTCTCCCGGTCGGCCACGCCGTCGTCGACCATCCGGTGGGCCTCGCTAACCAGCGCGGCCACCACGGGCTGGATGTCGTGAGCCTCGCCGTCGGGGACGACCGCCTCGCCCTCGCGCCACTCGAAGAAGCCGCGGCCGGCTTTCCGCCCGGTGTGGCCCTCCTCGACCATCCGCTCCATGCGCTCGCGGATCTTGGGATGGGGATCGAAGCGGCCGTCGTACTCGTCGTGGAGGTTGTCGACCGTCGCGAGGTGGATGTCGACACCGATGACGTCGATGAATTCGAGCGGGCCCCGCGGGAAGCCCATCGCCCGTGCACCGCGAGCGATCGACGGCGGGTCGGCGTCGAGCAGTTCCCACGTCCCGGCGCACTTGATGGCCGCCGACAGCCGGCTGAGACCGTTGGCTCGCCGTTCCCGGTGGAGGCGAATCGGCGTCTTGCCGATAGCTCGTGCGAGTCGCTCGGCCCTGTCGAGCGCCCAGTCGGCCGCCTCGTCGCCGCTGATCTCGACGATATCCCGGGGAATGCCGGGGTTCGCGAAGTGAAAGAGCACGACCCGTTCGGGATGAGCGCCGCCCCGGGCGACGTCGGCAGCGGTCAGCGACGAGGTGTTCGTGCCCACGACGGCCCCGTCGTCGAGCAGCTGTTCGAGGGACGCGAACAGGCCACGCTTGGCGTCGAGGGACTCGCTGATCGCCTCGACGACGAACGCGCAGTCGGCCAGCGCTTCGAGGTCGGTCGCGAACGTGACGCGAGCGGTCAGGTCCGTCTCAGCACCTGCATCGACGAGTCCCGCGTCGGCGAGGGCGGTCGGCGCGTCGGTCGCCAGGTACGACCGGGCCGCTTCCAGTACGTCCGAGTCGACGTCGACGAGGACCACGTCGAAGCCCGCGTTCGCGAACAGCGCGGCGAGGTCCCGCCCCATCACGCCGGCGCCGACGATTCCGACGCGGTCGATCTCGGTCACTGTTTCCCCTCCTCGGTAGCGAGCGGCCGGGCGTCGGCGGCCGCCTCGTCTGCACTTGTGGTCACACCACCGTCTTCGAGGGGGGCGGGTGAAAACGCTGTGTCGACGCTCGCGGGGAAGTCGACGCCCTGCCGGCGGAAGTACCACACCCGGGCGAGCAGGAACGCACCGCCGCCGAGGACGGTGAGGCCGAGCCACGTCCCGAACAGCGCGGGGTTCTGCGAGGCCAGCAGTGCCAGGAGGACGGCGTTGGCGAGGACAGCCCCGACCGCGAGCGCGACCGTCGCCCGCGGGGCGAGTGGCACCGGAGTCGCGGCGTAGCGGTCGGGATAGCGCCGGACGAACCGGACCGCCGCGACCATCATCGGCACGATGAGGACGATCCCGCCGTAGCCCAGTAGCGACCCGAGTTCGGCAATAGGAAGGGGACTGAGCAGCGACGCCAGCGAGCAGACGAAGACGACGGCCAGCGCCCAGTGGGGCGTATCGAAGCGGTCGTTCGTCCGGGCCAGCGCCGCGGGGAAGAAGCCGTCGTCGGCCAGCACCTGCATGTACTTGGGGGCGATGATGTACACGCCGTTGATGGTCGTCGCGATGGCGAACAGCGCCCCGCCGACGACGAAGTACGTCGAGAGCGCCGGGGAGAGCGCCGCTTCTGCGGGGACCGCGAGCGTCGCACCGGCCATCGCGTCCGCACCGACAGTTCCGACGGCCACCACCGCTGTCGCGACGTAGCAGACGAAGACGACCGGGATGCTGATAGCGAACGACCGGGGGATGGTCACCGTCGCCGCCTGGATGTCCTCGCCGAGGTCGACGACGAAGTTCGCGCCGAGACAGACGAAATAGAGGATCCCCGCGCCCGTGAGCAACCCGCCGACGCCCGTCGAGAGCGGGGGCTGGAAGTTGACGGGGTCGACCGCGGGCGCGCCGAAGACGACGAACACGCCGAGACTGGAGACGAGCGTGACGAACAGGAGCGACTGGACGCGAGCCGCCATCTCGATGCCGACCAGGTTCACGAGGAAGAAGGCGGCCAGGACGAGCGCGCCGACGGCGTTGGGGTCGACCGGGGCCAGCGAGTCCACGTAGTCGCCGAAACTCAGCGCGTAGACCGGAAGGCCGCCGCCGAACATGCTGACCGAGAGTCCCCACGCGGTGAAGAAGGCGACGACGGGCGACCACAGCCGGCTGGGGTACCAGTAGTTGCCGGCAGTGGTGGGGTGGGCCGACCCCAGGACCGCCGTCGGGACGATGCTCATCGAGACGATGGCGAACGTGACGACGTACGCGAGCGGGACGCCGGTCCCGGCGAAACTCGTCGCGACGCCGGTCAGCGAGAACAGGCCCGCGCCGACGATGAGTCCGACCTCGATGGCGACCGCGTCGAGGAGCCCGACACCGCCGCTCTCGCTTCCGTCACCACCTCCGCCTCCGCTTCCGTCGCTGCCCCCGCTGTCGGACGCGCTCACGGTCGCCTCCGGCGGTTCTCGGAGGGCCAGGGTCGTCCGCTCACCCGTCCCATCTGTGTCATGCGGGGAGCCAACACGCCGCACGTAGTTATATGCTCGCGTGGAATGAGGCTGGGAAGCGGAATGGGGCTGGGAAGCGGGGGTTCCGGGTAGACGAGTGACGAGTGCCACCAGTGAGCGCGGACACCTCGGGTGGACGAGGGGGGCGGGCGTACACGTTCGGGAATCGGACGCGGAGGGCCCGGGCGGGGCCGCTGGGGAAGCGTCAGCTAATTATACGGGCACCGCAAAGCGCCACACATGGTAGACCCAGTGAGTGTCGGACTCGGGGCACTCCTGACGCTCGTCGTCGTCGCGCTCCATTACGCCAGGGGGACCGGCTGGGAGCCCACGGCGGACATCTCCCAGGAGGTCCTCGAGCGACGCGCCGAGACGGTGCCCGAGACGGACTTCCCCGAGCCGATGAACCGCTCCATCGGCGGTGGCGGCGCGGCCGGCGCTATCCCCGCCGGCGAGGCCGAGGGCGAACTCGCCGAAGGGGAAGAGGAGGAAGAAGACGAGGGGTTCGACCCCGACTCCATCGCCGAGGACGAGGTGGAGTACTACGAGATCGACTTCGCCAAGGAGGGCGAAACCGTGGAAGTCGCGAACAACGAGACCATCCTCGACGCCGGCGAGGACGAGGGCTGGGATCTCCCGTATGCCTGCCGAGAGGGCCAGTGTGTCTCCTGTGCCGGCCAGATCCAGGACGGGAACTCCGCCGATTTCATCCGACACAGCAACAACGAGGCGCTGTTCGACGACGACATGGAAGACGGCTACTGTCTCACCTGCGTCGCCTACCCGACCGCGGAGTTCACGATCGAGACTGGCGAGCAGCCCTGACGGTCGGTCGACTGATTTTCCGGCACGTCTCGCAATCGTTATCACGCGCTGTCCGTTAGGTCGGTTCGAGGGCCCGTAGCTCAGTGGACAGAGTGCTTGGTTCCGGACCAAGTTGCCCGGGGTTCAAATCCCCGCGGGCTCGCTTCTCGAAATTCACACTGCGCGGAGTCTCGTCTCCGCGCAACACCTGAATTTCGTGTGCGACCGACCGGGGATTTGAACCCTGGAAGTCACAGCCCGCGCAGCGACCAGCGGGAGCGAGCAGGAATGTCTTCATCCGGTTCAAATCCCCGCGGGCTCGCTTGCAGTAGTACGTTCGAAATCCACAGGACAGCACCGTCCTCGCCTCGCTCGAACGGGGGATCCTGTATATCGAATTCGTACTGGTGCATCACGGGGGTCACCTCGCTCGGAACTCGTCTGGCGCTCCACCAAATACCGAGACGACTGTGACCACGTTACTAATTCGCCTATTGAGGGCGGCATCGGTTCAGAACTACTACATCAAACTGACCGGATCGAGACCGATATTTCCTCATTTCTGCCGAGGATATCCTGAATCAGATTGTACCATGTGCCCCCGTTTGTCACATGAGCCGGCAACTGTTTGGCTGCAAAGCCAGCCAGCTACGAGCGTCGGAAACCGGTTATCGGCTACGGTCCGGTTTTCTCACGGCGCTGCTGTACCGATACTGTCGTCTGGTCGAGCGAACGGAATGTCGATTTCGAGTCCGTCGTAGGCCAGCACTGGCTTCTTGGCCTGACCGGAACCGCCGCCTTCGAACTCGATGACGCCGATGTCTTCAAGCTCGGAAAGGTTCCGGTGAACCTGCTTGTAGTCACGACTCACCATGTCGGCCGTTTCGCGGATGCTCTCGGGTTCGTGTTCGAAAACCGCGTCCAGAAGTTCCAGGTTCTTCTGGCTGAGGAGCCGACTGAGTTCCGCGTACGATCCGAAATTCAGAACTGGTTGACTGTCGTCAAGTTCTTCCCCCTCTTGAGCGGCCTTGAGACGGCGTCGCGTGCGCTGGTCGAGACGGTCGCGTTCGCCGACGGTGATTTTGAGCGTTGGCATGGTGTATCCCTCCTGACGGTGTCCTGCTACGGCCAGTCCCACGAGACGGGTGACAGCTCCTCTGCCTCCCGCTTGAACCGGTCGTACAACGTGAGCATCCCCGGAAACTCGATCACTTCGACATCATCTCCGGTGTGGCGCTCGTGACCCTTCGTCCGTTCGTGGGCGTTGTCGTATCGGAGGACTGTGTCGCCGCCGACCTCCCCGAGATGGAGACTGTAATCCCAGCCGCTCGGGTACTGGTCGTCCTCCGTCTGGCGGATGGTAACGTCAACAACGTAGCTGCCTTCGACATCCTGCCAGTCTGCAACCGTCGTGTAGGACGCCATCCGTTACCCTATGGTATTGCCTCCATAGGAATAAGCCTATGGACCGGATGACATAGATCGTCCAGCCGCTGTACCTAATTCACTTACCCGTCTGCTAGTAGTTATCGGATATAGGCGTTCATCACCCTTCTTTTCCCGACTATTTCGGCGGCTAATATTCTCTGTAGCCATCAAGTACAGTTCGGCTGCATCTTGGTGAGTGGGGTTCTGACTCGGATACCACTGGATTCACTCTCCCGATGGTGTTGTTGAAACCGCCAGAGGGAGTGGCGTCCCGAACGCATACGAACGGACGTATCCGCCTTTCGTAACGGGGTATTACGATTTCCCCGCGGGCTCGGTCTCTTGCCCTTTGTGGAAACGTACGGGATGGTACGGCCTTCGACCCGGTTGACAGGGTCGACCCGTGTATCGAGTTCGTAATATCGACGGAGGCGTCCCTCTCAGTCGAGGAAGTCACCGATCTCGAACTCGGTCTCCCACCGGGGTCGTTCCGGCCCTGGCATCTCGCCGGCAAGCTCACGCAGTTCCTCGAGTGTCGTCCACGGGTGACACTGACCCATCGCTTCCCACCGCCTGAAGAAACTCAGATGCACCCAGCTGTATGTCGCTGGTTCCGCATCGACGCTGGTTATCCGCTCTTTGATGCTGTCTGTTAACTCCCGCTCGGTAATGTTGATCCCCTCACGCTGTGCGACCGTAATGAGTGACGCCAATTCCTTTTTCTTCGTCTCTTGCACTCGCTCCTCGTCATCGATGTTCTCGAAATCTGGGTAGTAGATAGTGAGAGCGGCCTGAATAACGTCCTCCCGCGTCTCGAGGCTATCACGGGCGAGTCCTGTGTAGTCACGGGGGAACACGACGGTCTTGCGCACGAATAGCGCTCTGCACACGCCGAGTTCCGGGCTTTCGCCTCCACTTTCCTTCTCGTACACGCCTGCGATAGCATCAGCGAATTCGCCGAGCAGATTGATTTTGACGTCGAACTCGGGGACGACAGCTGTATCGAGACTCAGCGTGTCCCCCAACACGATCGACTCGGCGTTCGTTGGCATATTCACGCAGTTTGCGAACTCGCGGAGACGTCGGCCGTACTCGCCACGGTAACTTCCGAGAACGAGGTAACTACTGTCTGCTTGCTCAAATCGCGGGAGTTCCGCGTTCATGTATCGGACGACCTCGTGCCAGTCACCCTGTGGTGCTTCTATCCCCTCGAAGATCCGGCTCACCGCCCGGTAAATGGCGTTCGCGTTCTGTGGAACCCGTGGACCGCTCATGTCCGGTACTACTGAGCTGTTCGGCTTAAATTCTCGTATACAAGTTGGTTTATTCGTCAATTCCCAACCTGCCTTGCCCGAACAGTTACATCGATAGAGCGAAAAGAGACGCACATGAGCGATAGTTCGGACAGCCTCCGCCGACAACCCGACGGGCCGACAGACCCGTTCGGCGGTGACGATGCCTTGCCGTTCGAAAAACAGCGACGTGCACACCGGTTTATCACGCAGGAAACCCGCTACCACGTCATCCAGGCGATCCTCGGTCACCCTGCTCACCTGGTCACGCTCGACGAACTCGAATATCTGGTTCCGAAGAACCGCTCGACTATCCGCGAACATCTCGACCGTCTCGCGGAGAAAGAGATCGTGGCAAAACAGTCCTACGACGGCGATGACGGGGGACACGGTGTTCCGCGCGATTTCTGGGGGTTCACCAGCTACGGACTCACCCTCCTCGACGAGTACAACTACCTCCGGTACGTCCCCGTGCTCAGGGCCCTTCAGGACAATCTCTATCTCACTGAGAAGATCGAACGGCACCGGAACGCCCCTCGTCCCGACCTGCCTGCCGATGTCGCCGATGCCTTCACGGCACCGACGCTCGATGCTGACAGACAAGCCGAGTTCGAAGACCTGTTGGCTGCCCACGAGCGTGGTGGCGGTCGTCTCTTCGATGCGCCAGCAGCCCCGGAGCCGGACGCGCCTACCGAAGACGGTGCCGACCGCCCGCTCGACGAACTGTTCTGACGGCAGTCGTCCGTATTCTGTCTGTACTAGTCGCTCGGGAGGAAAGTCGGTTGTTCCGTGAAACGATCACGAAACTGCTGGACGTGACGGCGTTCCGTGCGCACCGGAACTTCGTGTGCGACCGACCGGGGATTTGAGCCCTGGAAGTCACAGCCCGCGCAGCGACCAGCGGGAGCGAGCAGGAATGTCTTCCTCCGGTTCGAATCCCCGCGAACCCGTTCTCTTCGCGTTTGTCGAAATGTGCGAGACGGCACCGGCTTCACCGCGATCGACAGGGCCGGCCCGTGTATCACGTAACGGTCTATCACGCGGGGCTAGCTCTCCAGTCTGGCCGTTCACCAGGCATCGGAACAAGTGTATCATAGGTCACAATTCGACAATCGAGGGTCTACACAGGACAGTCCCGTCGATTCACTCCGCTACTCCAGATCTCGCGAAGCTCAGGCCCATCCCGCGGCCACGACGACCACGTAAGCGAAGGCGTTGTTCAGCGCGTGCATCAGGACCGCACCCGAGAGGTTGTCGTACCGGAGGCGGAGCACCGCGGGGAGAAAGCCCCAGACGGAGATGAATATCGTCCCGGCGACGCCGAAGTTCGGCAGGTGGATCAGCGCGAACAGCGCGGTCATCAACACCGTGGCGCTCACCGGACCGAACCCTCGCGAGGTGAGCGCGCCGAGGACCAGTCCCCGGTAGAGGATTTCCTCAGTGATCGGAGCCAGAACGACCGCACCGACGAGGATCGCCAGGAACGCACCGGGGTCGGACAGCGAGTACGAGAGGCCCTGCAACTGGTAGCCGAGCATCGCGCTCAGTTGCGCCGTCACCTGGTAGACGACCAGTCCGACGACGAACGCGACCAGGGCCGCGCCCGCTTCTCGCGCGGACGGCCGATGGAACTTGAACACGGTCGCTCGCTGGTCGGGGGTCAACAGGCCGTACAGCAGTGCGACGACGAGGAGGTTCACGAGACCGTAGAACAGGTACCCCGAGACCAGCGAGTACGCCGCTGCGGGCGTCTCGGTGGCGATGCTGTGGACCGCGTACAGGAGTGACACCAGCGGCACGGGAAGCAGCGTGACCACCAGTACTGTCCCGAGACGTTCCCCGACGGATTCGCCGATTCGCACCCGGGAGACCAGACTGTCGAGACCGGCCGTTCGTGTCATCGCTCACCCTCCGCTCTGCCGGGCCCACGTTCGGAGACCGTCCCACCGTCGCGCGCGCTACGCCGTTCACGACTGCACATATCGGTAGTGACGCCGTGACCAGTATGAATCGGGGGCCGGCGTTTCAGCGCCTGAAACGATCGGCCGAGGACAGCGTCGACCACTGTCCGAAGTAGTCCAGACCGCCCTGTCGGCGGGCGACTTTGAGGGGCCGTCCGAACACGACGGCAGCGAGGTCGCTGTCCAACTGGACATCACGCAGCCGACGTTCGACCCGGTTCAGTTCCGAGAAACGAGCCGAGCGTCGCCGCCCGGAGCGTCCCGAGCGAAGCGAGCGGTGGTCGTGTCCGGGCAGGTCCGTACGGGAGCGTTTCCACCTGTCTCGAAAGGTCACTCTGCAGTGTTTCGCTCGCTGAAACCCGGAACCGCCCTTTTCGGGGGCGGGAGACCGACTGGCGGATATGCACATCCGGGACAGGCTCCCGAACTCGGACGACGACGTGACGTGTATCGGTTGCGGGGCGACGGTTCCACGCTCCGAGGCGCGCGAGTACGACAAACACGGCGACCGCTGGAGCCGCGACGGCAAACGGTTCGAGTACCTCTGCAAGCCCTGTCACCGGGACTGCTGCCACCAGCCGCGGGACGAACTCGAATCGACGCTCGTCGACGCCGGAGCTGGCGAGGTCGACACGGCGACCTTCTTCCGACGGTACTTCGCCGTCGTGACCGACGAGGCCGCGGAGTGACGGCGTCACGAATTAATCGCCACTCGCAAAACGTCACAGCTCTTGAGCGGTCCCGAATCGCGAGCGGGGGCGAGCGGTCAGCGGTCGACTTCGCCCATGATCACGTCGAGACTACCGAACGTCGCGATGAGGTCCGGAACCGTCCCCCCCTCGACAAGTTCCGGGAGCACCGAGAGGTTCGAGAAAGAGGGGCCCCTGATCTTGAACCGTGCCGGCGTGTCGGTGCCGTCGGACCTGATGTAGATGCCGAGTTCGCCCTTGGCGGCTTCGACCGCTCGATACACTTCGGTGTCGGGGTCCGGTCTGAGAGTGCGTGGGACGTTCGCCTGGATGGTGCGGTCCTCGGCGGGCCAGTCTTCGAGCAGGTCCAGGCACTGTTCGACGATGCTGGCCGACTGCTCCAGTTCCTGAAGGCGAACGAGCACGCGCGAGTAGTTGTCGCCCCCGTCTTCGGTGACGACCTCCCAGTCGAGTTCGTCGTAGTAGCCGTAGGGGTCGTCGCGGCGCAGGTCGTAGTCGATGCCCGACCCGCGGGCGACCGGCCCGGTACAGCCGTACTGTTTCGCGACGTCGGGGTCCAAGACGCCGGTGTCGACGACCCGGAGCTGGAACACCTCGTTGCGTGTCAGCAGGTCGTGGTACTCTGCGATTTTCTCGGGGAGACCGCTCAGAAACTCCCTGACGTCGGCGACGAACTCGCTCCGCGGGTCCGGGAGGTCCCACGCGACCCCGCCCAGTCGGAAGTAGTTGAACATCATCCGCTGGCCAGTCAACTCCTCCAGCAGGTCGAGCACGAGTTCGCGGTCACGGATGGCGTACATGAAGCTGGCGCTGAACTCGCCGGTGACGTCGAGCGCGTACGTCCCGATGGCGATGAGATGCGAGGCCACGCGACTCAGTTCGGCGCCCATGGTGCGGAGCACCCGTGCGTACTCCGGCACCTCGATATCAGCCAGGTCCTCGGCCGCGCGGGCGTAGGCCCACTCGTTGAGCAGTCCCGACGAGACCCAGTCCCACCGGTCGGGATAGGGCATGATCTGGTGGCGGTAGGTACACTGCTGGCACATCTGCTCCTCGCAGCGGTGGATGTAGCCGATGTCCGGGTCGAGGTCGACCACAGTCTCGCCGTCGAGCACCGTCTGCAGATGGAGGACGCCGTGCACCGACGGGTGTTGCGGGCCGACGTTCAGAAACATCGTATCCTGGCGGCGACGGTCCTCTTCCAGCGGGTTCGCGTGTTCCCGTAACGTGACGATCTGGGGCTGGGTCTGATCGAACTCCTCGCGGAGCGGGTGGCCCTGCCAGGTCTCGGGCAGGAGGATCCGGCGCAGATCCGGATGGTCGTCGTACTCGATGCCGAGCAGGTCGTAGGCCTCCCGCTCGTGCCACTCGACTGTCTCGTAGACGGGCGTACCGGACTCGCTCACCGGGTCGTCGGTTGTCGTCGGCACCACGACCGACAGCTCCTCGGTCGGGTCGTCGTACTTTCGGAGGTGGTAGATCGTCTCGAACCGGTCAGCGTACTCCTGGGCGGTCACACACGAACAGTGGTCGAATCCCGCCTCTTCCCGGAGTGTCGAAAGTGCCTCGACGACGTCGTCCGGTCGAATCACGAACCCCTCAGCGTTCAGGTGGGTCTCCCGATCGATGACGACGTCTCCGAGTAGCGTCGCGAGTTCGTCGGAGTCCAGTTCCGCCGACGAGTCGCTGGCGGCGGGTGCCGGGTCCGCCGTCGTCCCGGAATTCATCGCCCGTCACCTCGATTCTCGCCGCCAGCGCCAGAACGGAGTGTCATACCCATACACTGTCGTAGCGACAGGGGCCTGATAACGACCGACTCCGTGTTTCACCGCCTGAAACACGAGTGGACCAGCGACGTCCGGTCTCCCGCCCTCGTCGGTGGCGGTGGATCCACACGAACAGGGGTCGCGGACTGCAGAGTCAGAAACACGGCACTCGGTTTTTCGTGAGGCCCGTCGCTCCGCTCCCGTATGTCGACAGGTTCGGATGTCGTCGTCCACGACGCGACAGTGCTGACGATGGACAGTCGAGACGAGATCTATCGGGACGGGACCGTCGTCGTCGAGGACGGCGAGATAACGGAGGTAAGGGAGTCGAAACCGTCAGATCCTGCCCTCACAGCGGAGACGGTCATCGACGGGAGCGACAGACTGGTGATGCCGGGGCTCGTCAACGCGCACGCCCATCTGGAGATCTCGGCGCTCGTCGGCGCGTTCAGCGAGATGGGGCTAGGCGAGATGTTCGCCGACATGACCGCGCTCTGTGAACAGCTCGGCCGCGGCGAGTACGAGTACCTCGTCGAGGCGAGTGTCGAACTGGCCGCGCTGAACTTCGTCCGTGGCGGGATCACGACAGTCAACGCGATGGATGCTATCCCCCGTCACGGGGCGGAGGCGTTCGGTGACGCCGGACTCCGCGGCTTCTTCGGCCCGTGGATCAGCGACCTGTTCTGGGATATCCCGGAGGACGAACAGTTCGAGCGGGCCCGCTCGTTCATCGAAGAGTACCACGACACGTACGACGGTCGCATCAGGGCGACGGTGTGTCCGCACGACGACTGGTCGTGTTCGCGCGAGGTGTGGGAACGTGCGGCCGACCTGGCCGGGGAGTACCCGGATCTGCCCGTCCACACGCACCTGCTCGAACTCGACGCGGGAAACGTGATGAGCCGGGCCAACGACGCGGCGGATTCACTCGCCCTACTCGACGACATCGGACTCCTCAACGACCGACTGGTGGCGGCCCACTTCCGGGTCGCCGACGAGGCAGACGTCGAACGTATCGCCGCCAACGACGCGGCCGTCGCGCACTGTCCGTCGATCTTCTGTTACTGGGAACCCGACGGCGAGACCGAGTGGACACCGGTCCCGTCGTTGCGGGACGCCGGCGCGACGGTCGGCCTCGGACTTGACGACCACTACTGGCACGACTCGACGGATCTCCTCGGCGAGGCCAGGCAGGCGCGGCTCGCGGCCAACCTCTCTTTCGGCACGAACCAGTTCGAGTCGATGGATCTCGTCCGGATGCTCACGATCGAGGGTGCCAGAGCACTGGGCGTCGCGGACGAGATCGGCAGCATCGAACCGGGAAAGCGGGCCGATATCGTCGTACTAGACCTCTCGAAACCGAAGTTCGCGCCCCGGACCAACGTCCCGGCACTGGTCGCCAACACCGCGACGGCAGCGGACGTCGAGACGACGATCGTCGACGGAGAGATACTCATGCACGACGGAACGGCCCACACGTTGGATCCCGAAGCCGTCTGTGACCGCGCGGAGCGTGCCGTCGATCGGTTCGGCGAGGAAATCGGGTGGGAGATGGGCGTCGAAGGAAGCGAACCCCCAGGGCATCTGCAGACGGTCCGGGACCTTCCCAAACGCGGACCGGCACACCTGCTGGCTCGTCTCGGCTGGCAACGCGTCAAAGACGTGCTGTAGTCCCATGGACTGTCTGACAGGACCTACCGCCGAGAGACCGCTGTAGCGTGGGTGCGTCAAAAACGAGTATGACGACCCCGTTTCAGACAGTGAAACACGGGACGTGGGGCTATGTCCCGGCCCGACGAGGTCGCAGACATGAGCGGCGCGACGGAACCACCCACAAACACGGCCGAACAGGACGTCCTGATAGTCGGCGGCGGGATCGCCGGCCTCGCGCTCGCTGACTATCTCCGGCGGCAGGGGCGGACCCCGACGGTCGTCGAACAGGCCCCCGAATGGCGGGACGGTGGCTACGGGATCGGCCTCTGGGAAGACGGACTGGCGGTCCTGCGAGACCTCGGTCGGCTCAACGACGCCCGAAGACTCGCCGCCGATCCCGACGGGTTCGCGGTTCGGGCCGGCGGAGACCTGCTGACGCGGACGACGCTTCCCCCGGACCGGACGCTCCTGCTTGCCATCCATCGCGGCGACCTTCATTCCGTACTCCGCAAGGGTGTCCCAGAAGACCGGGTCCGGTTCGGTACCTCGCCGGCCCGCATCGAGGAACGGGACGAGGACGTACGCGTTACCTTCGAGGACGGGACGACCGAGACGTACGACCTCGTCGTCGGTGCGGACGGCGTTCACTCGACGGTTCGCGAGCAGTGCTTCACCGAGTGGACCGAGCGCGAACACGACACGTACGTCTGGTCGCTGTGGGCCGACCAGGACGTCGACGTCGGCGATGACATGGTCAGCGTCTGGGGACGGGGCACCGAGGGGTTCGTGGCGCGCGTCGGCGACCGGGTGGGGTTCAATCTCGCCGCCCGACTCGACCACCATCCGGACCCGCCGGCGCGTGCACACCTCCGTGCACAGGCGGAGGCGATCGGGTGGAAACTCCCCGCGCTGCTGGACGGGACCGACGACGACCCGTTCTTCGACCGGGTCCGCGACGTGACCTGCGACCGGTGGCACACCGACCGGGTCGTCCTCGTCGGCGACGCGGCCCACGCCGTCCATCCAATTTCGGGGATGGGCGCCTCGCTCGCGCTGCAGGACGCTCGCGTCCTCGCACAGGAACTCGCGACCGCACCACAGGCGGACCCCGGTGGCGCACTCGAACGGTTCGAACAGCGCCGCCGGGACGACGCGAAGCGCGTGCGACGCGAGGCGCGGTTCGAGGCCGCCGTCACGTTTCTCGAATCGAACCCGGCGCGGCAGGCCCGTAACTGGGTCGTCGAACACACGCCGTTGTTCGACCTGTTCGTCGAGCGGCAGGCCTCGGAAGTCTGAGCGCGGCCTCGTCTGCCCGGAACACGGGCGGCTCTCGATTCGATCCGGGCCACTCACCTCGTTTCGGTGCTGGACCGGCCTTCCGAAGACCACCGCTCGTCTCCGTGGGGCTACCCTGCTGTTGGCGGTCCCCAGTTATCAGGACCAGCGGTCCACCGTTCGCAGCGTAGAACAGTCGAGAGCGAGTGACTTCTCGACTACGGCGTGACGACGAGTTTGCCGACGTAGCCACCCGCGAGTACGTCGCGATTGGCCTGCGCTACCTCGTCGAGATCGTACGCCTCCGCGACGATACCCGTCAGGTCGCCTCGCTGTAGCAGACGACCGAGTCGCTCCAGAACGGGCGTTCTGACCGGATGGTTGTCCATCCTGAGCGCCCGCAGGGTGAGTTCCTTGCTGTAGAAAGGGAGGCCACTCGCCTCCGGAACGTGACCCATGATGGCGACGATCTGACCACCCTCGGCGACCACCTCTAGGTCGAGACTCAAGTACGCTTCGAGCCGGTGGTCGAGGACCGTCTCGACGCCGTCCCCGTCGGTCGCGGTCAGGACGTCTTCGGCGAGGGTGTCGCTGTCGTACTGCAGCGTCGTGGACGCGCCGAGTTCTCGAACCCGGTCGCAGGTGTCGGCCGACCCGGCAGTCGCGATCACGTCGGCACCGCCGGCCGCAGCGATCTGGACAGCTGCGTGGCCGACCCCGCCGGCCCCGCCGTGAACGAGCACGCGGTCGCCCGGACTGATACCGGCGATCTCTTCGAGGGCGGTCCAGGCAGTCGCACCGACGTTCCCGATGGCCCCGCCGACTTCGAAGGGGACTCCCTCGGGCAGGTGTGCGAGTTTCGTCTCCGGGAGTGTCGCGTACTCGGCGAACGTCCCGCCGGCCTCACGGTCCATCCCGGAGGCGATCACGCGGTCACCCTCCTGGAACGTGTCGACGTCGTCGCCAGTCGTCTCGACGACGCCGGCACCGTCACCGCCGGGAACGGAGGGAAGCGGAACCCGGCCGTACTCACCGGACCGGATCATCACGTCGACCGGGTTGACGCTCGCGGCCTGCATCTCGACGAGCACCTCGTCGTCGTCGGGTTCCGGGCGGTCTATTTCGTCGACTCCCAGCACCTCCGGACCGCCGTGGTCGTGATATCGAACGGCCCTCATGCGACGGTCACCTCCAAGTAACGGCGCCGGTGGCGGCCCGGGAACGCGTCTCTCTGTCTGGGCGTCCGTTCGTGATGCGCGGATGCGGTATCGGACATCGCAGTTCGAGAGAGGAGTGTCGAACCGGTAGCGGTTGTGTAGAGTATCGTCAGGGGGTTTTTCAGCGATGCCCGGCCTCCGCCCGTGTATGAAACATATCCGCATCACGGTCCGGCCGGACCTCGACCGGTCGCCGCCGTTCCTGGAGTACTTGCTGGACGCTTCGGACGTCTCGGAGGCGCGGGCGGTCGACTGGAACCGCGGCGACGCGGAGATCTCGACGCATCTCTACGCGGTCGACGGTGATATCGGTCCGTTCGAGGAACTGGCAGCGGAGACGCCCGGCGTCGAGTCGGTCACCGTCTCGCCGACAGAAGGGGCGACGTCGTACGCGATTCTCGAACTGCGGGACGCGGAGCTTCCGGTATTCGGTGGCGCCGCGAAAGCGATCGACCGCGGCGGACTGGTCGTTCGGAGGCCTCTCGTCTACCGTGACGGTCAAATCGAGGGTCACATCGTCGGCGACCCGGCGGGCTTGCAGGCGATGATCGACGAGACGCCGCCGACGGTGACGGTACAGATCGAAGCGATCCGTCAGTTCCCGAGCGCGGAGATAGATCCGGCGACCGAGTTGAGCGACCGCCAGCGAGAAGCGCTCGAAACGGCCCTGGAACTCGGGTACTACGATACCCCCCGGGAGGCGACCCACGAAGACGTCGCCGCGGAACTCGACTGTGCACCGAACACGGCGAGTCAACACCTCCAGAAAGGTGAGGCGAAACTCGTTCGAAACGGACTCGGGACAATCGACTCGTCGCCTTGAGCTTCTGGAGACCTGTCGTCGTATTGCCTCACGCGGTTCGACTGGTGACCGGTTAGATAGGGCCCCTGGTATCCACGATCCGCATAGTGGCCGTTCTCCGGAGGGCCTCGGATTCAATAGCGAGGCGGATCGAACCCGACACGAACAGTCATGACCGAGGACCCCTCGCCGACGGAGTTTTTCCGGTTACTCGCTGATGAAACCCGGGTCGATATCCTCCGATCGATCGCCGTCGCCCAGTACGAACTCGAAGGTGCGGGTTCGGGTCCAGCCGAACTCGCGTTCTCTACCATCTACGACCACGTCGACGTGGAGAACACGTCGAAGCTATCGTATCACCTCGGAGAGCTTACCGGAACGTATCTTCAAAAGGGCGACGACGGGTACTCGCTCTCCCACGCCGGGGAGCGCATCGTCCGATTCATTCTGTCAGGAAATTACGAGCAGCCCGACTCCCTCGGCCCGGAACCGGTTTCGGGGATCTGCGTGTTCTGTGGTGACACTGAACTCGAAGCGAGTCTCTCGCACCAGTTTTTCCGTATCGATTGCTCGACGTGTGACCAGCAGGTCGCGGGACAGCCAATTACCCCGGCACAGGCCAGGACACGAGACACAGAAGCACTGGTCGAGAGCGTAAAATTACAGAGTGCCGAGGACTACAGACAGGTGCGACGCGGACTGTGTCCGGAGTGCGGTGCAGTTCTCTCAGCCAGCGTGATCGGCGTTCCCGAGAGTCCACTACCTGATACTGATTCGTTTCTCGTGACGAGCGAATGTGAGGAATGCCTGCGAACGTACAACAGTCCATTAACTTACAGCGTCGTCTATCACCCCGCGTCGATCGCGTTCCACTGGGACCATGGAATCGACGTGACGTCCAGGGCTATATGGGAATTCCACGAACGCCTCTACGACGGCCAGTGGACCACAGAGCGCGTAGCCACCGACCCTCCCGAGTACGAGGTCGAGTATCAACAGGGGGAGGACGCTCTTCGCTTTCGACTCGATTCGACAGCGACGGTCACGGCGACCGAGCGCGTGCGGCACGAAAGTCGCCAGTTCGATCAAAAATGACAGTGTTATTACGAAATAGACGTTGAGCGACGACTACTGTTGTCTCCAGTTTTGCCTGTTTGACGGCGCTAGTTACCCGCTCTCCACACTCCTCACTCAACCGTGATTTTGAAACGGACGCGACAAATTATCAAATATACGATAATTTTATGAGCGACGAGGGGGCGAGTACCAGTTGCGGTCAACGGAGCCCCGCCCCATGCAATCGAAGACCACAGCCGACCCTCCAGACCAGCAGCACAGTCCACCCACCAGTGACGATCGACAGCAGGTGAGTCAACTGCACCACATGTCGGCCGACGAGATAGCCGATGCGTACGCCGACGTGGCGGATACACTCGATCGATGGCGACAGCTCGACAGACTGTTCGCCGGTCGATATCGACGTCGGCAGTTCGGGGATGTGAGCGGCCGCGTCCTCGACGTCGCCTGCGGCACTGGTCGGAACTTCCGGTACCTCTCGTCGGCCACGAGGGTCGTCGGCATCGATATCAGCGAGGACCTGCTCGCCCACGCACGCGACGAACTCGATGCCCTCGGTTTCGACGGCGACGTCAAGCAGATGGACGCACAGGCCCTCGATTTCCCGGCTGATAGTTTCGACACCGTCGTCTCGTCGTTCTCGACGTGTACGTTCCCCGACCCCGTCGCGGCGCTCCACGAGATGGAGCGTGTCTGCGACCCAGACGGCGAGATTCGGCTGCTCGAACACAGTCGCAGCGACGCCGCTCCGCTCGCGTGGTTGCAGGACCGGCATACCAGGTCTCACTACGAGAAGAACGGCTGCCGGCTGAATCACGAACCACTCCGGACCGTTCAGCAGGCCGGCCTCCCAGTCGAGAACGCCTCAACCGCGTTCTTCGGCGTCGTCACCGCTATCGACGCCACCCCGAGGTGACCGCTTCATGTACACCAACCCACCCCGACCGCCCGTGGACAGTCCGCCCACTCCCCACACGACACCCACTACACATACGATGTCCCCGCCAGACCGCACTCCACACCAGCACAGTATGCGGACGCACAGGACGCATACGACGGCGAATCCGAGCACGGACGACTCCCCGGAGGTGTCGTATGTCTAACCTTCGTACCCGACTTCGCTCGCTCGTCTGGAGCCAGCAGACCGGCCGCGTCCGCGCCGTCTGGCGCGTACTCGTTCCAGTCCTCACTGGCTTTCTCGCGTTGCAATTAGCCGGAGCAGTCGCCCTCACACTCGGCGTGAATCGTGGGCAGATGATGCTGGCCGCCTTCGCCGGCACTACCCTCGTCATGTCGGGTGTTATCGGCATCTCGGCCAGGTATCTCGACCGGCGGCCGCTCCGAGAATACGGCTACAGCCTCTCCCGGGAGTGGTTGTTCGACCTCGTCGTCGGCACCTGGATCGGGACCCTCATCGTCGCGATGACGTTCGTCGTCGGGCGCTACACCGGGTCCATACGCGTGACCAGTAACACGCTCGTCCCGGATGTCGCCACGCTCGGGTGGTTGGTAGTCTTCTTCGCCGCGTTCCTCGGTGTCGCGTTCTACGAGGAGTTCATCTACCGTGGCTCGTTCCTCACGAACGCCGTCGAGGGACTCACGGCCCGCGGCGTCACTCCATCCGTCGCCACTGCCGTCGCGCTGCTCGCGAGTACGCTCACGTTCGCGTTCGTCCACCTCCCCGGTGCGATCGCCACGGATGCCAGCGTCGCACTCGTCGCACTGAAGACGGGGTTGATCGGCGGTCTGTTCGGCGTCGCGTACCTCCGCACTGGCGAACTCGCCCTCCCGATGGGCCTCCACCTGGGCGTGAACTACGCGCTGATGAACGTCTTCGGTATCGGGAGCGCAGAGACGCCCGGTGTACCGACCGCAGTGACAGTCGAACACACCGCGACGGGCCTGTGGAGTCCAGCCCGCGGCGTCCCGGTCCTCGTCGCGATACTCGCCGGCTACGTCCTCGTGTTCGGATGGGGACGCTGGCGACAGCACGACTCCACCACCACACGAAGCAACTCAGTCACCCGGACCTCCGACTCATGACACGCACACGACCCTCCACAGGGAACGACACCGACGATGGGCCCACGAGACGGGCGTTCCTCTCCGGTCTCGGTGCCGTCGGGCTCGCTGGCCTCGGGACCGAGGTCGGCCGGGCCAGCGCGACGACCGGCTCCCGAACTACCGTCTCGAACCGGAGTACCGACCCGTTCACTGACCCGGCCGCTCTCGAAGCGTTCGTCGACGACGTGATGGCCGACCGGATCGGCACCACGACTCCCGGTGCAACGGTCGCAGTCGTCAGCGGAGACACGCCGCTCCTCACCAAAGGATACGGCACCGCCGACGTCGACGCGGACGAACCGGTCAGGGCCGACGAGACGGTGTTCCGGGTCGGGTCGGTCGGCAAACTCGTGACCTACACCGCAGTCGTACAGAGCGTCGAAGCGGGTGTCCTCGACCTCGATACCGACGTCAACGCGTACCTCCGTGATTCCCGGGTCACGGTCACAGACACGTACGACGAGCCGGTGACACTCCGGCACCTCGGCACCCACACCGCCGGGTTCGAGTCGACACTCGACCCGGAAATCGTCGCAGACCCGGACGCACTCGACGCACTCGAAACGGTGCTCGCCGACCACCAGCGCTCGCGCGTTCGGGCGCCCGGCGAACTCGTCGGGTACTCCAACTACGGTGCGGCGCTCGCCGGGCACGTCGTCGCCGAGGCACACGACACCGGCTTCGAGGAGTACGTCCGGTCGGAGATCTTCGACCCGCTCGGCATGACTCACAGCACGTTCGCCCAGCCCGTCCCGGACGACCAGCCCGGCGAACGCGCCGCGCCCCACGTTCGCGATGGGGACTCGTTCCTCGCGGCTGACGACGTCTACATCAACATGCGGCCGGCAGGGTCGCTGAGTGCGACGGCCACGGACATGGCGGCGTTCATGAGTGCTCATCTCGGCGACGGCGCAGTCGGTGATGTCCGGATTCTCGACGCGTCGACCGCCCAGACGATGCACAGTCGCCACCACGTTCGCCACCCGGCAGTCACGAACTGGCGGTACGGGTTCCACGAGTACGGCGACCCGAACGCCAACCTGATCGCTCATTCCGGAGCGACAGTCAACTTCACGAGCCAGCTGTTGCTCGCGCCGGACCACGGCGTCGGGATCTTCGTCGCCTACAACAGCAACCCCAGTGAGTTGCCCGCTGCCGTCGTCGACGAGATCGTGGCCGAATACGACCTCCAGCCGGCACCGACCTCGCCGACGGCGACAGCGAGAACCGGGGGCCAGGAACGCGCCCGAACCGTCGCTGGCGAGTACAGCCTCTCGTATCTTCCACAGAGCGGGCCACTCCAGGTCGCCGACCTGCTGGCACACGTGACTGTCGAACCCGTGGACGACGGGCGCTTGCAGACGACGACGCTCGGCGGAGACCCCCGACGGTGGGTCGAGACCGAGCCGTACGTCTATCGGGAAGTCGGTGGGCACGACGTCCTCGCGTTCGAGGTCGCGGACGGCGACGTCGACGTGCTGAACGTGAACAGCGAACCCACCGGCGTCTATCAGCCGGTGTCGTCCGTCGATCGGCAACTCGTCACTGTCGGTGTCGTCGGGACGGCCCTGTCCGGTTTCGGCCTCTCGCTGGCCGGCTGGGGTGGGCTGCGTGCCAGGCGCCGGTGGACGGAGTATCGTGCTGCCGACGAACCCGACAGGGAGGGCTCCGAATGACTGACGAGCACGTCTCTCATCGACCAGCCGGACAGACGGACGAGTACGACGACCGTAGCGGGTTCGCCCACAGTCTGAAACGTCGCCTCACGAGTCCCTCGTGGCTCGCTCGCGCAGCAGGCGCCGGGTTGAGCGGTGTTTCCGTCGGGTTCGTCGTCCTCTTCGTGTTCGTTCTTGGGTCTGGCGGTACCCTCACACTCATCACGCGCCCGCTCCCGATGCAGGCCGCACTCGCGCTCCCGTATCTCGTTGCGGGACTCACAGTCGGCACGACCGTCGGTGCACTGCTGGCGTGGCGGTATCGCTACTGGTCACTGCCCGCACGCGTCCATCAGACGGTACTGGCGCTGCTGGGGCTCGCATTTAGCTGGCAACTCTGGACGCTCGGATTCCTTGCGGTCTGACTCGGCCAGGGATCTTAACTCACAGCCGTGTCACTCACAGCGTGGATCGAACACGCATGGGACTCGTCGCCGAATTCGAGATTCACTGCGAAGCGCTGCCACTCGTCCAGGTCGCGGCGAGTGTGCCTGAATCGACGTTCGAGGTCGAAATCCAGTTCAATCACGGCAACCGGCCGCTGTTTATCGTTCACGCAACTCGGGGAGATTCTGACGCGATCGAACACGCCCTCGAATCTGCGGCGTTCGTCGCAAACTACACTCTGATCGGGCGAGCAGGAGACACGCGTCGATACCAGGTCGCTCCTGCTACCAGCCTGGAAGAACAACTCGGAGACCGGATAGCGGATCTCTCGGGACTCCGTGCGCTGGCCACCACTGACTCGACGATCGAACGGATCCGTGCGACGCCGACGGGCTGGATCCAGAGCGGCTGGTTCGCAGACAGGGAGGCATTCGACCAGTTCCGGGAGTTCTGGCAGACAAACGCGGGGTTCACGCTCCGTCGTCTCACCCGTGACGGCGAACCTGAAGCGCCCGGAGACGGACTGACCGATCCCCAACGCGAAGCGCTCCGGATCGCCTACGAGATGGGCTACTACGAGATCCCCCAGTCCGCGTCGCTCGACGACGTCGCCGCGGAACTCGGGATCACCGCGTCGTCGCTCTCGGAACGACTTCGCCGCGCAGAGACCCATCTCATCGAAACGACTGTCGCCTCGACCTGGCCGCCGCTTCCCGACTGAGCACGGCCGTCCCGCTCCGACCGAGCACGTCGATGCCGTGCCCACGTATAAACGGCCGCAGTATTTCGAGAAGGTCTCACCGTGGTCGCTCCCGAGTTTTCAGACCCATGCAGACAGTCACGTCGGCAGACGGTACCAGTATCGCGTACGAACGCCACGGCGACGGGCCGCCGCTCGTCTTGCTTCACGGCGGGTCCAGCCCCCACTACTGGAAGCCGATCGTTCCCCGGTTCGTCGAGGACTACACAGTCATCGTGCCCCACCGACGAGGAACCGGAGAAAGCGGCGACACAGAGGAATACACGCTCGACCGCGGAACGGAAGACGTTCGCGCCGTCGTCGATGCGGTCGATGGCGACCCAGTGCTGTTCGGACACTCCTTCGGCGGACTCCTGGCGATCGAGACTGCCCGGAGCGCACCCGCCGAGCGCGTCGTCGCCTACGAACCGGCCGTCCTCGTCGGTGAGTACAGAGAGCGAGCGAACCTCGCAGCCCAGATGCAGACGCGACTCGACGACGGGGACCCGCGCGAGGCGATGAAGTACTACGTCCGCGAAGTCATGCACGGCGGCGAGATCGACGATCTCGACGGATGGCTCGCCGAGTGGCCTCCCTGGCCCGACATCGTCGGCCTGGCGGACAACATCGCCCGGATCAACCGTGCCATCGAACAGTACCGCCTCCCGGACACACTCGATGTCGACGTACCAGTGCTTTTGCTGACTGGAACCGACGGACCGCCACATCTCCGGGACGGTATCCACGCAGTCCACGGAGCGCTGTCCGATAGTCGCCTCGTCGAGTTCGACGGCGTCACGCACGCCGGCCCGACTGAGGCACCCGAACGCGTCACTGGTGAAGTGCGGGCCTTCGTCGAGACGGCAGCGCCCTGAAACGACTTCTGGCCGACGAAACGGCCAACAGGCCGCTACGGCGGCTTACTCGCGCTGTAGCTGTTCGTTCTGGCGCTCGCTACCACGACGCAGTAGAGGTGCCGTTCTCTGACCGGGCCGGGGACGAGTCGGCCGCCGACACGGTACTGGTGGGGGGATTTAAATGGCCTCATCGATGGGAGAACGGCTTACCGGGACGTCTCGACAACGTTCGTCCGCAGCATGCAGTCCCCGCAATTGACCTCCCGACACGAGAGCACAGGTGACCCGCCCGAACAGCAACTCGCCATCGACGCGGAGAACGTCCACGTCACCTACGAGGACGGGACCGAAGCCGTCCGTGGCGTCGACCTCGCCGTGCCGAACGGCGAGTTCTTCGGCTTTCTCGGCCCGAACGGTGCCGGGAAGACGACCACTATCAAGACACTCGCCACGTTGCTCCGGCCGACCCGGGGCACAGTCCGGATCAACGGTTACGACGCCGTGGATAGCAGACAGGCTGTCTGCAAGTCTATCGGGTACATGGCCCAGGAGACCAGCATCGACGAGGAACTCACCGCCCGCGAGAACGTCCGGTTCGCCTGTGAACTGTACGGCGTCCCGGCGGCCGAGCAGGACGGCCGCATCGAGGAACTCCTCGATCTCGTCAACCTCGGTGACGTCGCAGACGAGCGAGCCGAAACGTTCTCCGGCGGAATGAAGAAACGGCTCGACGCCGCGACCGTGCTCGTCCACCAGCCCCCGGTCGTCTTCCTCGACGAACCGACGACCGGACTCGACCCGGAAGCACGCGTCCAGTTCTGGAACTACCTCGAAGCGATCAACGAGCGAGGGACGACGGTGTTCCTGACGACCCAGTATCTCGAAGAGGTCGACCGGCTCTGTGACCGACTCGCGATAATCCAGGACGGGGAGATCGTCGCCGCCGACTCGCCGGACGCGCTCAAGGGAGTGGTCGGCGGCGACGTCCTCGAACTGACGCTGGCAGAGCCGACGACCGAAGCCGACCGCGCAGCGCGGATCGCACGTCGATCGGACGCTCTCGGCGACGCGAGCGTCGAGACGACTGACACCGGTGTGACCGTCACGTCCGAACAGGCCCGGGAAGCCGTCAGCGACCTCTTCGTTTCCCTCCACGAGGCCGATATCGCGGTCACCGGACTCGACGTCAGGTCGCCGACACTCGACGAAGTGTTCCTCTCGGTCACGGGCGAGAGTCCGGAGGGTGCCGACCGCGACACACAGCGGACGCCCGCGACTACACAGGAGGTGGCGCAATGAGCAACGCCACCGACGACGCCGAATTCGCGGGGGACGACACCGCACAGATAGCGACGGGCAACAGTTTCGTCTCCGACCTGCGGATCAGTCTCAAACGGTGGCTCGTCAAGTCGACGCGAAACCCGTTCGTGACGTTCTCGTCGCTGGTCCAGCCGGTCATCTTCTTCGTCCTGATGGCGGAGGTGTTCGGCGCGATGGCCGGGGGGACGCTCTCACAGTCGTTGGGAGCCGACGTCGACTACGTCACGTACATCACGCCGGCGATCATGATCCAGTCGACGCTCGCCGCCGCCGCAGTCTCGGGGATCGGCGTCGTCGACGACATGGAGTCGGGGATGTTCGACAAGATCCTCGTCTCCCCGATGAATCGCGGGGCGCTGTTTCTCGGCAACGTCCTCTCGGAGGTCGTCAGGATCGCCGTTCAGACACTGATCATCTTCACACTCGGGTACGTGTTGCTGACGCTCGAATCCGGCGCGTCGGTCGAGGGATATCTGCAAACCGGTGTCCCCGGACTCGTCGGGATCCTCGTCGTCGCAGTGGTCTTCGGCGGTGTCTTCATGGCGTACTCGAACGTCGTCGCGCTGGTGACCCGCGACCGGGAGGCGACCGTCATGATCGCCAACTTGCTGACCTTTCCGCTGCTGTTCGTCTCCAGCGCGTTCGTCCCGCTCGACGCACTCCCCGCCTGGATCCGGAGTGTCGCCGTGGTCAATCCCATCACGTACGGCGTCGACGGGATCCGGGCGTTCATGCTCGGTCGCGACGTGCTCACCGTGGTCGAGGTGACGGCTTTCTCCGGAATCTGGAACACCGTCGTCCCGGCGGTTGCCGTCCTCGTGGGCTTCAACCTCGTCTTCGGGGCTATCGCGGTCCGTCTCCTCGACCGCGCCTCGAAGGTCAGCGTGAAGTAATCTCTCCCGTGGGCGGTCGGCGTCCTCGCGTCCCTGCCGAACCCGCCGCCGTATCTCGGCCTCGTGGTCGAGGTGGCGAGTTGCAGTATCGCTGACTGGTTGATTATCCCAGCGCACTCGTAACGCACCCTGACGCGGAGAACGCACAGTGGCCGGACGACCATCGCGACGCGAGCTCCGTCGTTCCCGACCGCGTCGAGGAGCCCGTCGAGACGCTGTAGGCCCAGCAGTAGCGGAGGGCCGCCGGCGCTTCCGGTTCAGCTCCCCCGGCTCGTCTCGCACGTTCCCGATAGCAGTGACCGGACAGCTACGACAGCGGCCGTTCACCGTGACCTATTCGACCGGCGAAAAATCCGTCTCCCCACAGTTCGGACATTCGTCGTACGCTACTGGTTCCGGACCCTTCGACTCGAATGCGAGCAGTTTCAACCCACATGACTCGCACACCACGTGTGTGGACACATACGTCCAGCCTCCGTATATCGTATTCAATTCAGAACCTAAAAAAATAGGCAGCACGTACGCAGTCCCCCATCTCGACGAAAACGGCTGGTGCCGCCGGAAAACTGGCGGACTCGTCGAACCCCTCACCCGCTGCATTCGGGCGACCGTGCCGAATACAGAGGGTGAGTTCAGCGAGGGGTCCTGCGCTACTCCTGGCTCACACCGGCCACCAGATCGGCGGATCGATACTCCACGACGCACTCGTCACAGAGTTCCAGCGACGTCTCGTTGCCGTCCTCGAACGTTATCCGGGTCGATACTGCTTGTGCGGACCCACATTCGGTACAGGTCGAGCCGTCCACACCCGTCTCCTCTGCTCCCGAGTTCACCCGCGGTTCACGCCCCATGACGAATCTCAGAACAGACAAAGAAAACTATCAACAATAAATATTCCCCTGTGATAGATCGCAGGAGGATCATGTTCCTTCCACGCCTCCCCGGTCAGTTCGTGGGTTCTCCCGAAGAGTTCCGGCTGGTTCAGTTCGAGCGAAGTGCGGGCAAACCGGCCAGTCTCCGGACGGGGAAGTGACGGGGTCGCCCGTTCGACCGGGATGAAGCCTTCGACACCACCAGCTAGTCGGGGGGATACCGTCTCGAGCGAGCAGTCCGGAGAACGAGGTCGGCAGTCCGTCCCGTGTTTCCGCCACACGAAGACCGGAACCCGTACTACGACCGCCGGAACGATACGTCCGGGTTACCCCCTCTCGGCGACCGAGAGGTAGAGTGCGTAGTTCCCCGTCAACTCCCCGGTCTCCCTGTCCTCCGTTTTCTGGAGGTTGATCTCGACCCGCGTCTGGCCGTGTTCCAGTTCCTGTATCGGTTTCAGCAGCCCCGCGACCGTCTCGACGAACTTCGGGTCACCGGTGACGCGGACATTCGAGATCGACGTCGGATACGTACTCCCGGAGAATCCCGAGGGTTTCGGCAGGAACGCGTTCCGGAGCTGTCGGTCGGTCGGCTCCGAGATCGAGTTCAGCCACTTCATCGCGTCTTCCTTCCGAACCGAGCCGCTGGTCGTGGTCGGTAGCTCTTCGAGCGTTGCCGAGCGTTGCGACGGCGTTCTGGGCCCTGTCGTCGTGGTCGCTGCTTCGACCTCGTCCGGGTCACACGACTTGCAGAGCCACTCCCCGTCGACTTTGACCATCGTCGAACCGCACGTGTCACAGAACTGCATCACTCCACGTGGCGAATCCAGCGTATTGAATGTACAGGTCGACCCACCTTCCCGGCTGTTAGTCTCTCGCTACTCGCGTCCGGCGGCCGCTGGGCACTGGTTCGACTGCCGAGTGCTGACAACTCGACCCCATACAGACCGGCCAGCGGTAGAAATTTCGGCGCTACTGGCGTGATAGGTCCCGTTCACCGAGCGGCCCCCTCTCGGGACCGGTGCTTACTGAATGTTCGTTCAGCTTCGACGGCGTTATATTCGTCCAGCCGTCAGTATCATTCGAACAGCTACTCTGTTAGTATGAAAGTACAAACGATACGCGCCGGGAGACGGAATCGATGAGTCGGATCGAACAGGCGACGCGGTTGATCACCGAGCGCGGACGGGTCGCGATCGCCGTCATGCTCGTCCTCACGGTGGTGATGGGGGCGGGTGCCGGAATGGTCGAGCAGTCGTCGTCGCTCGACCAGTTCCAGAGCGAGTCCGACGCCTCGGCGAAGCTGGATTACATCGAGGAGAACTTCTCGACCGGCCCGGAGAACCAGACGAGCGTCCAGCTCATCGTCCGGGACGGCGACGTCCTCGAAAAGCAGTCGCTGCTCTCGCTACTCCGGCTGGAACAGCAGTTCAGGGACAACGAGACGATAAACCGGACGCTCGCGGGGAACAGTTCGGTCGTCGGCGTCCCCAACGTCGTCGCGACGGCCGCGATCCGCGGGGAGCAGGCCGGCGAACTCCAGGCGACCGCGGCGGAGTTCCAGCGGCTCAATCGGACTGTCGCACAGGAACGGGAAGCGTTGAGCGAGCGACGCACGACGCTGAACGCGACGGTCGAGGAGTTGCGTGGGGCACTCGATACACTCCGGGCGGACCGCTCGGCGAGAGCGCGCACGCAGTTCGACCAGGTCCGCGCGAACACCTCGGTCGAACTGAACGCCTCGGACTACGCCGTGTTCAACCGGTCGGTCACGCAGTTACGGGCCGCGACGAACCAGTCCCAGGCCCAGCAGGCCTACCGGCTAGGTACCCAGGGCGTCCTCGCCGACGAGTTCCAGCAGTTGCAACAACGCGGTGAACAGCTGCAGGAACAGGGCGCCCGCCTGCAGGAACTCGGTCAGGAGCTCCAGAACCAGCAGGCAGCACTCGAGAACGCGTCGTCACCGACGCTCGACGAGCAGATCGCCCAGCTAGAGTCGATGAACGAGAGCCAGGTCGACCGGACGACCGAGAGCGTCCTGCAGGCCAACGCCTCCGGGTCGTTCAGCGCACTCACGTTCATGCCGACGAGCTACGACCCCGGCACCACCAGTGCGGACGCGACCATGCTGCTGGTCACCCAGGAGACCGAGGGCGCGACGACTGCCCAGGGGACGGCCTCTGACAGGATCATCGACGCGCAACTCGCGATGCAGGCCGTCGCTGACGCCGACGGCGGCCCCGGCGGACTGGACGTGATCGTCTTCGGCTCCGGGCTGATCAGCGAGGAGATCAACAACTCGATGGGCGACAGCCTCGCGATCGTCGGACCGCTCGCGCTCCTGTTCGTCGTCGTGGCCCTGGCGGTCGCCTATCGCGACCTCCTCGACATCCTGCTGGGGCTGTTCGGCATCGGCGTCGTCCTCGTCTGGACGTTCGGCTTCATGGGCTGGGCGGACATCGCGTTCAACCAGATCTTCATCGCGGTGCCGGTCCTGCTCATCGGGCTCTCTATCGACTACGCGATCCACATCTTCATGCGCCACCGCGAGGAGCGCAATCAACTCGAGAACGGCCCGCGAAAGTCGATGAAAGTGGCGCTCGCGGGCGTCGGCATCGCGCTCGTGTGGGTGACCGCGACGACGGTCATCGGCTTCCTCTCGAATCTCACGAGCCCGGTGCCGCCGATCAAGGACTTCGGGGTCGTCAGCGCCGTCGGGATCACGGCCGCGTTGCTCGTCTTCGGTATCCTGATCCCGGCGCTGAAAATCGAAACCGACGAATTCCTCGAAGGCCGCGGCTGGGACCGCCAGAAGAGCGCGTTCGGGACCGGTGGCGGCCGGTTCAGCGACGTGCTCTCGGTGGGTGCGACCGCCGCGAAGAAGGCACCGGTCGTCGTGATCCTGCTGGCGCTCCTCGTCAGCGCCGGTGCCGCGTACGGCGGCGCCCAGGTCGACACGAGCTTCAACCAGGAGGACTTCCTCGCCGAGGACCCGCCCGGCTGGATGAAAGACCTCCCCGAGCCGTTCGAACCCAGCGAGTACAGCGCGAAACAGCACCTGGAGTACGTCAACGACAACTTCATCCGGGAAGACTCGCAGGCCCAACTCCTCTTGCAGGGGAACGTGGCGAACGCGGAGGCACTCACAGCGGTCCAGACCGCCTCCGAGGAGGCAGCGGCGAGCAACGTCACGACGAAACTCGCCGACGGCGAGGCGAACATCCAGAGCCCACTGTCGGTCATGCGGCAGGTCGCCGCCACGAACGCGACGTTCAACGCGACGTTCACCGCGGCCGATACCGATGGTGACGGCGTCCCCGACCGGAACGTCGACGCGGTGTACGACTCGCTGTTCGTGGTGGCGGAAGACCGGGCGGCCGGCGTGATCCACCGGACCGACGGTGGCGAGTACGAAGCGCTCCGGCTGGTCGTCTCGACGAGCGGGAGTGCCTCGGGGACCGACGTGACGAACGCGATGCAGGACGTCGCCGACGAGGCCGCGAGCGCCAGCGGGCTCGAAGTGACCGCGACCGGTCAGACCATCCTGTTCAAGATCGTCCAGGACCAGCTCCTGGAGACGGTGATCCAGAGCCTGCTCATCACGCTGGTCGCCGTCTTCGCGTTCCTGATGGCGACCTACCGGGTCACTGAGGGGAGCGCGACGCTCGGTGCCGTGACGCTCCTCCCGGTGGTGTTCAGCGTCTCGTGGATCCTCGGGACGATGTACCTGCTCGACATCCCGTTCAACATCCTGACGGGGATGATCACGAGCCTCACCGTCGGGCTCGGGGTGGCCTACAGCATCCACCTCAGCGAGCGGTACAACCAGGAACTCGAACGGACCGACTCGGTGTGGACGGCGATGAACAGGGCGGTCACCGGGACGGGCGGTGCCCTCCTCGGGAGCGCCGCGACGACCGTCGGCGGGTTCGGTACGCTCGCCTTCGCCATCCTCCCGCCGCTCCAGCAGTTCGGGATCATCACCGGGATGACGATCATCTACGCGTTCCTCGCGAGCGTGCTCGTCCTCCCCAGTCTGCTGGTCGTCTGGACGAAGTACGCGGGACCGGCCGACGCCTTCGACTCCGGGGACTCGCCGGACTCGCCCGGGGAACCCGACGCTGTCGCCGATAGCCCGGACGCCGTGGCCACCGACACCCCGGACGCCGTGGCCACCGACACCCCAGATACTGTGTCAACCGACGCCTCGGATGCGGTGGCCGCTGACACCCCCAGCGGGACCGTGTCCGCACGGGCGCGAAACCCCACGTCGAACGGACAGGGGCGGCTGTACGCCACCCGTTCGGTCGAGCCGTCGCGGGTCCGCCCGGGACAGGAGTTCACGGTGACGGTCTCGTTCCCGGCCGTCGCCGGGCGGGTCGTCCTCGACGAGACGGCACCGGGGACCGACGCCCGGATAGACGACGCCACGCCCGAACCGGTGCAGGCGGTCGCCACGGAGGACGGGGTCTACGCGATATGGGACCTCGACAGCGAGGTGGCGGCGAGTGTGACCTACACGGTCACGGCCCCGACGGGGGCGACCGACGGGGAGACCCTGTCCCTGCAGGGCGAGGCGCTGTTCCCCGACCACGAGATCGACGTCGCGGGCACGGAGATGGTCGTCGTGACGACGGACGTCCTCGGTGACGTCCTGGGGAACGGACACGAGGTCTCGGCCCGCGACCTGGCCGACGTGAGCGCGCATCTGGAGGCCGGCGTCGTGACGGACGAGGAGTTCGAGCGGGTCTATCACGCGTGGCTCGACGAGCACGCGTCGTCGACGGAAGACGCGAGGGTCAGTGAGGACTGATGGGACAGTCTGGAGAACGGAGGGGTGGGCGGAATGGCTGACGGCGACGAAGCCGAGGCGACCGACTCCCTCCAGCAGCTGGGGCTCTCCCAGTACGAGGCCGAGGTGTTCGTCGCGCTGGTCAAACTCGGGACCGGCACCGCACGCGAGGTGACCCAGATCACGGACGTGCCGCGGTCACAGGTCTACGGTGCGGCCGAGGGGCTCGACGAACGCGGGCTCGTCGAGGTCCAGCAGTCGAATCCGCTCCAGTACCGCCCCGTCACGCTCGACGAGGCACGGGAGCGACTCCGGAGCCGGTACGAGGACCGCGAGGCGCGGGCGTTCGACTACCTCGACGGTATCCGGTCGGAGGGCCGCGACGCCGACGAGCGCCAGGAGGACGTCTGGATGGTCCACGGCCGGGAGTCCGTCGCCAGTCGCACCACGCAACTCGTCGCCGACGCCGACGACCGGGTCCTCTACGGCGGCGGTCCCGACGCGATGACCGACGACCTCGAGGCCGAACTGCGCGCGCAGGCGTCGAGCGGCGTGTCGGTGACGGTCGTGAGCGCGTCGGAGGAACTGTTCGAGCGCTTCGAGTCGGCGGACACCGACCGCCTCACCACGTGTACCTTCCCGGAGCAACTCCCGTCCGACGACCGGCCGACGGGCCGAATCCTGGCCGTCGACGGCGACACGCTGCTGTTGAGCGTCCTCGGCGACGAGAACCTCCCGAGTCTACAGACCGAAACCGCGCTCTGGAGCGCCGAGACCGGTTTCGCGGCCATCATCATCCGGCTACTCAACACCTGGCTGGACGAGCATCTGGAGCGGTAGAACCCGAAACGGTTTCCCCGATAGCGAGCCACCGATCGGTAGATGAGCGGGAGTGAGGGAGACGACGCCGACGTGGACGCTGTGGAGGAGACCCCTACCGATGGGCACGCCGTCGACGACGCTCCCAGTGACGGCGACACGAGCGACCAGCCCCTCGCGGCGGTCGTCCCGAAATCCGAGGGCGACGCGGCTATCGAACGACTCCGTGCCGAGGGCGTCTACGACGATACCCGGAAGGTCCGCGAGTTCGACGACGACGCGATCGCAGTCCCCGTCACCGACCCGCCACAGACGGACGTCCTGAAGGTGGTCCGCCAGCCCGGCGCCCGCCGTCTGCGCGGGCTCGACGACCACCTCCGCGAACTGGGCTGGTCTGCCGACGAGATCGAACGAGCACCGTCCTCGTGGGCGGTTCTGGGTACCGTCGTCCTCGTGGACATCGAGGATTCGCCACGTCCCGAGGAGGTCGGCGAGGCCCTGCTCGCACTCCACGGTGGGGCCGACACCGTCCTCGCTCGCGGAGGTATCTCCGGCGCTCACCGCGAACCCGACGTCGAGGTGGTTGCCGGGAGCGGCGATACCGAGACCGTCCACACGGAACACGGAACCCGGTACGCGATGGACCTGGCGGAGGTGATGTTCTCGCCGGGGAACAAGGCCGAACGCGCCCGGATGGGAGAGGTCGTCGACTCCGGCGAGCGCGTCGTCGACATGTTCGCCGGCATCGGCTACTTCACGCTCCCGATGGCCCGGGCCGGTGCCGACGTGACCGCCATCGAGCGCAACCCCGCCGCGTTTCGCTACCTCCTCGAAAACGTCCGGCTCAACGACGTCGCCGCGACGGTCCACCCCTACCGTGCGGACTGCCGGGACGTCCTCGCACGCGAAGACGCGGAGACGGACGTCACAGCCGACCGGGTGGTGATGGGCTACTACGACGCCTACGAGTACCTCGACAGCGCGCTCGGGGCGCTCGTTCCCGGGGGGACACTGCACGTCCACGAGGCGACGCCGGAACCGCTGGTCTTCGAACGACCCGTCGAGCGGGTCCGGGCGGCCGCCACCGAGCGCGACCGTGACGTCGAGATCATCGACACGCGTCGGGTGAAGACTCACAGCGAGGGTGTCGTCCACGTCGTCGTCGACACCCGCGTGGATTGAGAGACCGAAAGCGGACGAACGGGGTGACAGCCGTCCGACCGGTCGTTCGGCCACTCGGCCCCCACGACGGTGTTATCGTCTGCGAGACCGGTACCCCAGCAGTTTTACGCTCCGGAGGGGAAGGGACGGGTAGATGGCGCCGGGGCCCCACGAGCAGATGCTCGACACGCTGTCGGATCTAGACGCTCGTCTCGCCGGCCTGCAGGTCGGCTACACCGAGTCGAACGCGACGGCCGCCCAGGAGCACGTCGCCGAACTCGGCGAGTTCTTCGAGAACGAACCCGAGGCGTTCGTCGCGCTCCGCGAGTCGGTCGATCGACTCGTCGAGACGGAAGACTCGACCCACGCCGCCGAGGCCACGGAACACGCCGACGAACTCAAACGACAGATCCAGGCACAGGTCGACAGCGAGTGAGTGCCCACGGGGACGATTCCCGACGGACGGGAACCGATTACCCGATTTAAGATCCTGCGGGTCCAACTGTGCGTATGGAACCGATTTCGTTCGCTACCCTGACGGTCGCACAGATGGGGCGGAACGGCTGGATGGGCGGTGCCGAGTGGGTCCAGCTACTCTGGATGATCGTCTGGGCGCTGTTGCTCGCGGTCGTCGTACTGGCGGTCGTCAGGGTGCTCTTCGTCCCCGTCCTCGACGGACTGGACTTCGATACGGGCGACGAGGACAGCGACAGCGCGCTGGCGACGCTCAGGGAGCGCTACGCACGCGGCGAGATCGACGAGGAGGAGTTCGAACGTCGCGCGTCGTACCTCCGGGGACGGGGCTCCTGACCGGACGAGACGCGGACGGTGTCCTGACGGACGAGAGACAGTCGTGGACAGGCACGGTCGGTCGTGGACAGCCGTGGACGGTCACGGTCGGTCGTGGACAGGCACGGTCGGTCGTGGACGGTCACAGCCAGTCGACGAACGTGCCCCCCAGTAGGGTCTCGGTCTGGTGGCTGACGTACTCCGATTGCATCCCCCAGATAGCTTCGGCGAGCGGGACGTTCCCGTCGACGGCCGCGGCGACGTGGTCGTGTTTCCAGCGGGCGGGCGTCATCCGGCGGTCTGCTCGCTCACGAAGCGGTCGGACGTATCGCCGTGCCTGTTCGGTCGAGAGACCGTGACTCTCCAGGCCCTCGCGGGCGGCCTCGAAGAGTTCGCTGTAGATCCGGTCGGTAGCGGTCGTCGTCGTCCCGTCGGTGGTGATCCACTCGACGTCGGCGGCGAGTCCCTCGCGGCTGGCGGCGTAGAAGTTCTCGCGGGCCGTCTCCCAGTCGAGGCCCCGAACCGGGTGCTCGACGCGCGGGAGCGTCACCATCAGCCCGGCGAAGACCGCCTGGAAACTGATAGCGTCTCTGAGCGTGGGCTGTGCGGGCAGGGGTCGGAACTCGATACGGGCGTTCGCAGCCGACCGCGTCCCGCCCTCGAAGACCGGGCGGACCCACCGCCAGTAGCTGCCGTGTTTGTGCTGGAAGTGTGCGAACGCCTCGTCGAACCCCCGACCGGTGTCGACGTTCATCGGGACGATGGCCTCGTCGTCGACGACGGCCTCGACGGCGTCCTCGACCGTCTCGAAGTCGGGCGGGAAGCGTACCTTGTCCGCACCCTCGCCCTCCGGTGGATTGAGGACGTCCTCGAAGACAGAGATGCGGTGTTCCATCCACGCGTCCGCGACGATGTCCTCGTCGTCGGCGTCGTCGTAGAGGTCCGGCGGGAAGAAGGGGGCGTTGACGCCGAGTGCGAGCAGCGGGGCCGCGACCCGGAGCGCGTAGCGGAAGTACTCGGGCAGGTCCGGCGCGTGGGGGACCTGGTAGTGGGGCTGGATGGAGGTGATGAGGCTCTCGGGCATGACGGTGTCCGCCTGGAGCGAGACGTGGGGTGCCTCGATACGCATGCCGGCGGGGTAGTCGGTGTTGGCCATCGCGTGGTAGCGGACGGCGTCGGCCATGTTCGTCGCGATACGGACACCGCCCTCCTCGACGGCGTCACAGAGGTAGTCGGTGGCCGTCTCGCCGCGTGGCGGGACCGTCCACATGCCGTCGCTCACGAGCCGGAGGTCGTCGCGCTCGACGCGTTCCAGGGCCGACGCGAGGTTGGCCTTCAGTTCCCGCTCCTGGGCCGCGAGGCCGTGTTCGTTGAGGGGGACGGGGCTGGTCTGCATCTCCGCGTTGTGCAGGCCCAGTTCCTTCTCGAAGCCGATGAGTTCGAGCAGGTGGCGGGGCATCCGCCGGAGTCCGCCCGTCCGGGCGTCGACCGCGTAGAGCTCCAGTTCGAGGCCGACGATCGCCTCCGCGTTGTCGAACGTGCCGTCGCGGACCGCCTCCGTGAGCCGCTCGGCCTCGTCGGCGACGCGCGAGTCGAACTCTTCGGCGTCGACTGACAGCGCCTCTCGGACCCTGGCGCCGAGTTCCGAGCCTGACATATCCCCCTGTCCGCCGTCCCCGCACTTGAAAGGCGTGGCACTCGACGAAGCGGTCCCGATACCGAGTGAGAAGTACAGGGTGTAGAGGTACCAATTCAAGCGAGCGCGATCTCCGCAACCGCCCTCGTGATCGTGGGATGAAAGCCCTCGGCGTGCTCGCGGTCGCTGCGCGGGATATCCGCGCTCTCCGCACTGCCCGCGCGGATAGGGCCCGCGCAGGCGACTAAACTGGACGCGAGCCCGCCTCGCCCTTCCAGTCCACCAGGGAAACTCCCTGTGTCATCGGCTACCGAACGTTCCACGTCGAGACGGCCTGTGCGGCATGATTTTCCCTGGCGGACTGAAAGGGCGAGGGCCGCTGGCGGTGAGCGAAGCGAACGAAGTCGCCTCAGTGACCCCTATCCGCGCGGGTGGTGCTGAGAGCGCGGATATGTCACTGAGCGACCGCCAGCGGCCCGAGGGCTTTCATCGCGCTACGTCGGCTGCGGTGCGGTCTCCGGATCCTGTTTTCAACGAGCTACGATTCGGGAGTGAGTGGGACCACACGACGTCACGGCGTCCCGGCGGTCACTCACGGAACGCGAGCAACCGGAGGCCGTTCAGCGAGACGACGACGGTCGAACCCTCGTGGCCGACCACGGCGAGGGGCAGCGGGATCCCACGCAGGAGGATCGTCCCGACCATGAGCGCGATGGCGCCGAAGGCGATGGCGAGGTTGACCGCGAGCGTCCGACGGGTCTTCCGCCCGAGGCCGACGACGTAGGGAACCTTGCCGATGTCGTCGCCCATCAACACGACGTCGGCGGTTTCGAGTGCGACGTCGGTGCCGGCCCCACCCATGGCGACGCCCAGGTCGGCGGTCGCGAGTGCCGGCGCGTCGTTGACGCCGTCGCCGACCATCGCGACGCCCTCGTGGCGCTCGACGAGGTCCTCGACGGTCGCGACTTTCTCCTCGGGGAGTAACTCGGCCTGGACCTCGTCGATGCCCACCTCCTCGGCGATGCGCTCTGCGACCCGCTCGTTGTCCCCCGTGAGCATCACGACGTGGCCGATTCCGAGGTCCCGGAGTCGCTCGATCATCTCGGCCGCTCCGGGGCGGACCGTGTCGGTGTAGGCGAGCCAGCCGAGGACCCGGACGCCGTCGCCGTCACCACCGCCATCGCCGTCGCCGTCGCCATCGCCGTCACCGTCGCTATCGCCGGTTTCCCGGGCGACCAGCACACTCGTCTTCCCCTCGGATTCGAGCGCTTCCAGTCTGTCGAGTCCCGCTTCGAGTCCGTCGATCGTTCGGTCCCCGAGTACCGTCTCGAAGTAACTGCGGTTGCCGATGTGGACCGTCGCCTGTGGGACCGTCGCGCGCACGCCCTTCCCGGCGACGGCCTGGAACCCCCGGGCCTCGGGTACGTCGAGTGAGCGCTCTTTTGCGCCGTCGACGGTGGCCCGCGCGAGGTGGTGTTCCGACCGGGCCTGGACGGCGGCCGCCAGCGTCAGCAGGTCGTCTTCCGAGAGTGTCTCGCCGCTCCTTGCGCCACCCTCGCCGCCTCCCTCGCGGACGACGACGTCGGTCAGTTGCGTATCACCCTCGGTGAGCGTCCCGGTCTTGTCGAAGGCGACGGCGTCGATCGTCGCCGCGGTCTCGACGTGTTCGCCGCCCTTGAAGAGGACACCCTGTCGTCCGGCCGCGGCAATGGCCGACAGCACTGCAGCGGGCGTCGAGATGACGACTGCACACGGCGAGGCGGCGACCATGAGCGTCATCGCGCGGTAGAACGTGGGTTCGAACGCCGCGTCGAAGACGAGGAGGGGGACCCCGATGGCGGCGAACGTCAGCCCGAAGACGCTCAGAACGTAGGGCTGTTCGAGGCGGTCGATGAGCCGCTGGGTCGGCGCCTTCTCGCTCTGGGCGTCCTCGACCATGTGGATGAGCCGGGTGATCGCCGACTCGTGGGCCGCGCGGGTCACCTCCACCTCCAGACTCCCGCTCTCGTTTATCGTCCCGCCGAACACCTCGTCGTCGGGCCCTTTCGGAACGGGGACCGACTCGCCGGTGAGCGAGGACTGGTCGACCGTGCTCTCGCCGTCGACGACGACGCCGTCCAGCGCGATCCGGTCGCCCGGGCGCACCACGAACACGTCGCCGACTTCGACCTCGTCGACGGGAACAGTGACCTCCTCGCCGTCGCGTAGCACCTGTGCCGACTCCGGGCGCATCTCGACGAGCGACCGGATGGCGCGGCGAGACCGCCCGATAGCGTAGTGCTGGAGCGTGTTCGACAGCGAGAACAGGAAGAGCAACATCGCGCCCTCGAAGGGCGCCCCGATCGACAGCGCACCCATCGCGGCGACGATCATCAGCAGGTCGATGTCGACCGACCGGTGGCGGAGCGTCTGAATCCCGTTTTTGAGCCCGTACCAGCCGCCGAAGACGTAGGCGGCGCCGTAGCCGACCCACCGGACGGCGGCCGGCGCGTCGAGCGGCCCGGAGACGAGGCCGGCAATCATCCCGGCGAGCGTGAGAGCGACGAAGGCGGCCTCGACGCGGAGTTCCGACCGCGTGGCCGCTCCATCGGGCGCCCCCTCGTCGCCCGCCCCGCCGGCTTCGACGCCGTTCCGGAGGCCGACGCCCCGCTCGCGGAGTAACTCACGGATCTCGTCGACGGAGGTGACGCCCTCGTCGTAGGTGACACGGACGGTCCCTGTCCGGAAGGACACGTCGGCGTCTCGGACACCCGACGCTCGCTCGAGCGCTCGTTCCACCCGTAGCGCCCCCGTTTCGCCGCGACCACCCCGGTGGTCGACTTCGAGAGTACGGGTGGTGAACGTGCCCTCGCCCTGCCGATCGGGTTGCGACGGTCGTGGGTTTCGCGTCGCGCTCATCGGTCCCTCGCGATGGTCCGGGTCATCGGACGACAGTCACCGGGACCCGTGCGCGGCGCACCACCGTCTCGGCGACACTGCCGAGGATCGCGCGTCCCACTCTGTTCCGGCTGTGACTACCCACGACGATCTGGTCGACGTCGTGGTCTTCGGCGTAATCTACGATCTCCCGGACCGGCTGGCCGGTCGCCGTGACCGTCTCGATCTCGGCGTCGTACCCGGCAGCCAGGTCCGAGGCGGTCGCGAGGAGTCCGGCCGCTCGCTCCCGTTCGTCGTCGTACCACGAGTCGGCGACCGACAGTCCGCTCGCCTCGACTGCGAGGAGCGAATCGATCGGATCGATCACGTAGAGTGCCGTGACGGTGGCGTCGGGAAACGTCTCGACCGCGTGTTCGAGGGCCCGCTCGGCGAGCGGCGACCCGTCGAACGGTACGAGGACCCTGTCGGGCATCGGAGCCCCCTTCGTCACCGACACCAATGAGTGTACTGCCGTCGCGGACTCACCCGGTACCAGGGGGACTACGTAGCCGGTCGGCGGCCCGAGGACCTCGACCGGACCCGCCGGGCGCCCGCAGGCGGGTGGCCATTACTTCCGTAAGACCTGGGAACTATCGTGATGAGTCTCCCGGGTGAAACACCCGGATATGGCCGACGAGGACGACGAGGCGAACATCGTGCGGGCGTCGATAGAGCCCGACCCCGGAGCCGCCGAGCACGACCTCCTGGAACTCATCGCCGAGAGCGAGGGCAAATCGATCGAGGAGCTCCCCCCGTTTTACGACCAGGTCGACCACTTCGTCGAACTGCTGTTCAAGCGCCCTCCCTCCCCGGAGTCACAGATGCAGATCGCCTTCTCGTACGCCGGCTATCGCGTCACCGTCAACCAGAAGGGGGAAGTGACGCTCCTGAACGTCAAACGCTCGATGGCCGACCAGTGACCCGCCGTGTGTCGGTCGTGGCTGGTCGACCACTTACCGGTCGGGGCCTGTCGACCACTCACCGGTCGGGGCCTGTCGACCACTCACCGGTCGGAACCGGGCGGCTGCCCACCGGCTGGGGGCCCCGCTAGAGGACGCCGTACTCCTCGTAGACCTCGTCGATCGGCATGCCCTCGGCGATCTTCCGGCGTTCCTCGTTCTCCTCGGCGTAGATATCCTCGACGCGCAGGAGCACCTCGTCGACCACCTCGCGCGGGATGACCTGCACGCCGTCGAAGTCCCCGAAGACGAAGTCACCCGGTCGGACGACGACGTTGTGCGAGAGGTGGCCCGGCAACTGCACGGGCTGGTTCACCTCGATGATCTCCCAGCCGCCGTGCCAGTTCGGGACCGTGCCCCGCGTGTAGACGGTGAAGTCGTCGAGCCGGCGGATGTAGCGCGTGTCCCGGACGTTGCCCGCACAGAGCATCCCGCGGGCGCCGTGGGCTTTCGCCAGCGTACAGCTCATCTCGCCGAAGTGGGCCGGTTGCATGTCACCGCCCGTGTCGAAACAGAGTATCGAGCCGTCGGGCTGGCGCTCGACTTCCCGCATCAGCAGCTTCTGCGGGTGGACGCCGTCGTTTTCCTCCTCCCACTTGGCTTCGAGGTACTTCTCGACCTCGTCAGTCTTGGGGTAGGTGTGGAGTTTCACCGGGAGCGCACGCCCGACGAGCGTCTCGCCCTCGGAGACGGCGAAGAAATCCTGGTCGAAGACGAACTGGCGGAGACCGACGTTGTAGAGCGCGTCGGCGACGCTTCCCCCGTAGCCCGCCTCGGTGAACCGCTCGATGCGCTCCATGTCCGTGATATCGAGCTGGCGGGGCTCCTCGTCGAGGTCGAACTCCCATTCGGGACCCATGCGCCACCCGTCGATGAGCGACCAAATCAGTCTGTGGGTCCCGGAAGCGCACGTGTCACGACCGGCCCAGGCAGTATCGATGCGGACAGAGACCGGGAGAGACGTCGATTCGGCGGGAGAAGTTTTTTGTCGCTCCTCGAACAGCCATATATCGGACCAATGACAGCGAACAGGTCGCTAAACTGTCTGTCGTGTGGGGCGACGCTGCATCAGCGCAAAGAACACGGTGTCACGGTCGACCACTGCCCGGAGTGTGGCGGCGTCTGGCTCGACCCCGGCGAACTCGAACAGCTCACCGGGCACAGCAGCCACAGTCACAGCCACAGTCACGGCCACGACCACGATATCGACGTCGACGACGCGTTCGAGGAAGAAGACGAGTTCGAGGAAGAGGACGAGGAGGGCGGTATCCTCGGCTCTATCGCAGGCGCACTCGGCGGCGGAGAGGAAGAAGGCGAGTTCGAAGAGGAAGGTGGATTCGAAGAAGAGGGTGGATTCGAAGAGGAAGGTGGGTTCGAAGAGGAAGAAGAGTTCTGAGGCGGCGGAGGGAACCCGAGAAGCAACGGATCAGCGGGCCGATAGACACGATACGTCGAACGGGTACAGCAGTGTTCTGCCCCCGGTGGGCAGGGTTTCCGGTAGTCAGTGCGAGAGCAACGCCACGACACGCTGGACAGCGTCGGAATCGAGAGAATCTGACCGCCGATCTCGGTTCGTCTCCGGATACCGCGGCCGTCGTCGTTCGTTCGCGAATGCGGTGCGTGTGGGTGTAGGTATGGGTATAAGCGGGCTGGACCGGGCTTACATCATGCCGCCCATGCCGCCGCCCATACCGCCCATGCCGCCCATGCCGCCGCCGGGCGCACCACCCTCTTCATCACCGCCGGCCGTCGAGAGGTCGCCGGCGGCGATGATGTCGTCGATCTTCATGACCAGATTGGCCGCCTCCGTCGCCGAGGAGATGGCCTGCTGTTTGGCGTGAGCGGGTTCGACGACGCCGGCCTCGAACGTGTCGACCACGTCGCCGGTGTAGACGTTCAGACCGGCGTGTTCGTCGCCCGCTTCGTGGGCGGCACGCAGGTCGACCAGCGTGTCGATGGAGTCGAGTCCGGCGTTCTCGGCGAGGACGCGCGGGACGAGTTCCAGCGAGTCGGCGAACGCCTCGACCGCGAGCTGTTCGCGGCCGTCGACCGAGTCGGCGTAGTCGCGTACGCGGCCCGCGAGTTCGACCTCGACGGCGCCGCCACCGGCCAGGACGCGACCGTCCGCGACCGTCGACGCGACGACGTCCAGCGCGTCGTTGATGCCGCGTTCGAGTTCGTCGACGACGTGGTTGGTCGAGCCACGCAGGAGGAGCGTCGCGCCGTGTCCGGGCCCCTCGAACTCGAAGCGTTCGTCGTCGTCGCTCCGGGTGACCGAGCCGTGGCCGATATCGTCTTCGGAGACCGAGTCGACGTCCGAGATGATGCGGGTCTCGAGGACCTCGCTGAGGAACTCGATGTCGGACTTCTTCGCGCGGCGGATGGCGAGGATGCCCTCGCGCGCCAGGTAGTGCTCGGCCATGTCGTCGATGCCCTTCTGCGTGACGACGACGTTCGCGCCGGTCGCCTTGATGTTCTCGACGATCTCCTTGAGACGCTCCTCTTCCTGCTCGATGAACTCCTGGAGCTGGTCGGGGTCGTCGACGCTCAGCTGGGTGTTGGCCTCCGTGTCGTCGACCTCGATGTCGGTGTCGAACAGGAGGACCTTCGCGTCCTCGACGTTCTTGGGCATCTTGGCGTGGACGGGGTCCTTGTCCACGAGACCGCCCTCGAGCAGTTCGGACTCCGCGGCGGGGCGACCGGACTGCTTGTGGATGTTGAGGAACTCCAGGTCGGGGACGTACGAGCCGTCGTCGGCCTCGACGGTGACCTGCTGGATGGCCCGGACGACAAGGTCAGTCAGCACTTCCTTGTTGACCTCGGCGCCCTTGCCGGTCATCGACGTACCCGCGACGTTCTTGAGGACCTCCTCGTCCTCGGGGTCGACGTCGACCGCGATCTCGTCGAGTTCCTCGCGTGCTTTCTCGCTCGCCAGGTTGAACCCGCGGATGATCGACGTCGGGTGGATGTCCTGGTCGAGCAGATCCTCGGCGTTCTTGAGGAGCTCGCCCGCGGTGGCGACGGCTGTGGTCGTGCCGTCGCCGGCCTCGTCTTCCTGGGTCTCGGCGACCTCGACGATCATCGACGCCGTCGGGTTGTCGATGTCCATCTCGGTGAGGATGGTGACGCCGTCGTTCGTGACGGTGACGTCGCCGAGGTTGTCGACGAGCATCTTGTCCATCCCTTTCGGTCCAAGTGTGGACTTGACCGACTCGGCGACCGCTCGTGCCGCCGAGATGTTGTGCGCCTGCGCGTCCTGGTCTTTCATCCGCTGGGAGTCCTCGCCCAGAATAATCATGGGCTGGCCCTGCATGCGCTGACTCATAGACACCCGAGAGTATGAATGTGCTTCTATATAAAGGTGCGTGTTCGGGTCCGCCAGACCGCCGCCCGAGGACCCGCCGATATCCCCGCTGAATCGCCACGACGCGCCTGTTCTCCCGATCACCCGTGCGACGTGTTACCAACAGTGGTACGGCGTCACACGACCGCCTTTATATGTGACGTTCCTCACCCGGCCGGCCGGGACACGAACGTGTTCGGGCATACGCCGAGGGCGGTGGCGACGCTAGGGACGAGTATGCGCGCGGTGCCAACCGAGGTGGAGACGGACCGACAGCCCCCGATGGCGCTCCCGCTCGGGCACTTCCTGGTCGGGCTGGCCCTGCTCGTCGCCGGGGCGCTCGCAGGCGTACTCGACGTACTGGGAGTCGTCCCGGGACTCCTCGGACTCGCACACGCCCACCTCCTCGTGGCCGGGTGGGTCTGTGTGACGATCATGGGCGCGATGACGCAGTTCGTCCCCGTCTGGTCCAACGTCGCCCTCCACTCCCGGCGGCTCGCCACTGCCCAGCTGTGGCTCGTCACGGCGGGCGTCGGCGGGATGGCAGTGGCCTTCGCGACGGGTGCGCTCCCCTGGGTCCACGCACTGGGGGGGCTCGCGGTCCTGGGGTTCTGGACGTTCGTCTACGGACTCGGCCGGACGCTGCTCGCCGCCCGGCCCTGGGACGTGACCGAGCGCCACTTCGCCATCGCGCTGGCCTTCGTCGCCGTCGTCCCCGCGCTGGGGTTCGCACTCGCCATGGACTACACCGTCCCCGTGTTCGCCGCTCTCCCGGTAGGTCGCACGGACGTCGTCGCTGCCCACGTCACGCTCGCGATATTCGGCGTCGTTCTGACGACCGTCGTCGGGGCGCTCTACCAGCTCGCGACGATGTTCACGGGGACCGAACTCCACGGCGTCGACACGACGCTCCAGCGCGTCGAAGAAGTAGCTTACCCGGTCGGCGTCGTCGCCCTCGCGACCGGCCGCCTCCTGGAATCACCGCTGCTCGCCCGCGCCGGCGCGCTCCTGGTCGTCGTCGCCCTCGGCGGGTTCGTGGTCGTACTCGCGCGCCGACTGGTCGAGACGGACGTCGAGTGGAACCCGATGCTCGCGCGTTACGCGGTCGCCGCCGTCGCGCTCGGTGCGTGGGCGCTCGCCGCCAGCCGAACGTGGCTCGCCGACCCGCTCGCGGACGCCACACTCTTCGGACCCACCCCCCACCTGATCCTCTTCGGCGTCGTGGGCTTCGTCGTCACCGGGACGCTGTACCACGTCGTCCCGTTCATCGTCTGGGTCCACCGCTACAGCGACCGCCTGGGTTTCGAACCCGTCCCGATGGTCGACGACCTCTATCACGACCGGGTCGCCACCGCCGACTTTCTCGCCACGCTCGCCGGTGCCACGGGCCTCGTCGCCACCGACGTCCTCGAACTCCCAACGACTGTCACCGCAGTCGCCGGCGCGCTCGCGACGCTGGGGTTCGTCCTTTTCGCGACGAACATGGCGCTCGTCGTCCGCGAGCACAGCCCCCACGCCGTCCACGAAATCCTGATCGGTCGACCCGAAACGGGGGGTGCGGCCGGTGACACCGCCGACGAGGGCTCGCCGTCGAAAGGTGCCACGCGGTGACGGCGTTTCGCATCCACCGTGACTCCGGCTCCCCTCACTTTCACCTCGGCGCGCGCTGTCGAGCGTGCCGACCTCCTTGGAAGCCGCGAGACGGAACCGTGCGAGGGATGAGGAGCACAGGAGTGAGCGAAGCGAACCGACGAGCACCGCAAGAGGTTGGGGAGGTGTGAGGCATACAGTAGCGAGCGAGTCTTCTGGAGTCTGCGTGACTGCAGTTATCGTCGCGCGATGGAAGCCCTCGACGCGCTCGCGGTCACTGAGCGACATATCCGCGCTCGGTCACCCGCACCGCCCCGCACTCGCGCGGATAGGGGTCGCTCAGGCGACTCCGCTCGCTACGCTCGCCGCGACCCCGTCTCGCCCTTCCAGTCCGCCAGGGTGGTGTCTGTGGGGTTGGCTACCGAACGTTCCACATTGTGACGGCCTGCGCAACCAAATTCTCCCTGGTGGACTGAAAGGGCGAGGCGCGCTCGCGTGCAGTTCAGTCGGCTGAGCGGGCTCTATTCTCGCGAGCGTGGTGCTGTGCGGCTGTCCGAGCGAGAATATCCCGCGTGGTTCGAGAGACCGTAGCTCTCTCGTCATCTCGAAAATCTTCGATTTTCGGTGACAGCGACCGCGAGCGTGCCGAGGGCTTTCACCCCACGACGTCGAGTGCGGTTGCGGTCACGTCTACTCTCACAGCTAGCGAGCGCGCCGAGGGCTTTCACCCATCACTGTGAGTAGCGGTCGCTCTCACGTCTCACGAGCGCGCTGAGGCCGCTCATCGCACGACTCCCACTACGACTGCCGCTCCGAATCCACAGACGACTCACTTGACCTCCGCTTCGAGCCAGTCGAACTGCGATTCCAGTTCGTGGCGGCGCTGACGTTTGATCACGGTCGCGTCGAGTATCTGCCCGACGAGCGCCAGGTCCAGCGCGAAGTCGGTGGTCGCGGTGATCTCGGTCCCGCCGTCGACCGACTCCACGACGTACTCGGTGGTCATCGTCTCGAAGAAGCCGTCGGCCTGTTCGTAGGCCAGCGCTGTCCCCGGTTTCTCGACGACCCGTAAATCGAGCGTGACCGTCGCCAGCCCGACCTGGTTCTCGATGTGGATCTCACCGTCCTCGACCGTCACGTCGGTGAAATCCGCACCGAGCATGAACGCCTCCAGGTCCGCCATCGCCTCGTGGACGCGGTCGGGCGACGCCGCGACCTGTCGCGAGACCGATATCGACTGCATACCCGGATCGACTCGCCCCTGACCCGTATGTCTGACGCCGCACAGGTTCGTCATCGGCCCCGAACTCGGCGGCATCGCCAACACCTCGACCCGAACGTCTTCGGGACAACGCGCTCGCTGACGAAGCTACTACCACGAGCCATGACCGACGACGACCGGACAGACCAGACCCGGGCACCCGACGTGGATCGAACACCTGACGCCGACCGGACGCTCGACGCCCGCGAGGTCGACGGCGAACCGTTCGGCGCGATCGTCGACGCGCTCACTGACCTCCCCGAGGACGAGACGCTGGTGCTCGTCAACAGTTTCGAGCCGGAACCACTGTACGGCGTCCTCGCCGACCGCGGGTTCGACCACGAGACCGAGCGGGTCGCCGACGACGAGGTCCGCGTCTTCATCACCCGCGCCGAGTGACGCTGTCTCGACACCGCCGCCGGATCCGCCGAGGCGAACACGTTCGGAGCCAGACGTAGCGTCGTGGCGGCCCCACAGTCGGGTATGGTCGGAGTGCCATCGCCCTTCGGCGGGAGCGACACCGCGTTCGACGCCTACGACGAGTTCGTCCCCGGGAACGTCCCCCCACCGGGACCGTTCCTCGACGGCCACGAGGTCCTCACGGACCGGCGCCACCTCGCCGTCCACCGACTCGCCCGCGCGCTGTTCGAAGAGCGCGGCGTCTACGACATGACGTTCGGCTACAACCTGGCGCGACTGAACGTCGACCCGCGCCACCGCGACGCCGGCTATCGCTACGCGGTCGAACGGCTCGATACGGTCGAACAGTCCGACGCCGACGACGCAGTCACGAGTGGTGAAACCACGTCCGGCGACGACACGGCGCGCGTCCTGCGGGCGGAGTTCACGCCGACGACCGCCTTCTGTCCGCAGAGCGACACACTCACGAAAGCGTCGTTCCGTGCCTGGAACGGGCTCGCCGACCGCCACGAGTTCGACCTCGTCCGGGTCCGCGTCGCCCCGATGCACCAGCGGGCCGTGGCGATAAACGGCGAACTCGAACGGCTGGAAACCGCGTTCCGCGAGACGGGCGAGGTGCCGGGCGACGAAGCTGGAAACGGAGCTGAAGCCAAAGCGGGCACGGCCGTCGACCCCGCGGACCCGACTGCAGGCGACGGTCGGTCCCCGGACGGGTCGACGCCGCCGTTCTGACGAGGTGTCGCCGGTCTCGATTCCGCTCACTACTGTCTCCCTTTCCCCACGAACCTGCCCGATCTCCGCTCGACATTCGCATCGAAGCCGACACACCGATATTCGACGCGTCCGTAAGGGGAGCCAGATGACGGCGACGCGCGACCGGGTCGCTCTCGGGTCGATGGTGTTCGCGGTCATGCTGGCCCAGGTCCTGCTCTATCCCGGCGTCGACGCGCTCGTCACCGCCCTCGGCGCCGAGACGACGCTGGACGCGAGCACCTGGTTCCTCGCCGCCGAGTTCGCCGCGTTCGTCCTCTTCGCCGGGCTCTGGGGCGCTCTCAGCGACCGCACCGGTCGACGTACCCCACTCATCGCGCTCGGCGCGGCCGGCGGTGCGGTCGGCTACGCCGCACTCGCGCTCGTCCCCGGCCGTACGACCCTCTCGTTCGGGGCTGTCCTCGGCCTGCGCGCGCTCCAGGGTGCGGCCACCGTCGGTGCGTTCTCGCTCGCGATGACGATGCTGATGGACCTGGATGGGGGTCACGGCCGGAACATGGCCGCCGCCGGCGTCGCCATCGGATCCGGGACTGCCATCGGCGCGCCACTGGGCGGCCAGCTCTACGAATTCGGACCTGTGGTCCCGCTGTGGGTCGCGAGCGCGCTCCTGTTCGGCGTCGCCGGCCTCGCACTCCTCGTCGCCGACCGGTCGCCCGAGGGCCGGCGTGACTCGCTGGCACGCATCGTCGCCAGTGTCCGGGACACGCCCACGCTCGGACTTCCGTACGCCTTCGGCTTCCTCGACCGCTTCACCGCCGGCTTCTTCGCGCTCGTCGGCACTCTCTACTTCCGCACCGTCTTCGAACTCGACCCCGCCGCCACCGGGCTCCTGCTCGCGTGCTTTTTCGCACCCTTCGCCCTCCTGCAGTACCCCTTCGGCGTCCTCTCGGACCGCGTGGGTCGAACGGGACCGATCGTCGCCGGGTCGGCCGCCTACGGCGTGGGCGTCATCGTCGTCGGCCAGTTGCCGACTGCCGCGTTCGCCGCCGTCGGGATGGTCGCCGTGGGCGTCCTGGGTGCGCTGATGGCGCCGGCGACGATGGCGCTGGTGACCGACCTGGCGGCCGCGAGCGAGCGCGGCGTCGCGATGGCCGGGTTCAACGCCGCCGGTAGCCTGGGGTTCCTCGGTGGCGTCGTCGTTGGCGGGACTGTCGCCGGCGCCTACGGCTACCCCGCCGCATTCCTCGTCGCCGGCGGCCTCGAACTCGGACTCGCGCTGGCGACGCTCCCCGCTTTCCTCCGACTCGACGCCGGTCGGTCCGCGACGTTCGCCGACTGAGCCCGGGCGGGTTCGTCCCGAGCGAGTTCGTCGACCGAACGCGTCCGTCGAGTGACCACGCATTAGTGTCCCGACGCCGACACCGGTATCGATGCCCTCCAGATTCGACCGTGCGGCCGCGGTGACTCAGTACTCGGTGGAGCTCGCCGTCGTCCCGTTCGTGGCGTCGCTGCTCTCGCTATCGAAGGTCCAGCAGGCGCTGTCGGCCGGTGGCGGCGGCGTCACGTTCCCGTTCCCGTCGGGGCTACCGACGCTGTGGACGTACGTCTCCCTCCCCGGCGTGGCGGGAACCGGTACCGGAACCGCAGCCAGTCCCACCGCCCTGCTCACCGTCGTCCCCCTGCTTCTCGTCGGCCTGCTGGTCACGTCGGCGCTCGAAGCCGGCTTTCTCGGCGCGCTCGACGGCCGAATCGGACACAGCGGCCGAGGCTTCACCGGGAGTGTCGAACAGTTCACGCTCCGGATGGTCGGCGTGAACCTCGTCCGGACGGCAGTCGTGCTCGTCGCGCTCCCGTTCGTTGTCGTCCCGCCCCTGCTCGTCCTCGCGCTCGTGGCCGTCGTCGTGCTCAGCTATCTCACCTACGGGCTCCCGTTCGTCGTCGTCACGCAGGAGACAGGGGTCGTGACCGCGCTCGGACGCACCGTCGACTATGCGACCGACGGCGGGAGTTACGCGAGGTTCGGCTTCGGTCACCTGGTCGCGGGTGCCGTCGCGTCGCTCGTGCTCTCGGTGCTCGCACGGAACGCCGGCGTTCTGGGGATTCTCGTCGGGGCGGCTATCGTCGCCGTGCCCGCCGTGTTCGTCGCGTCCTACGGTCTGTTCGTCTTTCGCGACCTCGGTGGAGAACAGAACTGAACGAGACTCGGCCAGTCACTATGACGAGGCTATTGAGCGCGTCTACTGCACTCGATTCCCAGCCCGGCTCTCGAAATCCCGACGTGGAAGAGCCGATCCTGCTGTCGATCGCAGTCGGTCAGTAGGTAGGCAGACAGGGGCTACGCATCCGAACAGTCGACGTATGCTATTTCGATGTTCGGATAGTAATCGCTGGCGTTGAATCGGGAGAACTGTTCGTCTGCGGTCCGTATCACGACAGATTCGTCTGGGGAGGTGACTCGATTGGAGACTTGGCTAGCAAAAACGAGTATCGGGACGTCTTTCGGTTGGATATCGAACCTCGCCCCCATCGCCTGTACCGCCGGATCGCTACGCATCTCATCGATGTCCATCGCGCGAACTTCTTCATCAGAGGGTGCCTCGATCCGACCGTTGTCGTAGAGTATCTCGGCAAATCGAGTCTTCACGCGGTCGATCTCCTCGTGGCCGTGCTGGGACCTGTCCAGATTCCGCATCACCTCGTCGTAAATATACGCTGACACAGCCACGCGGCGGTCGTGCCTGATGACTTGATCGACGTAATTCGATGCCTGGGCACAGGTCTTCGTTAGCCCATAAATCCATACGTTAGAATCGAAAACGTCCATCCGCGCCTAAGCGTGCGGATCTCGTTCCGAGACAGCATCCGAATCCACATCCTCTTCGGAGAGCATCCGCTCGACGTCCCAGTCGACCTCGTCGGCGAGTTCGTCGAGGTCTTCCCATGCATCGACCGAAGAAACCCCGCTCCGCTGTGCATGTTCGAGATACTCGACGGTCCCTTCACTCATCGTAGGTCCATCTAGTCGGGAAGTACGGATAAATATTCGGGGGTCGTATTTCGCTGACGTCCCAGAAATATGAGGTCAGACACCAGGACTGGGATTTGAACCGGACCAAGACATTCCGGGCGTGCGGCCCTCCGGGCCGTTCCGGGTTGTGACTTGTAGGGGTTCAAATCCCAGTCGTCCGCGTTACAGCCGCTCACGGGGGCGAGCACACGAGGTGCTCGCCGTGTTGTTCGCGGTAGGAAGCGCCAGGACTGGGATTTGAACCCAGAATCCCATACGGGAACACGCTTTCCAGGCGTGCGCCTTACCAGATTCGGCCATCCTGGCTCGCACATGCACCTACCAGTGTCTGCTGGTTAAGCACTTTCGTTCTCGGCCGGGAGTCGCCCCCGGACGGCGTACGTCGATCCGCCCGCCACCACCCCGACGAGCACCGCGACGGCGAACTTCACGAGAAACGAGATCCGCTGGTCGGTCAACAGCTCGTAGCCCTGGATCAACACCAGAAAGCAGAGTGCGCCGACGACGCCCCACAGCAGGCTCGACTTCGCCGCCGGCGGGAGCGTCGCGGTGGACTCGTTCGAATCACCGGCGTGCTCGTCGCTACGTTCCACAGGAGTGTCGCCGTCACTATCGCCCTGGCTGTCGCCACTGCCAGCTCCGTCTTCCGCGGCCGAGCGCTCGTCGGTCGCCCTCGCGCCGGCCGCTCCGGAGTCGTCCTCGCTCACACTCGAACGCGGGTCGCCCGCCGGCTTAAACGTGGCTGGACGCCCGTTCGTCCCGAGACCGACGATTCACACACCCATAGCCCTACCGCCACCCTGTCAGACCAGTACCTCCACCTCGTACCCCGCCTCACGCAACGAGCCGAGCAGCGCGTCGACGTGGTCGGGTCCACGTGTTTCGAGGTCGATCTCCACCTCCGCGTCGTCCATCGCGACGTCCCGGGAGGTACGGCCGTGCTCGATGGCGTAGATGTTCGCGCGGTGTTCGCTGATGACCTCGACGAGCCGTTCGAGTTCGCCGGGCCGGTCCTTGAGTACGGTCCGAAAGCGGAGGTATCGCCCGGTCTGGACCAGCCCGCGCATGATGACCGTCGTCAGGAGGTTCAGGTCGATGTTGCCCCCACAGAGACAGGGGACGATCACCTCGCCCTCCTCGTAGTCGAATTTCCCCTCCAGGAGCGCCGCGAGCGGGACCGCGCCCGCGCCCTCGACGAGCGTCTTGCCCCGTTCGAGGAGTGTCGTCAGCGCCTCGGCGGTCTCGTCGTCGGAGACGGTGACGACCTCGTCGACGCGCTCGCGGATGACCTCGAACGTCCGCTCGCCGACCGTCCGCGTCGCGATGCCGTCGGCGATGGTCTCGACGCCGTCCAGTTCGACTCGCTCCCCCTTCTCCAGGGACGGCGCGACGCTGGAGGCCCCCTCGGCCTGGACGCCGACAACGCGGATGTCCGGGTCGGCGGCCTTGACGGCGGTGGCGATGCCGCTGATCAGCCCGCCACCGCCGATGGGGACGACGACGGTGTCGACACTGGGCAGGTCTTCGAGGATTTCGAGGCCGATGGTACCCTGGCCGGCCATGACTGCGGGGTCGTCGAAGGCGTGGACGTAGGTGCGCCCCTCCTCGCGTTCGATCTCGTGGGCGCGCTCGGCGGCCTCGTCGTAGTCGGCCCCGTGGAGGACCACTCTACCCCCGTAACTCCGGGTCGCTTTGACCTTCGCGACCGGCGCGTCTTCGGGCATGACGATGGTCGAGTCGACGCCGATGCGCGTCGCGGCCAGCGCCACACCCTGGGCGTGATTGCCCGCCGAAGCCGTCACGACGCCCGCGTCCTGTTCGGTCTCCGAGAGCGTCGCGATCTTGTTCGTCGCGCCGCGGATCTTGAACGACCCCGTCCGCTGGAAGGTCTCGAGTTTCAGGTGGACCGCGGCGCCGGTCAGATCCGAGAACGTATACGAGTAATCGAGCGGTGTGTGTCGTGCTGTCTCGGCCACCCGGTCCCGGGCCGCGAGGACGTCTCCCTCGTCGATCATGGGCGACACTACCGGCTCTCGGGTGTTATGTGTAGGGGGAGGTAGGGGGACCGCCCACCCACCAAAGAACGTGTGACATCAGTGTCTGCGACCGGGGAGTACTTCAACCCGAGCCATCCGGAGTGAAAGTGAAGATCGGCGGTAATAGACGTTAGAAGGTGATATCCGACAAACACACAGTCGAGTCGACACCCCCGGCCGGTAGCCGGCTCTTGCCCCCAACGTGTCATCCGATCCTTCGCACACCTGCTTCGCTCGTTCGCGGACGGTACGTACAGGGAGTGAGTGTAACGCTGGTTTCGTGCCGTTGATGCCTGGAAGAAAGTCGTCTCTTCGACAGCACCGCACTCGTTCGTGAGCGTTGAAAGCCTTCGGGCCGCTGGCGGTCGCTGAGAGGGATATTCTCGCTCGGGCAACAGCACCGCACAGCACTCGCGAGAATAGAGCCCGCTCAGGCGACCACGGGCTTCGCCCGCCAGTTCCGGGAGAGCAAGCTCTCCCGAGCCCTGACTCGCTACGCTCGTCAGGACGCCAGGAAAAATTTGGTTGCACAGGCTGGTTCGACGTTGAACGTTCGGTAGCCGTCCGCACAGACTGTCTCCCCTGGCGGACTGGAAGGGCGAGGCGTGCGTGGCGCCACGCGCCACTGGCCGAACGGGGAGGAACGACCCGTGAGGCGGGGTCGCGGCGAACGTAGTGAGCGCAGTCGCCTGCGGGACCCCTATCCGCGCGGGCGGTGCCGAGAGCGCGGATATGTCGCGCAGCGACCGCGAGCGCGCCGAGGGCTTCCATCTCACGAGCACGACTGCGGTTGCGGCGACTCTCTCAATTCAGAATGTTACATCCACACCACCCAGTGGACATCGCTCCGATACGCTCGCCCGCACCGTCCGGGTAACCCCGCCCACCAGTCACCCGTGTCCGTTCAGCTGTCGAAGGTGCCACGCCGGGAGCGCACGCGGAGGTCGTTGTCGACGGTGTATCGCAGGACACGCTCGCCGAACGACCCCTCGCCGGGCCACTCGGCGTCGGCGTCGAGTCGCTCCGGGTCGCCGACGTAGACTTCGGCCGTCTCGGTCGCCTCGTCGGTCCCCTCGGCGCCGCCGGCGACGATCGGGACGGAGATACGGACGTAGAGGTCGGTGTGTACCCCCTCGTAGCGGTCGAGCGCGCTGATCTCGTCCGTCGAGAGGAGTCGCCCCATGACGGACTCGCCGGGAGCGAGCGTCGGGTACTCCCCGTCGGCCCGGTGGAGCCCCTCCAGCACCGCCGGACCCCGGTACGTGAACTCGTCCAGGACGGTCCCGGCCTGCTCCGGGTCGGTCAGCGTCCCGTAGACGAAGACGTTCATGCCCGGTCCGAATACCCCGGACTCCTTCGCTCTTGCGTCGTGTCGGTGTCGACTCTGCTCCCCGGGGCGACACCGGTACGGTCGACCGCCGGAGTGTGACACCGGTACGGTCGACCGCCGGAGTGTGACACCGGTACGTTCAACCGTCGGACTTCCTGATGGCGTGCATGGCGACGGCGGACGTCCGGGACCGGGTCGAGGACACCTGGCGAGCGGTGCTGGATCTGTCCTGGCCGGTGATGATCCAGCACGTCTTCCGGACGCTCATGCGGACGACCGACGTGGTCGTCACGGGTCTCTTCTCGCCGGCGGCTATCGCCGCGATCGGCCTCGCCGACCTCTACGCCCGCTTTCCCCTCCGTATCGGTCTCGGTCTCGGAAGCGGCGCTATCGCCCTGTCGAGTCAGGACACCGGTAGCGGCGCGACGCAGAACCGCGACGAGGCGGTCACCCAGGCGATGTTGCTCGGACTGTTCGCCGGGATCCCCTTCGTCGCGTTCGGCGTGCTCTTCGGCCGGCAGGCCATCGCGCTCCTGGGCGCGCCCGCGAACGTCGCCGGGATGGGTGGCGCCTACCTCGCGGTCGTGTTCGCGAGCGCGCCAGCGAGACACGTCGCCCTCGTCGGCGCGCGCTCGCTCCAGGGCACCGGCGACACCCGCACGCCGATGTACGTCTCGGTCACCTCCTCGATACTCAACATCGCCGGCTCGGTGGTCCTGGGACTCGGACTGCTCGGCGCGCCCAGACTGGAGATCGTCGGCGTCGGACTCGCGACGACGGTCAGCAACGTCTTCACCGCGAGCGTCCTCACGGCCGCGATCTGGTCGTCGTATACCGAGGCGTCGTTCGCCCGGCCCCGCAATCCGGTGATCGGGAAGCAACTCCTGGCGGTGGCCGCGCCGCGCATCGGTGAGGGGCTGGTGTCGACGCTCGCGATGTTCCCGTTCAACGCGCTCCTGCTCTCGTTCGGGACGGAGGTCAACGCCGCCTACCAGGTCGGTCGGCGGATGTACCAGCAGATCACCGCGCCGCTGGTCCGGGCGTACAACACCGCCACCAGCGTCGTCGTCGGCCAGTCCGTCGGCGAGGGCGACGTCGACGCGGCGCGCTTCCAGGGGTGGGCGACGACCGTCCTCGCCGTCGGGACCGTCGGCGCGCTCGCGCTCGCCCTGTTTGCGGGGGCCGGTGCGTTCGTCGCCGTCTTCACGAGCGATCCACTTACGGCGGGCTACGCGGTCGACTTCGCGCGCGCTTACGCGATCGCCGCCCCGTTCATCGGCGCGTATCTCGTCCTCGCGGGAGCGCTGCAGGGCGGCAGCGACACGCGCACACCGTTTTTCGCCCGGACGACCGGCCTCTTCGGCTTCCTGCTCGGGTTCTCGTACCTGACGAGCGTCGTCCTCGGGTGGGGCGTCGTCGGCATCTACGTCGGGATCGCCCTCCAGCACGCCTGGGCGCTGGCGGTCGTGGGCTACGGCTTCGCGTTCGGCGACTGGGCCGCGACTGCGACGGCGATGATGGACGCCCGCGACAGCGTCGAGGACACGGATCCGGACGCGACGGACTGATTCCGCCGAGTCCGTTCGCAGGCGCGGTGCCTGTGCGGCCAATTACTCGGGAAATTGTCTTCAGTGTCGAGGGACAAAGACCAGGTATGGCAGCGGACGACGAGACGATTGTCAACCGGAGTTACGCCGTCACGATCCCGGCGGAGGTACGCGAAGAACTCGACCTGGAACCGGGAGATAGACTCCGGTGGTCTGTCGACGACGCGGGTCGACTCGTCGCCGAGATCGTCCGGGAGCGATACGGCGCTGCCGACGACCTCGAACCGGTCGACATCGGCGAGACCGACGCCGTCGAAGTCACCGACGGCTACGAGTGGTCCTGATGCAGGAGGCGCTCGTCGATTCCAACGTTCTCTTCGGGTTCCGGAGCAGCAGAGACCAGTACCACGAGCAAGCGAGCGAGATCGTCGAGGCGATGGACGACGGCGACTTGCCCCAGGGGAAGGTGACGAATTACACGTTACCGGAGGTGCTGAATCCGCTGTCGAAAGCCGCGGGACACGATGCCGCAGTCGCGACGGTCGAGTTCCTCACCGGGAGTCGTGGCTTCAGGATCCAGCACCTCGCACAGGAGGACTTCGAGCACGGTCGTGCCCTCTTCCGGCGACAGGACGGCGTCGAGATCACCGACGCGATACTGGTCGCGTATATGCGGCGAACTGACACCGAGTACATCTACAGTTTCGACGACGACTTCGACCGGTTCGACGAGGTTGTCCGGTTGCAGACTGCCGAAAATCCGTTTGTGTGACCCGAAGACGGTTATTTCGCCGTCAGAACGAACTCAGTAACTGTCCACGTCGGTCCCGACCGAACAGACGTACTCGCCGGTGGCGACCTGCGGGAGGCGACGGGCCCGCCAGAAGACGCCGCTGGAGTCGGCAGTCACTTCCCTTTTCACGTTGCCGAAGGGGTCGGTGACCTCGAAGAGGATGTCGCCCCGGGAGACGCGCTCGCCGAGGTTGGGGTGGACCGTCACGAGTCCGCCGGCGGGCGCGCCGTACTGCTCGAAGCCGCTGGCGCGGGTCTGCGGGGAGTCGTCGACCTGGCCGTCGAGGAAGCCGTAGTACCGGAGGACGTTGAAGACACCCTGGACGCCCGCGCGGATGGCGGACTCGTCCCAGCCCACACTGCCGCCCAGTTCGGGGTCGATAGTGGGGATGCCCTCGTCGGGGGCGGCGCGGGCGAGCTGGCCGTCGGGCCCCTTCTGGTCTAAGACGTACCCGCAGTCGAAGACCTTCGCGAGTTCGAGACAGGCGTCGTGGAGGCGGTGGCGCGGGCCACAGCGCACCCGGACCTCCTCGATCATCCGCGAGGTCGACCCCTGGTGGAGGTCGAGCACGAGGTCGGCTCGGGTCGCGGCCTCGAAGGTGGCGGCGGCGATGCGCTCGGAGGTGGTGCCGCTGGCGTCGCCCGGGTAGGCGCGGTTCATCTTGGTGTCGTCGAGCGGGTTGCGGTGTTCGGCGACCTGGAAGGCGTGCCAGTTGACGATGCCGACCACGAGTACCGTCCCCGACAGCGCCGTGGGGTCGAGTTGCGGGACGACGCGCTGTATCACACCGACGCCGTTGAGTTCGTCGCCGTCGCTGGCCGCCTGGACGTAGAGCGTGTCGCCATCCTCGGCGCCCTCGACGACCGCGACGGGGAGCCCCACCTCGGTGCCGTCCCGGGTTTCGCCGACCGGTAACCGACCGGTGTCGACCTCGCCGGGTCCCGCCTCGGCCGTTCCGAGCCTCGTCATTGTCACCACTGGCGGGCCGACCCGCCTTTAGCGGTTCGATGTTCTCCCGCCCGGAGGACAGGAGAGACGGGGTCACAGCCCGGAACCGCCCCCTGGATCGACGCGATTTTGGCCGTGTGGCCGAACAGTCGGGTATGAGCGGGGAGCCACCGGAGGAGCGACCACTGGACGACCGGGGACTGGCCGTCGACGTCGACCCCGACGCCAGCGGCCGGACGGCGTTCATGCAGGCGCTCCGCGTCTCGCGCAACGCCAGGGTAGGGATGGCCGTCGGCGTCGCGTTCACACTCGTCGTGTTCGTCTTCTTCGTCGTCATCCCCGGCACGTTCCGGTCGCCGCTGTGGTACCTCGGTCTCGCCGGCGTCCTCGCCCTGTCGGTCGGTGGCCTCGTCGCCTTCCTCCTGACGCTCGCCCGCGCGATACGGCTCTCCCGGCAACTCTGAACGCCGATCGGCGACTAGAACCGTCTACGTTGGCGACCGGAGCTTCACACTGTCGACCTGAACCGTCCACGTCGGCAGGCAGGATCCGGACTCCTGGCGACAGCGTTCGGGAGTCGGTGGACGTTCGTCCAGAAACTGGCGCAGAAGGAGTAACACGGGTACCAGTGAACGGTAACCCTTTTGGCCGGGCCAGAACTACCGTGGTCGTATGACTGACGAGCTCAAGAAGGGACTCGAGGGTGTGCTGGTCGCCGAGTCGGAACTGAGTCGGATCGACGGCGACGCGGGCGAACTCGTCTATCGGGGCTACACCATCGAGGACCTCGCACGGGACGCCAGTTTCGAGGAGGTCATCTACCTGCTCTGGCGCGGCCACCTCCCGAACGCCGAGGAACTGGCGGCCTTCGAGGACTCGATGGTCGCCGAGCGCGCCGTCGACGACGACGTCATGGAGACGGTCTCGCGACTCGCCGCCGCCGACGAGAACCCCATGGCAGCCCTCCGCACGGCAGTCTCGATGCTCTCGGCCTACGACCCCGACGCCGACGCCCCCGCCTCCGACACCGACGCCACGCTCCGGAAGGGCCGGCGCATCACTGCCAAGATCCCCACTATCCTCGCCGCTCTCGCCCGCCAGCGCGACGGAGACGACCCCGTCGCCCCCCGCGAGGACCTGAGCCACGCCGCGAACTTCCTCTACATGCTCAACGGCGAGGAACCCGACGAGGTGCTCGCCGAGACCTTCGACATGGCGCTGGTCCTCCACGCCGACCACGGGTTCAACGCCTCGACCTTTTCGGCGATCGTCACCGCCTCCACGATGTCTGACCTCCACAGCGCCGTCACGTCCGCCATCGGCACGCTGAAAGGCCCCCTCCACGGCGGCGCCAACCAGGACGTCATGGAGATGCTCCAGGAGGTCGACGCCAGCGACAGGGACGCCACCGGCTGGGTCGAACACGCCCTCGACGAGGGACGGCGCATCCCGGGCTTCGGCCACCGCGTCTACAACGTCAAGGACCCCCGCGCGAAGATCCTCGGCGAGCGCTCGAAGGAACTCGGCGAGGCCGCCGGCGACCTGCGCTGGTACGAGTACTCCACCGACATCGAGTCCTACATGGCCGAGGAGATCGGCCTCGCGCCCAACGTCGACTTCTACTCCGCCTCGACGTACTACCAGATGGGCATCCCGGTCGACGTCTACACTCCCATCTTCGCGATGAGTCGGGCCAGCGGCTGGATCGCCCACGCCATCGAGTACACCGAGGACAACCGGCTGATCCGGCCGCGCGCGCGCTACACCGGCCCGGACACCCGCGAACTACCCCCCGTCGACGAGCGCTGAGTGTCGCCTCAGCCCGACTCGCTCCCGCCGTCGGGCAGTTGCCGTTTGCACGCCTCCGTGAACGACGTCAGCTGGATGTCGGCGTCGGGGTCGAGGCTGACGAACAGCCCCGTGAACTCCGCGGCGGTGAAGTGAAAGGCGGTCAGTCCCTCGAAGCGGTGCATCGAACACTGTAGCTCGCCGGCGCCGAAGAGGTCTTCGAGGTGGCCCCGACCGATCCCCTGCAGGACGAGTTCGTCGTGGACCGCGTCCGCTCGCTCGGTCAGTCGCGCCGTCAGGTCGTCGCGTACGTAGACTGGCTCGTAGCCATCCCGGTCGTACGTCGCGATCACCCTGATCGAATCACCAGCCTCTGCCCTGAGCGTATCGAGGAGGGCCTCCCTGTCAGTCAGGACCATGGCGCGGCGTTCGACACCCTGATCCAACAATCTAGCGGATAGTTCACACACGACACGCCAGTGTCGAGGTGGGATCGAGTCCTGCCGAGCGGGTCGTCCCCACCGGCAGGCAATATATGTGGCTGGACGCCCGCGTAGGGGCATGGAGTACACCACTCTGGGCTCCACCGGCATGGAAGTCTCGAAGGTCTGTCTCGGTTGCATGAGCTTCGGTAGCCAGGACGACTGGATGCTCGACCCGGACGAGGGCCGGGAACTCGTCGAGCGCGCCATCGACCTCGGCATCAACTTCTTCGACACCGCCAACACCTACTCCTCGGGCGAGTCAGAGGAGATCCTCGGCGACGTCCTCGCACACTACGACCGCGACCAGCAGGTCGTCGCCACGAAGGTACGGTGGTCGGGTGCGAAGGAACACCGCAACGCCGTCGGACTCTCGCGAAAGACCATCGAGCAGGAACTCGAGCACTCCCTGGACAGGTTGGGGATGGACACGCTCGATCTGTACCAGATCCACCGCTGGGACTACGACACCCCCATCGAGACGACGCTCCGGGCGCTCGACGACGCCGTGAGTCGCGGGAAGGTCCGCCACATCGGTGCCTCCTCGATGTGGGCCCACCAGTTCGAGCGCGCGCTGGACGTCTCCGACCGCCTCGGACTCGCGCGCTTCGAGACGATGCAGGACCTCTATCACCTCACCTACCGCGAGGAGGAACGCGAGATGTACCCCGTCTGTGACCGCGAGAATATCGGCGTGATCCCGTGGTCGCCGCTGGCGGCGGGGTATCTGACCCGCCCGCACGACGAGTTCACCGCGACGGAACGGGGCGAACACGAACTCGACTACGGCACCCCCTATCACGAGGGTCCCGGCAGCGAGGAGATCAACGAACGCGTCGAGGAACTCGCCGCCGACAAGGGCGTCTCGATGGCCCAGATCGCGCTGGCGTGGCACTTCCAGAACGACAACGTCACGGCACCCATCGTCGGGACCACCAGTGTCGAACACCTCGAAGAGGCTGTCGAGGCGCTGGACGTCTCGCTGTCGGAGTCGGACGTCGAATACCTCGAAGAGCCGTACCATCCCGTCCCCGTGTTCGGGTTCGACTGACGCTTCGGCTGTCGCTTCAACTGCTGCCTGGGCTGGTACTCGCCAGCGTGGTTGCCGCGTGCTCTCGGGCGGTCAAGCGTTCAGACCGGCGCGACGAGTTCGATCGTGTAGTCGTCGGGGTCGGCGACGAAGGCGGCGTAGGCCTCGGCCGGTTCGACGACGTGTGGTTCGGTGACGACCGCACAGTCCGGCCGGTCGGCGACGCGCTCGATGGCTTCCTCGACCTCCTCGGCGTCGTCGAGGGTGAACGCGACGTGGTCGACGTCCGCCCGCGACGGGGCGATAGGTGTCGTCCGGTCGGGGTCGTATCGCAGTTGCAGTTCACCGGCGTCCGTGCCGACGTAGACGTTCTCGACGCCGTCGTCCGCCCACGACCACCGCCGGTCGAGACCGAGACCGTCACAGTAGAAGGCGAGTGACCGGTCCAGGTTCGAGACCCAGAGCGCGACGTGTGCCAGGTCCATGCCCGGAGTGGGTGTGCCCGGCAGTTGAGTCTGTGGGTCTTCCCTCGAAGTCGAGTCTGTGGGTCTGTGGGGTCCTCGCTCGAACGGTGTCTGTGAATCGCGCTGCTCACACCCCGTGGTCGCGGAACCGTTCGATATCGACGTTGAGCGGGAGCGAGTCGAAGTCGTCGTCCCCGCCGACGAGCAGTGTCGCGTCCCGCTCGTGAGCCAGCGCCACGGTGTAGGCGTCTGCAAGCGAGACCCCACCGTCGGCTTTCACCTCGGCTGCTCGTCGCCACTCGGGCTGTACGACCGCGAGCCCTTGCCGTTCCAGCGTCCGCAGGTCGCGGTCCGCCGCGCGGAGCGAACCGGTCGTCGGTCGCTCGTCCGCCGTGCCTTCGAAGCGGGCGACCAGAGAGTACACTTCGCTGGCGTTCGGTTGTGCGAGGTACCCGTCGGCGTCACCGTCTGCGACGGCCGCCAGGAGTGAGCCGACCCGTTCGTGGCCCGGTTCGTCGTAGAGGAAGGCGACGACCGCTTCGGTGTCGAACACGTACGCGTCCGTCATTCGTCCGGTCGGAGGCGGTCGGCCTGTTCGCTCTCACGCCGTTCGTCGTCCGCTCGCAGTTCCCGGACTCGTGCCGTCACCTCGCCGGGCTCGCGGTCGCCGGCGTGGATGCCGTGCAACTCCTCGAGCGACGGCACCGGTTCGATGACGATCCGGTCTTCCTCCTCGTAGACGAACACTTCTCCCGGCGTCTCGATGCCGAACTTCTCCCGGAGAGGCTTGGGGATCGTCGCCTGCCCCTTCTCCGAAACGCGTACTATCTCGGGATCGACAGTACTACTCGCCATCTTCAGTTGTACATTCGTATCCGAGTTGTACTAAGCGTGTCGCCGGGAGCGAGTCGAAGCCGTCGGTGGTGTGTCGGCCGGTCACACGCGAATGCAAAGTTAAAACGGGTGGACACACTCAGTGTCGGGTATGACCGCAGGCACCGGCGAGCAGCGAGAACGAGAGCGGGGGTTCGACCACACCGAGATCGAACCCGAGTGGCAGCGCGTGTGGGACGACGAGGACGTCTTCCGCATCCCCGACGACGCCGAGGACCCCGAGTACGTCCTCGCGATGTTCCCCTACACCTCCGGCGACCTCCACATGGGCCACGTCCGCAACTACACGATCACGGACGCCTACGCCCGCTTCGAGCGACTGCGCGGCGAGAGCGTCCTCCACCCGATGGGCTGGGACTCCTTTGGCCTGCCCGCCGAGAACGCCGCCGAGGACCGCGACACCAACCCCCGCGAGTGGACGCTGGACTGCATCGACTCGATGAAGACCCAGCTGCAGGCGATGGGATTCGGCTACGACTGGGACCGCGAGGTCACCACTTGCGACCCCGACTACTACCGCTGGAACCAGTGGCTGTTCAAGCGCTTCCGGGACGCCGGTCTCGTCGAGCGCCAGGCGTCCGACCTGAACTGGTGTCCCTCCTGCGAGACCGTCCTCGCCGACGAACAGGTCGAAGAGGGCGCCGGCGGCGCGGAGATCTGCTGGCGGTGTGACTCGCCCATCGAGACGCGGACGATGGACCAGTGGTTCTTCACGATCACCGACTACGCCGACGAACTCCTCGGAGCACTGGAGGACCTGCCGGGGTGGCCCAACAACGTTCGCGAGATGCAGCGCAACTGGATCGGTCGCCAGGAGGGCGACAGTGTCGAGTTCGACCTCTCGACCGGCGACAGCGTCGAGATCTTCACGACTCGCCTCGACACGATCTACGGCGCGACCTTCTTCGCGCTCTCGCCCGGCCACGAGGTCGCACAGCGACTCGCCGAGGAAGACGACGACGTCGCCGAGTACGTCGAGCGCGTGGAACGGGCCGACGAGGACGAGGTCGACGAAACCTCCGGCGTCTTCACCGGCGAGTACGCCACCAATCCGGCCACCGGCGAGGAGATCCCCGTCTACGTCGCCGACTACGTGCTGGAGGACGTCGGGACCGGTGCCCTGTACGCCGTCCCCGCCCACGACGAGCGTGACCACGCCTTCGCCGAGGCTCACGATATCCCGATCCAGCGGGTGATCGACCCTGCATCCGACGCCGAGACGGATCCAGACGAGGTCGACGTGCAGGAGCGAGCCTATTCCGAGGACGGCGTCCTCGTGAACAGCGGCGAGTACGACGGCCTCACGAGCGAGGAGGCCCGCGAGCAGTTCGTCGACGTCTTCGATGGCGAGCACCGTACCGAGTATCGCTTGCGCGACTGGGGGATCTCACGCCAGCGCTACTGGGGCACCCCGATCCCGATGGTCCGCTGCGAGGAGTGTGGCTTCGTCGAGGTGCCCGACGAGGACCTCCCCGTCGAGTTGCCGGAGTTCGTCCACACGACCGGCAACCCGCTCGACGCCGCCGCGGAGTGGAAACAGGTCGACTGTCCCGACTGCGGGCGGCCCGCCGAACGCGAGACGGACACGATGGACACGTTCGTCGACTCCTCGTGGTACTTCCTGCGCTACGTCTCGCCGGACATGGAAGACGCCCCCTTCGACCACGACCGGGCCAGCGACTGGATGCCCGTCGACCGCTACGTCGGGGGTATCGAGCACGCCGTGATGCACCTGCTCTACGCCCGTTTCTTCACGAAGGTGCTCGACGACCTGGACATGATCGACGGGGTGCGCGAACCGTTCGCGGACCTGACCAACCAGGGGATGGTGCTCGGCGAGGACGGCAACAAGATGTCCAAATCGCGGGACAACGGCGTCTCGCCCCAGCGAATCGTCGACGAGTACGGCGCCGACACCGCGCGGCTGTTCATCATGGAGGCCGCCCAGCCCGAGAAGGATTTCGCCTGGGACCCCGAGGGCGTCGCCTCCGCTCACAACTTCCTCCAGAGTTTCTACGATCTGGCGGTCGACGCCGAGAGCGGCGAGGCGGCCACCGGGACTGGCGACGCAGACGCCGGAAGCGACGCCGTCGACGACTACGTCGCCCGCCGGGTCGAGGCGACCGCGGCCACGGCCACTGCCGAGTTCGAAGAGTTCCGGTTCAACCACGCGCTCCAGGCGACCCGCGAACTGGTCTCGTTGCTCCGGCAGTATCGCGACTACACGGTACCCGACACGGACGTCTTCGAACGCGGCGTCGAGACGGTGACGAAGTTGCTCGCGCCGGTCGCGCCCCACGTCGCCGAGGAGGTCTGGGCGGAACTGGGTCGCGACGGACTCGTCGCCGAGGCGGACTGGCCGCGCGCCGACCCGCCCGCCGGTTTCGACATCGAGCGCCGCCTCGTCGAGAACACCCGCGAGGACGTCCGCGACATCGTCGACGTCGCCGGTATCGAGGACCCCGAGGAGGTCGCCGTCGCCGTCGCGCCCGAGTGGAAACACGCGGTCTACGACCTCGCCCGCGAATCCGACGCCCCGAATCTCGTCGGCGAGGTGATGGGCGACGAGCGCTTCCGCCAGTACGGCGAGGCCGCCGCCGACTTCGCGAAGGACCTGGGGGCCGAACGCGAGGCCCTCGCCGAGACGCTCGACCCCGTCGACGAGCGGGCGGCACTGGAACGGGCCGCGTGGCTGATCGAGCGTGAGTTCGGCGCCGACGTCGTGGTTCTGTCCGCCGAGGAGGCCGACGACGACCTCGCCGCCGACGCTCGTCCCGGGCGCCCCGCGATCCGGATCGACTGACGGTCCGGCGCGGTCCGAGGGCGGGTTCGGCCGCCGAAAGTTTCTCCCGTGGGTCCGCCGTGGGCCAGCTCGTGGGCGAACTCGCCCGGCAGATTCAGGAGCGATTGCGCGACCGCCTCGCAGCAGCGCGACCGGAACACGACTGGCGTCTCGAACACGGCATCGCAGGCACGCAGGTCGATATCGCAGGAGTCGGCAGTCCGGTCGTTCTGGTCGAACTGGAGTGGCGCCGGGCGGACCCCGTGGACAACACCGCGAAACTGTTCAGACATCTCGCCGAGGGCCGCCTCCCGGATCGTGTCGTCGTCGCACAGGTGTTCACCGCGAAGTACGACCTCGTGAGCGGGGGTGTTAGCTCCCGCCGCCGGAACGCCGAGTTCGTCGGCCGCGTCGCCGCCGACACGTTCGAACGACTCTCTTACCACCCCGTGGATCTGGCCGTCGACCCGCCGAAACGCGGCGGTGACCTCCCCGAGGACTGGACCGACGCGACCGACGAGGCGACGTCGCGGGTCGCAGACCTGGTCTGATAGCTCCTCGCGGTTTCTCCGGTCAGGGCCGACGACGCGCGTCGAGTGCGAGGATGCCCAGTGCGAACGCCAAGAGCAGGGGGACGACACCGAACCCGGGGCCACTCCCGGGCGTTATCGTCGAACCGGTTCCCGGCTCCCCGAGTGGTGCGACGACTTGCCCGTTCGGGTTCGTGACGTTGACGTACGCGTAGTCGGCCGCGGTGTTTACATCTGCAGTCCCGGTCGCCTGGCTCCAGGAACCGTCGTGGACCCACGTCGCGAGCGTCGACTCGCCGACGTCGGCGATCGCGAGGTCGAAACTGTCGTAGCTCACGTTGACGAGTACCCACCCGGTTCCACTCACGCGGACGAACTGCGAGACGTTCCGTTCGCCACTCGGGTCGGCCGGCGGTGAGTCGACCGCGTCGAGTTTGAGGTTCGAGCCGTGTGCGTCGACCGTCGTCGGGGCCGTCGCGTTCCCAAGGTAGAGGTCCCGCACGGTCGCATTGTGTGCGTTCTCTTCGAACCAGACCGTGGTGTCGGGATTGTGCGACAGCGTGATGTTGACGACGCGAGCGTCGTCCGTGCCGTCGAAATAGAGCCCGCGACCGTCGGTGTCGTTGATGGTACTGTCGAGGATCTCTATCCCGCTGCTCTGGTCGACGATCATCCCCCAGCCGTCGACCCCGTCGACGTCGACGTTCCGGACGACCAGTCCCTGTACACCGCCAACGTCTAAACCGCCCTGTCCTGCGTCTGTGACGGTCACGTTGCGGATCGTGACGTCGTTGCTGCTACCGACGGCGATGCTCGCTTCCCCGTCCCCGTCCGGCGCCGTCCGGACGTCCGCGACGAGCACCGACGTCGACTGGCCGACGATGATGCTGCGCCCGGAGTAGGCGTCCGTGCTCTCTACCGTCTGGATGTCTGTCAGAGACACGTTCACCGAATAGCGGCCGATCATCCCCCACGTGTGGTTGAACGTCGTGACGTCTGTGACCGTCAGGTTGGCCGCGTTGGCCCATCGGATGCCGGCGTGCCAGTCGGTCGTCTCGACGTTCCTGACCGTGACGTCGGTCGGCGACACAGGTGACGACCCCGTCGTCCCGACCCGGACTGCCGCGTTCCACGGTGAACCGTCGCTGTCGATGGTGTGCCCGCCACCGTCGAACAGGACGTTGTCCGCCCGGATGTCGATACAGACGGTCTCCGGTCGGTCCGGCAGGTCCCCGGTGAGCTTGTAGAACCCGGGTGTGTCTATCACCGTACAGTCGTCGACCGGCGTCGGCGTCGCCGTGACGACCGTCATCGGTGACTGTGTCGCCGTGTCGGTCGGCGTGGCCGTGGGCGTCTCGGTCGGCGTCGCGGTGAACGGTGTTACTGGTGTGGCCGTCAGGGTCGGGATCTGCGTGGTCGTCGGCGTCGGTGAGGGAGTTGTGGTCGGCGTCGGCGTCGCGGTTGGAGTAGCCGTCGGGGTTGCAGTCGGCGTCGCGGTCGGAGTGACTGTCGACGTCGGTGAGGGAGTCGGAGTCGGTGAGGGGGTCGGCGTTCCCGTCCCACTGGTCGCGTTCCCGAGCGGTGCGAACACCGCCGGCGTCCCGGCGAAGTTCGTGACGCTCGCGTCGACGGAGTCCGCCGCGGTGTCGACGGCGTTGGGCGGGGGGACCTGACTCCACGCGCCGTCGTGGCGCCACAGCGACAGCGTGGACTCGTCGACGCCGGTCGCGCTCGCGTAACTGACCTCGAGCAGGAGATCCGCACCCGACCCGGTGTCGGTGGCGGAGACGTACCCGCCGGCGTTTGCCATACCCGCCGGCGACGCGGGTGGCGAGTCGACGTGTCCGAGCGCGACGGCACGCGCCTCCGCGTCGACCGTCGCCGACGACAGTTCGAGGTCTGTCCCCGTCACGGTTCCGTACCCGCTCGCGGAGACGTCCCAGGTCCCGCTGTCGAGGACCGTCACGTTCGACAGGGCGGTGTCGGCGGTGTCAGTGACGCGTATCCCGTCCGATCCGCTCGCGTCGACGACCGTATCCCGAACCGTCGTTTTGTTACTGTCGGTCGCGACCGCTATCCCGACGCCGTTGGCGACGACCGTGCTGTCCTCGACGAGTGTGTTCGTGCTCGTCTCGCGGACAGCGATCCCCTCGCGAGTGTTCTGCGTTGCGACAGCGGCGAGGACATCGACCCCCATACTTCCGTCGGCAACAGCGAACCCGCGCACGTTGTCCGACGCGTTCGCCGACTGGATCGTCCCGTCGTGGACGTCCTCGAAGACGACGCCGGACGTCCAGTCCGCGGTCGCCACGTCGCGGACGGTCACGTTCGTGAGCGTCGCGTTCCCGGCGACGCGGACGCCGGTGCCGCTGCCGGTCCCGGTGATCGCGTGTCCCTCGCCGTCGAAGACGACGTCGCTCGCGGTGACTTCGATACACGTCTGGGCGCTGGTGGCGAGGTCCGTCGTCAGTTCGTACGTCCCCGGCGTGTCGATGGTCGTACAGCTCGTCACCGGGGTCGGCGCCTGCCCGCCCGCGTCCGTCGCACCGACGAGTGCGGTCGCCCCGAACGCCACGCACGCGGCGACGACGGCCAGCGCGAGCGTTCTCTCTCTCACGGTTCACACCCGAATTACGCCGAGTTCCACGCCGACCGATAAAGGTCTTGTCACTGATGGGGTCTTTCAGGCGAAGTGATCTGTCCGGGGTCACGTCGGACACAGGTTCAAGTCCGCCGCGGCGCTGGTGGGACCATGAACGAAGCGGTCATCGTCGACGCGGTGCGGACGCCCTTCGGCGACCACGGGGGCGCGTTCCGCGAGACGCACGCACAGGACCTGGCGGCCGCGCCGTTGCGGGCGCTGGAATCGCGCAACTCCGGAGTCCCGGCGGCCGTCGACGACGTCTACTGGGGCTGTGTCACCGCGACGGGCGAACAGGGGATCAATATCGGTCGCGTCGCGCCGATGGTCGCCGGGTGGGGCGAGGGGGTGCCGGGCGTGCAGGTGAACCGGATGTGCGGGTCGAGCCAGCAGGCGGTCAACTGGGCTGCCGGGCAGATACGGGCGGGCTTTGCCGACGTCGTCGTCGCCGGCGGCAGCGAACACCTCACCCGGGTGCCGATGGGCAGCGACAGCACCGCCGAGTCGGGGATAATCGCCCGGGACGCGCTCACTGACACCTACTTCGAACACTACGACGAGGCGACGACGCAGGGCGAGGGTGCCGAGCGCGTGGCCGAGCAGTGGGACGTCTCGCGCGAACGGGCCGACTGCATCGCCGCCGACTCCCACCGGCGCTGGGGCGAGGCCTGGGAAGCGGGCTACTACGACCGCGGAGTCGTGCCGGTCGAAACCACACTCGACGGCGAGGGGACCGTGGTCGAGCGCGACGAACACCCGCGTCCGGACTCGACGGTCGACTCGCTCGGCGAGCTACCGCTGGCCTTTCGTCCGGAAGGCGAGGGCGTCCACCACGCCGGTAACTCCTCGGGGGTCGTCGACGGCGCGAGCGCCCTCGTCGTGGCGAGCGAATCGACGGCGGCCGAGCGCGGCTGGGACCCCCTCGCCCGGGTCGTCGACACCGCCGTCGTCGGAGTCGACCCCGTGACGATGCTCACGGGACCGGTCCCGGCGACCGAACAGGTCCTCGCGAGCGCGGGCTACGAGGTCGGCGACGTCGACCTGTTCGAGGTCAACGAGGCGTTCGCGAGCGTCGTCGCGGCCTGGCTCGAAGAGACCGGTGCCTCCTGGGAACGGACGAACGTACTCGGGGGCGCTATCGCCCACGGCCACCCCTTCGGTGCGACCGGCGGCGCGCTGCTGGGGAAACTCGTCTACGAACTCGACCGCCGCGGTGACGACCTCGGCCTGTGTACGATGTGCATCGGCTTCGGCCAGGGGATCGCGACCCTCGTCGAACGAGTGTGAGGTCCGGGCACACCCGACGGAACCGACCAGTTCACACCAGGCGATACCGGCCGGTCGGGCGATGCCGACCGGTTGCCCCGGCTTACCGCGTCCGGGGTGGCGGTTACCGAACGGTAGCGTCGTCGTACGTCGCCAGTCGGCTCTCCGTATCCGGATTACTGACGATTTCGGCTCTATAACAATGCCCTGGGTCGCGGTATCGTGAGCCATGCCACGCCCTCCGTCCCCGGGCATCGAATCGAGACTCGGCCACGTGCTGGTCGTCGGTATCGCGTGCCTATTGCTCGGCAGTTCGGTCGTCGCGGGCGCCGTCGCCGTCGGCGTCACCGGCGATTCGCCCGGCCCGTCCGCGACGTTTCAGTTCGCCGAGACAGTGGATCTCACTGACGCCGACGTGACGGCGCGCGGCGAGCCGAGCGACAACGCGGGATGGTCGGTCACGCCGGCCGGTGACGTGAACGGCGACGGGAATACCGACTTCGTCGTCGGCGCGCCGCGGAGCGACGTCAGTGGCGAGAACGCCGGCGCGGCCTACCTCGTCCTCGAGCCACTCGATGGAGAACTCGACCTCGCGGACGCGGCGGTCACGCTCACCGGCGAGAGCGCGAGAGACCAGGCGGGCTGGTCGGTAGCGGGGGTCGGTGACCTGAACGAGGACGGCTACGACGACGTCGTCGTCGGCGCGCCCTACAGCGACGCCGGGGCGTCCAACGGCGGGGCGGCCTACGTCGTCTACGGCGCCCCCTCGTTCCCGAACCAGACGAGTCTCGGCAACGCGACCGCGGTGGTCGGGACCGACGATAGCGACCTGGTCGGACTGTCCGTGGCCGGCGCGAGCGGACCGGAGTTCGACGGGGTCGTCGTCGGTGCGCCCGGTGACGACGAAGGCGGGGAGGACGCCGGTGCGGCCTACCTCGTCTCCGCCGCGTCGCTGAACGACACGGTCGAACTCGGCGACGACGCGACGGCGACGTTCGTCGGCGAATCGGCCGGTGACGAGGCGGGCTCGGCGCTCGCGAACGTCGGCGACGTCGGCGGTGACGGCACGGGTGGCGTTCTCGTCGGTGCGCCCAGATACGACGGAAGCGAGAACCGAACCGACGCCGGCGCGGCCTATCTCGTCGGAACGTCCGCCAGCGGGACCGTCTCGCTCGCGGACGCCGACGCGACGTTCGTCGGTGAGGCCAGCGGTGACCGTGCAGGGTTCGCCGTCTCCTCGGCCGGTGACGTGAACGACGACGGCGTCGCCGACCTCCTCGTCGGCGCACCCTACAGCGACGCGAACGCCACCGAGGCAGGTGCGGCCTACGTCGTCTACGGCGGGTCGGCTCTCGGCGGCGTCACGGATCTCTCGACTGCGGACGTGCGACTGCTCGGCGAGAACGCCTTCGACCAGGCGGGCTGGTCGGTCGGGCGAGCCTACTCGGGCGGCGAGACCTGCGACGAAGTCGGCGATGTCCTCGTCGGCGCGCCGGCGGCCGACGCTGGCGGGTCGAACGCCGGTGTCGCGTATCTCGTCGCCGGGAACGCTTCCCTCGAGGAGACGACGAGTCTCGGCGACGCCGACGCGAGGTTCGTCGGCGCGTCCGAGGGCGACCGGGCCGGCTACGCCGTCTCCGGACTGGTCGACGCCAACGCCGACGGCGCGCCCGACGTGCTGGTCGGGGCACCATTCGCAGGCACGGACGACGCGGAGAGGAGTGGCGCCGTCTCGGCGGTCCTCGGCGACTGTCCGGGCCCGGAGACGCCGACGCCGACTGCGACGCCCGCGCCGTCACCGACCGCGAACGAAACTGGGACTGAGACGGCGACGCCGGTCGAGACTCCCGACGGGACGAAGACTATGACGCCGGACGGAACGGAGACGCCGGTCGAGACTCCCGACGGGACGGACGGGACGGAGACGCCCGTGGGGACTCCGGACGGGACGCTGACTCCCGACGCGACCCCGTCACCGGCAGAGCCGCCGACCGAGACGCCTGTCGTGACTCCGTCGCCGGCGGAACCGCCCACCGAGACGGCCGTTCCGACCGGGACGCCGCCACCGGCCGGGACTATCGGCGCGAGCGGTCTCGACGCGCCCTCGCGAGCGGGCGGATCCGCGCTCGTGTTCGCGATGCTGGCGGCGCTCGGCGTCGTGGTTGCCGCGTTCCGGGCGGTGCGCTCGCGGAGAGGGGGACGCTGACCGGCCAGAGGCCCCTCGCTCAATCGAGCGTGACGACGCCCGTCTCGACGAGGTCCTGGAGGACGTCCCGGGCGTGGCCGTCGGGGTCGACACCCTCGTAGACGGCCTGTATCGACCCGTTCACGACGACGAACGTGGTCCGCGAGGCGACGCCGCGGTGCCGGTCGACGTCGAACGCGTCGACCACCTCGCCGTCGGGGTCGGCCAGCAGGTCGAACGCCAGGTCCTGGTCGTCGGCGAACGCCGCGTGTGAATCGACGTCGTCGACGGAGACGCCGTAGACGGTCACGCCGGCCTCGCGGTAGGTGTCGAGTTCGGCCTGGAACTGCCGGGCCTCGGTCGTACAGCCACTCGTGTCGTCTTTCGGATAGAAATACACGACGGAGACGCCCGCCCAGTCGGGTTCGACGGTGTCGCCGTCCTGGTTCGGGGCGCTCACGTCTGGCGCCGGGTCGCCGGGTTCGAGTACCATACCAGCGGTTCGTCGTCCGGCCGAAAGGCGGTTGTGGTCCCGGTGGGCGGTTCACTCGACGGGGATCTCGGTACCGTCGCCGCCGGCGTCGCCACGTTTGGGGAGGGTGATAGTGAGGACGCCGTCGTCGAGGGAGGCGCTGGTCTCGTCTTCCTCGACGGGGGCGGGGAGACCGACCTGGCGGCTGACCGAGCGGCGCTGGCGCTCTCGGGTCACGTAGCGGTCGGCCTCCTCGACGGTTTCCGTCTCGCGGTCGGCGGCGACCGAGAGGGTGGTCTCGTCGACGAGCGTCACGTGGACGTCCTCGCGGTCGTAGCCGGGGAGGTCGGCGACGACGACGAACGCCTCGCCGGTGTCGGCGACGTCGACTGTGAGGCCGGTCGGTGCCTCGACGCCGCCGCTGCCGGTCACGACGTCCAGTATCTCCTCGATCTCGGAGAGCGGGTCACTGCTGCGGGTCATGTCACACGAGCGTAGGCCCCCACCGGTCTTAAGGCGCGTGGGTCCGGACCCGTGGCTCCGCCACTCAGAGGACGGTCTCGCTGTCGTAGGAGCCGAGTCGGCGGACCCAGCCGTCTTCGGCGATGGCCTCGATCTCGGCCAGGGCGTCCTGGGCCCGTTCCTCGTAGAGGCCGGCGGCGATGTCGATGTGGAAGACGTAGTCGCCGAGGCGCTCGCCGGTAGGGCGCGATTCGACGCGGGTGAGGTTGATGTCGCGGTCGGCGAACGGTTCGAGCATCTCCAGGAGGAGTCCGGGGTAGTCGACGCCGGGGTAGACGATGAACGACGTCTTCGAGCCGGCGTCGGTGCGCTGGCTGGCGGGAGCGATGGCGACGAAGCGGGTCGCGTTCGAGGACTGGTCCTGGATGTCCTCGGCGACGACTGTGAGGTCGTCACCGGCGTTCCCGGGGTGGCCGATGCCAGCGACGTCGGGGTCCTCCCGGGCGTGTTCGACGCCGCGGGCGGTGCTGGCGACCGCCTCCAGCGTCGCGTTGGGGTAGTTCTCGTCGAGGTACTCCCGACACTGGGCCAGCGCCTGAGCGTGGCTGGCGACGACCGAGAACTCGGGGCCCTGTGCCAGGAGGGCGTGGCGGATGGGCGTGATGAGTTCGCGGACGATGGCGACGTCGTACTCGGCGAAGGCGTCCAGCGACTCGTTGACCGAACCGTCGGTGCTGTTCTCGATGGGGACGACCCCGCGGTCGTACTCGCCGCTGGCGACAGCCTCGATGACGGCGGTCATCGATTCGGCGAAGGTCACCTCGTCGCCGACCGCGTTCGCCGCGCGATGAGAGTAGGTCCCCTCCGGACCGAGCGTGATAACTTCCATTGGGCCCCGATTCGCCGGTCGCGGTGAAAAGAGACTCGGTGTCGGGGCTCTCGCTCGACGGCGCGTGTCGGGGCTCTCGCTCGACGGCGCGTGTCGGGGCTCTCGCTCGGTCGCCACGCACTTGGGACGGGCCGCCGGAGACCGTATATGGACGAATCCGAACGCGCGGCGCTGGCAGAGCAGTACGCCGACGCCGACAACCTGCACGCACGCGTTCGCCTCCACGAGAACCACGATACCGCCGACCGCGGCTGGTGGCAGTGGGTGTTCGACCACGTCGACGCTCCCGCCGGCGCCGACACCGACGTCCTCGAAGTCGGCTGTGGCCCGGGCTACCTCTGGCGGGACGTCGCCGACCGCGTCCCTCCGGGCTGGGAGCGGCTCCTGACCGACTTCTCGCCGGGGATGGTCGACGAGGCACGCGCGACACTCGCCGAAGCGGGTCGTGAGACGGAATCCGGCGACGAGGGTGCCCCCGAACCGCACTTCGCGGCGGCGGCCGCCGAGTCGCTCCCGCTTCCCGCGGACAGCGTCGACGTCGTCTTCGCGAACCACATGCTCTATCACGTCGACCGCGAGGCCGCACTGCCGGAGATCAGGCGCGTCCTCCGGTCGGGCGGGCGGCTGTACGCCACGACGAACGGGGAGTCGAACCTGCAGGAGTTACGGTCGCTGATCACCGCGACCAGCGACTTCGAGCCACCCTCGGCGACCGAGTTCAGCCTGGAGAACGGTCCCGACCAGCTCGCCACGCACTTCGAGCGCGTCGAGCGGTTCGAACGCGCCTCTGAGTTGCGGGTGCCCGACCTCGAACCGCTGGTCGCCTACACCGGGTCGCTACCGCCCGTGGGTCGGGAGGAACTCGACGCGTTCGCCGACCTGGCGGCCGAAGAACTCGGCGACCCTCCGTTCACGATCGAGAAGTCGATGGGGATGTTCGTCGCCAGAGCGCCCTGACGGCGGCGTCACCGCTGGACGGGGGAAGAACAGAACCGCCACACGACCGAGTGGTCACGCCGGGAGGAAGCCGTCCCGTTCGAGTTCGGCGGCGACACCCTCGGAGAGGAACTGCACCTGGCCGGGGAGGTCGTAGCTCAGCCAGCCCTGGCAGGTGTGATACGCCGCGCTCCGGCCGTCGAACTCGTCGGGACACTGGTTCGCTTCGTCGAGGCGGCCGACGACGTTGTGCAGCAGTTCGTGGACGACTGTCACGCCCCGGTAGCTCATCCCGCCGTACTCGGCGGTGTACCGGCCGGCGACGACGCCGAAGCTCCCGGGCGTGGCCGCCCGCCCGGCGTAGTCGCGTTCGATCTCCAGGAGGAGCAAGTGCCGATAGACGCCGCTCCTGTTGCCGAGGGCGTCGGCCGACCCGTAGCGCGACTTGAGCCGGTCGTAGTCGCCCGCGCCGTCGACGACGAGCGTCCGGTTGAGCCGGCGCTGGTCGACGTGGAGGTCGATCCCCGTCGAGCCGTCGGGGTTGTCGACCGGCATGGCCGCCCACGCGTCGCGCAGGTCCGCGAGCTCCGTCCCGGTGAACGGCTCCGTGCCGTTGCTCACGCTCACCTGGACGTAGAGGTCCATCCGTCGCGGGTCCGCGTCCGGGATCGCGGCACCGCCGGTCGTCTCGCGGTCGACCTCCTCGCCGTCGTCAAGGCCGTCGCCGTCGGTGTCGGGGTCGGTCGCGTTCGTCCGGAGGTCCCGCTCGGACCCGTCGTCGAGCCCGTCGTCGTCGGTGTCCGCCACTGTCGGGTCGGTTCCGCGCTCCCGCTCGGCGCCGTCGTCGAGTCCGTCGTCGTCCGTATCGGCGACTGCCGGGTCGGTCCCGTACTCGCGCTCTACGGTGTCATCGAGGCCATCACCGTCGGTATCCGCGAGTGTCGCGTTCGTTCCGAGGGCGACCTCTTGTCCGTCGTCGATCCCGTCGTCGTCCGTGTCCGCGAGCGTGGCGTTCGAGCCGATCTCGACCTCCCGTCCGTCCGGGAGTCCGTCGTCGTCGGTGTCGGCCACCGTCGGGTTCGTCCCGAAGTCGAGTTCCCGACCGTCCACGAGTCCGTCGTCGTCGGTGTCCGCCACTGTCGGGTCTGTGTCGTACTCGTCGCGTTCCGCGCCGTCGTCGAGGCCGTCCCCGTCCGTGTCCGCCAGGGTCGCGTTCGTTCCCAGGTCGAGTTCCTGGCCGTCCGTGAGTCCGTCGTCGTCAGTATCGGTGAGCGTCGCGTTCGTTCCGAGTTCGACTTCCCGGCCGTCGTCGAGGCCGTCTCCGTCGGTGTCGGCGGTCGTCGGGTCCGTTCCCCGTTCGCGCTCGGCGGCGTCGGTGAGTCCGTCGCCGTCGCTATCCGGAACCGGGGTCGGACTGGGGGTCGCGGTCGCAGTGAGAGTCGCGGTCGGCGTCGGTGTGTTCGTCTCGCCGGCCCGGGCGTCGGCCGACCCACCGGTCGCCGGGGTCGGGGTCGACGTGCCAGTCGCCGGGGGAGCGGGCGGCATATCGGTCGCCGGAGCGTCGACCGGCACGTCGGTCGGGGCGTCGGCCGACCCATCGGCTATGGGACTGCTGTCGGTGAGGCTCGCGACCGGGACTGCGCCGGTCAGTATGGCGACTGTCCCGACGAGGACCGCGACCGTGATAGCGGCGACGCCGGCGACTGCGAGTCGACCCATCTGTCGATCCGTTCGGCGTCGCGATCAAATACCTGTCGCCGCGATTCCCGATTTCGAGAACGCCAGCGGCGAGCCACCGACAGCCCGGTACCGGGACACCCACACACCCGGTGTCGGGACATCCACACACCCGGTGTCGGGACACCGCAGACCTGGTTCCGGGGCGCCGACGAACCCGGCACTGCGACCCGCCACCCGACGAATTAAGCCGCCGGTGGACGGATGCAGTCCCATGTCGACTCGCCCGCGGCCGAACGTCGTCTGGCTGGCGATGGAGGACGTCTCTCCTCGCTTCGGGTGCAGCGGCGACGACGTCGCTCGCACGCCCCGCGTCGATTCTCTCGCCAGCGAGGGGCGGCGCTATCCCAGCACGTTCTGTACCGCACCGGTCTGTGCGCCGAGTCGCTCGGCGGTCGTGACCGGTTGTCACCAGAACGCCATCGGCACCCACCACATGCGAACCGACACCCACGACCGGGACGGACTGCCCGACTCCTACGACGCCGTCCCGCCACACTACGTCACCGGGATAACCGAGTACTTCCGCCGTGCGGGCTACTTCTGTACGCTCGACTCGAAGACCGACTACCAGTTCGGCGAGCCGTTCACGATGTGGGACCGCCACGGCGACGGCGCGGGCTGGTGGGACGACGCCCGCGACGCCGACCAGCCGTTCTTCGCGATGTTCACGAACGGCGTCACCCACGAGAGCGGCATGTGGGGCCCCGACCTGACCGACTGGCGGGCCGGCGGTGCACCCGATCCACCGGAAACGGACCCCGCCGCCGTCGAGGTGCCACCCTACCTGCCCGACACCGACGCCACCCGAGAGAGCATCGCCCGCCACTACGACAACCTCGCCGCCGCCGACGCGTGGGTGGGCGAGATCCTCGACCGACTCGCCGCGGACGGCCACGCCGGGAACACGATCGTCGTCCTCTGGAGCGACCACGGCGAGGGGCTCCCGCGGTGCAAGCGCTGGCCCTACGACTCCGGGACGAACGTCCCCCTGGTCGTGCGGTGGCCGGGCGAACTCGACGGCGGCGACGTCGACGACCGCCTCGTCTCCCTGCACGACCTCGGGCCGACGATGCTCGATATGTGCGGGCTCGAGGTCCCGCCATACGTCGACGGCCAGTCGTTCTACGGGGACGAGGCGACCGAACGCGAGTACGTCGTCTCGACGCGGGACCGCTACGACGAGGAGTACGACATGGTCCGCTCCGTGCGGGGCGATCGCTACCGCTACGTCCGTCACTACCGACCGGGTCGTCCCTACCGCCAGTGGATCCCCTATCGCAATCGCCATCCTGCGATGGAGGAACTGCTGGAACGAGCCGCCAGCGGGAACCTGGAGGGTGCCGAGCAGTGGTTCGACGACACCCGGCCCGCCGAGGAACTGTACGACCTCCACGCCGACCCCCACGAGACCGAGAACCTCGTCGGTGATCCGGCACACACAGAGGCGCTCGACCGCCTCCGAACCGCGCTCGACGACTGGCGCGACCGCGTCGACGACGCCGGCGATGTCGCCGAGACCGAGATGGTCCACTCGCGCTACGAGGGCGGCGACCAGCCCACGACCGCGACACCGGTGTTCGTCCCGAACGCACCGGGCAACCGCGAGCGCGAACCCGTCTCCGGGACGGTCGAACTCGACGGTCCGGCGACGCTCTCGCTGTACTGTGCCACGCAGGGAGCGTCCGTGGGGTACCGCGTCGAACCGGCCGATACCGGGGACGCTCACCACGACAGCGACCACTGGGAACTCTACACCGGACCCGTCGACCTCCCGGCCGGCGAGACGACCGTCCGGGCGAAGGCGGTCCGCTACGGCTACGCGGAGAGTGACGAGACGACACTGACCGTCACTGTCCCGGCGTGAGTCCGGCCGACCGCGGTTCGGACAACCGGTCGCGGGAGTGAAGACTCCCGAATCCCGGTTTCTGGCGGTCTGAAGTCCCGTCCCCGTCCAGAAGTGTAGATGTATTCATGGTACTGGCGCGTCCCTCCGCGCATGGAGAAACGGCGCTTCTACAGGTTCGCGGCGCTCGCGGTGACGGTCGCTGGGGCCGGGGCGCTGGCCGCGTTCGGCGACCGGACCGACACCGGGAGAACTCCACAGGAATCGACCGAGGAGTGACTCCTGACGGTGGGCCAGTTCCGGGCACGACACGTCACGGACAGCTACCGGCGGACCACGCCGGCGGCGTACCGACGGCATCCGCCGATGCTTTTGTCACCGCTCGCCTCGAACACCGCGACATGCGACGGGTCTCCCGTGTGGTGTGGCCGTGACCCCTCCGACCGACGACGACGCGACGGCCGGTGACGAGCGCTCCGGCGAACCGACCGCGAACGACGAGAGCGCGAACAGGGACGGGGAGTCCGTCGACCCCGCAGCCGCGTTCGCGGCCCTGAGCGACCCGATCCGTGTCGACATCCTCCGCGAACTGGCGGCTTACCGGCGCGAGACGGACGGGGGCGACCCTATCGGTTTCGCCGACCTGCGACGCCGCGTCGAGATTCGGGACTCGGGGCGCTTTCGCTACCACCTCAACGAGCTCCGGGACCACTTCGTCGAGAAGGCGGCCGGCGGCGACGGCTACCGACTCACCCACGCCGGGATGGCCGTCGTCGCGGCCGTCATCTCGGGGGCGCTCACCGACGCCTCGACGACCGGCCGGGCCGAACTCGACAGCGAGTGTCTCGTGTGTGGCCGACCGGCGATCGCCACCTGCGAGGAGGGTGTCTGTGCCGTCTCCTGTGCGAACGCCCACCGCCTCTTCAGGTGGAACGTCCCGCCGAACGCCACCGCCGACGCCACGATACCGGAGGTCGTCGAGCGCGCCGAACTGCTCGCGACCCAGGCCATCGAGCAGGCGCTGACCGGTCTCTGTCCGACCTGTTACGACCCCATCGAGAGCGAAGTCGAAGTGCGCGTCGGGGACGAAAGCGAGGGTGAGATGCACACAGGGAGCGAGGACCCGGACACCAGCCCGCGGCTGCGCGCCGTCTGTGACACCTGCGGCGGGCGCGTTCTCGGCCCCGTCGGGTTCTGTCTGCTCGTCGACCCCGAGGTGGCGGCGTTCTACCGCCAGCACGGTCGCCGACTCCGGGATCACCACGTCTGGGAACACCCGTTCGTCACCGACGAGGCGGTCTCTGTCGTCGAGACCGACCCGGTCCGTGTCACCGTCGACGTCGCCCTCGAAGACGACCGCCTCCGCGTAACTGTCGACGGGACCGGGAGCGTCGTCGGGACCGAACGGACGACAGGGACGTGAGCAAGCGATGACTCACTCCGGGATGACCGGCGGGACCGAGTTGGGGTCGGTCCGCACGTCGAGCAGCGTCGGCCGGTCGCGGTCGAGCGCTTCGTCGAGGGCGGGACCGAGTTCGTCCGGGTCCTCGACGACGCTCCCGGCACAGCCAAAGCCACGGGCGACCGCGGCGTAGTCGGTCTCGGGCGCGAAGTCCGTCGAGACGTCGACGCCGTAGTTGAGCAACTGGGAGGCCTTCGAGGAACCCAGCGACTGGTTGTTCGAGACGACGACGACCACGGGCACCTCCTCACGGACGGCCGTCTCCAGGTCTGCGACGTGATAGCCGATCCCGCCGTCGCCCGAGAAACAGACCACGGGGCGGTCCGGCGCAGCGAGTTTCGCGCCGATGGCCTGGGGGAGTGCGCAGTTGATACCGTCGCTCCCCCGGGCCTGGATGTACCCGATACCCGGCTCGCGCACCTCGTAGAACGCACCCGAGAAAAAGCCGGGGTAGGAAGTCGCAGCCACGAGGAGGCCGTCGTCCGGGAGCGCACCCTGGATGTCGGCGACGACGCGGGCGGGGTCGACCGGGGTCGCGTCGCTCTCCAGTCGGCCGGAAAACTCCCCGCGCCACTGCTCGCGGTCGGCGGCGACGGTCTCGACGTAGTCGGCGCGGTCGTCGAACGCCGTCGATTCGAGGGTCGACAGCAGGCGTTCGACAGTCTGGCGGATGTCGGCCCGGACCGCGACGTCGGCGTCGTAGTTGCGCCCTAGCCAGTGGGGGTCCAGGTCGACGTGTGCGACGGTCGCGTCGTCGGGGACGAGCGTCCAGCCCAGCGTCGAGAGGTCGCCGAAGCGACAGCCCAGTCCCACGACGGCGTCGGCCGACTCGACGAGGTCGTTGGCCACCTCACAGTAGCCCCAGCGACCGACGACGCCGCCCGCATAGGGAGCGTCCTCGGCGACAGCGCCCTTGCCGTTCATCGAGGTGACCACGGGGGTGTTCGTCGCCGCCGCGAGCGCGCTCAGCTCCTCGCTGGCACCCGACCTGAGCACGCCCTCGCCGGCGAGGACGACCGGCCGCTCGGCCGTCCGGAAGACCTCGGCCAGCGCGTCGAGGCTGTCGTCGTCGGGGGCCGGCCGCGTCGTCGGGAACTCGGTGTCGATGCCTGCGAGTGGGGTGGTCTCCTCGGTGAGTTCGCCGTCGACGATATCTTCGGGGAGGTTCACGTGGACGGGGCCGGGGACGCCGGCGACCGCCTCCCGGACGGCGTTACGGACCGCTCCGACCGCGCGGTCGGGCGTCTCCGGGTCGCTGCGTTCGAGGGTGTGCGGTTCCAGGATCGCCTCGTTGTCGGCGTCCTGGATGGCCCCGCGACCCCGGATCTCGCGGTCGTTGTCTCCGGTCAGCGCGAGAACGGGGCTCGACGCGCCCGCGGCCTCCGCGAGACCGGCCCCAGCGTAGGCTGCACCCGGTCCGCCGACGCCGTCACAGACGCCGAGCGTCCGGTCCACGCGGGCGTAGGCGTCGGCCATCAGCGCCGCACTCGCCTCGCTCCGGGCGTGGACGTGACGAACTCCCGAGTCCGCGAGTCCCGCGTAGTAGGCCTCCAGTTGTTCGCAGGGCAACCCGAAGACGACGTCGACGCCGCCCGCCTCGAACACGTCGACGACCGCGTCGCCGGCAGTCGGTGACATACCACACTACGCGCGCCGGTCCGACAAAAGTCCACTCCCGAGTCCGGACCGCTCAGATGTCGTCGGTGGTCGGGTAGTCGGTGGCGAAGACGTCCTCGACGAGGGGTTCGTCGTCGCTGTTGCTGTCGCCGACGGCCTCGTCCCCATCCACGCTCTCGCTCTCGTCGCCGTCGCCCTCGGGACTCACACTGCCGGTGCGGTAGCCGGCGAGGTCGAGCGTGACGTGGTCGAAACCCAGCTCACCGATGTGTTCGCGGGCGGCGGCGGCGAAGTCGGGGTCCAGCGCGGCTTCCAGTTCGTCTTCGCCGACCTCGATACGGGCGATGCCGTCGTGGTCGCGCACGCGGAACTGCTCGAAGCCCCACGTCCGGAGGACCTGTTCGGCCTTCTCGATGCGGGTGAGCCGTTCCTCGGTGACCTCCAGGCCAGTCGGGATCCGCGAGGAGAGACACGCCATCGAGGGTTTGTCCGCCACGGAGAGGCCGTACTCGTCGGCGATCTCCCGTACTTCGGACTTGACGATGCCGTGTTCGAGCAGCGGGGAGTACGCGTCGAGTTCGTCGACGGCACGCAGCCCCGGGCGGTGGCCTTCTCCCGGGTCGGAGGCGTTCGTGCCGTCACAGACGACGTCGATGCCGAGTTCCTTCGCGTGGTCGAACATGGCGCCCAGGCGCATCGTCCGGCAGTGATAGCAGCGGTCGCCGTCGTTCTCGACGAAGGCAGGACTGTCGAGTTCCGAGAATTCGACGACCGCGTGGCGAACGCCGATCTCGTCGGCGACCCGGCGGGCGTCGTCGAGTTCCGCCGCGGGCAGCGTCTCGCTCTTGGCCGTACACGCGACCGCGTCGTCGCCCAGGGCGTCGTGTGCGATGGCGGCGACGACACTGGAGTCCACCCCACCGGAGAACGCGACCAGGACGCCGTCGCGGTCTGCCAGGTCCGCCCGCGCAGCGTCGAGTTTGTCCGCGACCGATGTGCTCATCGCTCGCTCGTTCGGTGTCGCGAGCCAAAAGCGCGTTGTTCGTCGGGGTGTCGCCGCACGAACAGGTTCGCGGAGCAGGTGGTCGGTGGTCGGTTCTCATCGTGAAGCTTTACCGAGGTGGGCGTCGAGCGGCTGTCATGAAGTACGTCCGGCTCCGGGTCGAGTTCCCCCCGGCGGCGCGGTTGCCGGTGCAGGCCGCGCTGGTCGACTGTGACGCCTTCGAGCGCGCGGACGTCCGCTTTGGCGGCATCTCGACGACGGGTCCGCGGTCGTACGTCGTCGAGGTCACCGGCGACCCCGAACGGCTCGCGGCCGCGCTGGCGGACCACGAAGGCGTCTTCGAGTGCGAACTCGTCCACGCGGAGGACGACCACGGAGTCGTCTACGCCCACGCCGAGAGCACGGAGACGGAACTCGCGATGCAGGCGACGCTCTCGGCGGGGAGTCTCGTGACGATGCCGCCGATCGCCGTCTACCCGGACGGGTCGGTGGTCTTCCGCGTCGTGGGCGAACAGGGGGACCTCCAGTCGGCCGTCGAGGCGGTGAGTGCCGACCTCCCGGCGACCGTCGAGCGCCTCGGCGACTACGACCGCCCGCCCGAGCGCGTCGCCGCCACACTGACCGACCGCCAGGCTGAACTCGTCCGGACGGCGCTCTCGGTCGGCTACTACGACGTCCCCCGCACCGCCACCCACGAGGACGTCGCCGACGCGGCCGACTGCGCCCCCTCGACTGCCAGCGAACACCTCCGCAAAGCCGAGGCTGCCGTCCTCCGGGCGACCTTCGAGTGACGGCGTCCGATCGCCGGACGGTTCGGCGCCGCCGGATCTCTGGACGGGTCGATGTCGCCCGACCTCCGGGCAGGTTGATGCCGCCCGATGCCCCGACGGTTCTGTACACCCCGCACACACGCACCCAGCGCTTATTCTGCGAAATTCCTACGAGGGCGGTGGGTGTGGTCGACAGTGAACCAGCAACGCCACGACAGCGACGAGTTCGTTTCGAGACAGACAGTCTGCCGGTCCGGTGGAGGTGAGGAACGATGGCTCCCGGTCCGGCGGCGATAATCCCGCTGTTCGCGGCGACCTGGTTTTTCGTCTCGGCGGCGTACCTCCGCTACAAACAGCGACAGTTGCCCGACCTGATCGGCGAGATGACGCCGGTCGCGGTGTACCTGACCGCCATCGGGCTGTTTTTCCTGTTCCGCGGGTGGAGTGCCATCGCGACGACGAGCTGTCCGGTCGTCGACTGTACTGACCTCTCGGGCGGCGTGGCGGTCGTGATCGCGGCGTCGTTCATCGCGCTGTACCCGCTTCGCGAACTGTTACCCGGGGCCTACCGCTGGGTCTTTTTCGTCCTGATGTGGGTCTCGGTGATCTCGCAGGCCGTGGCCGCCGTCGTCGCGCCGTCGATACAGGTCCCGCTCGCCCACGTCTACGCCTCCCTCGTCGCCGGCGTCTTCGCCGTCGGCTACCTCGTCTACGACGGGATCACGACCGACTCGGCGACCGAGACCGGCATCGGCATGAGCATGGGGTCGTGCTGTGTCGTCGCCCACGGCCTCGCCGCACTGCCGCTCGTAGCGACCGTGACGCTCCCGCTGGTCGGCATCCCGCTGGGACTGCCGGTGCTCTTTGCCGTCCTCGCGCCGGTGTCGCTGATCGCCGTCCTCGTCTTCGTCGCCCGCGTCGAGGCTCAGGCGGCCATCGACCCCGGCGTGGAAGCCGACGCGTCGTCCTGACCGACAGGTGTGTCACGACGGGTCTCACGTCGTCTACCGTTAGCTTCGACCGATCCGGCCCACACAACGTCGGACGATCGTCTGACAGAAACCCAAGAGCTTAGTGTGGGACGTGTGAACACGCGATCGTACATGGGGGGAAGCATGTACGCCGTCGCTGGGGGAAAGGGTGGTGTGGGTAAGACCACGACGACTCTGAACCTCGCAGCCGCGTTCGCCGAAAGCGGTGCGGACACCGCCGTCGTCGACGCGGACCTCGGCATGACGAACCTGGGTGAACTGCTCGCGATCGAGACCGACCACAGCGTCCACGACGTGCTCGCCGGCGAGGCGACCGTCGAGGCGGCGCTCGTCGACGGCCCCGGAGGCGTCTCCGTCCTCGCCGGCGACCGCGATCTCGACGCGTACGACCGCGCCGACCCCGCCGAACTCCGTGGGGTCGTCGAGCGACTCCGCGAGAGATACGACGTCGTCCTCGCCGACACCGGCGCCGGGCTGAGCCACGCGTCGCTCGTGCCCTACGGACTGGCCGACGGGGTCGTCCTCGTGACCACGGCCGACGCGGTGGCCGCGACTGACACCGGCAAGACCGCCGAGATGGTCCGACAGGTCGACGGCACCGTCCTCGGCGTCGTCGTCACGCGGACCGACGCGGCCGCCGACGCCGTCAGTACCGCCGAACGGGTCGGCGAACCCCTGCTCGGGTCGGTCCCCGAGGCGCCGGATATTGCCGGCGACGAACCGATGGTGCTGACCGCACCAGGGAGCGACCCGGCCGCGACCTATCACGGGATGGTGCCCGAGATCGAACACGCCGTCCGGGCGATGGCCCGCGAACCGACCGGACTGGACCCCGATTCGGGCGGCCGCCGGATCGCCAGTCCGACGCAGGACTGACCGGGCACACCGGTCGGCCGTATCTTTTCGTCGACTCGACCGGACGAGCGCCTGACGGTCGCGTCCTGGCGGGAGGTTTTTGACGAGCGCCGCGGTTAGGGTGGGTAGATGGACATCGAGTCGGTCCCCGGGGTCGGCGAGAAGACGGCCGACGCGCTCGCCGAACTGGACGACCCCGAGCGCGCTCTTCGTGAGGGTGACGTCGCGACGCTCGCGAGCGCCCCCGGCGTCAGCGACGGTCGGGCCGCCCGCATCGCCCGTGCGGCAATCCGCCGGCGCCACGACGACCCGGGCGGGTTCGCCGCTACGTCCCGTGCTCAGGAGATCTATCGGGACACACTCTCCTTGCTCCAGGAACGGACAGTGACCGCCTACGCCGAGCGCCGGCTCGAGACGTTCTACCCGAGCGGCGTCCCCTCGCGCGTCGAGGAGGCTCGCGAATTCGCCCGCGAGGCCATGGAGCGCGAACCCGACGACGAGGTCCGGGGCGCACTCGCCGGCGTCGAACCGCTGGAGGAGCCCGCGCCCGTCCGGGTCCGGGACCGGTGTCTCGCGACGACCGACGCCGAGACCTACGCCCGCGCACAGGAACTCGTCCCCGAGGTCAGCGTCGAAATCGTCGACGACGCACGCGGTCTCGCGGACCTCGCACGCGGCTACGCGACCGTCGTCGCACTCGACGAGGCCTTCGCCGGGGTGGACGTGGAGGGCGACGTCCGCGTCGAGCCCGGTGCCCTGGAGAACGCCGAGGAAGTCGTCCCGGAACGCCCTCTCTCCTTTTTCGCGCACAACCGGACGCGCCTCCGGGCCGCCGTCGAGGTCCACCGCGTCGCCGACCTGGACCCGCCCTGTGACCTCGACGCGCTCGAAACCGCGCTCGACCGACTCGACGACGACGGGGGCGTCGCGGGCGACGAGCGACTCGACGACCTCCAGCGGGCCGTCGACGACCTCGACGCCGCCGTCTCGACGGCAGAGAGCGTCGCCAACGACCACCTCCGGCAGGCCATCGAGGAGCGCGACGTCACTATCGAGGGTGCGGATCTCCTCTCGCTGGTCGAACAGGGTGCCGGCGTCGACTCCCTCCTCCAGCGCGAACTCGCCGACGAGTACGCCGAGGCCGTCGCGGCCGCCCGCGACCACCTCGTGGACGCGCTCGGCGTCGACGATTATGCCGACACCGCCCGGCGGGCGTTCCCCGACGAACCGACCTTCCCCGTCGAGCGCGACGAGAGCGTCGTCTCCCGCCTTCGCGAGGAACTGACGACGGCGCGGGACCGTCGCGCGACGAAACTCAAGCGCGAACTCGCGAGCGACCTGGCCGACCACCGCGCCGACGCCGAAACCCTCGCCTCGGCGGCGCTCGAACTCGACGTCGAACTGGCAGTCGCCCGCTTCGCCCGCGATTTCGACTGTACGATGCCCGAACTGGGCGGGTCGGGATTTGCGATCGAAGGCGGGCGCTCCCCCCTACTCGACGTCGACTTCGACGACGTGGAACCGGTCGACTACGGCGTCGAGGGGGTCGCGCTCCTGACCGGCGTCAACAGCGGCGGGAAGACCTCGACGCTGGATCTGGTGGCGCTCGTCGTGACGCTCGCGCACATGGGGTTGCCCGTCCCGGCCGAGCACGCCCGTATCGAGCAGGTCGGCGCACTCCACTACCACGCCAAGACCCAGGGGACCCTCGACGCCGGCGCCTTCGAGTCGACGCTGCGCCAGTTCGGGTCGCTCGTCGAGTCGGTGCGAGCGGAGGCTGACTCGCAGGCGAGCGACGCCACGGACGGGGACGCGTCGTCGGACAGCGTCTCGGCGGACGGCGCCTCAACGGACGGGAAACCCTCGGCGGACGGCGCCTCGACGGACGGGAAACCCTCGGCGGACGGCGGCGACCCCGTCGGCGAGGGGCGGGTGCTGGTACTCGTCGACGAACTGGAGTCGATCACCGAACCGGGGGCGAGCGCGAAGATCATGGCGGGCATCCTCGAGGCGTTCGCCGCGACGGACGCGACGGCGGTGTTCGTCACGCACCTCGCCCGCGAGATACGGGAGTCGGCCGCCGTCGATCTGGCCGTCGACGGCATCGAGGCCGAGGGACTGGTCGACGGCGAGTTGCGGGTCGACCGTTCGCCAGTCAAAGGGACGCTCGCACGCTCGACCCCCGAACTCATCGTCGAGAAACTCGCCGACGAACGCGAGGGGTTCTACGACGACCTGCTCGGAAAGTTCGAGTGAGTCGACAGGCGGGCGAGGTGAGGACGGGACCGCTCTGAGAGCAGTTCCGCGACACACGACGCGGTACCGAAACCGGTCACTGTCCTTCGGGGTCGGCCACGCGCTCGTCGACCCACGCGATAGCCCGTTCGACTTCCTCGGGGTCGGTGCCGGTCACCTTCACCCGTCCCGGGGTCCCCCGGCGGGCGGGATAGCTCCCGACGGCCACGTCGAAGCGGTCGCGGACGCCGTCGAGGACGTCCTTGAGCGCCCCCTCGGGGGTCGCCGTCCCGACAGACTCGGAGACGACGTCACCGCCGAACTCCTCGGCGACCGACTCGAACATCACGTGTAACTCCTCGGGGAAGCCGGGGAAGACGTAGACGTTCTCGACGACACAGCCGGGGTTGAAACTGGCCTCGGTCTGGAGCGGACGCGCGTCGGCCGGGAGCGCGGCGGTCTCGTCCGGGTCCAGGTCGAAGTCGTGGGTCTCGTAGTACTCGGGGTCCTGCTCGCGGAAGCGACGGGCTTTCTCGACGACGCGCTCGCGGACGGCGTCCTGGACCTCCATCTCCCGGTCCAGCGCGTCGGCGACGGCCTCGAGGGTGACGTCGTCGGGCGTGTCGCCGAGCCCACCGGTGACGATCACGGCGTCGAATTCGTCGGAAAATTCGCGGACCCAGCGAGCGATGAGCGCGCGGTCGTCTGGAATCGTCAGCATTCGGGTGACCGTCGCGCCGCGCTCGGTGAGCTGTCTCGCCAGCCAGGTGGCGTTCGTGTTCTCCGTGTCGCCCGAGAGCAGTTCGTCACCGACGGTGACCAGCGCGACGTCCATACCCGCGAAACGGGGGAGAGCGGCTAAACGGTGACGGCTCCGGCACCGTGTCGCCGCGACGGCTCACCCGAACATCGTCCCCGGGTCGGCGAGGTGCTCGCGAGCGACCGATTCGTCGATGTCGATGCCGAGTCCCGGGTCCTCGGGCACCTCGATGACACCGTCCTGGATGAGGTCGGCGTCGCGGTCGTGGAGGTCGTCCCACCAGTCGACCTCCAGTGCGTGGTACTCCAGCGTGTCGAAGTTGGGGATCGCCGCACCGAGGTGGACACACGCCATCGTCCCGACCGGGCCACAGACGTTGTGTGGCGAGACGGCGATGTAGTTCTCCTCGGCGCGGTTCGCGATGGCTTTCGACTCGGCGAGGCCCCCACAGGTGGTCGGGTCGGGCGTGAGCACGTCCACGCCGAAGTCGTAGATCAGGTCGGTGAACTCGTGGACGCGAAAGCGATTTTCGCCGGTGGCGAGGGGCGTCTCGGTCGAGCGGTCGAGTTCGCGCTGGGCCGCCATGTTCTCGGGTGGAACGAGGTCTTCGAGCCACATCAGGTCGTACGGTTCGAGTTTGCGAGCGAGTCGCTTGGCCGAATCCATCGAGTAGTCCCAGTGGACGTCGAAGGCCAGGTCGATCCCGTCGCCGACGCGCTCGCGGACCGCCTCGACCGTCTCGACTTTCCGGTCGAGCACCTCGTTGCGGACCCGCCCGTTGTAGGGGTCGGGGTCGTTGTCGAAGGGCTGGTCGAGGTCGAACTTCAGGGCCGAAAAGCCCATCTCAGCGACGCGTTCGGCCTCGTCGGCGTAGGCCTCGGGCGCGTAGGCCTCGTCCTCGTGGATGGTGGGAAAGCCGTCTTCGAGTTCGTAGGCCTCGCTGGCGTGACAGTCACAGTACAGCCGGACCTCGTCGCGGTACTTCCCGCCGAGGAGCTGGTAGACCGGCAACTCGAAGACCTTCCCGGCGACGTCCCAGAGGGCGATCTCGATGCCCGAGGCCGCCGTTGCGACCTTCCCGTCGTGCCGCCGTGTCCCGACGTCTCGTGGACCATCCGCCGGAAGAGTCGCTCGACGTCGAGCGGGTTCTCGCCGACGAGGAAGCGACCCATGTACTCCACGATGTCCGTCACCGCACCGCCGCGATACGACTCGCCGATGCCCGTGACGCCCGCGTCGGTGTGGACTCGCACGAGGTTCCACTCGAAGTTGCCCTGCACGACGCAGGTCTCGATGTCCGTGATCCGGACGTCCCTGCCCGGCCCGCGGTTCGAGGCGTGGTTGGAGTAGTCCCGCATACGTGACACACTCGTCCCGGCGGGGCATACCAGTAGCGGCCGGGGTAGGCAGTCGACGCGGTAGCCGGGGTGGGCGGTCGACGCGGTAGCCGGGGTGGGCGGTCGACGCGGTAGCCGGGGTGGGCAGTCGACGCGGTACGCGGGATTTCGTCGTCGCCAGCCGGCGGTATAGAGGCCGTACTCGCGGTAGTCGCCGCCGACGGGTTCACACTGGCGACAGTGTTATACGGGCTGGCGCCCGGATCCTGTGGCAGGATGGACGAGAAGACCGAGGAACTCAGAGATATCTTCATGGACGTCTCCGACGAGGAGACGGTCACGGAGACCCAGGCCGAGACCCCGGGATCGCTGGTGGGTGGGGGAGACGACGAGGACGTCGACGAGCAGTTGCGCGACCTCGTCGGTCGACTGCGCGCGAACCAGTCGTTCGACACCGGCCTCGCGGTCGACCAGTACGTCGCCGTGGTCCGGGCGTTCTACGCGGACGCGAGCGACGAGGCGATCGCCGCCGACCTCGGACTCGCCGCCGAGGAGGTGTTCGCCGCCCGCCTCGACCTGCATCTCCTCCGGGAGTCAGACACCGACGCGCCCTTCGATCTGGCGACGCTCCGCCGGCAGGGCGAGGTCGACGACGAGACGCTGGCCGCCGAACTGGACGTCGACGCCGCCACCGTCGAGCGCTATCGCCGCGTCGTCGCCGCGGAGGACGCCGCCCGCCGGGCGAACCACCGCTACCAGCAGGCGTTCGACGAACTGCTCACCGACGCCGACCTCGAAGCGCGCTTCACCGAGGGCCAGGAGGACGGCCTCGAAGAAGCCGCCGAGGACATCGAAACCGACGTCTCCTTCTGAGCCGCGACGGCCGTCTCGGGTCCCCCCGGACCGAACAGGACCGGAGATTTATCCGGGAAGACGGGACCACCGCGGGGTATGGAGACGTTTCGTGACGTCGAGACGGCGGCGTACTGCCCGCGGAAGCTCTACTACCGGCGGCGCGACCCCGAGGCGTACGACCCGCCGTCGGACGTGGCGGCCGTCCGCGAACTGGCCTTTCGCTACGACGACCTCCTGACCGACGACGACGCGCTCGCACGGGCCCCGGTCGCGCTCACTCCCACCCAGTACCGCTCACGCCTCGGCCAGTCCCGGGCGACGTTCGACGACTGGGACGCCCTCGTCGACCCCGAGGGCCGGGAGGTCCATCTCGCCGGACGGGACTGTCGCGGCGTCGCCCACAAGGTGCTGGACGACCCGCCCCGCCCGTCGCTGGTGTTCACCGGCGACCCGCCCACCAACGGCGTCTGGGAGCCCCAGACCGTCCGGCTGGTCGCCGCCGCCAAGGCGCTGGCCTGGGAGCGCGAGCGCCCCGTCGAGACCGCGATCGCCGAGTACCCCGCCCACGGCGTCGTCCGCGAGGTGCCGCTGACTACCAGACGAAAAGCCGCCTATCGCGCCGCCCTGCGCACCGCTCGTGCCATCGACGGTCCGCCCTCCCGCGTCGGGAACGACGCCAAGTGTTCCCCGTGTGACTATCGCGACGAATGTGGTGTCCAGACTCGCTCGCTCCGGTCGATGCTGTGACTGCAGTCGCCACTGACATCGTCGGCGCGCGCTGTCGGGCGCGTTCATGCGCGAGGATGACATCGCGCGAGGGACGAGCATCGCAGGCGAGCGACCGCAGGGAGCGAGCCGAGAAGCGCAAGAGGTTGGGGAGGTGTTAGGCATACGGTAGCGACCGAGTCCTTCGGTGTCTGCGTGACCGCCGTCATCGTCGTGGGATGGAAGCCCTCGGCGGGCTCGCGGTCGCTGTCACCGAAAATCGAAGATTTTCGAGATGACGAGAGAGCTACGGTCTCTCGGACCACGCGACATATCCGCGCTCTCAGCACCGCCCGCGCGGATAGGGGCCGCGCAGGCGACTCCGGTCGCTTCGCTCCCCGCGAGCCCGCCTTGCCCTTCCAGTCCGCCAGGGCGAAATCTGTGGAACCGGCTACCGAGCGTTCCACGTTGAGACGGCCTGTGCGACGAATATTGACCCTGGCGGACTGAAAGGGCGAGGGCCGCTCGCGGCGGACGTGTAGTCGCCTCAGCGACCTCTATCCGCGCGAGTGCGGTGCTGTGCGGGTGTTCGAGCGCGGATATGTCGCTGAGCGACCGCGAGCGGCCCGAGGGCTTTCGACGCACGACGATGACCGTAGTTGCGGTTGCAGTTGGATCTCTTCTCACACCAAGCGAGCGGCCCGAGGGCTTTCAACGCATAATATTGGCGCGGTTTTGTCTACTCTCACGGTCGGTGAGCGTGCTGAGGGCTTTCGTCCCACACCGATCGAGTTTCCCTACGACTATCGAAGAGAAGAGACGAACACTATCCGCGCTTTCGTCCCACACCGATCGAGTTTCCCAGAGAGTTCTCCGACATGCCCACAGGTCCGAACCGTTCGATTCCTGGCCGAGACCAGTCACGAAGCGCGAGGGCCGAGGACCGAAAACCGACAGCCGCCGCTCGTGTGCGGTAACCGGACAAAAACCCTATCTACAGGTACGGGTTATGCGTGGTATGCACACGCTACCGGACAGACGGCAGTGGGGCTGTCGGGTGTTCACCTGAATGGCAACGAGCTATCGCGTCGTGTCGGAGATCCGCCGCCACGGGGACCGCGTCGACATCCCCGACCTGGCGAGTAGCGTCGACGTCGAACCGGTCGGGCCCGACGGCCGCGTTCGCGTCACCTATCTCATGCCCACCCAGCAACTCGACGTCGGCGAAGAGAGCGACCCCGAGCCCGAACCGACCTACCTCGACTGACGGGACCTCAGGTCCGAGTCACACGGGGTCGTCGGGGTCGTGACGCTCGGCCATCGACCGGGCCTGGGTCGCGTAGCGCTCGCGGTCGGCGTCGTTCGGCGTCGCTTCGAGTTTCTCGGCCGGGACGTCCCGCGCCGCCGTGACCTCCCGCCGGGTCAACAGCTGGAAGGAGAGTTGCTGTGTGTAGTGGCGCTCCCCGTCCGTCGTCGCGTAGACGAGCGTCACGAGGTTCTCGTCGGGCGTCTCGCGGTCGACCAGCCAGCACCGCACGGTCTCCTCGTCCATACCACTTCCAGCGGACCCACCCGCTTGTAGCCGACGGTCGACACGCTCGGAAGTCGTCGACGACCCCGCGCTCGCTCCCAGGCCCAATCCCGTGCGTGATAATCGCGGGGGAATCTTGATGGGGCAGTCGGGCAGACTCGACGGTATGCGCGGCGCGCTGGACCGATTCGTCGACCGCCTGCTCGGCAGTCGCGGGACGCGGTGGGCCGGCTCGGTCACGGACCTCCTCTACGAGGGCGAGACCGTCCGCCGGGAGGTCACGGTCGGCGACAACCGGGTCGTCGTCACCAGTCACCGCCTGCTCGCGTTCACGCCGACCCGCGGCGGGGAGAACTACCACCAGGTCGACGTGCCGAACGTCGCCGACATCCGGGCTGGCTACGACGGCGAGGGTCACCTCCTCGTCCAGGCCGCGCAGGCCTTCCTCTACGGCCTCGTCCTGCTCGCCGTCGGCGTCTTCGTCGACTTCGGCGCGTTCGTCCCGACGGGCGCCTTCGAGAATACCGGGGCAGCCGGTCGTATCGGCCTCGGCGGCGTCATCGAACTCATGCAGCGCCTGCTGGGACTCGTCGCCCGTCTCGACGACGTCGCCCGGGCGGTCGGCGCGTTGCTCGTCCTCTTCGCCGTGTTCGTCCTCGCGGTCTACCTGCTGACCCGCGACCGTGCCGTGGTCGTCCGCGTCGCAGGCGAGGCCGACGACGTGGTCGTGCCCGCCAGCGAGGACGCCGTGAACGCCGAGGCGGCGGTCGCCGACCTCGAACGAGCGCTGTTCGATTCCGATTCCGGTTCCGAGTCTGAGTCTGCCGAACCGAAGGCCGAGTCGGCACGACCGGGCGTCGATTCGGCCGAGACGGGTCACGGCGCGGACGACCAGGGGGCCGACACGGGGTTCGGTGACTCGACCGGGTGACGGAGCGTTCGGTCAGTGTCCGGTGATCCCGACTGCCTCGTAGGGCTCTTCGAGGTACGCCAGGTCCGACGCCGACAGATCCACCTCGACGGCTTCGACGGCGTCTTCGAGGTGGTCGACGCTGGAGACGCCGAGGATCGGCGCGTCGACGGCAGGCTGGTGGAGGAGCCACGCGAGCGAGATCTGGGCCATCGAGACGCCCTTCTCGGCGGCGAGTTCCTGAACGCGCTCGTTGGTCTCGACGCCGCCGCCCGCTCGGTAGTGGTTCTCGATCCGGTCGCGGCGCTCCTCGGCGTCGTTCGCGCCGCGCTCGGTCGTCTCGAACTCGTCGTCGGGCCGGGCGAGATAGCCGCGAGCCAGCGGCGACCACGGGATGGCCCCGACGCCCTCTTTCTCGCAGAGTGGGAGCATCTCGCGCTCCTCCTCGCGGTAGACGAGGTTGTAGTGGTTCTGCATCGTCTCGAAACGGTCGAGTCCGAGTCGGTCGCTCGTGTGCAGTGCCTCGGCGAACTGATAGGCCCACATCGAGGACGCGCCGAGATAGCGCACCTGCCCGCGCCGGACAGCGTCGTCGAGGGTCCCGAGCGTCCGCTCGACAGGCGTGTCCTCGTCCCAGCGATGGATCTGGTAGAGGTCGATCGTGTCCATCCCTAACCTGTCCAGCGAGTGTTCGAGTTCCTGCTCGATGGTCTTCCGGGAGAGTCCGACGGCGTTGCGGTGGTCCTTGGCGCCGGGCCACCTGACTTTGGTGGCGACGACCTGCCGGTCGCGGTCGTACTCCGCGAGGGCGTCGCCGAGGATCGATTCGGACTCGCCCGCGTTGTAGACGTTCGCGGTGTCGAAGAAGTTCACCCCGAGTTCGACCGCGCGGTCGACGATCTCCGTCGCCTGCTCGCGGTCGACGTTCCAGCCCTCGCCGTCCTCGCTGAAGCTCATACAGCCCAGACAGATCTGGCTGACTTCCGTGCCCGTACTACCGAGTTTCGTGTACTCCATGCGCAGCCCCACGGCCGGCGCGGACATAGCCGTGTGGGAAGGGGTCACGTCGTCGGGGTTCTCGGCGGCACGGTTCGGGCCCCGACCGTCCGGACCATCCGGACCGTCACCCGGTCGTTCCCGACGACTCGGCCGCCTCGGTCGTCTCCGCCGTCTCCGTGGTCGGATCCGTCTCGGGATCGGCCCGGTCGACGTCCGAAGTCATCGCCGGCGCGAGTGCGAAGTACACCATGACGAGCATCACGACCGCGAGGACGCCGATCACGAACACGGTGATCGCTGTGGTCGCTGTCACCATGCCACACGGTACGTCATCCAGGCTGAAAAGCGCCGGGCCGGCAGATACTGGGACAGACACAGGCCCAGACACAGCCTTCAAATCCGCCGAGCGGATACGGGGAAGCGATGGACGCCGACGCGGTCCGCCAGCGCGCCGCCGAGCTCCCGACCGACCCCGGGGTCTACCAGTTCCTCGACGGCGAGCGCGTGCGCTACGTCGGCAAGGCGGTCGACCTGCGTGACCGCGTCCGTTCCTACGCCGACCCGCGGGGCGAACGCATCCGGCAGATGGTCGCCGGGGCCGACCGCATCGACGTGGCGGTGACCGACACCGAGACGCAGGCGCTCCTGCTGGAAGCGAATCTCATCAAGCGCCACCGGCCCCGCTACAACGTCCGGCTGAAAGACGACAAGTCCTACCCGCTCGTCCAACTCACCGAGGGCGAGTTCCCCCGGATCGAGGTGACCCGCGACCCCGCCGAGGGCGCGACGGTCTTCGGCCCCTTCACCGACAAGGGCCGCCTCGAAACCGCCGTCAAGGCCGCCCGGGAGACCTACGGCCTGCGGGGCTGTTCCGACCACAAGTTCGCCAACCGTGACCGCCCCTGCCTGGACCACGACATCGGTCTCTGTTCGGCCCCCTGCGTCCCCGAGACTGATATCGACCAGCCCACCTATCTCGCCGACGTCGAGAGCGTCGAGCGGTTCTTCGAGGGCGAGACCGGCGCGCTGGCCGACCCGCTCGAACGCGAGATGGAAGGGGCCGCCGCGAATCAGGAGTTCGAGCGCGCGGCCAACCTCCGTGACCGCCTGGAGTCGGTGCGGGCGCTCCACGGCGAGGGGAGCGCGGCCGTCGCGGCCGAGGGTCGCCACGAGGACTCGGACCGGGAGCGCCACGTCGACGTCCTCGGGGTCAGCGTCGAAGGCTCCCGGGCGACGGTCGCGCGCCTCCACAGCGAGGACGGCAAACTCGTCGACCGGGAGCGCCACACGCTCGACGCACCCGAGGGCGAGCGCGGCGGGGCGGTTCTCGCTGCCTTCGTCGCCCAGTACTACGCCGAGCGCGAGTTGCCCGACGCGTTGCTGTGTTCGGACCACCCCGAGGACGACGACCTCGAGGCGTGGCTCGACCGCGAGGGCGTCGCACTCAGAGTCCCGGGCGCCGGTCGCGAGGCGACGCTCGTGGACCTGGCGCTGAAAAACGCCCGCCAGCGCGACCGGGCCGACGACGAGGGGCGCGCGCTGGCCGACGCCCTCTCCCTCGGCGGCGTCACGCGCATCGAGCGCATCGAAGGCTTCGACGTCAGCCACGCCCAGGGGAAGTCGGCGGTCGGCAGCGACGTGACCTTCGTCGACGGCGACCCCGCGAAGAGCGACTACCGACGGAAGAAACTCGACGAGGAAAACGACGACTACGCCAACATGCGGGCGCTGGTCCGCTGGCGCGCCGACCGCGCCGTCGAGGGCCGCGACGAACGCCCCGACCCCGATCTCCTCCTGATCGACGGCGGCGAGGGACAACTCGGCGCTGCACAGGACGCCCTCGACGCGGCCGGCTGGGACGTTCCCGTGGTCGCACTCGCCAAGGAAGAGGAACTCGTCGTCACGCCCACGGGGGTGTTCGACTGGGCCGACGACGCCCCCCACCTGCATCTCCTCCAGCGCGTGCGCGACGAGGCTCATCGCTTCGCCGTCCAGTACCACCGGACGCTCCGTGACGACGTCTCGACAGTGCTGGACGACGTGCCCGGTATCGGCCCCGAGACCCGACGGCGACTCCTCCGGCGCTTCGGCAGCGTCGAGAACGTCCGCTCGGCGTCCCGTGACGAACTCGAAACCGTCGAGGGTATCGGCGAGTCGACTGCCCGGACGCTCACAGAGCGGCTCTGATTCTGTCTCCCGACACCCGCCGAGTATCCGGAGCGGTCCCCACGTCGCCGAGTTTACCGTCGCCCGGGTCGAACGACAGGCATGAACCGCCGAACTGTCGTCGCGAGCATCGGCGCGGTCGCCACAGCGACTCTCGCCGGATGTGCCTCGTTCGGTCCCGGAGAGACCGAGACGGTGGAGTATCACCTGGAACTGACCGTCCAGAACGACCACGACCGCTCGTACGACGTCCTGGTAGGCGTGACCGACGCGGACGAGACGGCCGTCTTCGAGGAGTCGTTCACTCTCGGACCGGGCGAGGGGCGCGGACTCGGCGACGACTTCCCCGCCGGCGAGTACACGGTGGCGGTCCGCCTCCCGGACCGGAGCGTGTTGCGGAGTTACTGGAACACCGACCTGTGTGATATTCACCGGGTGCGGACCGATATCGCCGCCGACGGCCACGTCTCTCACAGCGTCTTCTGCCAGGCCGAGGGGGCCGACCCGCCCCATATCGGTGCGTCACCGCCGGAGTCGACCTGACGGGTCTCGGGCGAGTCGACCCGAAAGCCGGTCCCGGACGACGTCACAGTCCCCGTTTCGGAAAGCGGGGCACGACGTCAGCTGTCGAAGAACCGGTCGGGTTCTATGCGCGACAGCCGCATCGCGTTGCCCGTCACGCCGAGGCTCATCCCCATGTCGCCGACCACGACCGCCATGGCGACGTTCACCAGTCCCAGCGGGACGCCGAGCGCGAGCACGGCCTTCACGGCGAGGCTCGACCAGATGTTCTGTCGGATCACGCCGTTCGCCCTGTGTGACAGCGCGTAGAGGTACGGCAACTTGCCGATGTCGTCGCCCATCAGCGCGATGTCGGCGGTCTCGAGTGCGGTGTCCGTGCCGGCGGCCCCCATCGCGACGCCGACGTCGGCGGTCGCCAGCGCGGGCGCGTCGTTGATGCCGTCGCCGACCATCGCGACCTCGCCGTACTCGGCCTGCAACGCCTCGACGGCGTCTACCTTCTCGTCGGGCAACAGCTCGGCCCGGTAGTCGTCGACGCCGACGCGTTCGGCGATCGCGCGGGCCGTCCCCTCGTTGTCGCCGGTCAGCATCACGACGTGTGCGACCCCGAGGTCGTGCAGCCGTGTGACTGCCCGTTGGGCGGCCGGTCGCACCTCGTCGGCGATGGCGATGACGCCGACCAGTTCGGTGTCCGTGCCGACGAGCACGACCGTCTTGCCCTCGTCCTCGAACCGCGAGACCGCACCGTTCTCGACGTCGGCGCAGTCCGCCCGCTCGCACCCCTCGTGGCCCGCCCCGGTGACCGTCCCGCCGTCGGTCCGGAGGTGGGTATGCGACAGGTCGAAGCCCAGGTCCTCGAAGAGAGCGGGCTTGCCCGCGTAGTAGGTCTCGCCGTCGACGTCCGCGCGGATACCCTTCCCGGTGATGCTCTCGAACGCCTCGACGCTCGGGGGGTCGTCGACGTCCCCGTCTTCGGCCCGGGCGAGGATCGCCTCGGCGATGGGGTGTTCGCTCCGCCGTTCGAGGGCGGCCGCGTACCGGAGGACCGCCGCGTCGCTCGCGTCGCCGAGTGCCACCACGTCCGTGACCGCGAGTTCGCCTTTCGTGAGCGTCCCCGTCTTGTCGAGGGCGATTGCGTCCACGTCGCCCATCGCCTCGAGGTGGTTGCCGCCCTTGATCAGGACGCCGTTCTTCGCGGCGCTGGTGATCCCCGACACCACGGAGACGGGCGTCGAGATGACGAACGCACACGGACAGGCGATCACCAGCAGGGTGAGCCCGCGAACGAACCAGGTCTGCCAGCTCCCGCCGAACGTGTGAGAGAACCCGGCGATACTGACCGTGGCGTCCCCGCTGACGAGCAGTGGCGGCAGTACGGCGGTCAGAATCGCCAGGACGACGACCGCCGGCGTGTAGTACCCCGCGAACCGGTCGACGAACTGCTCCTGCTCGGTCTTTTTCTCCTGTGCGCCCTGCACCATGTCGATGATCCGCGAGAGCGTCGACTCCGAGGCGGGCGCGTCGGCCTCGAACTCGAGATACCCCTCTTCGTTGATGCTGCCGGCGTACACCTCGTCGCCGACGCCCTTGTCGACGGGCACGCTCTCGCCGGTTATCGGCGACTCGTCGACGGCACTCCCGCCTTCGACGACGGTCCCGTCGAGCGGGATCTTCTCGCCGGGGCGGACGATAACTATCTCGCCGACCTCGACCTCGTCGGCGGCGACCGTGATCTCTTCACCATCGACGGCTTCGCCGTCTGCTCGGGGCGTCTCCGACGACCCGGTGTCGCGGCGGACGGTGGCCTCGTCGGGCGACAGTTCCATCAGTTCGCGCAGGGAGTCACGCGCCCTGTCCATCGCGTAGTCCTCCAGCAGTTCGGCGATGCTGAACAGGACCGCCAGCGTCGCCGCCTCGACGAAGTAGCCGATCCCGGTGGCGGCGATGATGGCCGTCCCCATCAGCAGGTCGATGTCCAGCGAGCGGTTCCTCGCCGAGTAGTACCCCCCGCGGACGACCGGGTAGCCGCTGACGGCGGCCGCGCCGAGGAACAGGACGTCGGCGAGGTGGAGCGGATAGTCGAGCACGCTCGCGACGGCGAGGTTCTGGCCCGTGAGGACGAACTCGAAGAGGAGGCCGAGGACGACGAATCCCGCACCGACCCACGTCTTCTTCGCCCGCGGACTCGTCCAGATCTCCGACGGGGGAGCGACCGCCGGCCCGTCGTCCGACGACTCCCGGGTGTCGTCTCCACCGCCGACGACCTCGTAGCCCGCGCTCTCGATGGCGCCGACGACGTCGGCCTCGGTGACGCGGTCGGGGTCGTAGCTGACCGTGGCCGTACCGGTGGTCGGCTGGAGCGTGGTGTCGACGACGCCGTCGACTCGCTGGAGGCTCTTGTCGACTTTCCCCGCACACGATGGACAGTCCATCTCGGGGACCGTGAGGCGGACGGAGAGCGATCGTCGCTGCTCGCCCCCACTCGCCCGCCCCGTTGCGTCCGGCTTCTCCGTCATTGGCAGGAGGTAGGTGCGTCAGTTCGATAAGCCTTTGTTGGAATATTCCAACTCTTGCCGTCAGAGCGACGCCGGCGGTTCCTCGGCTACGCGTTCGCCGGCGACGTGTCGTTTCGCGAGGTGTTGTTCGGCCCGGCGAAGTCTGTAGGTGAGCGTCGACCGCGGCACGTCGAGGTGGTCGGCCAGTCCGCCGACGTCGACCTCGCGGGGCGACTCGTAGTAGCCGTGTTCGACGGCCGCCCGGAGTGCGGCCTCCTGTTCGGGAGAGAGACCGCTCGCTTCGCCCTCGTTTCGCTCCGTCGACGCCGTCGCATCCGCCGTTCGGAGCATCTCCGTTCGAGCGCAGTCGCCGACAGCCGCCTCGAGGTCGTCGAAGAACGCGGCCACGTCGCCCTCGCCGGAGTGGATGAGCCGCCACGTGTAGTGGCGCCCCTCGTGACGGGTCTCGAACAGCACGCCGTCGCCGAGGTGGTCGCGGGCGATGTGCGGGACGGAAGCGCAGTCGGGCGTGCGCTCCCAGTCGGAGTAGAGGACCAGCGTGTCGTCCGTGCGGTCGAGGACGCGAGTCGTCTGCGTGGCGCCGCAGTGTTCGGTCGCCAGACAGTCGGCGTAGTAGTCGCTGGTGAGGAAGGCGTCTTCGAGGGCGTCGAGTGCGTCCGGAGCACCGGTCACGTGGTCGACCCGCCAGAGGCGTTCGGCGGTGGCGTGTAGCGAGAGCGAGCGAATACGGGTGCCGGGGTGGTCGGCGAGGGCGTCCGCCACTTCGTTGCACCCCGGTTCGTATTCGAGGGCGAAGACGAGTTCGCGCACACGCCCGCGTAGGAGTCGGGTGGACATAACACGTGGGCTCGATGGCACTCGGTGCAGTCTCGACTCGGCCAGCGAGGGCAGCACGCCAGTGTCGCCTGGCCACTCCGAACCTCTGGCCGCACGGCCGCGACGATTTTATATAGCTGTATGTACTTTATCGAACCGGCACGGTCCAGTACAACTGGTTCCACAGTTCGTTCCCCCTTTCCGTGCCCTCACGCCGGCTAGCGGCCGCTTTGCTGGTTTCGTGGGGGCGCTCGGCGGCGACTCGGACGGTCCAAAATCCGGACGTGCAGCGAGTGAGTTACGGTGAGTGGCGACTGCGCCGACGATCGGCTAACTCGGTGTCGGACGACTGGGCAGATCGGCGGGTCGACCGCGCAGGTCGGGTCAGTCCCCCGTCGGTGGTCACGTGACGATCGACCCGAAATTCGGGCCCGCCTGCTGGCGTCTCACAGAACTGCGGCCACACCACTGGGAGTGATACGGACAGAGCGCGGGTTCAACACTGTCGGACGCGATCCACGAGTCGTCGAAAACACGCCCGTAGAGACCGATCGCAGACTATCGGACGCAGCGCGGCCGGGGTCAGCCGGCCCGTTCAACCTGACCGGCCGACAATCTGCGCGCGGTGCTGTGCGTATGGACGGGCCTATTCTGTATTCGGGCCGTCTACCCACTACAAAGGCTTCGTTTATTCTCAGTTTCCGGAAAAGATGCTCGTCGTTTAGGCGCCATATCGGGGAGGATTAATCGTGAACGACACGACACGCCGCTCGCTCTTGATCGCGGGGAGCGGCGCTCTGGCTGCGCTCGCCGGCTGTAGCGGGAACGGTGGAGCCGAACCGAGTGCTCGGTCGACCACGACCAGCCAGCCGACCACTGTCGCCCGGACGACCACGACCAGCCAGCCGACTACTGCCGCCCGGACGACCACGACCAGCCAGCCGACCACTGCCGCCCAGCCAGGCAGCCTCGAGATCGAAAATCCGGTACTCTGTGCCGAGCAACCCACTGGATATCGAGAATACACCAGACAGCCGGAGGGTACCTACGAACCCGGGGATGTCGTCTGGCTGTACTTCGAGCCGTCGACGACCGGAACCGAATCCGCCGGGGAAGGCGAGACCCGGTTCGAGTACGATTTCACTATCAGCACCACCGGCCCCGACGGCGAAAACCTCGGTACGGTCGAAGACACCGCCAGCAAGACCGTCCCCGAGGGAAGCGACCTCTCGCAGGTCTTTCTCTCGGCCAGCTTCTCTCCGCCCACGGAGTTCGAGGCGGGCACGCACGCGCTGGAAGTGGAAGTGACAGACACGATCGCCGGCAACACGGCCGCGACGACTGTCGAGTTCGAGGTCGAATCCGGGCTCGAACGGGCCGCCGGCGAGTTCGGGTTCGGGCGATTCGTCTTCATCGAGAGCCAGGCCCAGGAGTACCGGGACTACGACGAGAGACCCGACGGGGAGTACGGCCCGACGGAGAGAGTCTGGTACTATTACGAGATAGACGGCTTCGCCTACGAGGAAACCGCGAACGCGTCGACCCACGATCTCCAGCTCGTGGAGACGCTGACCGGGCCCGAGGGAGACGTCTGGTCCCAGGTCGATATCCCGCTGTCACACAGCTTCGAACCGGACACCGACCTCGACACGTACTGGGTCACGGACTCCGTCAGTCCGAGCACCGAGTGGCTCGCCGGGGAGTACGAGCTGCAGTTCGAGTTGACCGACGGTTACACGGAGGAAACGGTCACTGAGACCTATACCTACACCGTCGCGGAGTGACTATTGCGACCCAGCGTTCGTCGAAATCACCTCTCGTGACCCGGTTTCTGTTACGTTCCCCCTGCGAGTCCGGAACGGCCTCTACGAGCGGATTCCGGCGGCTCCGAACGTTCGTCTGTCACTGGACCGCGGCGACCGCCGACGGGACCGCGCTGCTCGAACCCTCCTGCGGGGCTCCCCGGACCCTGGTACGGCCGGTATCGGACGTCCGGCGACCGGAAACCCGGAACTATGCCCGAACTGTGCGTTTCGACTGCGACCCTCCATTCACGATCGTATATCCTATTTCGCTATATAGAATGGGTCGGTCAGCGGTCGAGACCGGGGCTCTCGATGCATAGCTAGTCTGTCTCAGAAACGCAGTTTATAACCAAGTCAGTACTCAGCACGCCTCTCTCCAACGTCGAGGGTGGAACAGGCATAACCGTCCAGCGCCCTTCCGGTAAGGTAACACATGGACATCTCGGAGATTTATTCGACAAAATTCACCGAATTCGACGTCGGCACACCGCTCTCGAAAGTCGCCGGGGCGTTCGAGAATCACGAACTCGACGCCGTCGTCGTAACGGACGGCGAGGAGTATCGCGGCGTCGTCAGCCGCCGACAGCTGGCGTCCTCGTCCGACCAGCCGTCCGCGAAGGTCGGCTCACAGGTACAGCACGTCCCGCCCGTCGAGCGCACCGAGGACGTCCGCGAGGTCGCACGGCTCATGATCGGGAGCGACGCCAAAACGCTCCCCGTACTCGACGACGACCGTGTCGTCGGCGTGGTGACCGGCGATGCCGTCCTCGAAGCTGTGCGTCCGTTTCTCGACGCGGTGACCGTCGACGACGCCTACACGGCGGAGCTGGTCAGCGCGACCCCCGAAACGACGATCGGGAAAGCGCTCAATACGCTTCGGGAAGCCGGTATCGCCCACCTCCCGGTCGTCGGCGGGGACGACCTCGTGGGGATGGTGAGCCTGTACGACGTCATCGAGTTCACGACGCGGGGCGACACCAGGAGCCAGGGCGGGTCGTCGAGTGGCTTCGGCGGCCGCGGCGGTGGGGGGCAGAACCGTGGCGGCTTCGGCGCGCGCGAGGGCGACGCCGACCGGATGCTCGACCTGCCGGTACGGAACCTGCTGTCCGACGCAGTCGCGACGGTCGAGCGGAGCGCACCGCTCGACGAGGTCGTCGAGACGATGTTCGAGCGGGAGATCTCCTCGCTCGTCGTCACGGCCGACGACACCGCCGATCCGGTCGGTATCGTCACGAAGACGGACGTCATCGAGGCGCTCACCTGGGAACGGGAAGACCGGAACGCAGTGCAGGTGTTCGGGCTCGACCTGCTGGAGGGGATGGACTACGACGATGTCGCCGCGCTGATCGAGCGCACGACCTCGAAGTACGGCGAGATGAACGTGATCAAGGCCAGCATCGAACTGCAGGAGCACAGCGAACAGCGCCGAGGTGTGCCGCTGGTCCTGGCGCGGATTCGGCTGGTCACCGACCGCGGCTACTTCACCGCCGACGGGGAAGGATACGGTGCCTCTCACGCCCTTCGACTCGCCGCGAACGCGGTCGAACGCCAGCTCCTCAAGGGGAAGACCTACAGCCAGTCGAAGAAACACCCCGACGCCGACGAGCAGGCACGGCTCTACGGCTGGTGGCTCGGCGGGTGAGACACCGCGAACGCCTCCAGGGCTGGGGGAACGACTCGTATCTCGTATAATCACAACCCAACCCGCCGTGAAAAGTGACGGCTTGAAACGTTTGCGTGCGCTCCCTTTGGCAGATGACCGAATTTGGCGGAGTTGTGCGCGCGCTATCGGACGGGAATCGCCGACAGATACTGAACGCACTCCGCGACGAGGAACACGTCCATCCGTTGTCCAGTGACGGAGACGAGGGGGACCGGGATACTGGCATCGTGAGAGGAGCGGACGAGCTCGGGGCTGTCGAACTCGTACTCACAGCGCTGGAAGCCCGACGTGACGCGCTGCCCGACGACTACCTTCCGGAAGAAGGACAGAGATGTTAGGACTTGCCGAGACCATACGTAGACAACTGCATACGAGCGCCGCCGGGGTCGCTGACGCCTGGCCACGCGGTCAAACGTCGGTCAGCGAGGACGGCGAGATAGCGGACGAAACCGCCACGGACGGCTCTGACACCGACTCACCGCCGCACCTGTACAACTGCCCTTCGTGTGACCGAATCTACGTTGCCACCGACAAGCACACGTGTTCTACGTGCGATACCGCCGTCGACCGCGTCGAATAGACCGAGTGAACGACCCCCCGAAGTCAAAGAAAGCGAACATGAACTCAGACAACTCGCACCCACCGCGGGATTCCACCGAGTGGGAGAACCCGGATCTCTGCCCGTTCTGTGGCACGGCCCTACGTGACGGTGGAGCGGGATTCATCGAACACATCGAGATAGCCGATACGTGCCGGGAGCGGTTCGAGGTCTGGCTGGAGAACATCAACGGCGACATGGGGGGTACGTGGACGGGGTGATCTCGGCGAGTACTGGCAGGATTGCACACCAGTTTCCCGTTCACAGCCCGTATCGTTCGGTACTCCGTCGCGAGATCTGTATTCACCGCCCGCAACGTCCTGGCGAGGTGGCTGGGTCGTACGTGTCATGATTCGATCGTTTCCATTCAGTGAAATCCGGGGTGTGCCCACTTAGCGCCCGTTTGACCACTCTCTGTCTCTCGATCGATCACAGATACTCGTGCGGTGAAAATACAACGTGGTTTATTCGAATGTCCCGAACGCCGACCGACGACGTCGAAGCCCGGGTCGACAGGCTCCGAAAGCGCACCGGGGATAAAACCTCGTCCACTGGTTTGTGGAGGCTTCACAGCCCGACAGCGACCTCGCCACGACCCTGGGTGACGGGGACGTCGCGCTCGGGGTCCTCGACAACACGGACAGTCCGACGCTCGTGGATTTCTACGGTGAACTGGGTGTCGACTTCGTCTGGCTGGACACTCCGTCGGTCAATCGATCGCCAGGGACGCCGCCAGGGAATCCTCGAACGTCCCGTCGGTGAAAACCGTCACCCGGCCGTCCTCTTCGCTGAGTGTGATCGCCGCGGTCACTTCCTCGCGGGTCGAGGTTTCCAGAGCGCTCATGTGGCGAGCACCCATCCACCCCGCATAGGGAAGATCGTCCGTTCGTCGGCATTCGGCTGGAGAGAGCTGCTTGACTCGGACCATTTCCTCCCGGATCGTGCCGTCGCTGTGAACGATGACTGCGCCATCACGGGATAACGCTACTTTCTGTGCGGTCTCGAGAAACACGTCGGTCTCGGCAAAGACAGTCGCACAGTCCTCGACCGGCCAGCGGTTCACTCCCATCGGAGTCACACATTCGGTCGTGGAGTCACGTTCGACGACGAAATAGAGCCCAGGTCCGCGGGCGCGGGGGTCGTCCCACCGCTCGAACCCGAGACTGATGTCCTTGATACAACCCTCGATCCGCTCGAGTATTGCCTCGATGTCTGGGTCATCAGATTTCAGCTCCGGCGTCGCAGAACTATAGATGGGATCGATCATTCCGTTCGTACCGAATACGGACGGCAAGAGAATAGTAGCCCCGAATTTCCGGACGAGACTGTGTGCTGATCAACCGAGTGAATCGCTGCCACACCGTGGCGTTCGCGTCCACGAACGAATCCGCCGCCAGCGTGTGATATCCGCCGCACTGTCGACGGCGGGATTCTCCCGCTGAAGTGAGAGTGATGCGTACGATCATCCGAAGGTGGGTCTGGTCGGGACTCAACTCCGCGTTTGACGAACGAATTCGTCGAGCTCTGCCTCGATGAGTGTCGCGACGCGTTCGCTGTATTGCCAGAGTGCCGCGTTGAGTCGCTCTTCGGTCTCGTCGTCGAGATCGTCGACCCCACGGAGGACGGAATCCTCGGTGATATGTGGGTGGTACACACAGACGACTCCGAGTGGGGTCTCTGAGCCCGCGGTCCCCGCCGTGTGGATCCCGTACTGGTCGGTCCCCCAGACACCGTCGCCGCCCTGTCGCTCCAGTTCCGAGTCGAGCGCGTCGAGGAGTCGCACCGCTTCGGGGGAGAGGACAGCATCGTCGCCTTCGAACAGTTCGGCGTACGCTTCTCTCCGGGCACTCTTCGTCCACTGGTCCAGCCGGGAGCGCGCCCGTAGTACGAGCTGTCGTTCGTCCGGAAACTCGGCCATGCTTCTATAACGGCGGCCAGGTGAATCAACGTTCGCCCAACGGTGGCGATCTGCGGGCGTGGTGACCTCGACCGTGGCAGTGCTCGAAGCCAGTGACGACCGCTCACAGGTGGCCCGATTCTGTACACACGAGTCAGAGTAACGACTACCCAGTCGACGTCGCTCGTCTTTCGTACAGACAGACGAGCATCGGCCGTGGTCGTCAGTCCTCGAATTCGTCGTCGTATCGTTCGTAGGTGATGGTCAGTCGCCCTGGCGTGGACTGGCTCGCCGCGTCTCGAAGCGTCTGGAACTCTCCCAGGAGTTCGTCGGCATCGTCTGAACCTTCCCGCACGCTCCGTGATTCTTCTCGAATCGTATCGTACACCTGTTCCAGAATGCGTCGAGCGGCGTAGGAATCGGTCTTCGAGTCTATCTCGAAAGACGCCTCGTAGCGGGACATGGTCGTGGTTGGGCCTCCACTGCAATAACGCCACGTCGTGTCTCACGGCGGGGGGTCGGTCATCACAACCACGTGTACGCTTCGACTGTGACCCACATAATCAAAATTACCCCACATGTGAAAACCGCTACAATTGATGGGGACTCTGTGAGAGAGGTACAGTATGACGACACACAGTCTCGACGCGTGTCTCCGCCTCGTCGCCGACCGGCACCGACGCCGGGTCATCCACCACTTGCGCCACGAGGCCAGCGGGACCACGACGATCGACGACCTCGTCGACCAGTTGCACAGCAGGCGTCCTGACTCCAAGAACGGTCCGCCACAGGACCGGGAAGCACTCGCCATGCACCTACACCACACTCACCTGCCGAAGCTAGCGGACCACGGTGTCGTCGAATTCGACCACAGGAGCGGAACCGTCCGGTACCAGCCCGACGAACAGGTCGAGACAGTGCTCGACTCGCTCCCCGGAGAAGTCTCGCTGCCGAATCCCTGACGCCGTGTTCCCACCGGGAGACCGCGAGTCTTCCGTCTCGGGTCGTCCCTGGGTCCCGTCAGTTCGGGTCTTCCACGTCGAGTCGCCAGGTGAAGATCGCCTTCAGAACCACGACCAGGCTGTTCGTTTCGCCCTCGCCCCAGATGGCGGTCTCCGACCGCGGGTCGGACGGACTCGCGTCCGTGCCGTTGACGAGCGCACTCACGAGGGTCTTTCGCCCGTCGACCATCATGAGCCGTCCCGCCGACGTGTCCGACCAGACCCACAGGGACTCGAACATCGTCGCGCCGGGGATCTCGTCCTGGATGCGTTCCTGGACCTCCGTCGACACCCCGGCGAGACTGATCGAAACCCCTCGCTCTGCGGCCGCACGCAACCCCTCGATCAGGTCCTCGGTGAGGAGATCTTCGACGGACATGTAGACGATCTCCTCCTCCGCGCTGTCGAAGAACTCCAGGACCCGTTCCGTGACCGCGGTCTGTCCGTCGACCGTCCAGACGCCGCGTTGCTCGGCCCGCCGTTCGACGGGTTCGAGTTCGCTCAGCGCCGTCTGCAGGGTCTCCGTGCGGTGCTGTAGCTCGCGTTCGAACGTCCGACTCGCGGTTTCGGCGGAGATCGCCCAGAACTGCTTGGGCGAGGATTGCTGGACGTCGACGAGTCCCCGGTCGTGTAGTTCGTCGATCGCGTCGTACACCCGGGTGCGTGGCACCTCCGACACCTGGCTGACGTCTCTGGCCGTCCCCGAACCGAGGCCGGCGAGCGCGACGAACGTCCGTGCGGCGTAGGCACTCAGCCCGAACCGTTCGAGTTGCTCGATCGCCGCGGTCTGTGGGTCTTCGATCGGATCGTTGCTCATCGATGGTGAACGTGGGTCGTCGTGGACGCAGTCGCGGACTGCAGGCCGGTCCGTAGATCAGTTTTCAGCAGGTATATCTCTTTTGTGATTAAACGAGTTACTCTTTCATTCGCCCGTATATCTGGTTTTCATTCGCTCTATTCACGTAATATATATTGTCACTGAATCCATCACAACAGATTCGGGGACAGTCGTGTTCGAAACGGATTCGGTGGATTACATCGCCCGAACCTCGTCTCGTCCGTCTGTGCCGTGATGACAGGAGTGACAATACCTATCCGTGTCGGGAGCGAATCATTCAGACGATCACTGGGGACCACCCCGTGAGGTTGGGACACATGACTACTACTGATACTCTGGAGGAAGCCGTCGAAGTCCTCCAGCAACTCGGCCTGAAAGAGTACGAGGCACGGTGTTTCGTCGGCCTGTCCCGTCTCCACACGGGCACAGCGAAGCAACTGAGTGAGATGACCGAGGTCCCCCGCACACGGGTGTACGATGCGATCCGGGTACTGGAGGCCCAGGGCCTGGTCGAGATCCAGCATTCGAGCCCACAGCAGTTCCGGGCGGTGCCCCTCGAGGAGGCGACCGAGACGCTGCGCGACCAGTACGAAGACCGCGTCGAGCGACTCCACGACACGCTGGACACGGTCGAAGTCGTCGAACAGGACGAGGAGACGCCCGTCCAGCAGGTGTGGGCGATGTCCGGACGGGACGCGATCGAAAACCGGGCGGACCAGCTCGTCGAGAAAGCGTCCGAGGAGATCGTGCTGGTACTGGGCGACGAGTCACTGCTGACCGACGACCTTGTCGCCACCCTCAACGAGGTCGGTGACGAGGTCGACCTCCTCATCGGCGCGCTGACGGAGTCGCTGCAAGACCAGATCCAGACGGCCGTGCCGGACGCCACGACGTTCATCTCCGGTCTCGAGTGGCTACACGGTGAGAACGCTACCGCAGACGAGACGGCGATCGGCAGGCTCCTTCTGGTCGACCGCTCGACGATCCTCGTGAGTTCGCTCATGCCCGACACCAGGGAGGAACAGGCGATATTTGGCGAAGGATTCGGGAACGGGCTGGTCGTCATCGCCCGGCGACTCATGGCCCAGGGGTTGTTGACCGCTCGAGATCCCAGGCAGTGATCTCCGGACGAACGGCCGTCGGCCGACCCGTCACCGGACGGAACTGTCGGTGAGTTCCAGATCAGATCCGTCGCGAGAACGGTCTTCGAGCAACTGCAGAGTGAGATACTCGCCGTTGTCGATCATGATGTGACAATTTCCGTAAACGAACGAGAGGCGCCCTCCTGTCCGAGGTGTCCCGTCGTACCGCGGGGCGAACAGCGTATCTAACGCAGTCGGATCGACGGCGTCCGCCAGCGGTCGGAGGGAACGCGGGTCACGACCTTCGACTGCGCTCACCGCGCGTACAACGGCCGTGCTGACCGATTCGTCCGACCCGATCTCGTACTCCACAGTTCCCGTCCGTACTGAACGACGAAAAACCCTGGAGGTTTTCACCCGTTTTATCAAGACAGATCTCGGGCCTTCGAGCGGGTCGTACTGCCGGACAGGGGCGATGCCACCGCTCCGTGTGTAAACTACCCCTCCCTACTCTCTCGGCGCATACGCGCCTCGGTCCTTGAGGGAGGGGCTTTGATGTGGACTCCCGGCGATCAACTGTCGGCGGTTGGCCGATAGCCGTCGCCGTTCAGCATCCCACCATTTACACGCACGTCTACTGGTGCGTCTGCGCTCCCCGACGTGGGCGAGGAACGCAGTCTGTGTTGTCGCCTCCGCATATACCGCAGGCCGACGTTTTTCGCGCCATTGTAGTCCGCGTTGATTTCGTACCCGCATTTGAGACACCGGAACTGCTCACCGTCGCGGTTGTCTTCGTGGGTGAACCCACAGTCAGTGTGTGAACACCGCTGGCTGGTGTGGTCGGGTTCGACCTGCTCAACAGCCACACCACGTTCTGGAGCTTTGTATTCAACGTACTCGACAAGACGGCGAAATGCCCAGATGTGATGCCAGTCAGCATGGGGCAGCCGCTCTCGAATGTCGGTCAACTCCTCGAACACGATCACGTCGCAGTCGTGGGTAACCGCTTCGTCAACGAGCTCGTTGGCGACTGTGTGGATGTACTGTTTGCGCCATGCTCGCTCTCGCTTTCCAAGTCGAAGCAAGGCGTTATGAGCAGCTTGCGTCCCACGCTGTTGCATCTCTGCTCGGCGCTTCTCGAACTCGTGAATCCAGTGGTCGTACTCGTCACCGCTCCAGAACGTGCCCGTTGACGAAACGGCGAGACTGTTCACGCCGAGGTCGATCCCGAGGACTGTTTGGTGCCCGGTATCGTCCGAATCCTCAACTTCGACAGCCTCGCCTTCGTCGTCTATCTTCCGTGTTTTGACGTGGAAGTAGAACTCGTCGGTGGCCTGGTCGTACTGGAGTGTACTCGTCCGAAACTCGTAGTTGTCCGAAAGCACGTACTCCTCGTATGGTGTTGGACTGTCTGCTGGCAACTCAAAGTCACACTCGATGCGTCCGTTGACCGTCGAAAGCGAGATTTTGTTCCGGTAGAACGTCGCACTGCGCTTGTCGTAGACCACGCTCCACGAGGTGAACTCCGGTTTGTTCGTCCGCTTGCCCTTCTTCCAGCGGTCAACACCACTATCGACGGCGTGGACGGCACGCCGGATGGCTTCTTGGACGAGATTCGCAGTCAGGTCAGTTTCCTCGCGGAGACGGTCGTACAACGCATCTCTGGCTGTCACGTTCGAGGTGACGCAATCTTCGTAGTCGGTGTTGTCCCAGCAGTAGTCACTGGCTTCGTTCGCGCAGTAGAGGAATTGATCGGCAGTTTCGTGGAGGTCGTCGCAGTACTCGTCGGGAACGACGAGTTTGACCGGCGCGGCACGTCTGACCTCCATATTCCAGGTGTTATTCCAATGATTCTTAATAATTCGGGAGTCAGACAGCGACAGTCCCGTCATTTGCGTTGGGATGTGTCGGCTTCCTCCCCGGCCTACTCGCTTCGCGCTTCCGACTGGTCGGAAGCTCTCGCTCCTTGAGGCCGGGGGCTCCGCCTCGAAACTGCTGAGCGTCGAGGAGAGGAGTTGCCGCTCGGCGCGCCGGAGGAGGTTCGACATCGAGGGCTGGGAGATCGCGAGTTCCCCGGCGAGTGCGTCCGAGACACTTCGCTCGCACTCGTCGAGGTCGTCGATCCGATACGTCCCGAATCCGAGGAGCGGCATCTCCACGCCGTTGTCGGGTTCGACTGATTGCGTGATGGCTCCCCGTCCACCGGAGACGTGAGGGTGTGGTCACAGAGGAACGATGCGATCTGGAAAGCGCGCTCAAGTGGCCCTGCGAACCGAGTGCCGTGGATACGAGCCGGTACTCGGCTGGCCGGCGGGCGTCACTCGGCCGGAACCCGGGCGGAAATCACAGGCGCTATACCGCTCTCGGGACGATAGGGGTGATACAATGGTCGACGTCAGCGTCATCGGCTGTGGACACATGGGGAGCGCACTGGTGAGAGGGCTCGCCAGGACAGACAAACACAGGATAACTGCCTGCGACGTGGACGAACAGGCACTCGAAGCGGTTTCGGAGTACTGCGACGTGACCACGACGGACCTCGCGACCGCTGCCGAGGCCGACGTCGTCTTCGTCGTCGTCAAGCCCGACCTCACCGCGGACATCGTCGACGATCTCGACCTCTCGGGGGACCAGACGCTCGTCTCTATCGCCGCGGGCGTCCCGACCTCGATGCTCGAACCACTGACGGACGCCCGGATCGTGCGCGTCATGCCGAACCTCGCGGCCGCGACGGGGGACATGGCGGCGGCCGTCAGCGGCGAAGTCGGCGACGACGTGGCCGAACTGCTCGACGACGCCGGTCTCTTCGTCGAGATCGACGAGGCACAGATGGACGTCTCCACCGCGGTCAACGGGAGCGGCCCCGCGTTCGTGTTCTATCTCATCAAAGCGATGACGCAGGCGGGCGTCGACAGCGGGCTGGACCCCGACGACGCCGAACGACTCGCCGCACAGACGTTCAAGGGCGCCGCCGAGACGGTCCTCCGGGCCGACGAGTCCCTCGACGAACTCATCGAGGCGGTCTGCTCCCCGAAGGGGACGACCATCGAGGGGATGAAAGTCCTCCGGGACAGCACCACCGACGAGGCGGTCGCGGAGGCGGTCTTCGCGGCCGAGGAACGGTCGAAGGAACTCGCGCGAGACCCCGACGATGACGATGAGTGACGGGGCGAGTGACAGCGACGGGGTCGAAATCGACGGGGCCGTCGAGTCGGGCGCCGTCGGCGAGGCCGTCGACCCGGATACCGTCGACGAGGCCCGGCGACTCGCGGCCGGGGCCGAACGCGTCGTCGTCAAGGCCGGGACGAACTCGCTGACCGACGACGCCTCGAACCTCGACGCGGCGAAAGTCGACAAACTCGTCGAGGACGTCGTGGACTTCCGGCGACAGGGCAAGGACGTCCTGCTCGTCTCCTCGGGGGCGGTCGGGGCCGGGATCGGCCTGCTCGGTGCGACCGACGAGACCAGCGAGACAGTCGAGGCGGCCGACACCGTCGAGGAGTCACAGGCGCTGTCGACCGTCGGACAGTCCCAGTTGATGCGCCAGTATTCGGAGAGCTTCGAGCGCTTCGGCGTGACCGTCGCACAGATCCTCCTGACCGAGAACGACCTCGAAGACCCCGAGCGGTTCACCAACTTCCAGAACACGGTCGAGCAGTTGCTGGCGTGGGACATCGTCCCGATCATCAACGAGAACGACGCCGTCGCGACCGAGGAACTGCGCATCGGCGACAACGACATGCTCTCCTCTTCTGTGGCGATCGGCGTCGACGCGGGCCTGCTGGTGACGCTGACCGACGTCGGCGGCGTCTACACCGGCAATCCGAAAGAGGACCCTTCGGCCGAGCGCATCGAGGCCGTCGGCAGCAACTACGCCGAAGTTCAGGAACTGGTCGACGCGAGTTCGACGACCGGGTTCGGCGGCATCGAGACGAAAGTGGCCGGCGCGCGCGCCGCGAGCGAGCACGGTATCCCCGCCGTCATCGCGAAGTCCACCGAGGAAGACGTGCTGGCGAAGATCGGTGACGCCAAAGCGGTGGGGACGCTATTCGTCCCCACGAACGGAGGCGACGATGACTGACACGACCACCACAGGCAAGTCGACCGAGGCGAAAGTCGAGGAGGCAGAGGCCGCCGCGCTACGGATCGCGGGGCTGTCCGACGAGGCGCGGGCCGAGGCCTTACACTCGGTCGCCGACGCGATCGACGCGAACCACGACGAGATCCTCGCCGCCAACGAGAAAGACGTCAGCGAGGCCGAGGAACTCCTCGAAGCCGGGGAGTACACCCAGGCGCTCGTCGACCGACTCGAACTCTCCAAGTCGAAGCTAGAGAGCATCTCGGAGATGGTCCGGAGCGTCGCCGGCCAGGACGACCCGCTGGGGAAGACCCAGGCGGCGCGGAAACTCGACGAGGGACTCGAACTGTACCGGTGCAGCGTGCCCATCGGCGTCGTCGGGACGATCTTCGAGTCACGGCCCGACGCACTCGTCCAGATCGCTGCCCTCTGTCTGCGGTCGGGGAACGCGGTGATCCTGAAAGGCGGCAGCGAGGCGAGTCACTCCAACCGCGTCCTCTACGAGTTGATCCGGGAGGCGACCGTCGGGGAGTCCGACGTACCGGACGGCTGGGCACAGCTCATCGAAGCACGGGCGGACGTCGACACCGTCCTCGGGATGGACGAGGCCATCGACCTCGTCATGCCCCGTGGCAGTTCCGAGTTCGTCTCCTACATCCAGGACAACACGAGCATCCCGGTCCTCGGCCACACGGAGGGGGTCTGTCACGTCTACGTCGACGAGGCGGCGGATCTGGAGATGGCGACCGACATCTCCTACGACGCGAAGGTGCAGTACCCCGCCGTCTGCAACGCGGTCGAGACGCTGCTCGTCCACGAGGCCGTCGCCGAGGAGTTCCTGCCGAAGATCGCCGAGCGCTACGCCGAGGCCGACGTCGAGATGCGCGGCGACGAGGCCTCGCGTGAGATCGTCGCGATGGAGACGGCCACCGACGAGGACTGGGGGACCGAGTACGGCGACCTCGTCGTCGCGGTCAGGGTCGTCGACTCGCTGGCAGCGGCGGTCGAGCACGTCACGACGTACGGGTCGAAACACACCGACGCCATCGTGACCGACGACAGCGACCGCGCCGGGCGGTTCATGCGGAGTCTCGACTCGGCGAGCGTCTTCCACAACGCCTCGACGCGGTTCGCCGACGGCTACCGCTACGGCCTCGGCGCCGAAGTCGGGATCAGCACCGGGAAGACTCACGCCCGCGGCCCGGTCGGCCTCGACGGGCTCACGACCTACCAGTACTACCTCGAAGGCGACGGCCAGCTGGTCGGGACCTACGCCGGCGCCGACGCGAAACCGTTCGTCCACGAGGACTTCGACGGCGAGTGGAACCCCGGCCGGCTGTCCGGCCGGTGACTCCCTGGCCGGCCGGTAGGGCGCGGTCGCCTCCTGTCTGGGCCGGTCACCACCTCCCGGGACCACCCCACCGGCAGATTTAAGTCGAGCGCTGGCCCGATTTTTGTAAAGGGTGTTTTACACCCGGGGAACTCACATGATACCCGACGTTTCGCCGGAGTCACGCCTCGAGAAGGTGCGGTTCTACCGGCGCCTGCTGTACGGCTGTCTCGCCGTCGGGATCGTCGGGTTTCTCGTCGCCGAGACGCTCGAGTACCCGCTCGTGGCCGTCACCGTCTACTGGGGCGGTCTGTTCGGGATGCTCGCCGTCAAGTTCGGGACGTCGGTGCGGCTCTTCGACGAGCGCGACCGGGCGCTCGAACGGCGGGCGAGTAACGTCACCATGTATCTCGTCGGGGGCGCCCTGATCGTCGCGGCGCCGGCCGTGTTCGTGCTGGAAGCGACTGGCCGCTACGAGGCGCCGCCAGCGGTGTCGGGAGCCATTTTCGGGTTCTCGATGATGTTCCTGCTATTCGGTGCCGTCTTCCTCGTGCTCAGATACCGACCATGAAAAACGACATCCGGCGCCGCCGGGAGGCGAGCGACCTGAGCCAGGCCGACCTCGCGGAGGCCGTCGGCGTCACCCGCCAGACCATCAACGCCATCGAGCGCGACCGCTACGACCCCTCTATCGAACTCGCGTTCAAACTCGCGCTCTTTTTCGACTGCCACATCGAGGAGATCTTCGACCCCGACGTCGATCTCGGGTGATAGATGCGACGTCGGTTTCGAGAGATCGGAGTGGTGACGAAACAGGTTGTGTAGACTGCGCCGCACTCGACGTCGTGGGGTGAAAGCCCTCGGGCCGCTTGCTAGCTGGTGACTCGATCGTACCCGTGATCGTCGGTTGAAAGCCCTCGGGCCGCTCGCGGTCGCTGCGCGACATATCCTCGCTTCGCTCGGATAGGGGTCGCGCAGACGACTACATAAACGCGAGCGGTCCTCGCCCTTTCAGTCCGCCGGGAGAGCAAGCTCTCCCGAGCCCTGACTCGCTACGCTCGTCAGGACGCCAGGAAAAATCTGGTTGCACAGGCTGTCTCGACGTGGAAGACTCGATCGCTGACCCCACAGACTTCTCCCTGGCGGACTGGAAGGGCGAGGTGGGCCCGCGCGAGCGAAGCGAGTGCAGTCGCCTGAGCGGGCCACTATCCGCGCGAGTGTGGAGCGGTGCGGTTGTTCGAGCGCGGATATCCCGCTCAGCGACCGCGAGCCCGCCGAGGGCTTCCATCACACTATGTCGAGAACAGTCACGACGAGCACGAGAGCGGTCACAATGAGTACGAGAGCGGTCACGACGAGTCCGAGTACGGTCACGACGAGTCCGAGTACGGTCACGACGAGCACGAGCGCGGTCACGACGAGTCCGACTGTGGTCGACCCGGGCAAGTATCTGCACGGAGCAGTTCAATTATATACCTCTCTATCAGAGTGAGAGTATGAGCGAGAGCGACGAGAAAGTCACCGCCAAGGACACACGGGAGGTGATCATGGAGGCCACGTTCCGCGCGCTGAGCAAGCACGGCTACAGCGACCTGCGGATGCGCGACATCGGCGAGGAGATGGACCTGACTCGCCAGGTCATCCACTACCACTTCGACGGGAAGTACGACCTGATGGCTTCCTTTCTCGAATACATCACCGAACAGTACGAGGGCAGCGTCGAGATCGACGGGCCGAGCGACCCGCGCCGGGAACTCGAAGCGCGGATCGACCAGTGTCTCTTCGGCCCGGGGTTCGACCAGTTCACCCACTGGGACCGCATGAAGGTCTACCACGAACTGTTCGCCCACGCCACCAACGACGAGCGCCACCAGGAGATCCTCGACGACCACTACGACAACATCCGGGCCAGCATCGTCCAGGTCGTCGAACGCGGCATCGAGGAGGGCGTCTTCCGCGAGGTCGACCCGGTGCTCATGGGCCAGCACATCACCGACACGATCCACGTCGGGCGCGAACGGCGGATCTCGCTGGGCCACGACGACGCACCCGAGGAAGCCCGCGAGGCTATCCACGAGTACGTCCTCGACTCGCTGTATCTCGACGAATGACATCCTCCCCGCCGTGAACGACGGGGTTTCCTCCGTAGGAGTCTCAACCGGTCTAAGACTCACCGGAGGCAACATTCCCGTTTGAGACGGTACTCGGGTCTGTGCGCTGTTCTTTGGAACTTGCCCTCTCGGGAGAGCGTGGTGACTCCGACCAGTTGTGGTCGTCCCACTCGAACCACACGGGCCGTGCCATCGGCCTGACCGCCTGCTCCGTCTGCCGCTTCAGGAACGTCTCCGACGCCGTCAGATCGGCGTGCCCGTCGAACCCACAGGGACAGGTGAGCGTGTCTTGGTGCCGTGTCGTTCGGTCTGTCGACCCACACCGCGGGCACTCTTGGCTGGTCCACGCTTCTGACCGGACTTCCACCGAGATGCCGTATTCCTCAGCGGTACAGACCAGTCGCTCCGTGAATCCCTTGAACGACCAGAAGTTGTGGGTCTTGGCGTTGGTTTCGACCGACCAGTGCGTTTCGAGTACGTCGGTCAAGCCACCGATGTACACGGTGTCCACACCGTCTTCGTACAGTCGGTCCAGCAGGTCACGACACAGTGCTTCTTGGGCGTGGTCGCGGCGACGAGTTCGCTTGCGGTACAACCGTCGAATGCGCTCGCTACTGTACTGCCCGTCTTCGAGTTTCGACTGCAACCGGGCGATTTCTCGCGTTGTCTCGCGGAATCGGTGGAACAACTCGCGGCCGTCGTACAGGTATTGCTCGCCTGTCGTGGTGGTACAGGCGACGAGGTTGTTTGCACCGATGTCCAGAGCGGCCGTCTCTGCGGCCAGTGGAGTCGCCCGCGCCTCTGTAACAGTCACGGGTTGCGAAGCTCTGAACGTGTTGTCGGTCTCGTCGTACCACAATTCTAATCGACTCTGCTCGTCGTAGTCAGGCCAGTTCGGGTTGCCAACGATCTCCAGTCGGAGACGACTTTTCGGGCTGTTGTGCCTGTCTCGGAGTTGTTCCCCGACGACTATCTCAAGTCGGGAACGGTCGCCCCACTCGGTAGTGTATGCGTCTTTTCGGACGACGCCTTTGAGTTGGCGTCCGTCGTCCTGGTTGCCACGAAAACCCGGTGGTTCAGGGTGTTCCGTAACCGAGGAGTTCGACTCGTCGTGAAACTTCTTCTTGGTCTCGAAGAACGACCGCCATGCTTCGGTGTTTGCTCGCCGGACGGTTTGGGCGGTGGATGCACCGACAACGCCCTTGTACTTGCCTTCGAGTCGGCCAGTGTCGGCGTCCCACACGCCTTCACTCTCGAAACCGTCCTCGTCGTCGTACCGCATAAGGCGCTGGTAGTTGATTTCGTTCCAGAGAGCGGCGGACGCGTCCAACAGGTCCCGTAGCACCTGCTCTCCATCGGCAGAGAGCGGGCGCACGGCAAACGTGTTGGCACGCTTCATCAGCCACGCCAGCGTACGTTCGCTTCTGACTTTAACCTCGGCCAACCACAGTGAAAGTAAAACCTCCATCAATCTCACTAACGACTCAAGAGTGGCAGTAAGGCGACGGTTTCTCACTGAAGCGGACGCGATTCACGCCCGCCGAAAACGGCGGGATTCTCCCGCTGAATCAAGATAGCGGCCGGTCGAACCGTCGGACGGTCAGTTCCACAGTCTCAGTTCTCGCCGCTCGCCGTTCACTCCGCGTCGGCCTCCCCGAACACGCCTGCTTGCTCCATCTCGTCGAGCTGAGCCTCCGAGTAACCCAGGTCGCGAAACACCTCGCGGTTGTGCTCGCCGAGCAGCGGCGGCGGGAGTTCGAACCCGCTCTCGGCGCCCTCGAACCGCAGCGGGTGTTCGATGACGGGGACCTCGCCCAGTTCGGGGTGTTCGATCTCGGTGATCGTCCCCCGGGCGTCGATCTGGGGGTTGGACAGCGCCTCTTCGACGGAGTGGACCGGCCCCGCGGGGACGCCGCCCTCCTCGGCGATGATCTCGGTCCACTCCTCGGTCGTCCTGTCGGCGAGCGTGGATTCGATCTCGGATTCGAGGTCGTCGACGTTGTCGACGCGGTCGGCGTTGGTCTCGAAACGCTCGTCCTCGAGCAGGTCCGTTCGGTCGAGCACCTCGCAGAGTTCGCCCCAGAGCTTCTCGTTGAGGATGCAGATGTTGATGTAGCCGTCTTCCGTCTCGAAGGTCTGGTAGGGTGCGAGCACCGGGTCTTTCGTCCCCATACGCCGGGGCGTCTCGTCGGCGAAGACCTGCCCGGCCTGTTTGGTCAGCCAGGGCAGGACCGCCTCCAGCATTCCCAGATCGATGTAGTCGCCCTCGCCGGTCAGCTCGCGTTTGTAGAGTGCGGTCGAGACGCCGAAGGCCGCCCACATCGCCGTCACGAGGTCGGTCATCGGCAGGCCCACCTTGACGGGCTGGCGCCCCTCCTCGCCGGTGACGTCCATGATCCCGCCCATCCCCTGGATGAGGAGGTCGTAGCCCGTCCGCTCGCGCCAAGGCCCCGTCTGGCCGAACGCCGACACCGCGACGTAGATGATGTCGTCGTTGTGCTCGGAAATCGTCTCGTAGTCGACGCCGAGTCGCTCGGCGGTCCCCGGCCGGTAGTTCTGGAGGAACACGTCCGCCTCCGCCGCGAGGTCGTACAGCGCTTCTCTCGCCCCGTCGTTTTTCAGGTTCAGTTCGAGGCTGCGTTTCCCGTAGTTGACCGTCCAGTAGTAGGGTGACTCCCCGTCGATGAACGGCGGGCCGGAGTGACGGATCGCGTCCCCGTACCCCGGCTGTTCGACCTTGACCACCTCGGCGCCCTGGTTGGCGAGCATCGCCGAACAGAACCCGCCGGTCACGAACGTCGAGAGGTCCAGCACCGTGATCCCCTCCAGTATCTTGCCGCCGCCCGCCCCGCCGTCGGAGTCGGTCATGGCTCGCGTTACGGTTTACCAGGTGGTAATCCTATCGCTGCCGCCGGCGACGTGTGCGCAGTTCTCGACTGGGGCAGTCCGAGACGCGACTCCACATTCGATATACCGACATTCGGTTTATCGTGGGCACGGTACCAGGACGGTGGCTTCGTGGGAAGCGGTCGGCTGGAGCCGTGAAGCTGCCAGTTTCGGCACTTCCGACGGCTGGAGACGCGAGGCGACCGCGAGTCGCGCGAGGGCGGGACTCCACGGTCCCGGCGGCCGTGTGAACTATGCCGCCGGAGCGAGAGGGTGCGGGCGATGGACCTGCGCAGTCGGGACGCCTTCGACGCGGCGCTGGTGGTCGTGGCGCTGGTACTCGTCTACGTCCACTCGGCGACGACGCCGGACCCCCAGAGTGTCGTCGGGAGCGTCGTCGCCGCGCTCGTCTCGCTGCCTCCCGTCGTCTACCTCGTCGCCCTCGGCCTCGTCGGCATCGGCTTCATGGCCTACGGTCTGCTCTACCTCCCGAGGCAGACTCGGGGCCGCTGACCGACGCCCAGGGGCGAGGACGGCGTCGCCCGGCTCAAAACAGCGACAGCACTCGGTCGACGACCGACGAGGAATCTCCCGGAACCGCGCTGCGGTCGACCACGGGCCCGGGCGTCTTCAGGAGCGGCTGGTCGTCGCCGCTCGCCTCGTACTCGGCGACCGCGGCCAGGAGGTTGCCGACCGCCTCGGCCTCGATCACGCCGGCGCCCGCACAGTCGGTGACCGGGTCCTGGGCGATCCACAGCGGGCCCGGTTCGGTCTCGCCCCCGCCGCCGCGTCGCTCGACCCACGCTCGCTCGCGTATCGCGTCGGGGTCAGGACTCATGACGTGTACTAGGGCTGCGTTGAGCATAGAACCACCGGCGACCGACAGCACGTGCTCGACGACGACCCGGAAACGGCTGTTCTGGGCGCTACGCGGCGTCTGAATCCAGTTCCTTCTATCGTAACCCGGGCCGCGCCCCAGACCCCGGTAAACCGTATCGAGCTATATCAAACGATCCCGGTCGGCGCAGCGCCCCGCCGTCAGTCCCGCCGGGCCCACGCTTCGAGTGTGAATCCCTCGTAGTCGGTCGTCTCGGCGAGTCGCCACTCGCGCTCGTCGAAGTCGGGATAGACGGTGTCACCCTCGTACTCGCCGGGAACCCGCGAGAGGAACATCCGGTCGAGGTGGTCCTGGAAGAGCGCGTAGATGGCACCGCCGCCGAGGACGTAGAGTCGGTCGGCTCCCAGCGATTCGGCCACCTCGATGGCCTCCCGGACGCTCCCGGCGTGATGAGCAGTCTCGACGTCGTAGTCGCGTTCGGTCCGGCTGAGGACGACCTGTGCCGAACCGGGAAGGTCGTCGCGCATCGCCTCGAAGGTGCGCCGCCCGAGCGCCACCGGCGAGTCGGCGACGCGGGCACGGTACTGACGTCTGTCGGCCGGCAGACTCGGCCACGGGAGTTCGCCGTCGTCGCCGATGACGCCGTTTTCGGCGACAGCAGCTATCGAGATCAGTTCCACACCCGGTCGTTCGCACTCGACGACCATGTCGCTACCGTCCGTTCGATGGCGGCCGGCGCCGCGACCGACCGCTTGGCGACGGACCACCTCGCGACCGACCACTTGGCGACGGACCACCTCGCGACCGACCGCTTCTCCGGCGACCTGGCTTCGTGAACCCGTTCCGGGGTGTGTCGGGCTCTGGCACGACCGATGCACAGCCGCTCAAGGGTTAATCCCGTGACACCCCTCGGGACGGGTATGAGACGGTCCACGCGACGCGGGTTCCTGGCGGCGACCGGCGTCACGGCACTCGCGGGCTGTGTCGGTGGGGACGGCGCCACCGGTGGCGCGGGGACCGACCGAAGTCAGTCGAGCGCGACCACAAACTGCGACGCACCCGAGACCACCGGCGGGTCACCGACGCCGGCGCCAGTGGGCCCGACGACCGGGGACTCCCTGTGGCCGTTCCCGACCGCCAGCGAGCGGTTACCCCTGCCGATGTCACGCGCCGACCTGCGCGCCGAATCGCGGTCGGGCGGCCCACCGAAAGACGGCATCCCCTCGATCGACGAACCGGCGTTCGTGGACGTCGACGGGGCCGACTTCCTCGAGGACCGGGACGTCGTCTTCGGCGTGGTCCGCGAGGGCGTCGCCAGGGCCTACCCCCAGCGGATCCTCGCCCAGCACGAGATCGTCAACGACGTGCTCGCCGGCGTACCGGTCGCGGTGACGTACTGTCCGCTGACCGGGACGGCGATGGGATTTCTCCGGGGAGATGCGACCTTCGGCGTCTCCGGGCGACTGATCAACAACAACCTCGTCATGTACGACCGTGTGAGCGAGACGTGGTGGCCCCAGATCCTCGCGACGAGTATCCCCGGTCCCTGGAACGAGGCCCCCGAGACGGGGTCGCTCCGGGAGTTCGGGCTGGTCTGGACGCGCTGGGAGCACTGGCGCGAGCACCATCCCGACACCGAGGTGCTCTCGACGGAGACGGGCTACGCGCGCAACTACCGCAACGACCCCTACGGCTCGTACATCCCGCTGTCGGGCTACTACGCGGGCGGCAACCCGATGTTCCCGGCACTGGACCACGGCGACCGGTACGACCCGAAGACGGTGGTGCTCGGTGCCCGCACGCCCGACGGCGCGGCGGCGTTCCACAGGGAGTCGCTGCGCTCGCAGGGCGTCCTCGAGGGCGAACTCGGCGGGACGCCGGTCCTGGCGGTCTTCGACCCGCGCTACGACACGGGGTACGTCTACGCGAACCCCGACGAGCGGTCGTTCACGTTCGACGCCGACTGTGGCCACGTCGTCGGTGACGAGACGACCTACGCCCCGGACAGCCTGCCGCTCGCCCGCGTCTACGCCTTCGACGCGATGTGGTTCGCCTGGAGCGGCTACTATCCCGAGACGACCGTCTACGAGTGAACCCATGGCCGACCAGACGACTACCGGGACGTTCGACGGCGTCGGCCGCGCGCTCTCGCGGACTCGCGACGCGACGCTGCTGACGGTTCGTCGGCGTGACGCGGCGACCGTCTTCCTCGCGACCACGCTCGGCTACCTGCTGGCGTATCTCTGGGCGATCGGCCACCTCGCGCCCGGACTGGGCGGGTTCGAGGTGGTCGTCGTCGACGGCGCGCCCGGACAGTTCTTCCAGCAGGCCCGGGGTCCCCTCGCGTTCAGACCCGTCGCACGCGTCGCGGTCGGGCCGGTCACCTATCTCTTCTCGCTGAACACCGCCATCGGACTCGGCGTCGCGGTCCTGGTCGGACTCAATCTCGCGCTCTCGTATCTGGCCTACACCAGCCCGCGGGCCTGCGGGATCGGGTCGCAGTCGGCGGGGCTGTTCGCGAGCGTGCCCGCCCTGCTGTCGGGGTCGGCCTGCTGTGGTCCGGTCGTGCTCGTCGTCCTCGGGATCCAGGCGTCGGGCGTGCTCCTGACCGCCTTCCAGTTCCTGCTCCCCGTCGCCGTCCTGGCGTTGCTGGGCAGTCTCGTGCTCGTCGGCCGGCAGGTCGACAGACGGGCCGTCTGACGCGTGACGGACGTGATCTTATACGCTTCGGGCCCGAAGTCGGACGAGATGGCGAACAGAGCCGACCTGACGGACCAGGGCAAGTTGCTGTTCGGTGCCGGCTTCGTCTTCGGCGTGGGGACGACGCTGTGTCTCCTCGCAGTCGTGCTGGTCGCGGTCACGCAGACGCCCGCCGGTCCCGGCGGCCCGGCCGGGTCACCGGTCGTCGCGACGGTGGCCGGTGGCGTTCTCTTCGCCGCCATCGTCGGTGCCGGTCTCTGGTACCTCGCGTTCGACGAGAACCGGGCGAGCCTCGCCGTCGACCCCGAGCAGTTCGGCCTCGAACGCGAGGAGTGAACTCAGTTACAATCCATCCGCCAGTCGTCACCCGTTCCCGCTAGCTTTTTCCGGGCAGTAAGTCAACTGCGAGCATGCCCTGTCTCGTCGTCGTCTGTGGCCTGCCGGGTGTCGGGAAGTCGACGGTCGCGGCAGAAGTCGTCGAGCGTCTCGGCGGCGAACTCCGTCGAACCGACGCGGTTCGCAAAGATATCCGCGCCGAACCGCGCTACGACAGCGAGGAGTCCCGCCGCGTCTACGCCCGAGTCCTCGACGAGGCTCGCGACGACCTGACCGCCGGACGAAACGCCGTTCTCGACGGCACGTTCCAGCGTGTGCGCCACCGCGAGTGGGCCCGCGACCTCGCCGACGCCGTCGACTGCCGCTTCGAACTCGTGCGAGTCACCTGCGACGAGTCCGTGGCCGTCGAGCGGGTCGCCGACCGCGACCTCGACAGCGAACTGAGCGATGCCTCGCTCGACACGTACTACGAACTCATGAAGTCCTTCGAGGACATCTCGCTCCCCCACGTCCGGATCGACAACTCCCGGTCGGAAGAATCGCTGGCGTTGCAGGTCGAACGGTGGTGCGACCAGCTCCGGTCGCGGTAGCGTCGTCAGCGCGCGAGGTCGAGCGCCGTTTCGATCTCTCCACGCCAGGGGCTCCCGTGGCCGGGCAGGAGCGTCACCGTCCCCAGTCCTTCGAGTCGCGCGAGCGACGCCCTCGCCTCCTCGTGGTCCTCGTCGGCGGGGCCGAGTAGCTGTGGGTCGCCCTCCCGTCCGGTGAAGATGTTCCGCGTGGCGAGCACGTCACCACACAGGAGGGCGTCCCGGTCTTCGACGACCAGCGCACACGACCCGGGCGTGTGACCGGGCGCGAATAGCACGCGCGGTTCGCCGGGTATCGGGAGCGTCTCCCCGTCAGCGAGCGGTTCGGCGTCGGGGAGCGGTTCGACGGACGTGATGCCGTCGCGGACCAGTTCGACGGCGTAGACGAGAAAGGCGGGCCGCCAGAGGTTCCGGTAGAACCAGCCCGGGGCGCCCTGCGGGTGGCCGCGAAGGTGAGACAGGTCTTCGGGGTGACAGTAGACGGGCACGTTCCGGTCGGCCAGTTTCCTGGCGAAGCCGACGTGGTCTGCGTCCGCGTGGGTCAACACCAGCGCCTCGACGTCGTCGAATCCGTAGTCGTTCGCGTCGAGCCAGTCGCCGAGTTGCGGCCAGTGGGCCGGGAGGCCCGCGTCGACGACCGTCAGTCCGTCGTCGGCTTCGAGGACGTACCAGTTGATCCGGCGCGTGCCGAACCGGTAGACCCCCTCGGCCACCCCCCGGTCCGCCGCTCCACTCCCGTCGGCGGCCCCGTCACCGGTCGTGGCGGCGCTCATAGTGTTGCTACGACTACCTGTGATAAAACTGTTCTCGACGCTGTGGTGTAAACGGCCCGAAACCCGCTGGCGAATGGCTCGTGCCGGTTTCCGACGATTCGACTGCCGTGCCGGTTTCCGGAGAGTCCGGTGTGCTACCGGCTCCGGACGGTCAGGTGTAGTAGTACTCGCCGCTCTCTTTTTGCTCGCGGTCGAGGCGACTCCCGGGCTTGTTGATCCGGGGGCGACTGGTCCGCTCGTCGCGGCGGAACGTGACGTCGAGGTTGGCGAGGAACTCGTTCATGCCCGCGCGCATCTCGACGGGCGGGGAGGCGTGACCGCGCTGGGCGGGTTCGCCCTCGAAGACCAGGAGTCGGTCCGAGAGCAGGTCGACCATGTAGATGTCGTGGTCGATGACCAGCGCAGTCGCGTCGTGGTTCTCGGCGTACCGGCGGATGGCGTTGGTCGCGCGCACCCGCTGTTCGACGTCCAGGTGCGCCGAGGGCTCGTCCAGCAGGTAGAGGTCGGCCTCCTCCGAGAGCGTCGCGGCGATGGCGACCCGCTGGCGCTCCCCGCCGGAGAGGTCGGTCAGGTCCTGCTCCATGATCCGCTCTAACTGGAGAGGCTGGGCGACCTCGGTGTTCCAGTAGGAGGTGCCGAAGTCGTCCGTGATCGAGGAGAGGAAGGCGTCGACGCGCATCGGCTGGTCGATCTCGACGTACTGGGGCTTGTAGGCGATGTCGAGGTCCGCGTCCACCTCGCCCTCGTCGGGTTCCAGGCGACCGGCGAGCAACTTCGCGAACGTCGACTTCCCGATACCGTTGGGGCCGACGACGCCGATGACCTCGCCCTCCCGGATGGAGCCACCCTCGACGGTCAGCGAGAACTCGCCCTCGCCGTAGGATTTCGAGAGGTCGGGATAGGAGACGACCGCGTCGCCGGCGGCGGCCGGGCGCGGGGCGTGTTCCTCGAAGTCGATCTCCGTCTGACGGATCCGCATGTTCTCGTTCTCGAGATACCCCGAGAGGTACTCGTTGATGCCGTTCTTCGTGGACTTGGGCGGCGTGACGACGCCGAACGCGCCGGGGGTCCCGTAGGCGACGTGGATCGAGTCGGCGAGCAGGTCGAGGATCGCCAGGTCGTGTTCGACGACGAGCATCGAGCGGTCCTGTTCGTCGTCGTCGGCGAGTTCGCGAACGAGGCGTGCTGCGGTCATCCGCTGGCCGATGTCCAGGTAGGGCGTGATCTCGTCGAGGAAGTAGAAGTCCGCATCCCGGGCGAGACAGGCGACGAGGGCGACGCGCTGGAGTTCACCGCCCGAGAGCGTGTCGATGTCCTGGTCGACGACCGGGCGGATACCGACGCGGTCGATCAGGTCGTCGAGGACGCCGCGTTCGTCCGTGCGTTCGAGGAGTTCGCGCGTCGTGCCGTCGAACTGGTCGGGGATCTTGTCGACGTACTGTGGTTTGCGCGCGACGGTCACGTCGCCGGCCCGCAGCGCTTCGAGGTAGTTCTGGAGGGCGGTGCCGCGATACTCCTCCATGACGGCGTCCCAGCCGGGGTCGTCGCCGATGCGGCCCAGGTTGGGGGCGAGTTCGTCCGCGAGGATGCGCACGGCGGTGGTCTTCCCGATGCCGTTGGGGCCGAGGATGCCCGTGACCTGCCCCTCGCGCGGTGCCGGGAGGCCGTAGAGCGCGAAGGCGTTCTCGCCGTAGCGGTGGGCGGGGTGTTCGTCGAGTTCCTGTGGGAGGTTGATGATCTCGATGGCGTCGAAGGGGCACTTGGTGACGCAGATTCCGCAGGTCTCGCCCAGACAGATCTCCTCGGAGATGTGTATCTGGTCGGGGTCACCCTCGAAGGAAACCTCGTCTTCGAAGCGTTCCTCGCGGGTGACGATACACTCCTTGCCCGAGCGGTTGGGCGGGCAGAAGTTCGCACACTCGTAGCTACAGCGGTCGGGCTGGCACCTGTCGAGGTCGACGACCGCGATGGAATCGTCCGCCATGTCAGATAGTCGCGCCGGTGGTCAGGAGGATGCCCCAGGTGATGAACCACATGGAGAAGGTGATGAAGGCGATGTACAGGTACTCCTTGGGGCCGAAGTCGTCGACGTCGATGCCGATGACGGCGTACAGCGGCAACTGGAGGAGGATGGCCCCGCCCATCAGGTAGAGGCCGATCCGGTCGTTGGGGCCGCTGGCCAGGGCCTGCGAGCCGACGCCGGCGGCCAGCCCCAGCAGGGACGCCACCGTCGTGACCGTCAGCCCCCGGAGATGGGAGTCCCAGCCACTCCCCTCCTCGGCGGTTTCGGTAGCCATACTCGCTCATCGGCCGCGTGGCCCCAAAAGCCGTTCGTTCCTGTAGTCGGAGCCCATCACTCCCGTGACCGCGGGCACAGTCCCGGACAGGACGACGGTTCTCGAGGGACGCCGCGACGGTTCAGGTCGGGGGAAACGCGTCGAACAGAGACTCGAACACTCTTTTTTCGGCCTTGCGGAGGTGCTGGTGGAACGTCGGCGAGGCGATGTCGAGGGAGTCGGCGATATCGCCGCCGTCGACGTCCCGGGGCCACTCGAAGAAGCCGGCGTGGTAGGCGGCCTCGAGGGCGGCCTGTTGCCGGTCGGTGAGGTCGGTCCCGAGCCAGCGCTGGACCTCCCGGTGGCCGTCGCCCGCCCGGTCGATCTGCCGGCGGCTGAGGAGTTCGGCGGTCGGGTAGGTCGCCTCGACGGCGTCGATGATCCGCCGGACCTCGACGCTCGGGGCGAGGTGAACGGTCACCCGGTAGTCGCCGTCCTCGATGACGGCCTCGTCGACGTACCCGCCACAGGAGGCGACGGCCGAGAGGATGGGTGAATCGCTCAGCCGAATCCGAACGTCTACCGGATCGCCGTCCTCGCCGACGGTGAGCGAGTCCCAGTGGGAGAGCCCCGCCACGAGGCCGGCGAGCGCGTCCGTGGCGTCCGGCGTAGCGGTACCGTAGACGAGAAACTCCTCGTCGTCGACCGGGACCGCGTGGTCGAGAGTGATGGTCCCGCCCGCGTCGTCAGTGAGGTCGAGCGCCGCGAAGATGTCCCGGACCAGGAACTCGAGCTCGACGAGTTCGTCGCTCATCAGCGCCTGTTTCCGCTCGGCGGCGGCGATCGCGTGGCCGACGACCTCGCCGAGTTGACCGAGCACCGCTCTCTCCTCGCCCACGAACGAGTTGGGCCGGTCGGCGTAGACGTTCAACACGCCGTAGGTGCTGTCACCGTGGACGATCGGGATCGCCGACGACGACTCGAAGTCGTACTCTTCGACGTGGTCACGCCAGGGGTCGTGGTCGTCCGCGGCACCGATGTCCTCCGTCGTCTGCATCTCACCCGTCAGGAGCGCGCGACCCGTCGGGCCCTGGCTGCGCTCGTCGTCCGGGTCGACCGAGATCGTGATCCCGTCGAGGTAGCCCTCGATGCCGGCCTCGGTCCGGAGGTCCACGGCGTCCGTGGCGACGTCGACGTCGCCGATCCAGGCGAACTCGTAGGAGTCCGTGGCGGCCAGGTGCTCACAGACCGTCCGTTCGATCTCCTCGCGCGTCGACCGGTCGACGACAGCGTCGATGATCCTGTGGACGGTCCGATTGAGGTTAGCGAGGGCCGCGAGACGTTCGCGCTGGACGAGCAGCGCCCGTTCGTCCCTGCGGCGTTCGATCACGCTCGCGAGGATAGTCGCGACCGACTGCACGAAGGTCACGTCGTGGTCGGCGAACGTCCGTGGGTCGGTGGCGTGGGTGCCGAAGATGCCCCAGGGGTCGTCGTCCGGGCCGATCACCACGCTGATGCCGCTGCACACGCCGTGACTGGTCAGCAGGTCCGGACCACTGAATCGCGTCTCCGTCGCGAGGTCTTCGACCACTACCGGGTCGCGCGACGCCAGCGTGTAAGCCGCCTGTGAGTCCGTCGCGCCGGCCGAGACGGTCGCCGTCCCGACGACGCCCTCGTCCCAGCCGACGCCCTGTCTGAGCTGGAATTCGTCGGTGTCCGCGTCGAAGTCGAGGACCGCGCAGTAGTCGGTGTCGAGGACGTCCACGACCCGCCCGACGGCCTCGGTCATCAGGTCGTCGACTTCGCACCCCTCCAGAGCGCGGCGGCCGAGGGCGGCGGCAGCCTCCTGCTGGCGGACGCGGGCTGCGAGTTCGCGCTGGCGGCACGCTCGTTCCGTCGACCTCGGTCGCCACCAGACGCGTGCGCTCGCGCCGACCTTCTTCGTTTCGAGGTGACCGTAATCGACGAGACGCTCCAGTCGGTCGTAGGTGCTCCGGCGACCGAGGTCGAGCGCCGCTGCTACCTCGCTCGTCGTCCTCGGCGTTCCGGACCCCTCGAAGACCCCGAGCGTGTCTTCGAGTGCCTCGGTGAGCGAGCCTGTAGTCATAGCCCAGTTCTGGCCGCCGACCACTATCAACCCTCCGCCGGCGGAGGTACGCTTGACGAACGCCCGGCATCCAGAGTGGAGTATCTGATATCTTTTTAGACGGTAAACGGTATTGATACCGCAGCTACCGCCGTCGAAACGCACCCTGGTTCCCACGCTTTTGGCTCCTGGCACCGCGATCGGAGCCTAATTGATTCTAGACTACCCTTACCCGTTCTGGGGGCGTTCCACGAGACAGACGCCGGTACACCGGCGAATCGGAGTGATACGCATGTCTCAGTCTTCGAACGACCGGGCGGACGAACAGGGCGACACGATCGAACTGACAACCGACGAGCGACATTGCCTCCTCGCGGACAGTCGGCGACGGAACGTGCTCGACGTCCTCGCTGACCGGGCGACCCCGGTCGATTTCACCGACCTCGCGCGGGCCGTGGCGGACCGCGAATTCGATGGCGGTGCCGACCCGGACCAGGTCGAACGCGTCGCGGTCAGTCTCCACCACGTGCATCTCCCGAAGATGGCCGACTGCGGTGTCGTCGAGTACGACCCGAGTACGAACCGTGTGGAGAGATACCGTCCCATGCCAGAAGTGTCTACTCTCTGATCTGGGCGGAGTCGGAGTGCGGTTCGACGCGACCGGGTGAGGTGCCGCCCGACCGCTCGAAAGCGGAAATAGCTTCCGGAATCAGTAGCTTCTCGCGGCCGAAATCGGACGCGACGGGTCGCATCGCCGACAAGCGTTGCCTCAATCTTTATGGTCGGTGCGCCCATGCGTGAGACCGATGGCACAGACAGAAGGGGACTCCCTCTCGGACCTCCCCCCGAGCGCGAAGCTCGTCTACAAGGTACTGGAGTACGACGGTCCGCTCACACAGAAGGGGATCGTCGAGGAATCGATGCTGTCCGCGCGCACCGTCCGCTACGCTCTCGAACGGCTCGACGACATCGGCGTCGTCGAGGAAGACGTCTACTTCGCCGATGCTCGCCAGAACCTCTACGAGATCACCGACTCCTCGGAGTGTGAGTGCGACACCGGCGCGGTCAGTTCTCCCTGATTCGGCTGCGAATCCCGTTTTTTGCGGCTCTCGCCTCCGTAGCGACTGCTCTCCCGACGCCGTCCGGGTTCGGAGAGGACACTGTCTGGGGTCGGACCGTTCGGCCTGCCCCCACGCGAACGACTAAGTCTCGGACCACACCAGGGTGTGTATGGACGTCCTCGTCACCGGCGCCGGCGGTACGATCGGCACCGCGATCACCGACCACCTCGGCGGCGACGACCGCTACGACTTCACACTGCTCGACGTCGAACCCGCCGACGGTCCCGGCGAGTCCGTCGTCGCCGACGTTCGAAACTACGACGAACTCCGGCCCCAGTTCGACGGCCAGGACGCCGTGATTCACCTGGCGCTGACGCCCGGAACCGGCGGCGCGTCGAATCGCGACATCGAGTGGTCCGACCCGCTGGCCGACAACCTCGAAGGTATCACCAACGTCTTCGAGGCCGCCGTCGAAGCGGACCTGGACAGCGTCGTCTTCGCCTCCTCGAACCACGCCGTCGGGATGGTCGAACTCGACAACTATCCCGACGTCTACCACGACCGGGGAATCGTCGCCGACCACACGGAACCCCACCGTCCCGATTCGCTCTACGGCCTCACCAAGAGCTACGGCGAGGATCTGGGCCGTCTCGCGGCCGAACGCCACGGGATACGCTTCTACGGACTTCGCATCGGCGCCTGTCGTGACCCCGAGTACGACCACCCCTACGGCGATGCCGAACGAGGCGTCGACGCGGGGCGGTTCGAGCGCGACAGCGACGCCTACGAGGAGCAGGTCGCCCGGATGAAGGGCCTCTGGCAGTCCCGTCGCGACCTGGCCCAACTGGTCGACTGCTGTCTTCAGGACGACTCCGTGGAGTGGGACCACTTCTACGGGGTGAGCGCCAACCAGCGGCGGTGGCTCGACGACCTCGACCACGCCCGCGAGACCATCGGCTACGAACCCGAAGACGACGGCGAGGAGTGGGACGCACCCCCCGAGTGACCGGGGACGACGTCGGGTACTGCGCTACGCCACTCCGTCGAACCGTCCTGTCGGACCCTGTCCCGGGTGCTGTGTCTCGCCTTACTCCCGCGAACGGCTGTACTTACCGGCCGGTTCGCGTCTGGCGGTCCTGGCGGTTCGCATCCGGGCGCGCCGGGGCGACTGAACCGTCCGCTCGACCGCCTCGATAACCCCGGCTTTCGGAGGCGATGGTGGGACGGGACGGGTATAGTGCGGTGAACTTACTGGTCTCGCCGAAGACTGCTCCCGGGCGCGATCTGACCGGTCCCGCGGAGGCTCGACAGCGTCGTGTCGGAGGGTCCGCGGGGTCTGAATGGCATGGCGAGTCCCCCTCCCGTAACGGCGACCTGAAATTGCGAGATCGCAGAGTAAGGGTTCGCTCCCTCCCGTTCGATCGGGTTACTCTCGGAGTGTCACTCGATACTTTTTTCGGGGCCTCTCGACGGTGGTGGCAGAGTTGCCATGACAGACAGTTCCGACGGACCGGAGACGTCGAACGCACCGACAGAGACGTCGAACGAAGCGTCCGACGAGACGAGCGGGGGGTGGCGACCGTCGCGGCGTCGCGTCCTCGAAGCCGGTGTGGCGGCGGGCGTCCTCGGCGGACTCGGCAGTCTGGCGGTCGCCGGCCAGCAGGAGACGTATCGACTGGGCGGCGAGATAGCGGCCTGGATCGGCCAGGAACCGGCCGCCATCGCCGACGCGGAGAACCCGACGCTCGAACTCACCGCCGGCGTCGAGTACGAGATCGTCTGGGAGAACCTCGACGGTCAGCCCCACAACCTCACGATCCGCGACGCGGAGGGGGCCCAGCTCGCCGCCACCGAAACCGTCTCGGAACAGGGCACGACGGTCTCGCTGACGTTCACCGCGATCGAGGAGATGGCCGAGTACATCTGTACCGTCCATCCGACGACGATGGTCGGCGATCTTCAGGTAGACACGGAGACCGGGACACCGACCGACGGGACGGCGACCGGAACGGCGGGCCCCGGAACGGGAACCACGGCCGAGGGGACGCCCGGTCCCGGTGCCGGCTTCTTCGAGGAGGGCGTCGAGGTCGGCGTTCGCGAGGTCGCCAGCGGGCCGCTCGTGGCGCCGACGGACTTCGCCGCTCCCGGGGGCGAGGACGGCCGGCAGTTCGTCACCGACCAGCCGGGGCAGGTGTACGTCGTCGACGAAGACGGCCTCCAGGAGGAGGTGTTCGCCGACGTGAGCGACCGGATGGTCGAACTCGGGACGTTCGACGGCTCGTACGCCAATCCCGACTCTGCCTACGACGAGCGCGGCCTCCTGGGCATCGAACTCCACCCCGCGTTCGGGGACAACGGCCGGTTTTTCCTCCACTACAGCGCCCCGCCGAACGACGAGACGCCGGAGGGCTGGGACCACGTCGAGGTCGTCTCGGAGTTCACCACGACCGTCGACGGGGTCTCGGCCGACCTCGAAACCGAGCAGCGACTGCTGGAGATCCAGTCGCCCCAGTACAACCACGACGGCGGGCCGCTCGCCTTCGGTCCCGACGGCTACCTCCACGTGCCGATGGGCGACGGCGGTGGCGCGAACGACGACATGTACGGCCACGTCGAGGACTGGTACGACGTCAACTCCGGCGGCAACGGCCAGGACGTGACCGACAACCTGCTGGGCAGCGTCCTGCGGATCGACGTGGACGCCGAGGACGTGGGCGGCACGCCGACTCCCGCGGGTTCGCCGACTCCGGCGGGCACGCCGACGCCGACAGGAACTGGCACACCGGAGGGCACCGGCACGCCCGAGGGAACCGAGACGCCCGAAGGAACCGGAACGCCCGCGGGCACGGGGACGCCTGTCGGTACCGGGACGCCGACGGCGACCGACGTCGCCCAGCAGGCACCGCCGTACGGCATCCCCGAGGACAACCCGTTCGCGGGCGCGGACAACCCCGGACTCGACGAGATCTGGGCGTACGGCTTCCGTAACCCCTACGGTATCTCCTTCGATTCGGCGGGGAACTGTTTCGTCGCGGACGCCGGGCAGAACCTCTGGGAGGAGGCCAGCGTCGTCGAGGGCGGCGGTAACTACGGCTGGAACGTCAAGGAGGGCACTCACTGTTTCAGCACGGCGGACCCGGCAACGCCCGACGCGATCACCGACTGTCCAGATACCGAACCGAACGAGTCGCCTTACGACGGCGGCCCCCTCGTCGACCCGGTCGTGGAGTACCCGCACTTCTACGAGGGTGAAAGTGTCGGCATCACCATCGTCGGCGGCCACCGCTACGAGAACGATACGATCCCTGGTCTGGAGGGTCAGTACGTCTTCGGGACGTGGACGACCGACGTCGCGCGCGAGGTCCCCGAGGGACGCCTCTTCGCTGCGAACCCGCCCGCCGACTTCGGCGGAGACGGAACCGAGACGCCTGTCGGGACCGGAACGCCCGCGGACACCGGGACGGAAACCCCAGCCGATACCGGGACTGAAACCCCTGCAGAGACCGACACATCGACGGAGACCGGGACGCCATCCGGGACGGGTACGCCGGGGGGAGCCGAAACGCCGGCGGAGATCGGCGAGGGGGACGTCCCGCGCGACGAACTGTGGGACATGACCGAACTCGTCGTCGCCGGCGACTTCGAGTGGTTCGTTCGGATGTTCGGCCGCGGGGCCGACGGCGAACTGTACGTCCTCGTCAACGAGGAGGGCACCCCCGAGGGCGAAACCGGCGCAGTCCTGCAGATCGTCCCCCCCGGGGAGGGCGAGACACCCGACGGAACCCCGACAGGTGCCCCGACCGAGACGCCGAGTGGGACCGCGGAACCTGATGAGACTGGGACGCCGACCGGGACCGACACCGCAGAACCTGGGACCGGGACCGGGACCGCGACGGAGTCCGGAACTGACGCCGGCACACCCGACGAATAGCGCGGCCTGCCGGCGGCCGCGGGGGGACGGAGGACAGCCAGGTGTCGGACCCGCCGCTGGCGATTCCTCCGCGGACGCGAAAACCGCAACCAGAGAGCAGGATCGGAGACCGCACGTTCGCGGCGTGTCTGTTTGCGCAGTCTACGCTGAAACTTGAATGTACTTGGGCCTTGCGGAACAATACGCCTCGTCGACAATTCCCTTTCCCTCCCGGGACTGAGGCTGTGACCGCATGCGAGAGATCAGTGAGATCCACTTCGCGACCGGTACTGGAGTCGACGCCCGAGAACTGGTCGAGCGGTACGTCCTGGACGCCGTCGAGCGCCTCCCCGAGTCAGAGGGCTGCGAGTACGCGGCGTTCATGCCGCTGACACACGGGACGCACGACGACGTCTGGCTCACGATCGCCGGCGACGCCGACGCCGTCGTCGACAGCGAGTCCGAAACGTGGGACGACCTCGTCGAGGACGGACTCGTCTCCGAGTGGGACGTGACCGACGTCACCGACGAGTGGTACGGCAAGGCCGGCGAGCAGGGCGGGGAGCTAAAGCTTCGACTCCACCGCGTCGCGAACCGGGCGACCGGGACCGCCTTCGAGGAGTTCGACGAGCGACCGGCGGCAGTCGACGCCTACCCCGGCGAGGCGACGAAATACTCCGTCGGCTGGTGGACGCTACTGCACGTGATCGCGGGCCATCAGGGCTACTCTCCCGGGGAGACGCTGGCGATGTTCCTGCAGGGCACCCGCGAGACCTGCGAGGACGCCGTCGAGGTTGGGTCCTCCGACGAGGCCGTCCAGCGGATCGACGAGTGCATCGAGTCGCTCGAAACGCTACGGGCCGACGTCGAGGGCTGACGGGACGACCGTTCCGTCCCGAGAACTTATCAGTAAACCCGGCCTGATATCCGGTATGAGCACTGATGCCGACGAGTCGGGGGAGGAGGACCCGACGACGCCGGTCGAGATATCCCTCTCACTGGGCGAGAGCGGACTATGGGTCGCCCGCGACGAGGAAACCGGCGTCGCTTCCCAGGGTGAGACACGAGCGGCAGCGCTCGACAACCTCGACGAAGCCGTTGCCCTCTACCGGGGGGAGACCGGGCGCGAACCAACCGACGAAGAACTCCGTGAGGTCGGTGTCGACCCTGGGGACAACACCTCCGGCGAACTTCCGGACGTTCTCAAGTAGCGAGCGGGATGGTATCGCGCGATTTCTCCGGTGACGACGTCATCAAGGTCCTGATCAATGTCGGCGGTTTCGAGTGGCAGCGAACGAACGGTAGCCACGTGATCCTGAAGTGGTTTCCACCCGAGGACCACGACAGCGAAATTCGGACGGTGAGCGTCCCGCGACACGACCGCATCGATACCGGAACACTGCGAACTATTGCGGATCAGGCCGGTGGGGAGGACTTCGACGCGTTCTGCCAGTGGATCGACCAGAATCGGTGATGGTGTCACTCCTACGCCGGGAGTCCAACTGTTCGCTGTCGACCGTCACGACCGTGTCGACTGTCCGGAGTCGACGACGACACTATTGTCAGAAATACGTAATACATCCGGACGCCAGCGGACAGTCGTGGACGAACCAGACGCGCGGATCGCGGACCACTACGACGATCTCGCGGAGCACTGGACGGAGATAGTCGAATCCTCGGCGTGGCGGGACGGCCTCTGGACGACGGTCGAGGAGTTGCTCCCCGACGTGGACGGACGCCACGTCCTCGACGCTGGCTGTGGGTCCGGCGTGTACACGGCGGCGCTCGCCGACCGGGGCGCTGAGGTGACCGGCGTGGACGTCAGCGAGGCGATGCTCGCCGAGGCACGGGACCGGGTTCCGGCGGCGACGTTCCACCAGGCGGACCTGGCCGACGGCCTCGACGTTCTCGATGCGGACAGCGTCGGCGTCGTCCTCTGTCAGCACGTGTTCTCGCACCTGCCGGACCTGACGACGCCACTGGCGGAATTCTCCCGCGTACTCGTGGACGGCGGCGTGCTCGTCGTCTCGACGCACAATCCGGTCCACGACTACGTGGTCGTTCGCGACGGCGAGTATCCCGCGGTGGGAGTGGACGACCACCTCGACCCGGGGATCGACGCGCCGCGCGACGCCCCGAACTACCCCGACGTCGAGCGGTTCGACATCCTCTGGGGCTCGGCAGAGGGATCCGACCGCGGGACGTACTACCGGCGACCCGTCGAGGGGCTGTTCGCACCGCTCCTGGACGCCGGGTTCACCGTCGAATCCGTCGTGGAACCGACTATCGACGACAGTGAGCAGGGATCGGCAGACGACGAGGGCCCCGACTATCCGCCCGACTCGCTCTGTCTTCGTGCGAGGGTGTGACCTGGGCGGGTCCGGTCAGTAACGCCCGTGGCGTGAACGCCGGCGGTGGCTCGCTCGTTCGTGCTCGAACCGGGGCCGTGTGGAGGCCCCGCAAACAGGGCGAAACGAGCCGTGAGCGACCGAGAGGGACGACGACGTCCAGTTCAGCGAGCGCGAGCGCCGGGGGGTCCGGCTTCGGTCACCTACCCGCCGTCGGATTCACCGGTCATCCGACCACGGATCGCGTACCCGAACCCGGTCCCGACCAGGGAGACGGCGGCGCCGACGCCGACGCCGGTCAGGAAGTCCTCGTTCCCGTCGCCCGACTCGCCGGACGCCTCGCGGACGTCCCCACGGTCCTGGACGGACCGGTCCCGGGGTGCGTAGTCCTGACTGTTCGGGACGCCGTCGTTGTCGGCGTCGCCCTGCCCGCGGTCCGTCGGCGTGGGCGTCCGTATCCGACAGGCGCGACTCGTGGAGAGCACGTTCGACTCCTCGTCGGCGAGCGCGTACAGGCGCCCGGAACTGTCGCCGACGTAGACGACGCCGTCGACGACAGCTGGCGGCGTGTTGACTCGCTCTCGCAACTGGTGGGACCAGCGCATCTCGCCCGCGGCGGCGTCGAGACTGAAGACGGTCCCCGCGTCGCTCCCGACGACGACGGTCCGGTCCTCGTCGCCGACGACGGTCGGCGGCTGGTCGAGTCCCCGCCCGCAGTCGAACCGCCACCGCTCGGTGCCCGTGTCCCGGTCGAATGCGTACAGGTTTCCGTCGGTGGCGGCCACGTAGACGGTCCGGTCCGTCACCGCCGGCCGGGCCCGGACCTCGACGTCCTCGCCCGACAGCGTGACGCGCCAGCGCTCGTCCCCGCTGACCCGGTCGAGCGAGGCCACGACGCCTGTGTGACTCCCCGCGAAGACCGCCGCGTCCGTCACCGCGACCGAGTGAACGTGCTCGCCGAGGTCCACCTCCCAGGCGAGTTCGCGCGCGCCGACGTCGAACGCGACGACCGAGCGCGTCGTTCCGCCGTACACGTACGTTCCCCGACCGGCCAGAGGGCCGTATATCGAGGCCGTCTCGGCCGGGACCCGATACGCCGTCTCGCCCGTTGCGGGCTCCAGGGCGTGTAGCGTCGCGCCCACGGTGTGGCTGTCGTCGTCCGCCCGCTCGGCGGCCACGAACACCTGCGTCCCCTGGCCGTCGGCGTCGAACACCAGCGGGTGCCCCGTGACGGCGGACAGCCGCCGCGTCCACAGTTCCCGTCCCGACTCGAAGCCGAGACAGGAGACGGCCCGGTGGGAGCCGAGGTACACTCGCCCGTCGCGAACCGTCGGCGGCCCGGCGTCGATATCCGCCCGCCATCGCCAGTCGCCGTTCCCGGCGTCCAGCGCCTCGAACCCCTCGGGGGTCCCCGACACCACGGTCCCGTCCACGACCGCGATCCCGGCCCGGCGGTCCGCGACGCTGGTCCCGACACACCAGTGGCGGGCGACGGGGCCTCGCGGCCGGGGCTCCGCTCCGGCGTAGCCGGTCCGTGCCGGCGTGACACCGACCGTGGGATAGCTCCCGATCGGGGAGCGCGCTTCCCGGTCGGTTCCACCGGCCGTCGACGCGTCGGTCTCGGTCGACGGCGTCGAAGGTGGTCCCGTCGGCGTCCCGGACCCGTCGGTTCCCGCGGCCGGGGTTGAGGGCGTTCCCGTCGGAGTGTCGGACACGCCGGCGGACGCCTCGGCAGCGACGCCGGACCCGGCGACGACCGCGCCGAGGGCGGACAGTATCCGTCGTCGTGAGTGGAGGGCTGACATGTGGGCGAGTGGTGCCCCGGTCGAGAAAGGGATACCGGTCTCGACGAGTACGGACGGCCGAAGTCCTGTCCCCGTGCCCCTCGGTCGCTCGCCGGTCAGGACGGCGCGACGGTGATAGTCTTCCCGCGGTCGATAGCCATCTCTAGCTCTTCGGCGATGGCCGACCCACGGGAGACCTGCACCTCGCCGCCCCGGGAGACGGTCGCAGTGAAGAGGTACTCGCCGTCGGCCTGCACCTCCACCGTCTCGCCCTCGTAGCCCTGCATCGGGATGAGGACGTGCCGGGAGGTGATCTCGGGGGTGACGATCTCGCCGCCCGCCCCTCCAGGGCCACCCGCACCGCCCGCACCGCCCGTGCCGGGCCCACCGCTTCCACTCGAACCGCCACCGCCGCCGCCCGCACTGCGCCCGCCCGGCTTGTCGCTGAACGTGCGCACGTCGATGTCGATCCCTAACCTGTTCTCCACGTCGGTGATACGACCCCCGCCCTTGCCGATGACCTGCGAGATGTCGTCGTCCTCGACGTACACCACCGCGGTATCGGGGTCGCGGATCTGCACCTCGACGTGCCCGCGGGCGATCGACCGGATCTCCCGTTCGACCTCCTGTTTGGCGATGCGCTCGGTACCGCTCTCCCGGCTCTCGCCCTCGCCGTCCAGCGGAACGGTGACGACCTGCCGGTTGAACGTGTATATCTCGTAGGCCGCCCGTCCCGTCTCGAAGTCCGCGATGGTGATGACCGGCCGCGCGAGGTCTTCCTCCATGAGTCCCTCCGGTACTTTGACCTCGGTCTGGACGTCGTAGACGGTGTCTATCTCGCCGGCCTCGATGTAGACGACGGTGTCGACGATCTGTGGGATGAGCCCGAGTTCGACGCGGCCGATGAGTCGCTGGAGCGCGTCGATGCCGCGGGTGGCGTGGACGACGCCGACCATCCCGACGCCCGCCAGTCGCATGTCCGCGAACACCTCGAAGTCGTCGGTCTTGCGGACCTCGTCGTAGATGGTGTAGTCGGGCCGGACCATCAGCAGCGAGTCGGCGGTCTTGGCCATCTCCCCGCCGAGTGCGGTGTACTGGGTGATCCGCTCGTCGACCTGCAGGTCGCGGGGTTTCTCCATCGTCTTGACCGCGAAGCCCTCGTCGGCGAGATAGCCCGCGACCGCCTGGGCGAACGTGGACTTGCCGGCGCCGGGCGACCCCGAGATGAGGACGCCGCGCTGGCGTTCGGCCAGGCGCTCGCGCAGTTCGTCGGCGTACTCGTAGTCGTCGAGTTCCGTCTTGACGATGGGGCGAACTGCCGTGATCTCCATCGCGTCGGCGAAGGGCGGTCGCGCGATGGCGATCCGCAGGTCGCGGAACTGGACGATGGTCATCCCCGGTTCGTCGAGTTCGACGAATCCCTCGGCGGAGGCCCGCGCGCTCTCCTCGACGTCGTGGGCGAGCGACTTCAACTCTTCCTCGGTCGCGGGGTCGTCGCGGATCGTCTGGTAGGACATCTCGCCGATGGAGCCGCGCTTGGCCATCGGTTCGAGGCCGACGCGCAGGTGGACACTCATCGTCGACTCGTCGAAGAAGTTCTCCAGTTCGAGGCGCTCGACGTCCCGGCCGTGGGGTTCGAGGTAGACGACATCGAGGCCCTTGGCGCGGGCGACCTCGCTCTGGACGACGTCGCTGGTGACGAGTGTCGCGTCGTGTTCGTCGGCGAGGTCGCGGATGATCGCGTCGATCTTGCCCTCACCCGCTTCGCGCTGTTCGATCTCGGCGGGGCGGCGGCCGACGTACTCCACAGTAATGGTGCCGTCCTCGTGCATGTCGGCGAGGCGCTGGAGCTCTTCGAGGCCGTCCCAGCCGCGCTGGCGGCCGTCGTTGGCCTGGGCTTCGAGTTCGCCGACCACGGCCTCGGGGACGTAGACGGTCGCGCCGGCGAAACCCTCCCCTTCGGCGTCGGAATCGGCGTCGGCGTCCGCCTCGATCTGTTCGGACACGCGGCCGTCGACGACCACGCTCGTGTCCGGAACGACGTTCATGTGGTCATTACTGCGACCCGTGGGGATAAGGGTCCGGATACGAACCGATTGCGCGTCGTAGAATCGTTCCCAATCCCCGGTGCGGTCCACCTGAAACGATACGTGCAGGGTGTAGAGGTAGCAATTTGACCTGTCACAGCTACCGCAACCGCAGTCATCGCATCACGTCGAGTGCGGTGCTGTCGTCGAGACGACTTTCTTCAGCTGTGGATCGGCCTGTCACCACCGTTCAGTACGCATGTACAGTGAACAGCCGTTTCGGTCGGACAGAGACGGAAGAGATCGGAGCGATTTCAGATTTCGTACAGTTCGCCGAACTTCCCGTGAGCGTAGTCGAGGAAGTAGTCGGCCGTAAAGTCCTCACCAGTCGCTTCCCGGACCAGGTCGTCGGTCTCGTAGCGACAGCCGTGGCGGTGGACGTTGTCGGTCAGCCAGCCGTGCAGGTCGTCGAACTCGCCTTCGCGGGTCTGGGCGTCCACGTCGCCGATCTCGTCTTCCGCACTGGCATAGAGTTGCGCAGCCAGCACGCTCCCCAGCGAGTAGGTGGGGAAGTAGCCGAAGTTGCCGTGGGTCCAGTGGATGTCCTGCAGACAGCCTTCACCGTCTCCGTCGGGGCGGACGCCCAGATACTCCTCCATCTTCTCGTTCCAGACCGACGGCACCTCCTCGACGTCGAGGTCCCCGGCGACCAGGTCGCGTTCGATCTCGAACCGGAGGACGATGTGCATGTGGTAGGTGAGTTCGTCGGCCTCGACGCGAATCTTGTTGTCGGGGTAGATCTGGTTGGCGGCCTCGTAGAGTTCGCGCGGCGAGACGTCGACGCCGAGGTGGTCGGCGACCGTCGGTGCGAAGAAGTCGGCGAACGCCCGTGAGCGACCGACGTGGTTCTCCCAGAGGCGTGACTGTGACTCGTGGACCGTCAGATCCCGCGCCTGGCCGAGTGGGGTGCCGTAGGCCTCGTCGGGCAGTCCCAGGGTGTAGCTGGCGTGGCCGAACTCGTGGACCGTCGACCCCAGCGCGTCCAGCGGGTCGGCGGGGTCGAAACGCGTCGTCACGCGGGCGTCGAACTGCGTCCCCGACGAGAAGGGGTGGGGTGCCGTGTCGAGACGGCCGCGGTCCCAGTCGTAGCCCAACTCGTCCAGTGCCGCGCGGACGAGGTCCTCCTGGGTGTCGGTGTCGTACTCGCCGTCGAAGGGGTCTGCGAGGTCGACGCCGCTGGCTTCGATCTCCTCGATCAGGGGGACGAGTTCCTCGCGGAGGCGCTCGAGGACGCGCTCGGCCGTGTCGAGACCGAGGTAGGGTTCGTACTCCTCGAAGAGCACCTCGTAGGGGTCTCGGTCGGGGTCGATAGCCGCGGCGTACTCCCGGCGCAACTCGACCATCTCCTCGAGCGTGGGCGCGAAGGCGTCGAAGTCGTCCTCGGCCCTGGCCTCCTCCCAGACCGGGAGGGCGTTCGACGCCGTCTCCGATATCTTCGAGACGAGTTCCTCGGGGACCCGAACGGCGCGTTCGTGTTCGCGGCGCACCTCGCGGACGACGGCCCGCTGGTCGGCCGACAGGTCGGCGTCGTCGAGGTCGTCGAGCCAGTCGCTCACGCGGTCGTCGGTGAGGAGGTCGTGTGTCACCGACGAGAGCGCCGCGGACTGCTTCGAACGGGCTGGTGTCCCGCCGGCGGGCATCGTCACCTGCTGGTCCCAGCTCAGGACGCCACCGGCGTCGTTCAGGTACGACACGCGGCGGACGTGGTCTGCGAACTCGTCGTACGCGGCGGTCGTCTCGTCGGAACTCTCGGTTGCCATCGCCCACCCCTTGCGACCGGACCCGTATCAGTCCACTGCCCTCGTGACCTCTGCCGACCGCCCCGAAGCCACGTCGGCCCGCCACGCGACCGCGGCGGTCACCCTCGACGACAGCGTCCCACCGGCGGGTGCCCGCGTCTACGCACTCTCGTTAGAACATAATATTCTCGTCTATTCTATAGACCAGACATTTATAGATCACTTCTGCGAATGCGTATCGCTCGGTTCCCGGAGACGGCAGTCGAGGGGTGAGTGCTGTCCGGCTCTGGAAGTCGAACTCCGGATCGTCGTGCGCTCGACCGGGAACAGGGGTATCGCCGGGCGGATATCAGCGTACTCAGTGACGAAACGTCGAGGCGATCTGCTGGAGACGGATCGAACTCGGGGACTGTTCCGGGGACTGGATCAGGTACTGTTCTCGACGTGGGAGTCTCGCTGTGACGTGTGTAGATCAAATGGGGAACTCATAACAGAATACAATACAGTATAATAAAAATATAATACGCTAACCGTCTGGCCCGTCTCGGACAGTTAGCGTCGGCGGGTGCGAGAGTGGGCCCGGGAGCTGGGACGCGGGGACGAAACCGTGGGCCGCATCACGCGGGCACTCGCGTGGCCTGTGAGAGTAGCGAGTACGTACCGGTCGTTCAGGCCGAGTAAGGACGTATTTCCCGTCGAAAACCGTTCGCTCGCTCGGCTCTCGACGGATACTCCCGAACGGGACGTGTGCGGGAGTAGCGGGCGGAAACGAGAGCGTGTGGCGGCCGGAGAGAGCGGCTACGTCGAACGCCGACTCCTTACTCCGGCGGACCGGCAGTGAACGGTCTCGTGGGGTTAAGACGGGACCTGACCTTGACCCGGCCGCATGACTGAGGACGCGACTCCGACCGCGTCGGACGACGACTCGACAGCGGACGACGAGCAGTCGACAGGGCACGACAGCCAGGACGGATTCGCGCGGTGGCGCGCCGACACGCGGCGGATGCTGGCCACCGCCGACACCGCACGCATCGACCTCTACGTCCGGTCGCTGTTGCCACCACCCGGCGCGAAAGACGCCCAGACCGGCGTCCTCGCGAGTCTCCAGGATGCGATCGAGGGGACGCCGGTCGAGGACGTCGCGGTCAACGTCTGGGGCGAGCGCCTCTGTGTCTGTGACGCGTGTCTCGGGACGGACGCCGGCCGGGCCATGCTCGACACCGTCAGGGAGTTCGAACGCTGGGGAGCGGAGTACGACGCCTCCGCCGAACCGTTCTTCGAGCGAACCCACCAGGAGTCGTCGGTGACGGGCAGTACCTACGAGGGTATCGTCCCACCGCGGGTCACTGCGGCGCTGTATCTGGACAGCTCGCTGGCGGGCGTCTTCCCGGCACGATTCGGCGAGGGGGCCTACAGCGTCGGCGACTTCTCGGAGGTACTCCCGCGACTGACGGAACCGGAGGCCGTCGCTGACCCCCTGGAATCGTCACATTAACCCGCGACGGCGCCGCTGTCTTCGTGGCGCGAAACCCGCGATTACCCGAGTTTCGCCGCTCATCAGGTGGACGAGAATCCGATCCGCGCGCTGCTCACAGCGTTTCGACGAGGGCTCCCGCTATGAACAGCCTATCCGCAGGGGTAACGCAACAAACAGGAGGATAACAATGGACCGGTCCCGGGTGGTAGGGGACATGGCTCGAACCGCGGTCAGCCGTGTACTCGGTCGGGCGAACGACCCCGGAGGGACCGAACGCGAACACCGGAGACGCCACGCTGGATACGCCGGGAGGCCCGACTGCGGACAGACCGGGAGGCCCGACTGCGGACAGACCGGGAGGCTCCACTGATGTGTGGAATCACCGCCTGTGTGGGCGCCGACGGGACGCTGTCGACGCTGCTCGACGGCCTTCGGAACCTGGAGTACCGGGGCTACGACTCGGCCGGCGTCGCCGTCGCCGACGGGGACCGCATCGACGTCCGAAAGTGCGAGGGCCGGGTCGAGGACCTGGCGACCTCGCTCGACGGTGACGACCTCGCGGGAACGGTCGGGATCGGTCACACCCGCTGGAGCACCCACGGTCCGCCGACCGACGCGAACGCGCACCCACATCCCGACTGTGGCGGCTCGGTCGCCGTCGTCCACAACGGGATCATCGAGAACCACGACGAACTCCGCGACCGGCTCACCGCCGCGGGGCACGTCTTCGCGAGCGACACCGACACCGAGGTGGTCTCCCATCTCGTCGAGGAGTACCTGGCCGAAGGGCGGGTCGAATCCCCCAACGGGTCCGTCCACGAGACGTCGGTCGACCGCGCGTTCCGGAAGGCCGTCGGCGACCTGTCGGGGAGTTTCGCGATCGCGATGGTCCACGAGGACGGCGAGACCGTCTACGCCGCCCGCCGCGGGTCGCCGCTCGTCTTCGGCCTCGGCGAGGACACCTACTACCTCGCCAGCGACGTCCCGGCGTTCCTCGAACACACCGACCGGGTCGTCTACCTCGAAGACGGCGACGTCCTCCGGGTCGACCCCGGCGGGTACGACGTCCGCACCGTCGCGGGCGAACCCATCGAGCGACCGGTCGAGCGGGTTGAGTGGACAGCCGACGAGGTCGAGAAGGGCCGCTACGACCACTACATGCTCAAAGAGATCCACGAACAGCCGACGGCACTCGCCCAGACGGTCCGGGGCCGGGTCGACCCCGCATCGGGCGGGGCGGCGTTCGATTCGCTCGATTCCGGGACGCTCGCGGACGTCGAACGCGTGCAGTTCGTCGCCTGTGGCACCTCCTATCACGCGGCGTGTTACGGCGCACAGCTCCTCCGGGACCGGAACGTCCAGGCGCGGGCGTTCCTCGCCAGCGAGTACGCCATCGGGAGTCCGCCGCCCAGAGAGGGAACACTGCTCGTCGGCGTGACACAGAGCGGCGAGACGGCCGACACGCTCGGGGCGCTGCGCCACGGGCGTTCGGAGGGCCTGGAGACGCTGGCGGTCACGAACGTCGTCGGGTCGACGGCCGCCCGCGAGTGTGCCGACGCGGTGTTCATCCGCGCGGGCCCGGAGATCGGCGTCGCCGCGACCAAGACGTTCTCCTCGCAGGTGGCCACGCTCGCGATGCTGGCCGAGCGTCTCGTCGAGGAGATCGACCGCGCGTCGAGCGAGGACGCCGCCCCGGTTCTCTCGGAACTGGCCGAGTTGCCGTCGAAGGTCGGGTCGGTCCTCGAGGAGAACCGCGCGGGCGACCTCGCCGCCCGGTACCGCGACAGCGACGCCTACTTCTTCGTCGGCCGCGGGACGGGGTACCCGGTCGCGCTGGAGGGCGCGCTCAAACTCAAGGAGATCTCCTACGAGCACGCCGAGGGGTTCCCCGCCGGCGAACTGAAACACGGCCCGCTGGCGCTCGTGACGCCCGAAACGCCGGTGTTCGCGGTCTGTACCGGCGACCATCCCGACAAACTTCGGGGGACCATCGAGGAGGTTCGCGCGCGCGGTGCGCCGGTCGTCGCCGTGACGACCCGGGCCGAGCAGGGTGTCGTCGACGCCGCCGACGAGGCGCTGTTCGTCCCCGAGACCCACCCGGACCTGGTGGGACTGCTCGCGAACGTCCAGTTACAGTTGCTCTCCTATCACACGGCGACCCAGCTCGACCGGCCGGTCGACAAGCCGCGCAACCTCGCCAAGAGCGTCACAGTGGAGTGACTCACGGTCGACTGACTTACGGTGGGGTGGCTCGCGGTCGAGTGGCTCGCGGTCGAGTGACGCTAGCGTCGAGTCACGAGGTCACAGAGGTCCACCTCGTCGAGGACGACGAAGGCGTCGTCTTCGATGTCTTCGTCCTCACTGGGGAGGAAGATCACCTGTTTGTCGTCGGTCGTCGGTATCCGCTCCCACTGTGAGGTCTCGTAGCCGAGCGCCCGGGCGTCCGGGTCCGTCGGTACGTCTCTCCACTCGGCAGGCATTCGTTGCTGTGTCTCACGGCGTCGAGGCGACCGCAGTTCGTCGGCGTTTGAGTCGTCGTCTGTCATATCTGGGCACGGACCGGGGCCGCCGGTTCGCTCGCCGCGGCGACCCGGAACACAGACGCGGTAATGTCACCCTTCTCAAAAAGGGCTACTGGCCGATACGTTATCTTTGTCGACATTCGGCTCGCGAAATAGTTGCGCGATAGTCCGGTATAGATACTAGTTACTGGCCGGTCTGTGTCCGCGTTCGGCGGCCCCGGCGACGCCGTGAGCGTGGCCGGGTAATCGGTCTCTAGTCGTCCCTGGAGACGAGCGTGCGTGAGGTAGTCTAGCACTACGGGCCCGAACGGCACTGCAACAGTGGACAGCCGATGCCCGTGGTCGGGCGAGACACGGGCCGGGCCGGGAGTCCACGACCGACGCGTGCGGCGCGGCCACACGCCGGTACGGCGGGCATAACAATGACCGTCCGGGCGGGAGTCCCGGCCAGTTCCATGTCAGAACAGTCGATCGGCGGGTACGAGGCGGGCGACGACTGCACGGTCGCCGAGACGGCGGTCGTCGGCGAGAGCGGCGGTGTCGCCCGCCTCGGTGACGACGCGACGATACGGGCCGGGACCGTCGTCTACGGCGGAGTCACGGTCGGTGACGGCTTCTCGACGGGACACCACGCGCTGGTCCGGTCCGGGACGACCGCCGGCGACGACGTCCTGGTCGGGACCCACGCGGTCCTCGACGGCGACCTGTCGCTCGGGTCCCGGGTGCGCCTCCAGACGGGCGCGTACCTGCCCCAGCGGACGACCGTCGGCGACGACGTCTTCTTCGGCCCCCACGCCGTCGTCACGAACGACCCCTACCCCGTCCGGGTACGTAGCGAACTCGTCGGCGCGACCGTCGAGGACGGCGTCTCCGTCGGCGCGAACGCGACCGTCCTCCCGGGCGTGACTCTCGGCGAGGGGGCGTTCGTCGCCGCCGGTGCGGTGGTCACGGACGACGTCCCGCCGGAGACGCTGGCGGTCGGCGCGCCGGCCACCCACGAACCGCTGCCCGACCACCTCCGGGGAGGCAACGACCTGTGAGCCACCTCGACGACAGCGCCGACCGGGCCGACCGCACAGACCGGAGCGACCGCACCGAGCGCACTGAACGCGTGCCGGTCGCGGACCCGACCATCGGCGAGCGGGCTCGTCGGCGCGTCGACGAGGTGTTACAGAGCGGGCAACTGGCCGACGGCGAACCCGTCCGGGCGTTCGAGCGCGAGTTCGCCGACTACTGCGGGGTCGACCACGGCGTCGCCTGTGCCAACGGGACGGCCGCGCTCCACGCCGCACTGCGGGCCTGCGGGATCGGCCCCGGCGACACGGTTGTCACGACCCCGTTCTCGTTCGTCGCGACTGCCAACGCCGTCCGCTTCTGTGGCGCCGAACCGGTCTTCGCCGACGTCGATCCCGGCACGCTGAATCTCGACCCCGCGGCCGTCCGCGAGGTAATCGAGGCCCGTGACGGCGACGTCGACGCCCTCCTCCCGGTCCACCTCTACGGGCTCCCAGCGGAGATGGACGCCCTGCTGGCGGTCGCCGAGGAGTACGACGCGGTCCTGATAGAGGACGCCGCCCAGGCCCACGGCGCGACGTACGGCGGGCGGCCGGTGGGGTCGCTGGGTGACGCGGCAGCCTTCTCGTTTTACCCGACCAAGAACCTGACCACCGGCGAGGGTGGGATGGTCGTGACCGACCGCGACGACGTGGCCGAGCGGGCCGCCCGCTTCGTCAACCACGGCCGCGACGCCGACGGCGCGTACGTCTCGCTGGGGCACAACTTCCGGCTGACGAGCGTCGCCGCCGCGGTCGGCCGCGTCCAGCTCGAACGGCTCCCCGACTTCGTGGCGACCCGGCGGGACACCGCCGCCCGCTACGACCGCGCGCTCGAGGGGTCGTCCGTGACTGCACCCCCTGCCCCCTCGCGAGCCGAGCACGCCTACCACCAGTACACCGTCCGGTGTGACGACCCCGACGCGCTGGCCGCCCACCTCGACGACCACGGCGTCGACTCGGCGGTGTACTACCCGACGCCGATCCCCGAACTGCCGGCCTACGGGGACGTCGAGGCGTCGACGCCCGTCGCGAGTCGGGCGAGTGCCCGCGTGCTCTCGGTACCGGTCCACCCCGAACTGTCGGCCCGCCAGGTCGACGCCGTCGTCGGGGCGCTCGAAACCTGCGACCCGTAACCGATGTGGCCCTGGGAACACCTCGCAGTCGGATACCTCGCCTACAGCGGCCTCGCTCGACTCCTGACCGGCGAGGCCCCGGGCGACCGCGACGCCGTCGTTCTGGTGGTGGCGACGCAACTGCCCGACCTCGTCGACAAGCCGCTGGCGTGGTGGCTGGCGGTGCTCCCGAGCGGGCTCTCGCTGGCGCACTCGCTCGTGGTCGGGCTCCCGGTCTGTCTCCTCGTCGTCGCGCTCGCCCGGCGACTGGGCGACTCCCGGGTGGGGCTCGCCTACTGCGTCGGCTACGGCTCGCATCTGGCGGGCGACGCCGTCTACCCGTTGCTCACCGGCGGGCACCTCCGCCTGTCCTTCCTGGCGTGGCCGCTGGTCGACCAGCCGCCGACGCGCGCGCCGGGGTTTCTCACGCAGGTGTTCTACTTCCTCGGCGAGTTCCGGGCCTTCCTCGGGACGCCCCGCGGGCGACTGTACGCACTCGTCGAGGTGGGACTGCTGGTGGTCGCGCTCGCCGTCTGGGTAAGCGACGGCTACCCGGGTCTGTCCGACCTGCGATACCTCGCCGGCGGGACGAGGCGGCTGACGGACCGAGACCGTCAGTAGCCCGATTATTCGCCGCTCACAAGCCGGGAATAACAAAGCCCGAATCGGCAAAAGTCCCTGACAGGACGTACTTCGGGCCGTCCGCCGCCCGGACGGTGGGTCGGTGTGGGCGGTCAGACCCGTCACCGCGCCAGACACATGTACAAGGGCCAGACTGTCGCCGTCGTGATTACGGCGTACAACGAAGCAGGGTTCGTCGGAGAGGTGATCGAGACGCTCCCGTCGTTCGTCGACCGGGCGTACGTCGTCGACGACGCCTCGACTGACGGTACCTGGGCGGAGATCGAACGCCACACCGTCGCGACCGACGGCGGTCGGGTCACGTGGTCAGTGAACGGCAGTCCGGTCACGGATTCGACCGACAGCGACCCGGTCACGGATCCGACCGACAGCGACCCGGTCACGGGCTCGGTCGGCGACGACCCGGCGGGGGGCTCGACCGGCGACGAGTCCACACCCGAGACGCTCGTCGTCCCGATCAGACACGAGACGAACCGCGGCGTCGGCGCGGCGGTCGTGACCGGCTATCGGCGCGCCCACGCCGACGGGATGGACGTCGTCGCGGTGATGAACGGTGACGGTCAGATGGACCCCGCCATCCTCGACCGCATCCTCGACCCGGTCGTCGAGGGGCGGGCCGACTACGCCAAGGGCAACCGACTGTTGAGCCGCGATCACACCCGCGGGATGGGCACCTGGCGTCGCTTCGGCAACGGCTGTCTCACGCTCCTGACCAAGGCCGCGAGTGGCTACTGGAAGACGATGGACCCCCAGAACGGCTACACCGCCATCTCGCGTGAGGCGCTGGGTACGCTCGACCTCGACGAGCTCTACGAGGGCTACGGCTTCCTCAACGACCTGCTCGTGGCGCTGAACACCCGCGGGATGCGCGTCGCCGACGTCGAGATGGAAGCCCTCTACGCCGACGAGGAGAGCTCGATCGCCTACTCCTCGTTCATCCCGCGGGTCTCGGCGCTGCTCCTGTCGGGATTCCTCCGGCGCCTCCGGATACGGTATCTCGTCTACGACTTCCACCCGCTCGTGGGGCTGTACGCGATCGGTGCGCTCGGTCCCGCGGCCGGACTCTGCCAGGTCGCGCTCCTGACCGTGAGCGGGACGTCGCTACCCCGCGCGCTCGCGAGTCTGGTTCCCGTCGTCCTGGTCAGCGGCGTCGCGCTCGTCCTCGCGATGACACTCGACGCGATGGCCAGCGAACACCTGGAGTCCCAGGAACTGACCGACGGGACGACCGGCCCGCGACGGCGGTCGACCGGTGTCGGACTGACCGACGGCGGCGAGTGACCCGCCACCGGCGAGGCAGAGGCTTCAGCCGGCGAGACCGCCGGAAAGGGACGCCGTAGCCGGCCCATAACCAACTGGAGTGGCCGCTTCTCCCCGGTTGGATGCGGTACCTGATCTTCACGAACACGCCGGCACACGTCCACCTGTATCGGAACCTCGTCGGGGCGCTCGAAGCCGACGGTCACGACGTCCTCGTCCTCGGCCGGGACTACGGCTGTACCCGCGAGTTACTGGCGTACTACGACCTCCCCTTCGAGCTGTACGGCCGCCAGGGGACGAGTTTCGGCTCGCTCGTCGCGAACGCGCCCCGCCAGTTCGCGAGCATCGCCCGCCGGGCGCGGTCGTTCGACCCGGACGTCGTCTTCGGCCGGGGCGCCTACGCCGCGTTCGCTGGCGTCGTCACGAACACGCCGCCGGTGCTCGTCCTCGACTCCGAACCCTCGGACCTGGCCCACGCGGTGTCGAGTCGCTTCGCCCGGACCGTCCTCACGCCGGCGGCCTTCGACGGCGTCCTCGGCTCCCATCACTACCGCTTCGAGGGGCTCACCGAGTGTGCCTACCTCCACCCGAACGTCCGCTCGGCGGGCCCGGATTCCGGTGGGGACGTCCACGCCGACCTCGGGCTCGACCCGGGCGAGTCGTTCGCGATCGTCCGGTTCAACGCCTTCGACGCGCTCCACGACGTCGGCGCGAGTGGGGAGACGCGCGCGGCCCGGCGACGCCTCCTCGAGGAGCTCGCCGAACACGCCACCGTCTTCGTCTCCGACGAGGGCGGGACACTGGACTTCGACGCCGTGCCCGCCCGCCCCTACGACCTCCACCCCGGACGGATCCACGACGCGCTCGCTGCGGCGGATCTGCTGGTCGCCGACACGGGCACCATGGTCACCGAGGCCGCGCTGCTGGGGACGCCCGCTGTCAGGTTCGTCGACGCCAGCGAACCCGAGATGGGCGAGTTCCGCGAGCTCGAAGACGCGGGCCTGGTCGTCCAGCACACCGACTTCGAGGCCGTTCTCGACAGCTGTGTCGAATTGCTGGCCGACGAGAGTTCGGGCGAACGCTGGGCGCGCCGTCGCGAGGCGTACCTGGCCGACAAGCCAGACCTGACCGCCCTGTTGCGGGAAGTCGCCGAGCAACCCGATTCGGTCGCGAGTCTCGACCCCTCCTCGAAGCTGCGACCCGCCGCCGTCCGGTGAGCGAGGGCAACTGATCGTCCGGTGAGCGAGGACAACTGATCGTCCGGTGAGCGGGGGCTACTGGTCGACAGTGGACTCCGGCGGGCCACGCCGGCTGGTCGATCCGGCCGATACTGCGTGGTCCCGGACCCGGGTGCCGACCGACCGCATCGTCTCGACGCGGAGGCCCTGTTCCTCCCGGTACCGGTCGACGAGTTCGAGGACGCGCTCCATCCGCTCGAAGTCCTGCCCGGTAGTGAGGCTGTTCGGGTGGAGCCAGAGGTGCAAGACGCCCCGCTCTCGGCCGGCCAGTTCCCGCAGTCCCAGTCGGACCTTGCGGACGACCGGGTCCCCGGTGACCGCAGAGACGAACCGCCGGGCCGGTCCCTGGAACGCGAAGAGGTTCAGCGACGCGGGGACGTCGACGAGCCCCTGTTCGTCGACGGTCGGCGTGACGACCGGTGGCGGTGACCGACCGACCGCGTAGGACAGCCCCTTCCCGACCGGGCGGACCGGCGTCCCGTGGTACCACCGGTCGGGTCCGACGCCCCGGTAGGTCGTGAAGCCGGCGTCGGCGACGACGTCGCGGTGTCCGACCCTGTTTCGCGGGAACACCAGCGAATCCAGTTCGATACCGCGCTCCCCGGCCACCGCCAGCGACCGCTCGAGTTCGGCTCGCGCGATCCGCCGGTCGGTGCCTGGAGCGTCGAACTCGACGTGAGAAAACGAGTGTGAGGCGATCTCGTGGTCGACGTCGCTGTCGAGAACGGCGCTCACGAGACTCGGTGCGTACCAGGTCGGGGCTGTGCGCTCGTCGGCACCCGGGTCCCGGTCGAACCACCCGTCGACCGCGGGGTGGTCGGCGTGGGTCCCGTCGCAGGCGTCGAGGAAGAGGTGACCGACGACGGCCCACGTACACGGCACCGAGTAGGCCTCGAAGCGGTCGAGCAGCCACTGCCAGGCGTCGCGGCCCGCGTCGATGCGGTCCCGTGGGAGGCGGTCGGCGTCGTGGAACCCCCACGCGAGTTCCGCGTCGAGCGAGAAGACTACCGACCGCATCCGCGCGTGCCCTCCCGGCCCGTCCGTCCCGGTCGGACTCCTGGAACGTACATCCGTACCGGGACGACTTTCGGTCTCCCCATTGTTATCGGTCGCGTACGGTCTGGAACCGTCCGAAAGGAGCCGATACCGGTCCCGTGAGGTTCCGACCGAGATCCCCCGACCGCCGCGTCACTCACTTCCGCGTCGCTCACCCCGTACGTCGCCCCTCGCGTCGCTCACCCCGACGCGTTCGTCAGTGAGCGGTCGACGTACTCGTAGGCGGTCCCGACGGCAGGGTCGGTGGGTGCAGACCCGCGGTAGACGAAAAAGCGGAGCCTGAGTCGTTCCCCGGTCAGGCCCGGGGGAGCGGAGACCGACTGGTCGGCGTACCAGGTGTCCCCGGCCGCGACCGTCCGGTTCGTGCGTGCGAGTTCGCGGTCCTCGACGACGGTCGTCGAGCCGTCGGCGACGCGGACCGACTGGAGTTCGGTGACGACCGTGTAGGCGGTCCGCTGGCCCTCGTGGTTCGCGACGCCGACCACGAACGACGCCGGTGACTCGCCCGTGAGGTTCGCGGGGTAGCCACCCGCGACGAGGTCGCCCGACTCGTTTTCGGTGAGGAGCGTGACAGTCGTGTAGGACTCGCCGTCGGCGGGTGCGACGAGCGCGAACCCGAGACTCCCCGTCGCGACGAGGACGGCCGCGAGGACCGCGACGGTGAGTGCGGTCTCGGCCCGTGACTGTCGTGCGAAGAGCCTGCCGACTGCAGCCGACCACGACCGCGGCGAGAACGCGACGCGTTCGCCCGGTGGCGCCCGGAGACGGCGGACGACGCCGACTGCGAGGCTGAAGACGACCACGGAGTTGACCGTCCCGAGGAGCGCCGACGTGCCGAATCCGAGGTCGGCGGCGGAGTTGACGAGTCCGACCAGCGGCAGGACTGCGAGGCTCGTCCCGAACGACAGCACGACCCGTTCTGTCGGTGAGAGCACGCCCTCGACGGCGCCAGCGAACGGGGCGTGGGGTTCGCCGTCCGGAACCGAGGCGGTCGTCCGCGGGAACAGCGCCGCGACCAGCGCGTACCCCGGCAGGAACACGACCAGCGGCAGGGCCACGACCGCGCGGGCAGCCGGCGGGAACACTCCGCCCATCGTCGCCAGGTCGACAACCACGAGATACGCGAGGACCACGAGCGCGTCGACGCCACAGGTGACGTACTCCGTCGCCCGGTCGGTCCAGCCGCTGGATTCCTGGTGCACGTATTTCATGCGAGAGTCGAGGCTCGTGGCGTTCGGAACGTGACTCGACGGGACTGTCCACCGTCAGACCGGGCGACCCCCCGCTTCGGGTCGGCACCATCGCGACCACCCGTCGGACTGCGTACGTCGACTGTCTCGTCTACAGGGTCGTACACGACAGCGGTCTCGCCCGCTGGACCGTGAGTGACGCCCGGTCTATCGATCACACGACCACCCCGAACGGAACAACTCCGGAGACATGTCTCGGCGTCCACGGGAGAGTCCTATTGTTATCCTCTCTTTACTCCGCGTTCGGCGGGGTTCACGGTGACAGGTCGGTCGGTTCCACCCGGGAGTTTCGGGTGGCACGGCGGTAGCTGTGGTTCCGTACCTGTCGATACCGTTACCCTTTCGGTCGCAGTTTGTTCACGACCCCCCGGAGGAACGGTCCGGGGTCGTCCATCGCGAGGTAGTCGAAGTGCGGTTCGCGGAGGCAGGAGGCGAGAATTGCCCAGGCCGCCCCGGGGACCGACGGCGAGGGGACGAGCGGCGACTCCTCGCGGAGGACGCTCGTGAGATATCCCAGTTCGCCGTCGAGCAGGTGACTCCCCACGCCGAGTTCGTAGTCGGCGTCGATGGCCTCGGGCCGGCCGGTCGCGGCCAGCCAGTAGTAGTACGGGAAGTCCGCGCCGGCCCTGACGGTCGACGGGAGCGACTGCCACATGCGCGGGTTGATCTCCGTCAGGACGAACTCGCCGGTCTCGGCGTGGCGCATGTACTCGATACAGGCCAGTCCGTGCCACTCGAGTGCCTCGAGGAGGTCGTGTGCGACCCGCCCGAGTTCGGGGATGGCGACCGACCGTCGGTAGACGCCGCCACCGCCAGTGTAGGAGTTGCCCCGGATCTGGCGGTGCTGGAAGGTCGCCAGCGGTTCGCCGTGGTCGTACAGCGCGGCCACCATGTACTCGTCGCTCGACGGGACGTACTCCTGGACGATCGGCGTGTGAGAGAGCCGGTCACGGAGCGAATCGTCGGGCCGCTCGCCCGCGGCCAGGTGGTCGACCGACTTGACGAGTTCGGCGTCCGACTCGTCGCGGTCGCACAGATAGCGACTCGTGAGGAGGTTGTACCGCGATTTGACGACCTGGGGGCGCGACCAGTCCGTGACGGCGTCGAGCGACTCGGTCCGTGGGACCGGCACCCCCGCGTCCCGTGCGGCCTCAAACAGGCGGACGCGGTCGAAGACGGTGTCGAGCTGGGCCAGCGTCGGGACGAAGACGGACGTCACCGCCTGGAACGCCTCCTGGAACCGCGAGAGGACGTACGTGTCCGTCGGCCGGACCGGTATCACCGTCGCGACCGACGGCCGCTCGGCGAGCGCGAGCAGGTCGTCGCGGTAGGCGAGCAGGTCCACCTCCGGGTCCGCGACACGCACCGATTCGGTGCAGTAGCGCGACGCTGCCGCGGAGACACCCTCCACCTCCGAGGCGACGATCGTCTCGATCCCTCGTCGACCGAGCGACCGGACACACGTGCAACTGTACGCGCCGCGGCCTGTTGGAACGACGACTGCGGTCACTGCGGAGTCACACCTGTCACCGCTGTCACCCGGAGTGATTGTTAGTATAGAGACGGTAGCCGACACGCTGACCGTATCGGGCGAGTAAGACGACGTTACCCGCGGGCGGGAGCCGGGAGTCGCGGCCGAGTCGTCGACAGACGGTCGAGTGGCCTCACCTGTCGGCCGACTCCGGCTCCACCAGCGGTCGTCCGGTCGCCGAGAACCGCTCGACAGCGCTGCCATCGCGATCGGATGGCGCGTGTCCTGCGTGCCGGTCTCGGAGACGGGAGGAGAACTGCGCTGGGCAGGGATCGAACCTGCATTACGGCCATGGGACGGCCGTGTGATAGCCTGGTTACACCACCAGCGCCCACCGGGACGGAAACGCGGAGTGGACATTGTTACCGTCACCATTCGCGGGGTAGGTGGTGTGTATTCGCAGGGTAGGTGGTATATATTCGCGGGAGTAGGTGGTGTATACGGCGGTGTCGTCGATTCGGTCCGACGCGCGGGCGGTCAGCCGGTCGACTCCCCCGGTACGGTCGGCCTATGGAAACTCCACAGTTCCGTGACCGACGCTTGCTCGGGGACCGGCGGCGCCAGCACGTTCCCCGGACTGACGGCACGTCGGGGGCGAAGCGTCTGATTAGGGCGATTCATCTGTCTATTACAATCGTTCTCTCGGGTGAGACCCGGTGTATGGCTGCACTCGGTGACCTGACGGTGTTGGACCTCACGCGTGTGCTCGGTGGGCCGTACTGTACGATGTTGCTCGCCGACATGGGTGCGGACGTGGTCAAGGTGGAACCGCCAGCGGGCGACCCGGTCCGGGACACGCCGCCCTTTGCCGGCGACCCCGAGTCCGACCCCTACGGCGGTTACTTCCAGAGCGTCAACCGCGGCAAGCGGAGCCTCGCGCTCGACCTCACCGACGACGACGACCGCGCGGCGTTTCTGGATCTGGTCGACCGCGCGGACGTCCTCGTGGAGAACTACCGTCCCGGGACGATGGAGCGATTCGGCCTCGGCTACGAGCGACTCGCCGAGCGCAACCCCGGGCTCGTCTACGCCGCGATCCGTGGATTCGGCGACCCCCGGACCGGCGCGACCGACCACCAGGACCGCCCGACGTTCGACCTCGTCGTCCAGGCGATGGCCGGCGTGATGCAGGTCAACGGCCACCCCGAGGACCCGCCGACGAAAGTCGGGCTGGGCGTCGGCGACATCTTCACGGGCGTCTGCTGTGCGGTCGGCATCCTCGCGGCCGTCCACCACCGCAACCGGACCGGCGAGGGACAGTTCGTCGACACGTCCATGTACGACTCGATGCTCTCGCTGTCCGAACGGGCGGTCTACCAGTACGCCTACACCGGCGAGGTACCCGGCCGGGACGGCAACTCCCACCCGACGCTGTTCCCCTACGACGCCTTCGAGACGAGCGACGGGCTGGTCGTGGTCGCCGCGATCGGCGAGCGCCACTGGCTGGCGCTGTGCGAGGCGATGGACCGTCCGGACCTGGCGGTCTACGAGAGCCAGGCGGCCCGGCGCGAACGTCGGGAGACCCTCGCCGCGGCCATCGAGTCCTGGACGAGCGAGCACACCACCGGGGAGGTGCTGGCGGCACTCGGGACCGACGTCCCCTGTGCCCCCGTCAGAGACGTCGAAGACGTGTTCGCCGACGGCGTGGCACACGACCGGGGCATGCTCGTCGATCTCGACCAGCCCGGTGCGGACCAGTCCGTGACCGTCGCCGGGACCCCCGTCGCGATGACGGCGACGCCACCGGACCCGGGTGGGCGCGCCCCGTTGCTGGACGAACATCGGGACCGTATCCTCGGACGGCGGTCCGGAACGACCGGCGACGGACCCGGAACGACCGGCGACGGACCCGGAACGACCGGCGGTGGGACCGACACCGCGCGTGGAACGACTGAATCCGACGCTCACGGAACGACCGAATCCGGTGTCCCCGGAACGACCGAGCCCGACAGTTCGGCGTCGAGTGATTGACCGTGCAACGACAGTCCACCGGGACGGAGGGCGACTACGAGGTCCGGCTGTTCGAGTCCCGCGACCGCGACGGCTATCTCGCGCTCTACGACGCCGTCCTGGGCGACGGGAGCGAGCGCTGGTTCGACTGGAAGTACCGGGACAACCCCTACGCCGACCACGTCTCCATCGTGGTGGCGCTCGACGGCGAGAGGGTCGTCGGCGCGAAATCCGCCGTCGGGTTCGAGGTGGGCCACGCGGGTCGTCGCCACCGCGCGCTCCAGCCCGCCGACACGATGGTCCTCCCCGACCACCGTCGCCAGGGGGTCTACTCCCGGATGACCGAACACATGAAAGACGTCTACGCCGACCGCGAGCAGGCGCTCTTTTTCAACTACCCAAACGAGGCGACGCTCTCGGGCAGTCTCAAACACGGCTGGGACCACGTCGACTCCGTGACGACGCGCTATCGGATCCGTGACCCCGCCGCGTTCGCGAGCGTCGACGCCGGCCCGCTCGACGGCGCGCTCGACGCGGTGGGACGCACAGTCGCCGACGCAGTACTCGGTCGGCGGTCGCCGGTCGGCGACGTATTCGGTCGGCGTCGGGATGCAACCACCTCCCCGGACGAATCACTGGATGAATCCCCGGACGAGCTCACGGTCCGCCGCCACCGGCGCGTCCCCGTCGAGACGCTCGCCGGACTGTACCGCCGGCGGGTTCCCGGGCGGTTCCACGTCGTCCGCGACGAGCGCTACCTCGACTGGCGCTACGGCAACCCCAACTGGGAGTACACGGCCTACACCGCCCAGCGAGGGGGCCACCCCGTGTGTGGCGCCGTCGTCGGTCGCGGGGCGAACGCCGGCGTCGAGGAGGCCTCGCTCACCGACCTGCTCCCGCTCGGCGGGCCCGCGAACGGGACCGCGGCGGCACCTGTTGCCGACTCCGCCGACGCAGCGGCACCTGCTGGGGACTCCGCCGACGCGGCGGCCGTCGCGTTGCTGGACCGGATACTCGCGGACTACCGGGACGTCGAGGTCGTCACCGCCGCCGACGGTGCGTTACCGGCCGGGACGCTCGCCGCGTTCGGCTTCCTGCCCGACACGCAGCCGCCCCTGTCGTGGGTGTCCAGCCCGCGGAACCTCGTCGCCTACTCGCTCGACGACTCACTCGACCGGGAGCACCTCGCCGACCCCGACGAGTGGGTGCTCGGTCTGAGTGACAGAGACACGAGGTAACCCGATGTCGGCGACTTCGGGGCCGGTCGTGGTGCTCGCGGCCGACCCGGACGCCGCGGCGGCCGCCGAATCGGCTCTCCGCGCGGAGCTCCCGGGCGTCCCGATCGCGGCAGTGACCGGTCCGGAAGACGAGCGCCTCCGGTCGGCACGGGTCGTCGTGGCGTTCGAACCGCCGGCCGGCTGGGTCGCGACCGTCGAGTCCGTCGACTGGGTCCACGCGGCGACGGCCGGCGTCGACGACTACCCGCTCGACCGCTTCGCCGACCGGGGGATCGTCCTGACGAACGGTCGCGGTGTCACCGCCGAACCCGTCGCCGAGCAGGCGCTGGCGTTCCTCCTCGCGTTCGACCGGCGGGTCCACCGCGCGGTCAGACAGCAGGTAGGCGGCGAGTGGGAGTGGTTCGGCGGGCACGAACTCCGCGGGAAGACCGTCGGCGTCGTCGGCGTCGGTGCCATCGGCCGCCGCTTCGCGACGCTCTGCTCGGGCTTCGACACGACCGTCCTCGGGGTGAAACGGGACACCGACGTCACGATCGACGGCGTCGACGAGCTGTTCGTCCCCGGCGACCTGGATGCGGTGCTCGACCGCGCGGAGCATCTGGTGCTGTCCTGCCCGCTGACCGACGAGACACGGGGCCTGATCGGGAGTCCGGAGTTCGAGCGCCTGCCCGACCACGCGGTCGTCGTCAACGTCGCCCGCGGCGAGGTCCTCGACGAGGCGGCGCTCGTTGCGGCGCTCGACGAGGGGGAGATCCGCGGTGCGGCCCTGGACGTGTTCGCGACAGAGCCGCTCCCCGAAGAGTCACCGCTGTGGGAGCGTGACGACGTGATCCTCACGCCCCACATGGCCGGGAGCACGCCCGCCTTCTGGGAGCGCAACGCCGCACTCGTCGCCCAGAACTACCCGAAGTTTTCGCGGGGCGAGCGTGACGAGATGGAAAACCGCGTCGTCTGATTTTCGAGCCGATGTGGATCCGTTCGCTCAGTACAGGCGAACAAGTACCACAGCAAAGGCCGGCCATGGTAACGACACGTGACTTTTGTTATCGACTCACCGATCGCTCAGGATTATCCGTGCGTGTCTCGTTGAGGGATGATTCGACGGTACTACCAAGCACCACGAGCGCTTCGTGATGATGCTGTTTCGATTTGTGAATGCTCGTTGGGCGCGTCCCAAGTGTGTCATATGCTGAAAGCGTCTCGGCCGGCATGGTTTCGGTCTCAATCAAATATCGTGTGACTTCCGCGAGCAGAGCGTGCATGTGGACGTATTCTATTTTACGCATGAGTGGAGCTCAGTTGAGTGGGGTGTTTGGGCGTCAACGGTGGGACAGTCGAATCGTGCCTCGGTTCTGATCCAGCAGTGATTTGTGATCGAGACCGGAGCGGAGTGAGAGACGATGGAGGTAGAGTGGTGGGTGGTGGGTGATGGGGTAAACAACGGAACGATGTCGTCGCCTCCCGCGTCAGCTATGTGTCTGGAGAGAGATTAATCCACACAGTCTTCCAGTTACTCAATAGTGAGAGTCCCAGTGAAAGACTGTATGTAAGACACATCTATCGGTATTGTGTTGGCGACAACACCCATTCAGGTCTATAGATGAGTTCCGGGGATGGCAGAAACACAGGATTTCTACTACGAGGCAGATCCGACCGAACCGTTGAGCACAGAAGTTGTATCGGCGATCGCACAGGCCCACGACGAGGACGTGCTCGACCAGAAGTGGCGTATCAGTGACGACATCAACGCGGATGCACTCGACGGCCTCTTCCAAGGCCATGAACTTGACTATCATCGCGGACAAGGACGGACACCCTGTCGTTAAAATCGAATCACATCGATACGTCCGCGTACACACTGAACACTTCCACGGCCCGGACTGAATCAAACACTCCCCTCAATGAGCGACAGCGCTGTAGACGCGTTTGGCGACGCGCATGAGTTCGCTGTCGGATTCGACGGTGAAGTAGGGGACGAGTTCGCCGCCGAATTTCGCCTTGTACTGGCAGAGCCGTTCGGTGTTGGCGCCCATGAGGTCGTACGTGTCGACGGACTCGACGGGTTCGCCGGCGGCGATGTCCTCGACGATCCGCCAGTGGAGGAGGCTGTTGATACTGACCGACTCGTAGCTGGCGCGGGTGCCGCCCTGCCAGAAGTAGGCGGCGTCGTCCGAGTAGAGGGCGGTGATCCCGCCGAGGAACTCGCCGCTCGGGTCGCGGGCGACGTACGCGCGGGCCCGCTCGTCGAGTCCCGCCGTGAGATCACGGACGTACGACCAGGGTACCCGGTAGTCGTCGTCCTGCTCGGCGTAGCGCTCCATCGTCTCCTGGTAGATCCGCCGGACGCCGTCTCGGCCCTCCAGTCGGACCGTCACGTCCAGGTCCTCGGCGTCGCGAACCTCCCGGCGGAGACTCCGGCTGAACGACTCGAGTTGTGCATCGGCGTCGTCGCCGACGTCGAGATGGTAGGTGAACTGGGGCGTCACCGAGAGGTCGCGCCAGACGAACGGCCGGGGGTCGGCGTACGCGGTGTTGCAGGCCAGCCACAGCAGCGACGGCCCGGCGTCGTCGGTCAGCCGGTCGAGCACCTCGCCGACGAACGTCCGGTTGAGCTTCTCGCGCTTGCGGCGTTTCGGACTCGCCGGCGTCAGGATCGGACCCAGTCGCGGGATTCCCATCGACGGCACCGGCGAGAACGACGCGGTCGCGACCGGGGTCTGTCGGACGAACACTGGCCAGAGCGCGACCCGCTGGTCCCCTTTGAAGCCCCCGTACAGTACCAGGTCCGCGTCCGTGTGGTCGTCGAGCGCGCGGAGCACCGCCGGTCGGTGGAACACTTCGGTGCCCGTCGCCGGCAACTGGTCACCCCACTCCGAGAGGTCGAGTCGTTCGACGTGCATCTACCCGGGTATCCGACCCGCCCGTCTTTGTTACGGACGCCATACCGCAAGGCGGCGGGCTATTCCGACCGGTGTGGGACGAGATGGATCGACCGTTCAGTCCTGGTCCACGACCGTCGCGTCGGGCGTGGCAGGATCACCGAGCGAGAACTCCTCGTAGAGGTCGGCGGGCGGGCCGACCCAGGCACCCAGTTCTTGGGCCCGGGCGATGAGGTCGCGGTAGACCGCTCGCTGACCGGGATAATCCGTCGAGAAGTTCCGGGGGTGCCAGAGCACGGTCATCACGGCGCCCTGCTCGCGGGCCTCCTCGAGGAGGTCGTAGACGCGCTGGCGAGCAGCGGCGACGTCGTCCTCGACGGGAAACAGTGCAGTGTCCATGACCGTCAGCGGGAAGACGACGAACGCGTCGTCGAAGGGGCGGCGGAGGTCGTAGCCGTAGTGGAAACCGACGCGCTCGCTGGAACCGAGGCTGGTGTCGTAGCGGAGGCCGGCGTCGGCGTGGAGCCGCCAGGTGTCGGGTGGGTCGAACCGGAGGTGGTGGTGGCGGCCGCCGACCACCTCGTGACCGAGCGCGCTCTCGACGAGCAGTTTTTCGGCGGTGAACCGGTCGGGGTCGCGGTACGTACCCAGCGAGCCGTGGAGGCCGACCTCCCAGCCTTCCTCGTCGAGACGGCGCATTACCGTGGCGATCGGCGGTGAACTCGGGTCGTAGCGACTGACGTGTTCGATCCAGTAGGTGGGGTCGAACCACTCGGCGACGGGGCGGTCGAGCAGGAGGTGCTGTTCGGCGAGGAAGTAAAACGCCGACCGCACGCCGAGCGTCGATTCGAGTTCGGTTATCGCGTCGAACTGCCACCAGGGATTGTGCCCGGGCGGGAGGTCGCGCAGGTGCGAGGGGTCGCGCTCGGTCAGTGCGTAGAACAGCGACTGGACACCCTTGTAGGGCCTGTCGACGTCGTGAGTCAGACAGAGCCCGAACTCGTAGTCGTCGGTCGGAAACGGGTTCACTCCCGTCCACCCCTCGTCGGCCTCGGGCGCGTCGGCCGGGTGCGCGTCCTCGTCCCCGTTCTCGTCTTCGTCCCCGTCCTCGCCCGGCTCGTCGGCGGTCATCGTACGCGCGTTCCGGACTCGACGGCTTTGTTAGGCGTCGATTTCGGCCCCGGACGCCCCGTTAGGCGTCGATTATCGGCTCCGTGGCACATTTCATCAGTACCGACCGGTACCGAGACATCCGGTACGAGGTCGTTACGATACCGAGACATCCGGTACGAGGTCGTTGCGAGCCGGTAGTGACACACTAACCGGACGGAGAGACGTCCACTACCAGTGACAGACCACGAGTGCGGACGCGGGCATCCCCCTGCCCAGTGGGACGTACTCACCACGATCACGGTACGTAACGGGAACGTATCGGGTACGTAATCGTCCGTATCAGAGGTCTGTGTCGGACGTTCGGGTAGCAATCCCGCCAAATGCCTTTTTTCGATAATCACCGCCTACCCGGACATGGCAGACCAGCCATCGGAGAAGAGTCCTCCTACCAGCAGTCAGGAGGAGCCTACCACGCGACAGACAGACGAAGTGACCGGCCGACAGACCGACGACGCGAACGACGAAGCGACAGCGGAGGAGAGCGAATCAGCCGGAGAGCAGCCACCCGGGCAACACAGCCTGGGACGGCGGTCGTTCCTGAAGACGGCCGCGGCGACGGCGGCGGTCGGCGCACTCGGCGCCGCTGGCGTCTCGGGCAACGCGGCGGCGGCCGTCGACATCGTCGACCTGGGTGCGGACCCGAACGGCAGCGAACCGATCGACGCCGTCCTCGAGGACGCGGTCTCGGACGGGACGGTCGTCGAGTTCCCGAGCGACGGGGAGTTCGTCATCAGCGGTGCGAACCTGAACGCCGACAACTTCGAGCTCCGTGGCAACGGCGCGACGCTCGTCACCGACGGCGGGCTGCTCAACGTTAGCGGGTCGGGCTGGCGGATCGACGGCTTCGAGATCGACCAGCGGTCCAACCCCGGGTACGGGCGACTGAGCGTCTCCGGCGGCGACTACGAGGTGTCGCGGTGTATCTGGCGCGGCCAGGCGGGGACCGCCGAGGACTGGGCGGTGTTCGTCCGGGCCAACTCCGGGACGTCCGCGCGGTTCACGGACTGTTACTGGCCCGACGGCGCCGTCGACGGCGGCGAGGAGTCCAATCACGGCTGTATCGGCAGCTTCCAGGACTACACCAGCGGCGCGACGCTCGTCTTCGAGCGGTGCTGGTTCCACGGCTGGAGCGAGGACACCGTCTACGCCTCGAAGCCGGACGTCGACCTGCGTCTCATCGACTGTTACTTCCACAACACCATCTCCGGGCCGCGCGTCTCGAACGTGACCATGCGCGGGTGTACCAGCGTCTCCGACGGCGCGATCCCGATCGAGGCGTGGTCGGGGTCGGCGTTCCAGTCCGGCGTCTGGCTCAACGGCGAGAAGGACACCCCCGGCGAACCGCTGATCGAGGACTGTGACTTCTACATGACCGGTCCCGACGCGACTCACCCGATCAAGGGCAACACGCTCCCGGGACCGCTGACCGTCCGGGACACGCGGATCCACAACGAGACCGGCAAGGCCGCTATCTGGGCCGACGGCGCCGAGAGCGAGTTCCTGAACGTCACGGTCTCCGGGAACAACACGGACGTCGCGGCCGACGGCGCCACCACGACTGACGTGACGACGGTCGACGGTGAGGCCGCTGACCCGTCACCGCCTATCCCCGAACCACCCGCCGAAGGGTCGATCCCCGGCGGGTCCGGGAGCGACGGTGGCTCGACGAGTACCCCGACGTCCACGGACACGACCGACTCGGGCGGTGATTCGGGAAACGGAACCGGCGGTGAGTGGAGCACCATCCGGATCGAGGGCGACGGCGATTCCTCGACCCAGGCGCTGTTCGAGTTCGAGGTCTCCGGCGAACTCGAGTCGCTCACCCCCACCGAGGGCACCCGCCAGGAGGGCCACGGCGTCGACGGTTCGTACGTCCTCGAAGACGCCTGGGCCGGCTACGAGGAGTACCAATTCACCGGCAACATCGTCTCTTTCAACCTGGACGGACCGGCGACCGTCTACCTCGACGGCAGCGAGGTCGGCGTCTCCGAGGTCGTCTCCACGCCGACGTCGACTCCGACACCGACCGACACCGCGACGCCTACCCCCACGGAGACGGCGACACCCACTCCGACCGAGACGGCAACGCCAACTCCGACTGAGACGCCAACGCCTACCCCCACGGAGACGGCGACACCCACTCCGACCGAGACGGCGACGCCTGTCCCGACGGAGACGTCGACGCCGACGCCGACGCCAACCGAGACGCAGACACCGACGCCGACGGACACGGACGGCTCCGGATCCGGCGACTCCGGCACCGATTCGGGCAGCGATAGCGAGTGGAACACGCTCCGGATCGAGGGCGACGGCGACTCATCGACCCAGGCGCTGTTCGAGTTCGAAGTCTCCGGCGAGCTCGAATCGCTCACCCCCACCGAGGGCACCCGCCAGGAGGGCCACGGCGTCGACGGCTCGTACGTCCTCGAAGACGCCTGGGCCGGCTACGAGGAGTACGAGTACACCGGCGAGGTGGTCTCCTTCGAACTCGACGGCCCCGGAACGGTGTACCGCAACGGGACCGAGGTCACTCCCGAGGAACTCGTCTCCTCGGCGCCGGCGCTCCCGAACGCGATCGTCTTCGAGGCGGGCGCCGACGAGGCGACCGATTACAGCTTCTCGGTGACCGAAGCGGTCGAAGCCGACGAGAGCACCGCCGCGCTCGAAGACGAGGACACGGTCTCCGGGACCGACGTCGACGGCCGCGTCGAGGACGACACCGACGCCTATCGCTTCGCGGGTACGCTGGAGAACCTGCAACTGAGCGGGTCGGCGCGTATCGACATCACACAGGGCTGACCTGGTCGCCCATCACACAGGGCCGACCTGGTCGCCCGGTTCTGACGGTCCTGAGGGCGGGCGTCCCGGAGTCGAACCGATCACATCTCCCGCTCTCGCCCGCGCGTGCGCCTACGTTCAAGGAAAGCACCATCGCGCCACCCCCGCGGTTCCGGAACGGCGGTCCCTGCCCCGGTAGGCCGCGCGTAACCAAGGGTCGGGTGTCGATAGTAGCCGGCGGGAGCCAATGTCACGGACAGCCACCCGCTCGGCGGGGAGTGCCACGCGGTCGCGTTCGTACTCGGTATTGCACCTGACGACGAGCCGGAACGCCCACTTCTTCCGGACCCAGATGGCGTCGCTCGACCGGCGGGGCGTCGACTACGAGATCCTCGAAGTCCCGGGCGATTCGGTCGGGAAGAAGGCGGACGTGAACCGCTCGCCCACCGATTATCTCCGCTTTTTCCCGGTGGTCAGGCGGGCGATCGCCCGCGGCGAGTTCGACATCGTCCACGCCAACTACGGGCTGACGGCACCCCACGCGCTGGCCCAGACGCAGCTCCCGGTCGTCCTCTCGCTGTGGGGGTCGGACGTCAACGGTCCGTTCGGCTGGGTGAGCAAGCTCGCCGCCCCGCGGTGTGAGGCGGTCGTCGTCATGTCGAGCCAGCTGGGTGAGCAACTGCCCGGCGAGTACACCGTCCTCCCCCACGGCATCGACCTGGAGCAGTTCAGTCCGATGTCCCGGGCGACCGCATGCGAGGAACTCGGCTGGGAACCCGACGCCCACCACGTCCTCTTTCCCGCGCCGGTCGCCCGCGAGGAGAAAGACTTCCCGCGTGCGCGCCGGGTCGTCCGGGCGGCCCGGGCCGAACTCTCGAAGCGCCTGGTCTTACAGACGCCCGACGGGGACGTCCCCTACGACCGGATGCCCCTGTTGATGAACGCCGCCGACGCCCTCCTGATCACGTCGCGCCACGAAGGGTTGCCCAACGCCGTCAAGGAGGCACTGGCCTGTAACCTCCCGGTCGTCTCGACCGACGTGGGGAGCATCCGCGAGCGCCTCGAACCCGTCTCGCTCTCTACGGTCGGGACGACCGACGCGGAACTGGTCGACGCCCTCGTCCGCGTCCTCGAACACGGCGGCCGGTCGGACGGCCGCGAGTCGGTCGCCGACCTCGACACCGACCGCGTCGCCCAGCGACTCGAAGGTGTTTACCGGGACGTCCTCGCTACGTGAGCCAGCGACCGTACAGGAGTGCGTCCCCGGACCGGGGCGTCGCGTCCCCCGCAGACCCCCCCGACTGTACGGTACGCGTCAGCGCGAGTTGGTTGTCGTCGGGCGACTCCACCCCCGGGAGGGCGTCGCTCCCGACGCAGAAGGTCCCGTCGTCGGCACTGGCTATCCGCGAGTCACCGGACCCCCCGCCGTTCGTCGAGAGCGAGACGTTCGACAGCGAGAGGACACACTCCGTTTCGTCGTCGAACTCGAGGACGACCGGGTAGCCCGACGTCCGGACGGACGCGTCCTCGATCGTACACGACGTGACGCCGAGGAGTTCGAGTCCGGCACCGCCCCCTCCAGCCTTCTCGACGTCGAGCCCCCGTATCGTACAGTCGTCGCGGAATCCGATGCGGACGCTCTCGCTGTCGGGACTGGCCCCGTCGACGGTGAGGTTCTCGACCGTGACGGCCCACTCCGTCGGGAGGGCGTCCATGGAGGGCATGTAGTCGGGTCTGAAGCGGTCTGTCGGCCGTTCGACGACGAGCGCCGGGCGGGAGACGCCGTCGACTGTCACCGAGCAATCGCGGATCGTCGCGCGGCCGAACTGGTCGTTGACGATGATCCCGCCGGGCGTGTCCCCCTCGCTGACGTTCCGGACCGTCACGTCGCAGTTCTCGACGAGCGCCCTGTCGCCTTCCTTGAGCCAGATCCCTCTGAGGAGCGTGTTGTACTCGGGCATGTAGTCGGGCACCTGGTCGACGGTCACGCTGACGTCGCGGACCACCGCCCGGTTGTCGCTGCCGCCGCCGCCGACGCGGACCTGGACGATAGCGTTGTTGGCGTACTCGCCGCCGATAACCCGGATCGGCCCCTCGTGTGCCGACCCGTAGAGCCCCTCCTTGCCCCAGCCGCTCATCACGCAGTCGCGAAACGTGATCGACCCGGCCTCGCGCGACGGTTCGTAGAACTCCCTGCGCGGGAAGACGAACGTCGCGGCGCCGTTGACCGCGCCGTCGCTCAGGTCCACGCGGTCGAGTTCGAGCGACGTCTCGCTCCCCTCGACCATGAGCGTGAACCCGTTGGTCCGCTCCTGTACGTCACCGAACCCCTCGAGGGTGTAGTCCCGGACGACGTTGTCCCCGCCGGTACACCGGACGTCACACCACCCGACCGTGTCCGTCGCGGTGGCGTCGACGGTGAACCCCGCCACCAGCAGGTCCGAGACCCGGCGACAGCCGAGAAAGATGGCCCGTCCCTGCTGGCCGAGCACGAGTCTCGCGTCGTCGCCGACCATCCCGAAGTTGGTGACGTCCTCGACGCGCAGTTCGTCGACCCGGTAGCTGCCGGACGGAAACCGCAAGAGCGTGTCGTCGTCGACGAGCTCGTGGAACGTCTCGTCGATGGGCTGTGAACCCGACGCGTCGATGCCGTGGTCGGTGACGTCGCGGATCGTCCCGAACCGGTCGGCCATCGGGTCGGGCGTCGCCGTCGGGGAGGACGTGGCTGTCCCCGTCTCCGTCGGCGTCGGCTCCGGAGCCCTGGTTTCGCTCTCGGTCGGCTGACGGGTCGGTGACGGGATATCGGAGGATGTCTCGGGCGGAGTGTCCGTCTCCCCACCCCTGTCGTTACACCCGGCCAGCGCGCCCACCGAGACGCTCAGAGCGGCGAGAAACCGGCGTCGTGAGTACATCTCAGTGAATCGTGGGGCTACCCCGAGTTTGTAATAGCCGTCCTACCCGGGCCGGGGCCCGCGGTTGGCCGGGCACCGGTTCCCGCCTCGTTCGCCGTGACCTCCCCCGACGAACAGTGGCGGTAATCGGTCCATACTGCCGGCGCGCGCGTCGGCGGACCACGGCGGGACGGTCCCACACGAGGGCCTGGAAACCACGGTTGTTCACACATCCGCGAACCCCGGGAGCCAGACGCTGACACCCTCCGCGAACCCCGGGAAGACCGACGCGACGGGACTGCCCGCCGCTACAGGAGTCGCATAACAAAGACCACGACGCGGAAACTCCGGGACACCGTTTCCGGGGCCGTCACATGACAGAGATACTCCAATACAGAGGGTCGCCCGACCGCACAGTGTCGAACTACCGCCGGCTCGAGGCCGTCCCGTTGCTGGTCGGCTTCCTCGCACTCACCGCCGCGGTCGTCGCCGCACACCGGTCGTCCGCCGCGGGGTACGAACTGTCTCTCTACACCGCGACGCCGGGGCTGTTCTGGGCCGGCACGGCGCTCGCGATGGGGTGTGCCATGGTCGTCGCACTCGGCGGGTCGGGGTGGCCACGCCGGTGTGCCGTCCTGCTCGCGACCGAGAGCTGTCTCGCGGTCGTCGGCCTCCCGATCCTCCGGGGCTACGCGTACTTCACCTCGGGCGACGCGCTCACTCACCTGGGGTGGGTCAGGGACCTCCTCACCGGGGCGCTCGCGCCGTCCGACATCGTCTACCCCGGTGTCCACGTCGTCTCGATCCACCTCCACCGACTCCTCGGACTGGACCCCGGGCACGCGACACAGCTCGCGGTCGTCTGCTTCGCCGGGGTGTTCGTCGCGTTCGTCCCGCTGGTCGTGGCCGTGCTGACGGAGAGCAGGGCCGCGCCCGCCGTCGCCGTCTTCGCCGCCGTCATGGTACTCCCGATCAACAACGTCAGCGTCCACCTCGCCGTCTTCCCGAGTACGGTCGCTATCTTCTTCGTCCCCTACCTGCTGTTGCTGGCGGTCGTCGCGTTCACCCACTCTTCGGGGCGGCTCCTCGGGCCCGTCGACGCACTCGTCGCCCTGGGGTCGGTGAGCATTGTCCTGTTACACCCACAGCAGGCCGTCAACCTCCTGCTCGTGTTCGGGACGGCCACGGTCGCCGGGTTCGTCTACCGGCGGCGCTCGGGCGACCAGCGGATTTACCCACTCGTCGGTCACACGGCGTTTCTCACCGCCGTCTCCGCGGTCTGGAACCTCTCGCACGACCGGATCACCGTGACTGCGGGCGACTACGTCGCGGCCGTCACGTCGGTACTGACCGGGGAAGTCGCCGCGGGCGGGGAGACGATCGGCCAGCGGACCGGGTCGCTCGCGGCGCTCGGTGCCACCCCGCTCGAGATCGGCCTGAAACTGTTCCTCCCGGGCGCCGTCTTCGCTCTCCTGACGGTGGTGCTGGTCTTCGGCGGTCTCCGTGCCACGGTCGGGGGCAACCGCGACCGGGCCCCCGTCACCCTCGTCGGACTCGGGCTCGTCCCCGTCGGCGTCGTCCTGACGCTGTACGTCGTCGGTCAGCTCCAGTCGATCTCGTTCCGTCACCTCGGATTCATGATGGCGCTGGCGACGGTCTTCGGCGCGGTCGTCCTCGGGCGGTGGATCGAGTGGGCCTCGCGACGGACCGACCGCGGGGCAGGCACCGCGCTCGCGGGCGTCGTCCTCGCCGGACTGGTGGTCCTCTCGGCGGCGACGCTGTTCCCCTCTCCGTTCATCTACCAGCCCAACGGGCAGATCACCGAGATGCGACTGGACGGCTACGGGACGGCCTTCGCCCACGAGAACGACGACGTCGCCTACGTCGGGATCCGGTCGGGCGTCGACCGGTACAGGGACGCCCTCGAAGGGACCGGAACGGGGTCGCTCGACCTCGGCGACGACGCGACCGAGCGGGTCCCCTACGGGCAACTCGACGGCGACCTCACCGCCGTCTTCGACGGCCCGAGATACCTCGTCGTCACGCGTGCCGATATCCAGCGCGAGACCGTCGTCTGGGGGGAGTTGCGCTACTCCGAGCGGGGGCTGCGGACCGTCGGCCAGAGCCCCGGTGTCGACCGCGTCGTCGCCAACGGCGAGTTCAGCCTCTACTACGTCAGTGAGTGACATGGACGGACACCTCGCACGCGGGCTCCGCGCGATGCTCGCGGCCGACTTCCTGCGTGTCGTCTCTCGTGGACTGCTGGTGCTGGTGTTCACCACGCTCCTGTTCACGCCCGAGGAGTACGGCCTGCTCTTTCTCGCCCTCGCGGTGCTGGGGACGGTCAAACTCCTCTCGACGTTCGGCCTCCCGAAGTCGACCGCCCGGTACGTCACGGAACACCTCGAGACCGACCCGGGACAGGTGCCCCACCTCATTCGCTTCTCGTACGTCGTCCTCGCGGTCTCGATCACTGCCGTCTGCGCGGGTCTCGCCCTGTTCAGCGGGCGTATCGCGACGCTACTGGGCGAACCCGGACTGGCCCCGCTGCTGGTCGTCGGCGTCGGGTACGTCGTCGGCTCGTCGCTCCTCGGCCACACGTCGGTGCTGTTCCAGTCGTTCTCCGAGGTCCGCTGGAGTGCGCTCCAGCGAACGGTCTCGAACGTCGGCCAGTTCGTTTTCGGGGCCGCCCTGGTGGTGCTCGGCTTCGGCGTCGTCGGCGCGCTCGGGGGGTTCGTGCTGGCGGTCCTGGTCGCCGCTGCGCTCGCGCTCGTCGTCCTCTACCGGAAGTTCTACCGTCGCTACGAGCCCGCCGAGTCGATGGCGTCGGGGCTCCGTCGCGACGTGTTGCGCTACAGTATCCCGCTGACCGCGACGAAGGGTGCGAACGTCCTCGACAAGCGCGTCGACGCGGTGCTGGTCGGGTACTTCATGAGCGCGACCGCGGTCGGCTACTACACGCTCGCGAAGCAGATCTCGGAGTTCGTCATGACGCCGGCGGCCTCGCTGGGATTCACCATCGCGCCGGAGTACGGTTCCCACAAGGCGAGCGACGACCTCGACCGCGCGGCCGACCTCTACGCGTCGGCGTTTCTCGGCGTCGTCACGCTGTACGTCCCCGCCGCCGTCGGGATGGTGCTGGTCGCTCGTCCCGGCGTCCGCTACGTCTTCGGCGACGCCTACGTCGGCGCGGTCCCCGCCGTGCAGGTGTTCGGACTGTACACGCTCCTCCTCGCGGTCGGCGAGATCACCAACGACAGTCTCGACTACCTCGGCCGCGCCGACGCCCGCGCGACCGCGAAGACGATCACCTCGATAGCGAACTTCGGGTTGAATCTCGTGTTCATCCCCGCCTACGGCGTCGTGGGCGCAGCGGTCGCCACCGTCGTGACGTTCTCCGGCCTCATCGCGGTCGAACTGTTCGTCATCGTCCGGGAACTGCCCCTCTCGCCGCGGACGCTGGCTGCCCACACCGGTCGCGCCGCCCTCGTCGCCGGCGGCATGGCGCTGGTCGTCGTCGTCTTGCGTCCGTACGTCTCCGACGTGCCGACCCTCGTCGCGCTCGTCGCGACCGGCGTCGCCGTCTGGGGCGCACTCGCCACCGCCAGCGGCGCCCTCGACGTCAGACAGGTCCGGTCCGTCCTCGGGTGATACTCGATCGCAATGTGACGAGCGTGTCGTAGAATCGTTCACCGGAGAGTGAGTGTAACATTCTGAGCGGAGAGAGTCACTGCAACCGCAGTCGCGATCGTGAGATGGAAGCCCTCGACGCGCTCGCGGTCGCTGAGCGACATATTCGCGCTCTCAGCACCGCCCGCGCGAATAGGGGTCGCTCAGGCGACTCCGCTCACTCCGTTCGCCGCGACCCCGCCTCGCCCTTCCAGTCCGCCAGGGAGACATTTTGTGGGGTCGGCTACCGAACATTCCACGTCGAGACGGCCTGTACGACAAATATCGTCCCTGGTGGACTGAAAGGGCGAGGGCCGCTGGCGTGCAGTTTAGTCGCCTGAGCGGGCCCTATTCGAGCGAGTGCGGAGCGGTGCTGCTGTCCGAGCGAGAATATCCCGCTCAGCGACCGCCAGCGGCCCGAGGGCTTTCAACTCTCACCGACGAGCGCGGTGCTGTCGAAGACACGATTTTCTTCCAGAGGACAACGACACGAAACCAGCGTTACACTCACACCCTGTACAGCACACTCGCCTCGAAAATACCCGCGAACGCCCGTCTCAGTCGATGTATCCGAGGCCCTGGAGGCGTTCCTCGACGTCGTCGAAGCCGGTGTCGTCGGCCGCTCGCACCTGTTCGCGCTCGGCGTGGTCGTCGGCGACCCGGACCGGCGTAGTCGCGGGGGACGTTCCGGGAGCGAACACCTCGTTCAGTACCCGTCCGTCGACGTCGGGGACGGCGGTCCCGGTGCCGTGTAACACGGTCGGAGCGACGTCGGTCACGTGCGCGCCGGTCACCCGCACACCGGGGTCGACGTTCGCGCCCCACGCGAGGAAGATCCCCTGGCTGCGGTGCGTGGCGGCGTAGGTGCCCGAGTCACCGAAGCGCTCGTCGCGCAGCGAGGTCGTGCTCGTGTAGTCCTCACCGTATTCGAGGAGGAGGTCGGGCGAGTCGTCGTCCCGCGGGAACAGGTCGTCGCCGTCGTGGACCGTGACCGCCCGGGCCCCGGTTTCGGGGTCGCAGACGCCGTCGAGTGCGTCCGTCACGGCTCGCTTGACCGCCGGGACGTCGTCGGGTGTGACCGCCCCCTCGTCGAAGCGGTCGGTGGTGTTGACGTAGACCGTGCCGTGGGCCCCGACGAACGCGACCGTCTCCCCGAAGTCGACGTCGTAGAGCGCGTGGTCGCCCGGGAGTTGCTCGCCGGCCATGTGGACGAGCGACTCCGGCAGGTACCTGACGAGTGCGTCCTCGTCGATCCCGACCCGGTCGAGGCCGGCGAGGACCGCCTCCCGCGTGAGGCCGACGCGCTCCAGGAGTCCGCGAGCGTTCCCGTTCCCCTTCGGCGTCAGCAGTCCCTCCTCGGCGAGGACGGTGTTGGGAGCGACCGAGCGGTCGATCGGGCCGAACCCGTGGTCGGAGACGACGTACAGCGTCGCGTCGGCGTCGTCGACGACCGCCATCACGTCCCCGAGGACGTCGTCGAGCAACCCGTAGAACGAGAGCAGCGTCTCCTCGTCCCAGCAGAGGTGCTGGAGCCGGTCGGGCGCCGTGAAGACGGTGAAAGCGAGTCGCCAGTCGGCGGTCTCCTCGAGCAGCCACGAGACCAGTTGCCACCGGGCGGCCACCATCGCTTCGAGGTCGGTGACCAGCGCGGGCACGTCCCCGTGGTACTCGTACCACTTGAGCCCGATCTCGTAGTCCGGCACCCGCTCGCGGATCTCCTCGGCCAGCTCCGGCGGGTGGGTGAACTCGTCGGTTATCCCGGGCGACATCATCCCGGTGACCATCGTTCCGTCGACCTCCCTCGCGGGGTAGGTCATCGGGACGTTCACCACGACGGCCGGCGAGACGCGGTCCCAGAGTTTCGCCCCGCCGACGTTCGTGTTCGTGTTCAACTGCCGGGTGTGGTCGGCCGTCGTCTCGTGGAACGCGTAGACGCCGTGGCCGTCCGGGCGGAGTCCGGTGAAGATCGACGGCCAGGCGACCGGCGTCGTCGCCGGTTCCGTACTCTCCAGTGGACCGGTCGCCCCCGACTCGAAGAGCCGCGAGAAGTTCGGGAGGTGCCCGTCATCGACCCAGTCCCGCAGGAGGGGCCACGGGACGCCGTCCAGACCGAGCACGAACGCACGCCCGGCCTCGGCTGATTCGTCCGACATGGTCAGATCCATCCCGTCTGCCGGCATTGTTATGGCCAGGATACCGCCCGACGCGTCGACCGTCGCTGCGGTCCGGGTCGGTCGCCGCTTCGAGCGAAACCGGGTCGGTCGGTGGCTGTCTCAGCTGTCGGTCGTGTCGGCGACGGCACGTGCGGCCTCGGCGACGCGACGCCGCTCGCGCTCGTGAGTCTGCCAGGCAGTCACGTAGTCGTCGGCGAGCGCGGCGAGCGGTCCGTCCGTCGCCAGCCGTCCCCCCTCGCTCGCATCCGAGGCGCGTGTCGTCTCGCTGGCCGCGAGGTCGTAGAGGTGACCTTCGCCGTCGTCGTCGACGTACTTCCAGTCGGTGCCCCGGAGCGCGAACTTCGGGTCGCGGTTGCGCGTCGTCGCGTACGGACCGGTCAGCTCGTCGACGTCGCTTTCGATATCGCCGTCGCCCTCGCTATCGCCGTCACCAGCGGCGAGTGCGACCAGCAGGTCGGGGAGACGCCGCAGCGAGAACGGGCGCTCGGCCTTCCCGGTGGGGCCGTTCGCGACGAACAGCGGGACGTGGACCTGTTCTTCGGCGAGGCTGGGACCGTGGCCGTAGACGCCGTCTTCGCCGAAGGCCTCGCCGTGGTCGGCGTGGAACGCGACGAGCGGACTGCCGTCCAGGTCGGCCACGAACCGCTCGAACAGGTCGTCGGTGTAGCGGATCGTGTCCTCGTAGGCGCGGACGAGTCGCGGGCGGGCGAGTGACTCCAGCGGGCCGGCCTCGTGGCCGTTGAGGTAGAGCCAGAGGTTGGCGGCGTAGGTCTCGGGCCGGGTCTGGCTGCGGACCCCCGAGACCGGGAGGTAGGGCATGTGGACGTCGACGAGGAACAGCCAGAGGAAGTACGGGTCGTCGGCGTCCTCGGTCCACGCGAGCGCGTCGTCGGCGAACGACCCCCAGGCCTGGAACATGCTCGACTCGCCGGCCCAGCGGCGTACGAGTCCGAGCGGCGACAGTGTCGACCCATCCCCGTCGTCGTCCGAGCCATCGGCAGGCGCGTCGTCCGCGTCTTCGGCGTCGCTGGCGGTTGCGTCCGCGGCGCCGTCGGCATCCTCCTCGGCCGGCCCGTCGAGGAAGTCCTCGAAGTGGTCGAAGCCGCCGTCGAAGCCGAACTGGCGGGAGGTCCAGGGGTTCGCGGTGAACGCGGCCGTCTCGTAGCCCGCCTCGGCGAACCGTTCCGGGAGCGAGGTGTGGGCGCGCATGTGGTGCTGGAGGCGGTCCTGCAGGTCGCCCGCGTCGCTCTCGACGAGGTCCACGCCGGTGAAGATGCCGGGCATGGCGTCCAGCGTCGACGGGCCGGGCGTGACGGCGTTCTCGAAGACCAGCCCCTCGGCGGCGTGGCGGTCCATGTTCGGCGTCACCCCCCGCTCGGAGCCCATGAACCCGCAGTAATCGGCGCGTAAACTGTCGACCGTCACGAGGACGACGCTCCGGTCGTCGGTCATCGGCGATCCCCTCCGGTCGATGGCCGTCGTCGAGGTGACCGGCGGTCGACGACCCCGGCGTCGCGAGCGAATGTCGGCGTCACGACCCGGGCTTGTCGGTTCTCCGGCATTGTTATCGTGGGCCTTCGCCCGGTTCCGGTGACGCCGAGTGCGTCGACGGACGCTCGATGACGACGGCGCCAGCGAACCTAATGGTGCAATAACAAAGCGGGAGACCGGCGACACTCCGCGGGATGGCTACACCCGATGCCGACGAGGCGAGTGCGGCGGATTCGAACGGGACCGGACGAGAACCGACGGCGACGGTCGAGTTATCCCGGGAGATCGTCGAACGCGTCGAGCACCGACTGGCGTACACGGTCTACGACGACGTCGACGAGTACGTCGCGGTCGTGTTACGTGAGACGCTCGCCCGCGTCGAGGCCGCATCGGACGACGAACCCGTCGACGTCGACGAGGCGGAGGTCAGAGACCGCCTCGAATCGCTCGGCTACCTGGATTCCTGAAGGGGGGATTGTGGCCGATTCGTCGCTGTCGAGTGTTCGATACAGAGTGTGAAGTTACCAATCTGAATCGGTAGAGTCACCGCAACCACTGTCGTGATCGTGAGATGGAAGCCCTCGGCGGGCGGTGCTGAGAGCGCAGATATGTCGCTGAGCGACCGCCAGCGGCCCGAGGGCTTTCAACTCTCACCGACAAGTGCGGTGCGGTCCCGAGACCGACTTTCTTCCACAGCAATAGCGAATGAAACGGACGTTAACGCAACTCCCTGTCTCTCTCACGTCACAGTGGGGCACGAAAAGAGCGTCCGAACAGTCGAAGAGACAGCCGGAGAGTCAGTCAGAGACCTCGCCCGGACGCTCGACGGGGTCGGTGCGCTCGTCGGGCTGGCCGTGTTCGACGCGTCCGTCGTATTCGTCCCGCCCGTCACCGCGGGATCGGTACCAGTCCGCGGCGGGGTCGACGATCTCCCGGAGGGGGCGGTAGTCGTAGCCCAACTCCTGTTGAGCTTTCTCTGAGGTGTAGAACAACTCCCTCGTTGCGAGGCGTGCCATGTCCCTGTCGAAGGGGAACACCCGGACGCCGGCGTACTTCCCGGCGAACTCGGCGACGTAGCCGGCGGCGTGGACGCACGGGTCGGGGACTGTGACAAGCGGTCGAGAGCCGTCGATCTCCATCGAAATGATCGTGAGCGCGTCGGCGAACCTGTGGTTCTCGCCGCCGAGGATGTAGTGCTCGCCGGTCTCGCCGCGGGCCATCGCGGCCCGGATACCCCCGACGACGTCCTCGACGCCGACGAAACTCACACCACCGGGGAGCGAGGCGACCATCGCCGGGTTCGTCGCCAGCGTGAGCAGTCGCCCGGTGAACTCCGCGTCGCCGGGGCCGAAGACGGAGGTCGGGTGGACGGTCACGACGTCGAGGCCGCGCTCGCCGGCGCGGTCGACCAGCGACTCGGCGCGGGCCTTGGACTCCTGGTAGGCCCCGACCGGCGTCGCGAGGTCCGTCTCGTCGGCGACCCCCTCGGCGCGGCGCGTCCCGGCGGTGCTCGTGAAGACGACGCGGTCGACTCCCGCCGCGAGGCTCGCGTCCAGCACCGCTTCGGTCCCGAGGACGTTGACACGGCGGACCGTCCGCTCGTCGGCCGCGGCGAGACCGACGCCGGCGAGGTGGTAGACCCGCTCACAGCCGCCGACGACCTCGTACATTCGCTCGCGGTCGGTCACGTCACCGAGGACCCACTCGACGTCGGCGTCGGCGAGTACTGACCGGTCGGAGGTGGGCCGACACACCGCCCGGACGTCCCGGCCGGCCGCGGCGAGGTCGCGACAGAGGTTCGAGCCGAGAAACCCCGTCGCGCCGGTGACGAGGACGGGGCCACCAGCGCCAGCGGGGGCGGAGTCTTCTGTGCCAGTCATCCGTCGGCCTCCAGTTGCGGCGGGTAGACGTCGCCGCTCACGCGCGTGTAGAGACGGTACCCGGCGCGGACGAGGCGATGGGGCTCGGTCGAGGCGGGCAACTCCCCGTCCGGGAGCGCGGCCGCGAGCCCGTCCACGTCGAGCCCCTCGACCGACGACGCTGCCGAGCGACGGGCGGACCGTTCGCCGGTATCGGTGGCCCGGGCAGCGCCTCCGAATCCCGGAATCTGTCCCGTGTCGACGTCGAGCAGGCGCGCGAGGGCGTGTTCGACCGCGGCGACGTCGGCACCCGCGAGCAGCGCCCGCGCCCGTGCCGGTTTGCCAGTGAACGTGTACGTTGCGTCGACGACCGCACCCACCGGGTCGACCGTTTTGACCACGCGCGCGACGCTGGTGGCATCAGTCGGGTCGGTGCCGACAGTCCGTGCGAGGAGCGCGAGACTCCCGAACAGCGGGAGCGCACCGTCGATCCGCGCGCTCGGAACCGGGACGACGGCCGCATCGGCCAGCGGGGTCGGGATCGTTCGCGTTCCAGTGCTCGTCTCGACGTCGGTCGTCGCCGCGTCGTCGAGCACTGCGACCGTGGCGCCGTGTTCGTTCGCGACGTCGTCGAAGCCGAGATAGCCGACCGTCCGTCGGGTGTCGACCTCCGGCCCGCTCCGGACGGCGAGCACGGGGTCTACGCCGGGCCGTCGCGAGGTCAGCGCCGAGAGCAGTGCACCGACGACGTCGGGGTTCGTCGTCATCCCCGTCGAGGGGTGATACGGGTAGTGGACGTCCGGAACGAGCGCGACCCGGTCGGCGTCGACGACTCGGTCGGTGTCGGCCACCCAGTCGACGTCGTCGCTCGGTTCGCCGCCCGCGAGCGCGTCGAGGAGCGGTTCCGCGACGGTCGCGACGGCCTCGCCGACGTCCCCGGAATCGAGCGAGCGGGCCTGTATTCCGCGAGTCATCGGGCCACCCCCGATGCGCGAGTCAGCAAGACACCCGACGCGTGGATCATCGCGGCACCTCCGGGGGCTGGCGGGGTCGCTCGGCCCGTTCGTAGGCGGCCTCGGCCAGTTCGACCGCGCGCAGGCCGTCGTGGCCGTCGACGGGCGGCGTCTCGCCGGCCCTGACCGCGTCGAGGAAGTCCCGGAGCGCCGCGTAGTAGGCTCCCAGGTAGTACGTCGGCCCGAAGTACTCCGGTTCGCGCCCGGCCAGTCGGCGAGCGACGTTGCTGACGGCCGATTTCGCCGCGTTGCCGTAGAAACTGTCGGGGAGGTGCTCGTCGGCGTCGAGCGTCCCGGTGAGCCCCTCCAGCCGGAAGGTGAGGTTGAACTCGTCGTCGTCCTCCCACTGGTAGGAGCCACAGTGTAGCGTGACCCGGGTGTCGGTCTCTGTCGCACGGAGCAATACCGTCGCCGAGTCCTCGACGGGGACGTCGATCTGGCTGTCCATATCGGCCGCGAGCACCTCCAGGTCGCCGAACGTCCACGCGAGGACGTCGAAGAGGTGGACGCCGAGTTCCACGAGGACACCCCCGCCCGCGGCGTCGCCGTCGAGGTGCCACCCCGGGAGCGGCTCGCGCGCCGGCGGCCGGGCGAACGACCCGTAGTTGACCCGGGCGATCGTCGCGTAGGGAACGTCGCCGACGGCGCCGGTGGCGTACTCGTCGCGGACGCGCCGGACCGCCGGGATGTACCGGAGGGTGTGGTCGACGCCGACGAGCACGTCCGCGGCCGTCGCGGTCTCGAGGAGGTCCCGCGTCTCGCTGGCGGTGCGTGCCAGCGGTTTCTCGACGAAGACGTGACAGTCCCGCCGGGCGGCGTGTTCGACGGCGTCACGGTGGAGAAACGGTGGGAGCGCGACGACGACTGCGTCGACCGGTTCGGTCCGGAGGAGGTTCGCGTAGTCGTCGTAGACCACGTCGACCCCGACGCGGTTCGCGTAGGCTCTGTTTTCCGGGACGGCGTCGGCGACCGCGACGAGTTCGACGTCGTCCATCGCGCGCGCCGCCTGGACGTGGACCTTGCCGATGTTGCCCACCCCGAGGACTGCCAGCCTGACCGACTCCGTGGGGTCGAACGGTTCGACCGTCATCGCCGCCGCTCCCGAGCGCCCGGGTGTTCGTGTGCAGTGTGCATTCGGGACGAACCCATCGCCGAGCGAGCCTTTGTTATACCCGCCATACGGCCAGATAGCGGCGATTGCGCCCGATAGCGTCCGGCAGCGGTCGAGTCGGTCGGGCCACGCCCACAGGGGTCGGTTCGCCGACGACGCGTGCAAAGGAACCTATAACAATGGCCACACCGGCGAGACCCACGACCGAATGTGCCCACAGGGAGAGACGGTTCGACCGAACGGATCGAGACAGGAGCGTGACAGGCTCCGCGTCGGCGTCGTCGGCGTCGGCAACATGGGGCGACACCACGCCCGGGTGTACAGCGAGCTACCGGGTGCACACCTGGTGGGTGTGAGCGACGCGGACGGCGAGCGCGCGCGGTCGGTCGCCGCCGAGTACGGAACCGACGCGTACGACCGGGATCGACTGCTGTCGGCGGTCGACGCCGTCTCGGTCGCGGTGCCGACACGCTATCACGCCGAGGTCGTGACTGCAGCCCTCGACGCGGGCGTGAGCGTCCTCGTCGAGAAGCCGGTCGTCACCGACCCCGAGGAGGGGCGCGAACTGCGCCGGCGCGCCCGGGAGACCGACGCCGTCGTCCAGGTGGGCCACGTCGAGCGGTTCAACCCCGCCGTCGAGAGTCTCCGGGACGTCCTCGCCTCCGAAGACGGGGAGGTGCTGGCGATAGACGCCCGCCGGCAGGGCCCGCCGGTCGACCGCGACAGCACCGATTCCGTCGTGATGGACCTGATGATCCACGACATCGACGTCCTCACGTCGCTCGTGCCGGACGACCCCGTCGAGGTGAACGCGGTCAGCGCGGCCGACGGTCGCCACGTCGTCGCCACGTTCGCCTTCGAGACGGGAGTCGCCGCGTCGCTGACGGCGAGTCGGGTCAGCCAGCAGCGCCTCCGGGAGCTGACCGTCTCCGCCGCGGACTACCAGGTCGAGGTCGACTACCAGTCGCAGTCGGTGCAGATCCACCGCGACTCGTTCCCGGAGTACGTCGCAAACGACGGCGACCTGCGCTACCGCAACGAGAGTCTCGTCGAGCGGCCGATGGTCTCGAACGGTGAACCCCTCAAGGCCGAACTCGCCGCGTTCGTCGACTGCGTCCGCGAGGGGTCGGAACCCGCGGTCACCCTCGACCACGGTCTCCGCGCCGTCGAGATCGCCCAGCGAGTCGAATCCGTCGCCGTCGAGGGGACGACGGCCAGGACGCTGGTCTCCGGCGACTGAGAAAACACAGCCGCTGTCGCCGCGTGGTCGGCCGCGCGGTCAGTCGGTTGGGTTGGCCGCGCTGGCACCGGTGTTCATCGCACCCGACAGCGAGACACCCTCGCAGTCGGACGGTTCGCCCCGACACGTGCTCTCCTGGGAGACCGCGACGTTACTGACACTGACGGTGAACCCGAGCAGATCGACCGGCGCGGGACCGAACTGCTCGCCGTCGGCGTCGTAGAAGGTGATCCCCGCGGAAAGGTCGACGCCGACCTCGACGGGGTCGCCGTCCTCGGTATCGTCCCGGAACGTGGCCGCGTCGAGCACCGAGAGGAGGTCCTGTTCCGCGAAGGCGTGGGAGTACGACCCCGAGGCCCCCGACACGTCGGTCGCGGTGTGGGTCGCCACCTCGCCGCTCGACCCTGTCGGGACGCTCGCCGCGATCCGCACGTCGAGTTCCTCGACCGACCGAGAGAGGTCCGACCACTCGGCGGTCACGTCCGGTGCGACGGACAGCGTCGCCAGTCGCCCCTCCGCGCCCGAGACGGTGACGTCCTCGGCCGAGAGCCCCGATACCTGCGCCGCTGCCGGTTCCGAAGCGAAGGTTGCCGCGCCGATTACTGTACCAGCCCCCGCCGCGAGGAGCGAACTCGATACCAGTCGCCGCCGGGTGAGGCCGCTGTTTGCCTCCGACATGGTGGCGCGCTCACGTCCATCCGCTATTGTTTGTAGCCACTTACCGTGAGAACGGGCGGAGTAGCCACACCGTAGTCGCGTCCCGTCGGGTGGTCGTGGCTGGCGACCGAGTCCAGCGTTCGAAAACGGGTGAGCGGTCGGCGGTCCGTCGGCGCCGGGTGACCGCCCCCATCGCTCGGTCGCGCACAGCGGACGCCGACACCGAGCGCGTCGGAGAGCCAGTGCTACGTGACGAGGCTGGTGAACGCTCGAATCCGGTCGTGACGGCTCTTCGGGGGGCCGATCGTGTCCTCGTCACCGGGGAGGTAATACCCGAAGAGGTCGAAGTTCGGGCCACGTCCGACCGTCCCCCGTGGCTTGTCGTAAGAGACCGCGTCGACGTCGGCCATCTTCGGGAGGTGACACTGGTAGAGCGCGACGTAGACGCGTTTGCGTTCCCTGGAGTCGAGCCGGGAGACCGCCTTGTCGTTCTCGCGGGCGGCGATCTGTTCGGCCAGTTCGCCGAGGCGGACCTGCTCGGACTCCGCCGCCAGATACCGAAAGACACTGCGCCGGCGCCGGTTTTTCAACAGTCCGAATATCTCGTCGAGACCGATCGCCACCCCCTGGTCTCCGGTCTCGTCACTCCCCGACCCGGCTGGCGCCGGATCACCCGCGGCCGCCCCGTCTCTGTCGGCCCTGATCTGACTCAGGACACCCAGTGTGGCGCTGCCGCCGTCCGCCCGTGTCTCTGCCCCATCCGTGAATCGGTCCGTTATCTTTTCTAACATCTGTATGTAGGTCGCTTCCCTGCAGCGGTTCCCGCGATAATACGTTCAGCTTACCCACCGACCGGTACACCGACTATTCGGTAAGGTGGCTATCCACATCAATCGAATGTATTTTCACAGACACCGGCTGTTTTGAATAATCGAGTGAACTCGCGAACGTGTCGAAAATCGGCTCGGTCGTGGTGCGCCTGGAGGAGTCCGGGTCCCGTTTCGACCGAAGCGGTCGCGCGGAGTCCCCCCTCACGGAGCGAGAGCGAAGTCGGTAGAGTAGGCGAAGTAGGGTGGGGTAGGTGACCGGCTGTGGCGTTACTGAAACCCCGTGGCGAGCGTGTAGACGGGGCGACCGACCGTCACGGGGTCGAGCGCGTCGTGGCAGTCGACGACCAGGCAGTCCTCGGACAGGCGGTCCCAGTCGAACGCCAGGAACTGCCGGTGGGGCGTCACGACGACGACGGCGTCGAGCGGGTCGTCTCTCACCACGTCGTCACCATCCTCACCACCCGTTTCGCTCCCGACGTCGTCGATGTCGACCACCCTGGCGGGGGCGAACGTCCCGGCTTCGGCGTCGTCGACGAGCGGGTCGACACCGAGGACATCGGCGCCTGCGTCGGCCAGCCCGTGGACGACTTCTCGGGCGGGAGCGTTGCGGGTCTCGGCGACGTCGGCCTTGTAGGTCAACCCGAAGACCGCCACCCGTGCGCCGTCGATAGAGACGCCGCGGTCGGCGAGGGCCGCACGCACGCGGTCGACGACGAACGCGGGCATCCGGTCGTTGATCGCGCGCGCCGCCGAGAGCAGCGGGAGGTCCCCGTCGAGTTCGTTGATCAGGAAGTACGGGTAGACGGGGATGCAGTGGCCGCCGACGCCCGGTCCCGGGTCGAGGATCGAACAGAGCGGCTGGGTGTTGGCCGTCTCGATGGCCTCGCGGACGTCGATGTCGAGCTGGGTACCGGCGAGGGCGACCTGGTTCGCGAGCGCGATGTTGACGTCGCGGTAGAGCCCCTCGAACACCTTCACCGCCTCGGCGGTCGTCGCGTCCGAGACGGGCAGCACCTCGTTGTCGGTCACCTGGTCGTAGACGAGTTCGGCGACGGCGGTGCTCTCGGGGTCGACGCCGCCGACGACTTTCGGGTAGGCGCCGCGGATGTCGCGCAACGCCCGCCCGCTGGCAGTCCGCTCCGGACAGAAGGCGAGTCCGAAATCCCCGGCGTCGAGGCCGCTCTCGGCTTCGAGGAGCGGGAGCAAGGTCGACCGGCAGGTCCCGGGCGGGACGGTCGATTCGAGGACGACAACGTCGCCCGGGTCCAGGCCGCGACCGACCGTACGCCCCACCTCGCGGACGAGCGAGAGGTCGGCCCGACGGTCGTCGTCGAGCAGCGTCGGCACGACGACCACGTGGAGGGCTGCCCCGCGCGCGGCCTCGTCGCCGTCGGTCGTCGCGCGGAGCGCCCCGCGGTCGACGGTTTCCTCGATCAGGTCGGGCAACCCGGGTTCGTTGACGACGTGGCACTCCCCGCGGTTCGTCGCCGTCACGACCGACTCGTCGACGTCGACGCCGACGGTGTTGCCGGTCACGTCCGCGAACGTCGCTGCCAGCGGTAGTCCCATCTTCCCGAGTCCGTACACTGCGACCGGTACCTCGCCGTTCGTGAACGCCCGTACCCTGGTCGCCCTGCTCCGCTCGCTGTCGGCCCACTCCGTCCCGTCGTCTCCCCGGTCGGCCCACTCCGTCCCGTCGTCTCCCCGGTCGGCCTCCCTGCCCGCCCGATTCGCCTCGTCGTCCGACTCCGCTCCGGCGCTGTACAGTTTTGTCTCGTCAGTCGTGAATACCATGTCAGCTGAGTTCGTCGTGTCGGTCGGGCCCGTCGACGCGGTCCGGACTGCCGATGGATTCGTTCGGGAGTGATTCGAGCCGCTGACCGCGTTCGGGCGTCCACTCGTCGGCCTCCCAGTCCGAGACGAGGAGCGTCCCGTCGGCGGTCGCGACGACGAACTCGTCGGTCGTCTCGAACACCTCCACGACGGTCCCCGGCGGGTCGTCGTAGACGAAATCGTCCGAGAAAGGTATCGCCTCCCAGACAGTCACTCGTTCGCCCTCGAACTCGGTGAAGGCCCCGGGGTAGGGACGGGCCACCGCGCGCACGAGGTTGAGGATCGTTCGTGTGGTGTCTTCCCAGCAGATCGCCCCGTCCCCGGGCCTGCGCCTGGGGTAGTAGGTCGGCGTCCCGGTCTGTTCGGTGAACTCGGCCTCGCCCGCGAGGACCGCCGACAGGTTGTCGAGGAGCAGTCGACTCGTGGCGACGGTGAGCTTGTGATACAGCGTCTGAATGTCGTCGTGGGGCGTGATGTCGTACTTGGCGGTGTCGAGGACGAGCCCCGCGTCGGCGTCCTCGTCGAGGCCGATGACCGACAGCAGAAAGCGGTCCAGGCCTTCGATGAGCGACCAGTTCATCGGCGAGCGCCCGCGGCCCTTCGGGAGGCCGAAGGCGCTGCCGTGGACGCCCAGTCCGCCGCGCGTGACGGTTTCGAGGACCTCGCCTGGAACGAGGCGCTGCCAGCCGTTGACTATCAGGAGGTCGGCGTCGAGGGTTTCGAAGTGGGCCAGATCGGCCTCGGTACCCATCCCGTAGGTCTCCGGTTCGTAGACGTCGATGTCGCGGGCGAGCGCGAACTCGGTGTAGTCGTGATAGCCCGAGACGTGGGCGTCGGCGGCCATGGCTGGCGTGATCGTGACGACCTCGTCGACGTCGACACCCCTCTCACAGAGCCGGCGGAGTACCTCGAAGCCTGCCTCGGTGCAGCCGGCGTACGCGATCGTGTGTTCCTCGCCGATGGGTCCGGACGCGTCCGGTGGCGGTAACATGGGCGAGTCCACCCTGGCCGCCCACAATGTTATAGCTCGTTTACCGCCCGAACGCGGCGAGACCGGGACCCCACGACCGGTCAGCGACGGGTGCGGCGGCGACCGCGGTGTCGGCTGGCGGTCAGCGAATCACTGCAGGACGGCACCGTACTGGTCGTCGAGGTAGGTCCGGACGGCGTCGAAACGTCGGTCGCGCTCGCCGTCGAGCCGGTCGCCGAACCTCTCGTCGTCGGCGGCCCAGAGCCCGGGGTGGACGAGCACCTGGACGCGCTCGGGGGGCGTGCCGTCGAAGGCGGAGTCGTCGCGCCAGCGCTGGTTCGAGTCCGCGGTGTAGGCGACCTCCTCGAAGAACGCAGGCGCGTAGGCGTTCGTGAAACCGTCGTAGTCGACGCCGAGCACCCAGTCGGGCGGGATGTGAAAGGAGACGGTGTCAGCCACGTCGTCGACGACCGTCCCCAGCGCGCGCTGTTCCTCGCGGACGCGCGCGGCCACCGCGTCGGGCCCGGGGTCGGCGTCCCAGTACTCGTGGGTGCTGAAGTGGACGCCGACGCGGTGGCCGAGTGACTCGATCTCGGCGATCGCCGCCCGCACGCGGTCGGCCCGGACGTTGTACAGCGGGGCGCTGACGAGGACGAAGTACGTCGAACTCACGCCGCGGTCGGCCTCGATGCGGGCCATCCGCCGGGCGCGCTCTGGCGACCAGTCGACGTCGTGGCGCAGGACGACCGTCTCCTCGGGCACCGGTTCGTCGAACCCACCGAACGCGTAGCCCCGGTCGAGCAGGCTGTCGAGGAACTCCCGGTAGGCGTCGTAGGTGAACTCGGTCATCGACCGGAGAGGGGACAGCGGGCGACTCAGTTATCAGCCGCGTACTCTCGCGACTGGCGAGAGAGGGGCCCATCCTCCCGTCGTCGCCGGTACCCGAAGCGAGTCGATACTGCAGGCCTCGTGACCGTAATGCGACCATAACAATGCCCGCAGCGGGCGGAGTCGTGAGTGTCCCGCGACTGCCCGTCGCGCGGACGCGGAGGGGTCACATCCCGTGTGCCCACCGCCCGTGGAACGCCACACCAGACCGACACGTAGCCCCCCTGTCATCTGACACCCCATGCGTGTGGCTCCGGAGGTTCGAACCCTCACCCCTCCGTCGCGTTCTGCGCCCGACTACCTCGTGAGCCCAGAGTATCCGTCGAACCGACTCGATCTCGAACGATCTCTCGGGCAGCTGGGACATGATCTTTTCAGGGAATAGATGTAACAATTCGAGTTGATACAGCTGGGTCGACCGCAATCGCGATCGTCATGACCGCAGTCATCGTCGTGGGATGGAAGCCCTCGGCGTGCTCGCGGTCGCTGCGCGACATATCTGCGCTCTCAGCACCGCCCGCGCAGATAAGGGTCGCGCAGGCGACTGGGCTCACTACGTTCGCCGCGAGCACGCCTCGCCCTTCCAGTCCGCCAGGAATATCTTTGTGGGGTCGGCCACCGAACAATCCACGTTGAGGCGGCCTGTGCAACGTATGTTTCCTGGCGGACTGAAAGGGCGAGGGCCGGTGGCGGCGTCCTCGCGAACAGAGTGAGCGAGGGCTCGGAAGTCGAGCGAAGCGAGTCTTCCGGTGAGCGAAGCGAGCGGAGTCCCCTCAGCGACCCCTATCCGCGCGGTGCGAGGCGCTACGGGCCTCGAAAGCGAACGGTGAAACCGTGAGCGGGCGGTGCTGAGAGCGCGGATATGTCGCTGAGCGACCGCCAGCGGCCCGAGGGCTTTCATCGCACACTCTCGACTGCGGTGCGGTCTCCAGAGTGGGTTTCTTCCAAAACTCCATCCTACGAAACCAGCGTTACATTCTCACCCTCCGGTGAACGAGCACCGAGAGCGACGCGATCAGGTCACAAAATTCGCAATTCAGGGGTCGAGTGCGCGCTCGACGACGGTCCGGACCTGCGGGAGCGTCCGCGTCGGGATCGACCCGGGGGACACCCACTGGAGGTCGTAGACACCCTCGGTGGCGACCGGCGTCGGTTCCGAGAGGAGGCGACACTCGTGGACGGTGTAGACCGAGACCCGCCCGGGAGAACTCGTGTGTGCGTAGGGGAACGCCGTCACTGGCGGGGCGACGACAGCCCGGCAGCGCAACTCCTCCGCGAGTTCGCGTTCGACGGCCGTGACCGTGGACTCTCCGGAGTGGACCCCGCCGCCGGGGAGCGTCCAGAACGGCGAGCCGTCGGCGTGCCGCTCCCGGACGAGTAACGCGCTCCCGGGGGCCGTGACCAGCGCCTTCGCGCCGCGTCTGAACGCCACGCGCCGCTCCGCTGTCTCGCCAGGCGCACCCTCCCGGCTGTCCTCAGCGAGCGGGACCTTCTGACTCGTCGAGTCGAGCGGGACCTCCGGGCTCGTCTCGTCGAGACCGACCGCCTGGGTGGCCTCACCGAGGGTGACCTCCCCGCGAGTCTCGGCCGGGAGCCAGTTGCGAAACGCCACGAGTCAGTCCACCGCGTGCCAGTCGGCCGGCGCCGAGCCCCGGACGACCGAACGCAGTCCCGCGTCGATGCCGACGGTCGGCTCGTAGCCCAGCGACTCCCTGGCGCGGTCGATGGCCGCACAGCTGTGGTCGACGTCGCCGGGGCGGGCCTCGCCGTAGACGAGGTCGCTCGTCGCGTTCGTCGCCCGGCGGACGCGCTGGGCGACCGACCGAATCGAGGTACGCTCGCCGGTCCCGACGTTGAACGCCCGGCCGGTGTCGTCGGTCGTCGCGGCGCGGACGTTCGCCTGGACCACGTCGTCGACGTGGACGAAATCTCGCGTCTGAGAGCCGTCGCCGTGGACGACCAGCGGTTCGCCGGCCCGCGCGCGCTCGGCGAACGTGCTGACGACGTCGGGCGCGCCGTCACGCCGGTCGGCGCCGTAGACGTTGAAATACCGGAGGACGACCGTCTCCAGGCCGTACAGGTCGGCGTAGGTCCGCGCGTACTCGTCGGCCGCGAGTTTGGCGACGCCGTAGGGCGAAGTCGGCCGCTTCGGGTCGGATTCGCGGACCGGGAGCGAGTCGGGGCGTCCGTAGACGGCGGCGGTCGAGGCGAGAACGACGCGCGTGTCGGTCCGTCGGGCGGCGTCGAGAACGGTGACCGTGCCGCCAGCGTTGCGGGTGTGAGTCTCGACCGGCGAGCGGACCGACGTCCTGACGTCGGCGAGCGCGGCCTGGTGGAAGACGACGTCGGCCTCGGTCACGAGCGGGACCACCGTCTCGACGTCGCGGACGTCCCCGCGGACCAGTTTCGCCCGGTCCGGGACGGCCGCCAGGGTGCCCGTCGTCAGGTCGTCGAGGACCGTCACGTCGCAGACCTCGGCGAGCGCGCCCGCGAGACGACTCCCGACGAAGCCCGCGCCGCCGGTGACCAGCACCGACGAGCCGGCGAGGGGCGCGAGTAGCTCGGCGCCGACGCTGTCTGTCACGGCTCCCCTCCCGGCGACTGGCGACGGGAAGAGTGGCGCTCGGCTGTGAATCCGTCCAGGTCGTTCCTCGGTCGGCCGAACGGGCGACCGGACCCGGTCGCCGCGGCGCTCGCGTCTGCCATAGTCGAGCACTCGAACACGTCTCGCATTGTTATACAGCGCCTGCAGCCGCTATTAGTTATGACATCGATAAACGAACGTTCGCGCCGTGGCACGGATAAACGGGGGGTCGGGGCGACTTCCGGTTCGTCCCGAAATTCACGACTGTTCCTGCGAGACGCGGGAGGCGAGGCAGAACGGTGTCACCCTGGTCGTCTCGGTCGCGACGCGAGGGCGTCACCCGGGACCGACAGGATCGACCAGGTCCGACAGCGCGAGCGCGAGGTGCGGTGCGACGACGCGGGTCGCAGCGGTCGCGGCGACGACCTGGTCGGTGCTGTCGACGTCGACGAGCCCGGCGTCGGCCAGCGCCGGGAGCGACTCCGTGACGAGTCTGGCGGCGACGCGGCCGCGGAACTTGGCGGCCGTGAGCCCCTCCGGCGGGTCAGTCTGTGCGACGACGTACTCGACGAGGTCGGCGTACTCCGCGCGGTCGTCGACGCGGAGGAGATAGGTCAGCACGAAGCGGTTGCCCGGCGACGCGAGCAGTTCGAACAGCTGGTCCGTGGGGACGCGTGTACGCGGCTCGATGTCCGCGTCTGTCGTCGGTTCCGCGTCACCCCAGCCGGCCAGCGAGTCGGTCTCGACCGCCGCGCGCCAGGCTGTATCGACGACGTCGACGGCCACGGCGGTCTCCTCGGTGCTGCCGACCTCGGCAGCCTCACCGTCCGTCTCGTCGAGACCGTTCCCGTCGTCGGTTCCGTCGGGGCCGGTCTCGCCGGCCGGGTCGCGTCCGTCGTCCGTCTGGGTCGTGTCCCGGGCAGGGTCGTCCGTTCCCCCCGGGTCGGGGGCGTCGTCTGACATAACATTCGGTCCGAGCGGGCCGGGTCGGCGAACCCGTCCGCTACGTGGTCGACCCTCGTGTGGGCGACCACTATACTATACACCGGCTACCTGTGCGACGCTACTATACACCGGCTACCTGTGCGACGCCAGCGGGCGCGCGGTCGTCACGCACGCAGGGACCGGGATACCAGTGGACGTGGATCTGTGATCCCTTCGGACGGGGATCTGTGGTCTCGTCGGACGTGTATCTGCGATACCGGGGGACGCGAATAGGACGGGCGGACGCGAACTTCGTCGGTCTGTGGGACGAGGACGGCGATCCAGCGACGCAAAGGCACGAGCGAGCCGGGTGGGGAGGGGTCTCCGACGGAGAGGTGGCGGCGAAATATCTTAACCCGGGGGTCCGTAGGGGGCAGACACCGCGGACGAACCGGGACGTAAACGCGTCCCGATGGTAGCCACCCGGCGAGTAGCCGGAGCGTCAGCGAACAGCACTGCCATCGGCGCCGCTGCCGGGGGGTCCGCGTACGAGGACACATGACCACAGATTGGGACGACGTCAGCTTCGTCATCAGTTCGCGGTATCGCGTCGCCGTCATACGCCAGTTGTCGACCGGGCCGTCGACACCCTCCCAGATCGCGGCCGACGCCGACGTGGGGATCGCCCACGTCTCCCGTGCGCTCCAGCGACTGCGCGAGCGGGAACTCGTCGACCTGCTGGTCTCGGACGACCGCAAGAAAGGCCGCGTCTACGGTCTGACCGACCGCGGGCGCAACGTCTGGGACACCATCGAGGCCGAGAACATGGTCTGACCGCCCGGCGGGGACGCGACACCCCACCACCCCCAGGCACCGCCTTTCGCAACCGCCGAGTAGGCACTCCCGAACGGCGAGTAAGTCGGGTCATATTTTCGGTACGACCGTCCTATCGACCCGCAAGATGCCTATATCGGCCCGAAATTCGATTCGACCGCCCCGCGGGCGACCACCGGACTCGACAGTCTGCGTCTACGGAAAGCTAGCAGACCAATTACTATGCCGCGCGAACGCCTGTCACAGGTGAATGCTCGAACACTTCACGGAAGACGAGATCGAGCGGATGAACGCGTTCACCGAGACACCGCCGTACGAACGAGACCCCGAACAGCTCCTCCCCGACGACGCCGAGACCGACGACGCGACCGAGACCTCGGCCGACAGGTCGTCCCGGAGTCGTTGAACAGTCCGCGATACGCCCCCGCGAAAACCACTTCTCTCTCGACGGTTCCGGACCACTACTGGCGGTTCCCGACACCACTTGCGGTGTCGTGGACAACTGCCGCCCGGCGGACTGGACGACGAACCACCGCGAGAAACGAAGACCACGCGTTACCGGCGGAACCGGCGGAGGACGTCGGGTCGACGCCGCAACCAGACCGCGAGGTGGGCGATAGCGGTCAGTGCCAGGGCGCCCACGAGCGCGAAGGCGAGGTCACCCTGCGAGAGGGCGCCGACGACCGGGAGCGCCGTGTTCGAGAGCACGAGCAAGAGGAGGCCGGCAGCCGCGATGAAGAGGTAGACGTACTGCCAGCGGAACCGCTCGTCGCGCCCGAGATACTGGTCGATCTCGGCCGCCCGTGCCTTGAGCGATACCATGCTCGTCTCCTGGTCGTACTCGACGAGTCCGGCGTCCTCCATCTTCGGGACGTGGGTCTGGTACAGCGAGACGTAGACGCGTTTTCGCTGTTGCTTGGTGAGGTTCTCGACCGTCGTATCGTTTTCCCGTGCGGCGACGTGCTCTGCGAGCTCGGTCAACTCCATCGGCCCCTCGGTCTTGAGCAGTCGCAACACCTGTCGGCGCCGCGCACTGCTCAACACGTCGAACACGACGTCCCGAGTGAGCGTCTCTTCGCCGCTGGACATCGTTACTCCCCCTGTCCGTGGTCCTCTCGGGTAGCGGTAGCCAGCGGTACGGGACGTGTTGATGACACACCTGTTCAGATAAGCGGCCCTCACTTTGTTAAGAACGGGTTATCCCCGGAGAACGTCCGGCTACTGTCCGAAACGGTGATTTTTGGCGGTTTCCGGAGTCTCACCCCTTCGGACCCACGTGAACCGACAGTATGAGCGGGATACGCTCGTAACCAGGGACGGTCAGTCGATGGATCTGACGTAGACGTCGTCGTCGGCCGTGACCGTGACCTCGTGGTCGTCGACGGTGAAGACGACCCGCCCGTCCGAGATCGCGTCGCTCGCGGCGAATAGTCCGTCGAGGGCTTCGGGGTCGACCGCGTCGAACAGCGGCGGGTCCAGTTCCAGCGGCGAGACACCGCGTGCCTCGGCGAGTGCCTCGACGACGGCCAGACTGACCGCGCCGCTGTCGGAGCCCGCCCGGCGGTGGACCGGCAACATGACCCCCCCGGAGTCGACGGCCGCCGCGCAGTCGGTCCCGTCGTAGTGTTCGCTCATCGGTTCTCCTCCCGATACTGTGCGTTCGTGTGTGGTGCGAACTCCAGGCTCTGCTGGTTGACCCTCGGTTGTCGCATATCACAGTCGGCGAGGTAATGGATCATAAGCCTTGTGGAAACAGCAGGAAACAGGTTGGGAATGTATCACGATCTCGGCGCACGGTCGGGAAGCGAGGACGGAATACGCGCCGACCGGTCGACCGGCGGGCCACACGGGCGAGTGTGGCCGATCGACGGCTCGTGCACGCGAGTGTGATAGAGCGAGACGAGTCCGGTACTGGACAGGAAGACACAGTATATCTCGGTTCGGAGACTCACATAACGATCGTATAATCGACTGTCACAACAAGAAATGTTAAGTGCCATCCACCCGTCGCACTCATCCGCGCGAGTTCAGCGCTGGGGGGCCCTCGCGCCAGGGACGGACAATGAGTATGCGACTGCATATCAACGGACAGGCGTATCGTACCGGGAGGATGGTCGGGAGAGCCCGTCGGTCACGAGCGGCCGGGAGCCCGGCGGAAATACCAGTGAGCGGCGCGACCGGACGGCCGACCGGAACCGTCGGACGCAGGGGCGGGGTCTGACCATGGCAGCGAACAACCGGCCCGTCGCCGGTGGCGACCCGGCAGCCGAGCCGACGATCGACGAGGAAGCCGAGGACGAGGACTCCGCCGCCGGGACGGAATCCCAGGCGGACTCTGAAGAGTTACCCCTCGACCAGGTCTTCGAGATCCTGAAGAACAAGCGCCGGCGGACCGTGCTCCGGTATCTCGACGAGCACGAGGAACCGGTCGCGCTCGGTGACCTCGCCGAGCACGTGGCGGCCGACGAGAACGACACGCCGGTCGCGCAGATCTCCTCGCGCGAGCGCAAGTGTGCCTACGTCGGCCTCTACCAGTGTCACCTCCCGAAGATGGACGACATGGACATCATCGCGTTCAACCAGAATCGGGGCCTCGTCGAGACGGGGCCGAACGCGACCCAGCTGAAACAGTACCTCGAGTGGTCGGAGACGTCGACGCGACCGTGGCCGCTGTACTACGCGTCGACGGCCGGTGTGGGACTGGTCGCAGTCCTGGCGACCGGCGTCCTCGCCGGCGGTGCGGCGGCGATGGTGGTCTGTCTCGCGGCGATGCTGGCCGTCGCTGGGACGGCCGCCGTTCACCTGCAGAGCGAGCGACAGGACACCGAGTCAGCCGGCGAGTGACGGCGGTTCCACGTCTGGTTCTTCCGCGGCCGGAGGGTTTTCGACCGAATCCGGAGAAGAGAGTCGACTCACCGGTGTTCCCAGAGGTCCACGTACCAGGGCGCCTCGGCGGTTATCCAGACGGTCAGCCGCTCGTCCTCCTCGACCGTCTCCGGGAAGATCGTACACTGGTTCGGTTCGTCGCGATACCGTGCCACGACCGCACGGACACCACCCTGGGACGTGTCTGTCGTGGCGCCTCCGTCACTCTCGTTCGACGACATACGTACCCCGCTTGCCCCGGACCCGCATTGTTATATCACCAGTAATCTCGCCGGCAGGTCCGGTAGTACCGCGCTGTGACACCACGCCCGTGGCCCAGCGTCGTCCCGCTCCGGACAGAGCGTTCCCCCGCGCACCGGACAGGCGACCGCCCACCCTGCCGGCGGTTTGGGCGAGTTACCCTGCCGACTCACGCGGCGAGAGCGTCGAATACGGCCACGAAAACCCGGTAAACCACTGCTACCCGGTCGCGACACACTGAACAGTCGACCGGGTTTAAGTAACACACGCCGGTACTATCGATGCCGCCATCCCGACACTCGACCGACGGAGGGGAGATGCACGACACCCCTCCTCGCACCCGGTGGAGTGACCCGCTCGCCGGACCTGCACCCAGTCGGTTCCGTTCCGGTTCACGCTCCCGGGGCGGTCGGGACGGCGGCCCCGTCCACCCCACCCAGGGGGCCGGACCCCGTCGGACCGTCGACACCCGGCCCCCGACCCCTGCCCCTTTCCCTTTATTCCGAACCCCTCGAGCGACGTCACTGGCCACACCACGCGACGGTGACCCCGGGCGACCGCGACCTCACCCGACACGATCGGAGCCCTGGACACGTGAGCGGCCACCAGTCCGCCCCGACGGGAGCCGCAAGCGCGGAACGCACGCGTCGAACCGGATGTTAATGACTCTTTACTGCCGAAAACAGTCGAGTGACGGTCGCTCCGGACGGAGACGGAGACGCGCTCGTCTCGGTATAAGCAACCCCTACTCCGCGATATCGCGACGTTCGCCGCGAGCAGATTACGACCGTATGCCTGTAATCGATCGTGACCGGTGCGGACGCCACACCCTGCCGATTCTGACGCCGCGGTACCACCTGTCGAGACCCCCACGACCACCCCGAAACGACGCCGGTATACTGGAGGGCTCGGCCGCCGTGTACACTCGCTCCCATAGCTCTACAGGGCGGTATACAACATACGAAACTCATATTAAGAGATATTATATAAATACGGAACCTCGCTGACGTTCGTAAAGTGAATATCTCCCGGAGAACGTGGCCATTCACGCCGATCAACGCCCATACAGGAGGATACCGGAACAGGCAGGAGACGTTCCCGACGATCCCGTATCACGTTTCCCACGTAGTCTCGTCTCGACGTCGTCGGCCAGTATACCGTCTCAGGTCGGCTCTAAGTGCATATCTCGTCTTCAGTAGTCGGTCACGAGACCGCGAGAGTCGACGAACGCCGACCCCGGAAAAAATATATGAAATAGTATAGTAACAACAAAATATATAATATGGGACATAATGTACGGGCGCCGTAGAAGAGTTGGGGCAGGCCTTCGCCGGGTGGGCCCGGCGTAGCAAGGCATCGCCCCGTTCCACTGGTGGGAGATCGACTGGAGCCACGACACCAGGGCCGGAACGTACGTTCAGGACGTTCGTATCGAAACACACGTTCGTCCGACACGTTATACGTGTATTTCCACAAATACTTATTCGGGGGCCACCCGTACGTGGTCGTATGTCGGACGCGACGACAGTCTACCGGTTGCTCACAGCAAGACCACGTCGGGAGTTGCTCTTCGCGCTGTGCGAGACGGACTCCATCCGGATATCAGCCATCGTGACCCGCCAGGACGACCGACAGAGAGCAGGAGCGTGTCCCGACGTGACCGGGGACGGAGGGGACGCCGACGTCCCGTTCGAACTGCAACTGTACCACACTCACCTGCCGAAACTCGCGGAGACGGACCTGGTCGTGTGGGACCGGGACGCGGGCGTCGTCTCACGGGGGGCGTCGTTTCCGGACGTCCGGCCGTTCGTAGAGCGGGTTCGCGAGAGCGAGCGCGAACTGCTCGACCGGCCCGCGTCGGACGCCCCACCGGAGACCGGGCCCCGGTAGATCCGCCACGAAATACGAGAGAGGCCATCCGAGTCGGTCAGACCCGTTCTGCGACCCCGCGATAGGTCTCGTAGCAGCGTTCGAGGACGTCGAGTGAGACGCTCTCGGTCGCAGTGTGGGCCTCGCCCGGCTGTGCCGGGCCACAGACGACGCAGGTCGTCCCCGCCCGGGCGAGCCACCCCGCGTCCGTCGCGTGGGGTTTGACGACGTGTTCGGGTTCGCCGTCGGACGCGGCGTCACCCCGGTCGCTCCCGGCCCTCGCGAGTTCGTGTGCGTCGCGAGCGGCCGCAAGCACCGCGTCGGCGAAGGCGGCGTCGTCACACCGCATCGGCGGGAGGTCCTGGTCGACCGTCCAGGAGACGCCGGCGAGGTCGGTGACGGCGTCAGTGTCGACCCGTTCACCGGGCACCGTCCGCTCGTCGACGGTCGCCGTACAGCGCTCGGGGATCACGTTCCACGCCGACCCGCCCTCGATCTCGGTCACGGCGATGCTCCCAGCGACCCGGTGGCCCATGACTGCCGTCTCGGGGAAGTCCAGTTCGCGGACGACGTCGATGGCGTCGGTGATCCGGTAGATGGCGTTCTCTCCCGCCTCGGGTTCGCTGGCGTGGGCCGCGTTCCCCTCGGCGACGATGGTCGACCCGCGCCGGCCCTTGTGTGCGACGGCGACGTCCGTAACTCCCGGCGCCGAGTAGCCGGTCGACCCCTCACCGACGACGGCGTACTCCGGCGCGAATCCCTCGTCGATGGCGTGCCTGGCACCGACGCCGCCGACCTCCTCGCCGACAAAGGAGGCGAAGACCAACTCGTCGACGGGGTCGGCGCCACCCGACGTCGCCCGGTCGCCCGAGGTCTCGGGTAGCTCGGCGTCCCGAAAGGCCAGCATCGCCGCCGCGACTGCCCCTTTCATGTCCGCACTGCCGCGGCCGTAGAGCCGACGCTCGCCGTCCTCGTCGCGCTCTTCGACGACGTAGCTCCCCTCGTCGGTGATCTGGGAGCCGTCCGGCGGGACGACGTCGTGGTGGCCGACCAGCGCGAGCGACGTGTCGCCCGACCCTTTGCGAGCGAGCACGTTGCCGCCCCGACCCTCGCCGGTGCCTGCGTCGTCGCGCGTCACGGTCGCGTCGGTGTGTTCGCGGAGCCAGTCCTCGACGAAGTCGCCGGCGGCGGCCTCGGACTCGTGGCTCGGGATCGAGACGAGTTCGCGCGTCAGGTCGGCGACGGCAGCGTCCACGTCCATAGCGGCCGGTCGGGCGGTGAGGACTTGAAGCCAGGCGACGGAGACCGGCGAAGAGTCACCCGACTCCACAAGAGACTTGACGCCGATGGCACTATCGGGAGACGAATGACGACCGCCCCCGACCGCGCGCGAGAGGACGTGTCCTTCCGTGAATCGGTCCCGCCGGTCCGGGAGTGGGCCCGAACCTTCCTCGTCGGCCTGTTCATGGGGACCGCCGACGCGGTCCCGGGGGTGTCGGGTGGCACCATCGCGCTCATCGCGGGCGTCTACGAGCGACTCATCGCCGCCATCACGGCCGTCACGCCCGGCCGGTTTCTCGACGGTGTGCGGGCGCTCACGCCCCTCGACGGCGGTATCTCCCTCGACCGCGCGGCCGCCGTCCTGGAGGAGGTCGACGGCTGGTTCCTGATCGCCTTGCTCACGGGGATCCTGTCGGCGGTGATCGTGGTCACGCGGATCGTCGACATCGCGAACGAAGCCGCGCCGGTGCTCCTCTTCGGATTTTTCTTCGGGCTGATCGCCGCCTCGGGGCTCATCCTCCTGCGAGCCGTCTCGATCCGGACGGTCGCCGAGGGCGTCGCCGCGCTGGCGGGGTTCGTCGTGGCGTTCGTCGTCTCGGGGTACGGTTCGGTACTGGACAACAGCGGCCTCCCGGTCGTCTTCGGCGCGGGCGCACTCGCGGTCAGCGCGATGATCCTCCCGGGTATCTCGGGATCGCTCGTGCTCGTCATCCTGAGCCAGTACGAGAAGATGTCGAGCGTCCTGAGCGACTTCGTCGACGCGCTCGTCGGCGTGGTGACCGGCGACGGCGTCGGCCCGGTCGTCGACCACGGGATCGTCGTCGTCACGTTCGTCTGTGGCGGGCTGGTGGGACTCTTTACCATCTCGCGACTCATCCGTCGGGCCCTCGACGCCAACCGCGAGGTGACCTTCGCCTTCCTCGTCGCACTCGTCATCGGCGCGCTCCGGGCCCCCATCGTGACGCTGAACGGCGACGACTACGGCGTCGTCTGGTCGACCGACGTGGTCGGCGCGTTCGCCGGCGCCGCCGTCGTCGGGGCCGCCGTCGTCCTCGTGCTCGACTGGTACGCCGTCGACATCGACCTCGACGGGGTGTGAGTGGCCAGGACACCGGACTCGCGCTCGTCGACACCGAGTCGATGGCGAGCAGATGATGAGTCGGCGGCAAGTCGACGGCGAGTCGCCGGTGAGCGACGGTCCGGAAGACAGGGGCTTTTGCTCCTCCGGTGTGTGCAGCGTCCTGTGTCCCCCGACGAGCGACCCGACCCGCCCGAAACCCGGCGCGAGGTCGTCACCGAGACGTTCCACGGAACCGAGGTCGACGACCCGTACCGGTGGCTGGAGGGTGACGACGACGCAGTCCGGAAGTGGACCGAGCGACAGAACGCGTACGCCGACGCACACCTCGACACGTCGACCCGCGAGCGGTTGCGCCCTCGCCTGGCCGCCCTCGCCGACGTCGCCGACTACGGTGCCGTCGCAGTGCGAGGCGGGCGGTACTTCCAGACGGTCGAGGCACCGGACGACGACCACGCGCGGCTGTTCGTCCGCGAGACGCCCGACGGCGACGGGACGCTGCTGGCCGACCCGAACGCGTGGCCAGAGAACGACGACCCCGACGTGCCGACGCTGTCGATGAGCTGGTTCGTCCCCTCCGACGACGGCGAGCACGTCGCCTACGGCGTCACCGAGGGCGGCGACGAACAGTACGACGTTCACGTGCTATCGGTCCCCGACGCCGAGACGGTGGCAGTACTCGACGACCGCGGGCGCGTCAACCCCGGGATGTTCGCCTGGGCGGCCGACGGGCGTGGCGTCTACTACGTCGCGACCGGTGGCGCCGACGACGGCGGGCAGATGGACAAGGAACTCAGGCGCTGGCGCTTCGACGGGACCGAGGAGACGCTCCTGGAACACGACGACCAGCACGTCTGGCCGATGCTGACGACCGACCGGGAGACGGGGCTCCTGGCGGTGGGTTTCTCGGAGATGGTCGGCGGCGTCGACTGGTCGGTGTGGGTCGACGGCGACCTGCGCCCCGTGGTCGAGAGTGACGCCGAGACGTACGTCGACTTCCACGACGGCACCGCCTTCCTGCTGACCGACCACGAGGCCCCGCGCAAGCGCCTGCTCGCCTGTCCGGTCGAACGCTTCCGCGAGGGGGACCTCGCGTTCGGCGACTGCCGGGAGGTACTCCCCGAACGGGAGGCGACACTCCAGTCGTACGCGCCGACGCCCGACCACCTGACGGTCCACTACCAGCGCGACGCCCACTCGCGACTCGTCGTCTTCGACCGCGGCGGCGACCACCGGCGCGACCTCGACCTCCCGGAGTACGTCTCGGTCTCGGCGCTCACCAGCAACCCCGACGCCGAGGAAACGTTCTATCGCGTCAGCGGCTTCGACCACCCGCCGGCGCTCGTGTGTGCCGACCCGACGACCGGCGACCGTCGGAAACTCCAGCGGGTGGACGTCGAGGTGCCCGACGACCTCGTGGTCGAACAGGCGTTCGTCGAGTCGACCGACGGCGCCGAGGTGCCGGTGTTCGTCTGTCACCGCGCGGGGCTGGACCGCGACGGCGACAACCCCGCCGTCCTCTACGGCTACGGCGGTTTCCGACAGAGTCTGACGCCCGGGTTCGACCGCTTTCGGCTCCCCTTCCTCGCTGACGGCGGCGTCTACGCACAGGTGTGTGCCCGCGGCGGCCACGAGTACGGCGAGTCGTGGCACGAGGCCGGCATGCTCGAAGACAAACAGCACACGTTCGACGACTTCGTCGCCGCTGGTGAGTACCTCTGTGCGTCGGGCTATTCGAGCCCGGACCGGCTGGCGGTCGCCGGCGGGTCCAACGGCGGCCTCTCGGTGGGGGCCGTCCTCACTCAGCGTCCGGACCTCTGGGGTGGCGCGCTCTGTGCGGTTCCCCTGCTGGACATGCTCCGCTTTCACCGCTTCCTGCTCGGCGAGTCCTGGACGACCGAGTACGGCCACCCCGACGACCCCGGGGCTTTCGAGTACATCCGCGCGTACTCTCCGTACCACAACGTCGACCCCGACGCCGACTACCCGCCGGTACTCTTTACCACGGCGGTCGGCGACACGCGCGTCCACCCGAGTCACGCCCGGAAGATGGCCGCTCGCATGCAGGTCGAGGCCGGGGGTGGCCCGTTCCTCCTGCAGACCAGGGGTGACACGGGCCACGGCGTCGGGAAACCCACCTCGATGGTCGTCGACGAGCAGGCCGACGAGTGGGCGTTCCTCTACGAACACCTCGGTGTGGACCCGACGGAGTGAACGACCCCACAAGCGCGAGTGCGGGCGTAACGTGGCTGCGACGGCGTCGACCGAGAAGCGGGATCTGGCGCCAGCGCATCGAAAGACCGACTTTCCTGCCGGCCACACCACCGTGCAGTGACCGAGACAGACGGAGCAGGAGCGGGCGTCGACCACGCGGCGCGGGCGCGGGAGTACCTCGGCTTCTCGCGGTGGTGGCAGGTCGTCGCCGCCGCGATAGCGATGGCGCTCGTCAGCCCCTACCAGTACGTCTGGTCGTCCATCGAGGGGCCGCTCGCGGCGAGTCTCGACGTTTCGCTCCCGGCGCTCGGTGGCGTCTTCACCCTCTTCGTGATCGTCCAGGCGGGATCGCAGTTCCCCGTCGGCTGGTGGCGTGACCGCCACGGCCCCCGCCGGTTGATGCTGCTGGCGGGTGTGCTCGCCGGCGGGGGGTACGTCGGCATCGCCCACGCGACGACGGTCTGGCAGCTCTACCTCTGCTACGGCCTGGGTGCGCTCGGGGTGGGTATCGTCTATACTGTGGCCGTCAACACCGCTATCAAGTGGTTCCCCGACCGCCGCGGGCTGACGACGGGCGCGGGGACGATGGCCTTCGCCGGCGGGAGCGCGCTCGTGGTGCCGTTCGTCCGCGCCAACGCCACGCCCGACGCCTACCCGTTCGTCCTGCAGACGCTGGGCGTCCTGATCGCCGTCGGCGTCCTCGTCGGCGCCGTCGTCCTGCGGGACCCGCCCGCCGAGTGGCTCGACGAGACCGACGCCGCGGCCGCTGTCGACGAGGATGGGGCGGACGCCGTGGACGGCACCGAGGACGAACAGGAGCGCACGACCACCGACGGCGGCGCCACCCGGCGTCACTACACCTGGCGAGAGGTCCTGCGGACCTGGCAGTTCTGGCTGATGTACGCGATGTTCGTCGCCGTCAGCGGCGCGGGGCTGATGCTCACAGCCAAGGTCATCTCCTTCGCGGCCGCGCTCGACCTCTCGGCGGGGACGGCCACGCTCTCGGCGATCCTCCTCCCCATCGCGGGCGGCGTCGGCCGGCTCGTCCTCGGTGAAGTCTCCGACCGCGTCGACCGCGAGCGGGCGATGGCCGTCTCCTTCACGCTGTGTGGTCTCGGCGTCCTCGCGGTGGTCTGGTTCGCTCAGCAGGACTCGACGCTCGGATTCCTCGCCGCCGTCGTCGTCGCGACGTTCTTCTGGAGTCCGCAGTACACCCTCTTTCCCAGCCTCGTCGGCGATTACTACGGGGAACGCCACTCCTCGGCCAACTACGCGCTGCTCTATTCGGGCAAGATGTGGGGCGGCGTCTTCGGCGGCGCCGTCGCGGGCTGGCTCGTCACCGTGACCGACTGGCCGACCGCTTTCACCGTCGGCGGCGTCCTCGCCGTCGTGGCCGGCCTCGCCGCGCTCGCGCTCAGTGCGCCCGGTCCCGTCGAGAGTGCCGGGAGCAACACCGACGCCTGAGAGGGCAGCGACTGTCTTCAGGGTCGTTGCAAACGGTGGGTCTCACTTCCCCTGTTTCTCGGAACGGTAGCGACGACATGTGCGTCGAGCCACGTCCCGAGACAGGTCACTCGCTGTCTGCATCGAGTAGGCCCCGCTCTTCGCACATCAGCTCGCGGACACCGTGTTCGAGAATACCCTCACCGAGTGAGGTCGCCCGGTAGTCGGAATTGAAGCTGTCGCCAGTCTGTGACAGGATCGAATTCCGGCGAATAGGCGGGAAACGTGACGAAGGCAAGGTCGTCACAGGCCGCCAGATCCGTGACGGTAGATGCCGGAAAATACGGCGCGTCGTCCAGTACGACGACCAGGTTATCTTCGAATTCTTTGTATAATACGATAATGAGATATCTCGGATGATCGGCAGTGGCGTATTCGGTGAACCGTGAGAATATGCACTCACCGTCTTCGGTGATCGCGCCGAGCAGACACGTCCAGTCACGCTGTCCAGAGAGTTCGACGCTCGGCCGCGTACCGCGCGGGAATTACGCGGCACAACCTGAACGTATTTCCTGGTTTGATCGATACGAACTGATGTAACATCCACGTCCGCTCGCTTTTTCGAGGTTATCGTAAAATCATTCGTGGTCAGATCCTTCGGCTCTGGCGGCTGTAAGTACTCGACGCGGTCGGTCTCTCCGAGAAATTCCGGGACGAGTGCCAGCGTCCACGCCGGCGCGTCGATCCCGGTCTCTTCGGGAGGATCGTGAACAGTTCGTTCGAATCTTTCGTACTGTAATTCTGAGTTTTTTCGTTTATTATAATATAAATTATGTAGTGGGAAACTCGCGTAAGCGGTTCGTTCGTATCGAGTTGCCTGACCCGGCTGTAGATCGTCTTTCACCCGGTGTCGTACCACTCGGCACGCTCGGTCTACGTCACGCCGGTCTCGTCTTCGATCGCCGCGAACAACCGCTGTGTCCGCTCATTTCTATCCCCCTTGTCGAGGGCGTTCTGACGTTCTCCGACAGAGGTCTCGTCGAGTACGTCGCCGACTACGCCGAGTACATCGTCGTCGCACTATGCGGTTCGAAATCCTCGCGGTGTACCGCGACACATATCGAAATTAACGCAATTCGGGGTCACGGCTCGTCACAATCTATTTGCCGCTGTAACGTGACTCGTATTTCATGGCGTTCGAGCTGGCGATCTCGGGAGATACAGTACTAAACTCTGATATTTCGTCCTGTGAAGACGAGCGATTTGTGGAACTCGTAGAGCAGACGCGAGAAGCGGACGTCGCGTTCACACACCTGGAAACGACGGGTCACGACTACGACGAGCCCGAAGTGTATCCGGCCGCGATGTCGGGCGGGACGTGGATGCGTGCCCCGAAAACTATCGGTGAGGAGTTACGCTGGAGTGGCTTCGATATCGTCTCACACGCGTCCAATCACGCGTTGGACTTCTCCTATGGCGGCCTGCGAGAAACCTGGAAAGTGCTCGACGAGGCCGGCGTAGCATACGCTGGCACTGGCGAAAATCTGGCCGGCGCACGCGAACCGGCGTTCGTCGACACTGACGAAGCGCGGGTCGGGCTCGTATCGATGACCTCTTCGTTTACACCCTGGGCACGGGCGGGTGCCGCTAGACGGGATATGCGAGGCCGTCCCGGCGTCAATCCGCTCCGCTTTACGTTCCAGGTCGACGACGAGACGTTCGACGCGATCCGGACAGCCGGAACGTCACTCGGACAGATCGTCGTGGAGGAAGAAGAGACGCTAACGGTGACGGATCCCGCCTCCAGGAACACGACGCGCCGATTCGAGCGGTCCGACGACCAGGAGACACACCGGGGACTCCATTCGCGGGACCGGGAAGAAAATTTGCGAGCAATCGGGTGGGCGGAGACAGACGCGGACGTGGTCGTCGCTCACATCCACTCACACGAATTCAGAATCGGTGGTCGCGTCACCCAGCCCCCGGAATGTCTGGAAACCTTCTCGCGGGCCTGTATCGACCACGGTGCTGACGTCGTGGTGTGTCAGGGCAGTCACGCCCCGACACGGGGGATCGAGATCTACGACGGTGCACCGATCTTCTACGATCCGGGCGATTTCGTCATCATGGCCGACGCCGTGACGAGACAGCCAGCGGATTTCTACTACGCCCACGAAGAGGGACTATCGAACCACCCGCTAGAGGCCAGCGTCGAAGAGGCCATCCAGGCACGTGGTCCCATCCGCCCCTGGGAATCACGGACCGTATTCAAAAACGAGCGAGAGATGCTGAGTCCCGTCGGCGGGTTCTTCGAAGGCCCCGGCAGCGTCCTCGCACGCTGTCGATTCGACACCGACTACGACGTCGAACGTATCGAACTCTCCCCGTTCCAGTGGCTGAGCGAACCGGAATCCCACGTCGGTGCGCCGAAGGCCGTCACGGGGGAGGCGGCCGACCGCACTCTCTCCCACGTCGCAGACCTGTCCGCGGAGTACGGGACGGAAATTACGATCGCCGACGACAGCGGACACGTCACCGTCTGAGACGCCTGCCCTCCGTACCAATGGCCCGTTTCCGCGATCGATCGGACGGTTACGACTCGTTCTCGACGACGCCCGTATTCAGAAGCCGTTCGACTTCGGACTCGTCGAACCCGTGTTCCGAGAGGATCTCGTCGGTGTGTTCGCCTGCGCGAGGTGGTTTCCTGTCGATCGAACCCGGCGTTCGAGAGAGGCGGACGGGGACGTCGACCCCGAGTACCTCGTCGCCGTCGACGTCCTCGACCTCGCGGATAGTTCCCCGCTCCCGGAGGTGCTCGTCTTCCGTCGCCTCGGGCACGTCCTGTACTTCCGCGACGGGGACGCCGGCGTCGAGTAGCTGCTCGACGACCTCGCCCCGTTCGTAGTTCGAGAACTCCTCGTCCATCTCGGCGTACAGCGCGTCGCGGTTCTCGAGACGGTCGTCGTTCGTGCGGAAGCGCGGGTCCTCTTTCCAGTCCTCGCGTCCGATGCTTTCACAGAGCCGTTCCCACAGGTGCTGGAACGCGGTCGCGACGTACACCGGACCCGTCGCCGTCTCGATGACGCCCGAGGGAGCGTACGCCTCCCAGGTGTGGCCCTGCCGTTGCGGGACGCGACCGACCATGTCGTAGTAGGTGTACCACTGCGCCATGAACGTGGCCGCAGTGTCGATCAGCGAGGCCTCGACCTTCTGTCCCTCGCCGGTCCGTTCCGCGTGACGGAGGGCAGGCCAGATAGCGAAGGCCGCGTAAATGCCGGTCCCGATATCGATCGTCGAGGCACCGACGCGCGAGGGTTTGCGGTCCGGTTCGCCGTTCATCGACATCAACCCCGACATCGCCTGGGCGAGGGGGTCGAACCCGGGGCGGTCTTTGTAGGGACCGGATTCGCCGTAGCCGGTGATCGAACAGTAGACGAGCGCGGGGTTGATCGAAGACAGGGTCTCGTAATCACAGTCGAGTCGCTCCATCTTCCCCGGTCGGTTGCTGTGAAGGAGCACGTCCGCGTCCTCGACGAGTCGATGCAGGACGTCTCTCCCTTCGTCGCTTTTCAGGTCGAGGACCAGCGACCGTTTGTTTCTGGAAAAGTTCGGCAGGGTCGAGCCCTTGGCGAACCGCCGCTCGCTCCCGCCTCCGGGTGGCTCGATCGAGACGACTTCCGCCCCGAAGTCCGCGAGCAGGGCCCCTGCAGACGGTCCAGCGATGGCCTGAGAGAGGTCGAGAACGGTCAGGTCTCCGAGTGGTCCGGTAGGCATAGGTGGTCGGAGTCGATGCAGTTACAAATAACCTTTGGCTGATCCCGGGGTAGTTCCGTCGTTGGCCGATCCCGGGTAGTTCCGTCGTCGGCCGATCCCCGGTCGCTCCGTCGCCGTGACGGGTCGCCGATCCGGAGGCCCACGGGCGGTTCGATTCATCAAAACCTATATACCGGTTACTAAACTTGATGAGGACATGGCAGCGCGTCCGCTAGACGACGTTACAGTACTGGATTTCTCACAGGGAGTCGCTGGTCCGGCCGCCGGGGCCTTCCTCGCCGACCTCGGGGCGGACGTTCTCGCGATCGAGCCACCTGGCGGCAAGACAGCGCGAAAGTACTCGGGGCCGAACGTCATCCCGAACATCGCCCGCAACAAACGGTCGATCGTTATCGACCTGAAAGCGGACGAGAGCACCGAACTCGTGCAGAACCTCGTCGAAGACGCGGACGTCCTCTTCCACAACAACCGTCCGGGCGTCTCCGAGCGACTCGGTATCGATTACGAGACGGTCTCGGAAATCAATCCCGCGCTCGTCTACTGTTCGATCACCGGCTACGGCGAGACTGGTCCCTACAGGGATCGTCCGACGATCGATCCGCTGGCACAGGCGATGTCCGGGCTGATGTCGATGACCGGCGAACCCGACAGAAAGCCCTCGCGCATCGGTGCCTCTGTCGCCGACATCGGGACGGCGCTCGCGGCCGCGTTCGCGAGTCTCGGTGCGCTTCGACACGCGGAGCGGACCGGCGAGGGACAGAAAGTCGAGGCCTCCCTGCTCGATACAGCGGCTTCGGTCATGGGGAGCTGGTACACCGAATTCGACAAGAACGGCGAGGTCCCGACGCGACAGGGACACACGTGGAACGCGTACGCTCCCTCGGGCGTCTTCGAGACCGCGACCGACCCGATCTACCTCGCGACGCCGCTGGAGTTTCTCTGGGACCGGGTCTGTGACGCCGTGGACCGCGAGGACTGGCAGGACGACCCGCGGTTCGAGACGAGCGACGACCGCCTGGAGAACCGCGACGCGCTACACGCCGAGATGGACGAGGAGTTCTCGAACTACGAGCGCGACGAACTCCTCGAGCGTCTCCACGAGGGAGGTGTCCCGGCCTCCGAAGTCCAGACCGTCGGCCAGGCGGCACACGACCCGCACTTGCACGAACGAGGGACCATCCAGGAGGTCGAGGACGTCGACGGCGAGCAGGTCCTGGCCACCGCGACGCCGGCGCTCTTCTCGTCGACGCCCGCCACGATCGAGAGCGGCCCGCCACAGACTGGCGAACACACGCGGGAGTTACTCGCCGAACGGGGCTACGACGAGACAGCGATCGAGGCCCTCATCGACACGGGCGTCGTCGACGCGAGCAACTGACTGACGACGGTCTATCGACGAAGGTGACCTGCGGGCGACCGAAGCACGAACAGTCTTATATACTGTGGGATGGGATCGTGGACCATGTCGGAAATGCCGCTCGGGGAGTTTACGGTCCTCGACCTGTCGCAGGGCCTCGCAGGCCCGACTGCCGGTGCATTGCTCGCGGACTTCGGTGCCGAGGTCGTCTCGATCGAGCCACCGGGCGGAGGGAGCCAGCGGAAGATCGGCGAGGGATCGGTCCTCCCCAACGTGAGCCGGAACAAGCGAGCGATAGTGGTCGACCTAAAGACGGAGGGCGGAACCGACGTCGTCCACCGACTCGTCGAGGACGCGGACGCGCTCATCCACAACAACCGACCGGGGACGATGGAACGGCTCGACTGCGATTACGAGACGCTGTCTTCGATCAATCCCGCGCTGGTCTACTGTTCGATCACCGGCTACGGCGAGTCCGGCCCCTACAGGGACCGCCCCGGAATCGACCCGCTCGCCCAGGCGATGTCCGGACTGATGTGGACGACCGGTGAATCCGACAGGAAGCCCTCCCGTATCGGCGGCCCGACGATCGACGTCGGTGCGGGAATCCACGCCGCCTTCGCGGTCGTGACGGCGCTGTTCCACGCGTTCAGAACAGGAGAGGGGCAGAAAGTCGAGGCGTCGCTGTTCGACACGGCCGCGTCGATCATGGGGAACTGGTACACGCAGTACGACATGACGGGCGACGTGCCGACGCGGCAGGGGCACGCGTGGGGGACGTACGCGCCCTCCGGCGCCTTCGAGACGGGGACGAAACCGGTGTACGTCGCGACTCCGTTCCAGGCCATCTGGGAGAACCTCTGTGCGGCCGTCGACCGGGCTGACTGGAACGAGGACTCGCGCTTTGCCACGAACGAGGCCCGACTCGAGAACCGCGAGGCGCTCACCGACGCGATAGAGGCGGAGTTTACGAACTACGAGCGCGAGGCGCTGCTGGACCGGCTTCTCGAAGCCAGCGTTCCCGCTTCCGAACTCCAGACCGTCGAAGAGGCGGCATACGACACGCACCTGCACGAGCGCGGGACCGTCCAGCGCGTCGAGGGCGTCGACGGCGAGGAAGTGGTCGCGACGGCGACGCCGGTCAGGTTCTCGGAGACGACGACCGAGATAGAGACGGTGTCACCCACGGTCGGAGAGCACACGCGCGAGGTACTCGAGGACCACGGGTTCTCGGCCGAAGAGATAACGGACCTCTTCGACGCATCCGCTGTCAGTGGCGACTGACCGACCGGAGGAGACCGGACACCGCGAATGGGTTGCTGACCGACCGGAGGAGACCGGACACGACCCCTATTCTAATGGTCGTTCGAGGGGTGAGTGCTAGCGTATCAATGACGTTCGACGTCGTAGTTACCGGCGACTCCATCGTCAACAGGGAGGTCTCGTTCTGCGAGGACCCGCAGGTCTCCTCGCTCCTGAACCGCGTCCGTGACGCATCGGTCTCGCTCACCCACCTCGAAACCGTCTGTCGCGGCCACTCCGGGGGTGGCGACGAGGCGTATCCGGCGGCGATGTCGGGCGGGACGTGGACGCGCGCACCGGAGTCGGTCGGCGAGGAACTCACCTGGGCGGGATTCGACGTCGTCTCACACGCGTCGAACCACGCGCTCGACTTCTCGTACGGCGGTCTCAGGGCGACCTGGAACGCCCTCGACGACGCGGACCTGCCGTTCGCCGGCACGGGGGCGAATCTGGCCGACGCGCGAGAACCGGCGTTCGTCGACATCCCGGCCGGGCGGGTCGGGCTGGTCTCGATGGCGTCGTCGTTTCCCGACTGGAGCCGTGCGGGCGACGCCCGGCCCGACGTGCAGGGTCGTCCCGGCGTCAATCCGCTCCGATACCACTACGCGGTCGACGACGAGTCGTTCGAGACGCTGCGCGAGATGGGGCGGACGCTCGGTCTCGTCGTCAGAGAGACGGACGAGGAGCTGACGCTCATGCGCCCGGAGTCACGGAACGCGACGACCCGGTTCGAACGCTCGGGAGACGGACGCGTTCACCGGGTGCTCGACGCGCGTGACCGCGAAGAGAATCTCCGGACCATCGAGTCAGCGGCGACGTCCGCCGAGGTCGTCGTGGCCCACGTCCACAGCCACGAGTTTCGTCTCGGTGGCGACGTGAGCGAACCGCCGCGGGCGCTGGAGGCGTTCGCGCGCGAGTGTGTCGACCACGGCGCCGACATCGTCGTCAATCAGGGGAGTCACGCGCCGACCCGCGGGATCGAGATCTACGACGGCACCCCGGTCTTCTACGACCCCGGGGAGTTCTTCCTCACCTCCGCTACCGTGACCCGACAGCCGAGTGACTTCTATTACGGCTACGAGGACGTCCTGGACGAGCATCCACAGGCGGCGACGCCGGCCGAGGGCATGGCCGCACGGGGGTTCGACCTCCCCTGGGAAGGGGCGGGCTTCGCCGAGGAGGACTCGATGAAAAATCCCGAGGGCGGTTTCTTCGTCGGTCCGGGGAGCGTTCTCGCCCGGTGTCAGTTCGACGACGCGGGAACGGTGACCGCGGTGGTGCTCCATCCGGTAACGTGGCGGAGCGAACCGAAGTCGCTGACCGGGCTGCCGGTCGAAGCCGAGGGCGAACTCGCAGCCGAGATCCTCGAGTACGTCGCGGAGCAATCGGCACAGTACGGGACGACTCTCGAACGCGCGGGCTCGACGGCCGAGATCGAACTCTGAGGGCGAGCCACGTTGCAGAGAGAGCACGGCTCTCCTGGCAGTGACAGCGCGATCTCTCGGAGGTGCGGAGACACAGCAGTCCAGGCTACGTCCCCGACGCACCGGCGTCGTCGAGTTCCACCGATTCGCACGCGGTCCCCGCTTCGAACTCCGCTTTCCGCGTTCCGACCGCACTCTGCAGGGTGACCGTCGTCTCACAGTCGGTCTCGACTTCGAGTGTGACGGGCTGTTCGGGGTCGACCGACGTCTCGTCGACGGAGACGGTGAGCCCAGTCACGTGTTCGAGCGTGACCTCGAATCCGTTCCGGGAGGGAGAGTCGTCGACGCGGGACTCCCATCTCGTGCCCCTCGTCGTGTGCAACCCCGGGAAATCGCCGCTGTCGGTGTACCTCGCCGGATTCGCCGGGTGCGGGGCTCTGTTCAGTTGTCGAACGTCGACCCGACCGTCGTCCGCGTCCTGCGCGACCGAGACGTCGTCGACCCAGTAGGCACCGTCGTGGACGAGGTCCAGTTCCGGCGTGTCGTACGCGGGGACGCGACGGTAGACCACTCGCGGTGGATTCACGACAGCACGAGGCTCCCCGAGATAGTCGCTCTCGAAGAAGTGCCGGGCCGGCCCCCACTCGTCGACCAGCGTGAACGTGCCGTGCCCGAACCCGACGAATTCGTTTAGTTCGTGTCGATATCCCAGTTCCCGTAACCGCTCCGAGGCCGGGTTGTATCTGGCGGGGGGGACGATCTCGTCGGCGTACCCGCTCCACAGCAACACCGGGACGTGGAGGAGATTGTCGAGCAACGGGAGGTCCGCGTCAGCGACGACTGCGAACGCCTTCGCGAACAGATCCGGATAGAGCGAGGCGAGCCGTAGCGTGCCGAATCCACCCATGGACGCCCCACTGACGGTGATTTGTCGCGTGTCGACCGAGTAGCGAGAGAACACGTCCGAGAGAACCTCGACCACGTCGAGGACTGCCTCGTCGTGATAACAGAGATTCGTACTCCGGGCTTCCGGGACCGCCACGATCGCGTCTCGCTGTTCACCCAGTTCCTGGAGATACTGCTCTTTGTTCACGCTGGTGTACGCCGAACCACCCCCGTGCAGGTGGAGATGGAGCGGATTGCGCGTATCCGGGTCGTAACTCTCCGGGACGTACAGCGAGTACGGCTGCACGCGATTGCGTAACACGTCCACCGTCGACGACTGGGATCCCGTCTGGTCGCGCTCCTCGGTGCTGATCCCCTCTCCGAGGTCGAACCGAGAGGCGTAGAGCCTGCTGAGCAGGCCGCTGTCGGGGGTCGCTGCGTCGGTCACGCCGTCGCGGAGCTTCGCGAAGTCGATATCCGCGCACAGCTCGGAGACGTCCCGGGCGGCCAGGGCGTTGGCCTGTGCGTGCTCCCTGTAGTGACCGTAGTCGTCCCTGTAGTGACCGTCGTCGTCGCGTGTCTCGGCGTCTCGAGATTCGGGGACGGTGGCCGGCGTGCCGACGTCCGGTTCGCCGGCAGCGGCGACGAGCGGTTCGTCGAACCGGAACGCGACGTTGAACACCGGCGGCGGACGCTCCCCCGCGGCTCCGCCAGGGCGACTCTCGGTGGGGTCGTCCGCGATCTGTTCGAACTCGTGTGCGGCGTCGTCCCACAGTCCGACCACCGCGTAGTGACGCCACGTGTCCCTCCCCGGGTCGACCGGAAGTGTGGTCTCGATCTGGTTCCGTTCGAGGTCGACCGACGACGGGAGCGACGTCCGCGTCCCGTCGCGTTCGAGTAGTTCCGCGCCCTCGCCCCAGGTCACGAGCACGTAATCGAGGTCGAGATCGCCCAGTTCGCCGATCCCGAACCCCCAGTCGCTTCGTCCGCCGCTCTCGTCCGCGTCGATCCCGATAGCAACCGCGGCAGCGTCGGGTTGTTTCATCGTCTGCAGCGTGATGCGATACGCGACCCCCTCCGAAACCGGTCGTGTCCGGAACTCGAGGAGGTCCGCGGCGTTGTTCCCGTAGGTCTCGAAGTCGGTCGGATAGACGACGTTCCCGGTCGGCGGTTTGGTCCCGTTGTAGGGTTTCGGCCAGTGCGGGTCGGGTTCGTCGGTCGTCGTGGCCCCGTTGTCGTCGTAGACGTAGTCCTGGTAGAGGTACTCGCCGTCGACGTACCCGTCCTCTCCGGACACCAGCAGCGGGTCGGCGCCCCAGTCGGCGGTCTTCTGTAGCTGTGGCGAGGGGTGTGGACTACTGTACAGGAGGTCCGGTCCTGGCTGGGCCGTTTCGGACACCGTCGTCCGGTCGTCACTCTCGGGAGACCGGGATCCGTGGCTATCCGTCATCGTCGGGAAGATGCGATCAAGTTCGCAATAAAAGTTTGGGGGAGACCGGCGCAGATCTATCGGACGAATACCCGGCACGGTAACCAAAATGTGTATTAGGTAGTTCGGTCAAACTGTCGGGTATGAGTGGCGCGCTAGACGAGCAGCCAGTCGTAGTCGTCGGAGCGGGGCCGGTCGGCATGACGACAGCACTCGCATTACACGCTCGAAACGTTCCAGTCACGATCCTCGAGGCGGATCCCGCCGAGCGGGACCGCTCCGGGAGTCGAGCGATCTACGTCCACGGGTCGACGCTTCGGACGCTGGAACGGGTCCAGCCGGGACTCGGCCGCGACCTCGTCGACGAGGGGATGATCTGGCCGACGCGACGCACCTGCTGGCGGGGGAAAGAGGTGTTCTCGCGAACGTACGACTCACCGGGTGGTGGCGGTGGGATACCGCCGTTCACGAGCGTCCCGCAGGTCCGCACGGAGGCGTACATGCACGAGGCGCTCGACGACTGCGGTATCGACGTCCACTGGGAGTCCGAGGTAGAGACCGTCGAATCCAGTCCGGAGGGCGTCCGCGTGGAGACGGTTGACGGCCGGGAGTGGGAATCGCCCTACGTGGTCGGTGCCGACGGCGGCGGATCCACCGTCAGAGACGAGATCGGTGTCACCTTCGACGGTGACCAGTCGGCGAACTCCTTCATCGTCGCGGACGTCGCGGAAGTCGAGGGCGACGGTTACCCGAACGAGCGACTCTTTCACTACGACCACCCCGAGGTCGGCGGCCGGAACGTCCTGCTCGTCCCGTTCACCGGCGGGTGGCGCCTCGACATCCAGTGTCTGCCCGACGACGACCCGGAGGAACTGTGTAACGACGAGAACATGCGCGAGATCATCCGTACCGTGATGGGCGAGGAGTACGAGGACGAGCTCACGTGGATCTCGACGTACAAGTTCCTCCAGGTGAGAGCCGACAGCTTCGTCGACGAGCACCGTCGCGTCCTCCTGGCGGGCGAAGCCGCCCACCTCCTCGCCCCCTTCGGCGCCCGGGGGATGAACTCCGGGATCGCCGACGCGGACGAGGCCGCTTCCGCCATCGCCGTCGCCAGCCGGTCGCGCCGCGACGCAGTCGCCCGCGACGAGGTCGAACTGTTCGCCGCGCGCCGGGAGAGAGCGGCCCAGTACAATCTCGACGCCGCGGGACAGGCACTGGAATATCTCCAGGGCGACGACCCCGCGACCGTCCTCCGAAAGGAGGCCGCCGCGTCGCTCGCAGACCACTTCGAGGTCGCCGGCGAGTACCTCGACGACGCACCGTACGGCCCGCACGGCGCCCCACCGATCGTTTCGACCGGGAACTACTGACGTCAGTACCAGTCCTCGCTACGCGAACCGTCCGTTCCGGTGTCCGCGTTGGCGCGTAACTCGGCTATGGCGGAGTCGAATTGGCGCGTAACTCGGCTATGGCGGAGTCGAATTGGCGCGTAACTCGGCTACGGCGGAACGTTCCGTGCGCTCGTTCTCGAAGGAAAACAGACCCCGGCTAGAGGCCGAGCTTCCTGGCCACCCAGTGGTCACGGGCGGCGAACACCATCGCTTCCTCGTCCTCGAAGTCGGTGCGTTCGGCGACGAACGCGTCCCACTCGCCGTCGGAGACCAGCCCGAGTTCGTCGGCCGACGCCGCGTCCGACGGGCTCGCGGCGACCAGCTCGTCCAGCGTCTCGAAGTCGGTGTACGCCGTCACGAACTCCTCGTCGAACACGTCCACGAGCGGAATCTCGTCGTCGGGGTCGTAGACGTCCGACGCGGCCGGCACGTCTTCAGCGGCCTCCACAGCAGCCTCTAGGTCAGTCTGCAACACCATACCCGGGACTGTCCGTCCAACGATAATAAATTCCCGTGTTGCGCGCGGACCGCGACCGGCCCCGTCGCCTGCACCGAGTGGCGACCGGGGCTTGCGTCGAACAGGAGGTATAAGTCCCTCCTTGCCACAGCAGTAGATACATGCGAGAGAGCGATGCGAGAGCGGCCAGCGACGGTGGCGTCGATCGCGTCCGTGCCGCGACAGACGACCGGTCGGAGTACGATTACGTCGCGGACGACGTCGAGCGGCCGGCGCTCGTCGCCGCTCTCCAGGGCCGCGTCGACGGCGAGGTCCGGTTCGATACCTACACCCGCCAGCTCTACGCCACGGACGCGTCGGCCTACGAGGTGACGCCGGTCGGCGTGGTCTTCCCGACCTCCACGGCCGACGTCGCCGCAGTCGTCGCGTACTGTGCCGACGAGGGTATCCCGGTACTCCCGCGTGGCGGCGGGACCTCGCTGGCCGGCCAGGCCGTCAACGAGGCGGTCGTGCTGGACTTCACGCGCCACATGGACGCGGTGTCCGACCTCGACCCGGACGCCGCGACCGCCACGGCCCAGGCCGGGACGGTACTGTCGACCCTGAACGACCGGGCGGCCGAGTACGACCTGACGTTCGGCCCGGACCCGGCGGCCGGCGACCGGAGCACCGTCGGGGGCGCCATCGGCAACAACTCGACGGGTGCCCACTCGCTCGTCTACGGGAAGACCGACCACTACGTCGAGGAGTGTGAGGTGGTTCTCGCGGACGGGACCGTCGCTAGCCTCGGCGAGGTGGAGGTCGACGCGCTACGGGACCGTGCGGACGCCGAGAGCGACGCGATCCTGGACCGGGTCGCGGCGGCCGTCGTCGCCGTCCTCGACGACCACGAGGCGGCGGTCAGCGAACGGTATCCGGACCTGAAGCGCAACGTCTCGGGGTACAACGTCGACCGACTCGTCGCGGAAGCCGAAGGCGAATACGGCCAGGCGGGCACCGTCAACCTCGCGCGCCTGCTCGTCGGGAGCGAGGGCACGCTCGCGATCGTCACCGAGGCGACCGTCTCCCTCGAACCCGTCCCCGAGGCGAAGTCGGTCGCTCTGCTCACGTACGACGGGGTCGTCGACGCGGTCAGCGACGTCACGCACGTCCTCGAACACGACCCGGCAGCCGTCGAACTGATCGACGACGTCCTGATCGACCTCGCGGCGGACACGTCCGAATTCGCGGACGTCGTCGCCGACCTTCCCGACCGGACGAACGCCGCGCTCCTCGTAGAGTTCTACAGCGAAGACGCGACTCGGGGTCGCGAGCGGGTCGGTGACCTCCTCGACGACCGCCTGGCCGACGCCGGCAGCAATGCCAACGAGGCAGTCAGATCGGGTGGAACGGAACGATACGCCTTCGACGCGCTCGAAGCGTACGACGCCGACGACCGGGCGTCGCTCTGGAAACTGCGCAAGTCCGCTGCGCCGATCCTGCTGGGCCGGACCAGCGACGCGAAACACATCAGCTTCCTCGAAGACTGCGCCGTCCCGCCCGAGCGACTCCCCGAGTTCGTCGCCGAGTTCCGGTCGCTCCTCGACGAACACGACACCTTCGCCTCGTTCTACGCTCACGCCGGCCCGGGCGTGTTGCACGTGCGACCGCTCGTGAACACGAAATCGGGGGCCGACGTGGAGACGATGGAAGCCATCGCCGACGAGGTGACCGACCTCGTCGTCGACCTGGAGGGGTCTGTCTCGGGCGAGCACGGCGACGGGCGCGCCCGGACCCAGTGGAACAGGAAACTCTACGGGGAGACGCTCTGGGCGGTGTTCCGGGACCTGAAGACGTCGTTCGACCCGGACTGGCTCCTCAACCCCGGACAGGTCTGTGGCGACGTCTCGATGACCGAGAACCTGCGGATGGGACCGGACTACGAGTTCGACGCCGGGTTCGACCCCGCGCTGAACTGGGACGGCGACAACGGCATGCAGGGGATGGTCGAACTCTGTCACGGCTGTGGTGGGTGTCGCACCGACCAGTCCGAGGGCGGAGTGATGTGCCCGACGTTCCGCGCGGCAGACGAGGAGATAACGACGACCCGCGGCCGGGCGAACCTGCTCCGGGGGGCGATGAGCGGCGACCTGCCCGACGACCCGACCGACGAGGCGTTCGTCACCGAAGTGATGGACCTCTGTATCGGGTGCAAGGGCTGTGCCAACGACTGCCCGAGCGAGGTGGACATGGCGAAGCTCAAGGCGGAAGTGACTCACGCCCACCACCAGGACCGCGGCGCCGGCCTCCGGGAGAAACTGTTCGCCAACGTCGACACCCTCGCGCGCGTCGGGAGCGCGCTCGCACCGATTTCCAACTGGGCGGCGACGCTGCCCGGGGCGCGGACCGTTATGGAGCGGACTGTCGGCATCGCCAGCGAGCGGTCGTTGCCGACGTTCGAGCGCGAGACCCTCCGGGACTGGTTCGCGGCCCGCGGACCGCGCGTCGAGCCTCGCGACGCCGAGCGAACGGCAGTGCTCTTCCCCGACACGTACACGAACTACAGCCACCCCGACGTCGGGAAAGCTGCCGTCGAGGTGCTCGAAGCGGCGGGCGTCCACGTCGAGATGGCACCGGTGACAGACAGTGGTCGACCGGCCTTCTCGAAGGGTTTCCTCGACCGCGCACACGAGACTGCCCGCGAGGCCGTCGACGCGCTCGCGCCGAAGGTCGAGGCCGGCCGGGACGTGGTCGTCGTCGAACCGAGCGACGCGGTCATGCTCCAGTCCGACTACCGCGACCTGCTGTCCGGGCCGGACGTCGAAGCGGTGAGTGCGAACACGTACGGCGTCTGTGAATACCTCGACGTCTTCCGCCTCGACGAAGCGGTCGCGTTCACCGTTCCCGACAGGTCGCTGGCGTATCACGGTCACTGCCACCAGAAAGCGACGAAGAAAGACCACCACGCCGTCGGCGTCCTCCGGCGGGCGGGCTACGCGGTCGACCCGCTCGACTCCGGGTGCTGTGGGATGGCCGGAAGCTTCGGCTACGAGGCCGAACACCACGCGATGAGCGAGGCGATCGGCGACGAGTTGCGCGTCCAGGTCGATGCGAGCGACGCCGACGTGGTGGTTGCCCCGGGTGCCTCCTGCCGGACGCAACTCTCCGATCTGGACGTCCGCGGGGAGTTCTCCTTGCGGCTCCGTGAGAGTCGAGAGACGCCACCGACGCCTGTCGAGGCGCTGGCCGCCGGGATCTCGGGGAGCGAATAGGCACGGGAAGGCCGAGCCCGTTCGCAGACGGCGACCGCGTCTCCCCTCGACCGCGACCACCATCCTTTAAGAGTCTCTCAGTCCCACGGGTAGCCATGCGATTCGTCCGCTACGACGGCGACCAGCTAGGCTTGCTGACAGCAGACGGGACGGGAGTCATCGACCTCACCGACCGGTTGGGGCTCGGGGTCCGTGAACCGCTCGTCGAGTACATCGAAGGCGAGTACGACGCCAGCGAATACGTGAACGAAGAGCCCGACCACGACGTCGCCGAGGTCGAGATCGGCTCGCCGGTCGGTCGTCCGGGGAAAGTCGTCGCCGCGCCGCTGAACTACGAGAACCACATCGAGGAGGCGATCGCGGACCGCGACATCACCACCGACGAGTGGTTCTCGATCAAGGACAAGGGGTACTTCCTCAAGGCGCCCTCCAGCGTCGTCGGTCCGGACCACGGGGTCGAACTGCCCTTCCGCGACCGGCGGACCGACCACGAGATCGAACTCGCGTTCGTCGTGGGCGAGGAGGTCAAGGACGTCGATGCGAGCGAGGCCTGGGCTTCCATCTTCGGGTACACGATCCTCCTCGACATCTCGCTCCGGGGCGACCAGGACCGCTCGAACCGCAAGTCCTACGATACGTTCACCGTCGTCGGCCCGTGCGTGGTCACCGCCGACGAGATCGACGACCCGCAGGACCTGGAGATGGAACTGCACCTCAACGGCGAGCGCCGCCAGGCCGAGAACACCGGCGACATGGTCTACACCTGCGCGGACGTCGTCCAGTACGCGTCACTCGGGGCGACGCTCGAAACGGGCGACGTCGTCACGACCGGGACGCCCGAGGGCGTCAGCGAACTCTCCGACGGCGACACGATCGAGGCCGAGATCGAGGACGTCGGTTCGATGACCGTCGACGTCACCGCCCGCGACGTCAGTTACGCCGACGCCGACGTCAGCAAAGGCGGCCAGAACTGACGTCGCCGGTAGACCGCCACAGACGCCACCAGACCGAGCCAGCCGCCGTTCGGCGTCCGCTACGACGACGGTTCGGCCTCGGCGTAGAAGTTGAACGCCTCGAACACCGGCCGGTCGGTCATGCCGAGGAGGATCGCTTCCCCGTCGGGGTCGTGGTGGTGGATCGCGTCCGGCGGAACGACGAACATGTCCCACTTCCCCCACTCCAGGGCCTCGTCACCGACGTGAGTGGCGCCCTCTCCCTCGATGACGAAGTACACCTCGGTGGCGTTGTGGAAGTGCGGGTCGGTCGGTCCCTCGTCGAGTAACTGCGCGCGGAACGACATCGTCGGGAACAGCGGCGGCTTGCCCGTGGCCGGGTTCACGTACGCCAGACTGTACCCGTCGTAGGGGTCCGGTTCGTCGTTGTCTGCTCGCTGACGGAGCGACTCCAGCATCTCGTCCCAGCCGAAGCGGTACGGTGGCGTCGCCTCGCGGATACCCTCGAAGGGGCCGGGAATGGACCCGTCCGACTGCTCGTTCGCGGGCCGGCCCCGGCCGTACTGGGAGTCCCAGTACCCCTGGGTCTTGGTGACGGGCTGTCGAGTGAGTTCGTGGTTCTCGAACGCCTGGCTCCTGTTCAGGGAGTCCAGGAAGAGCGGCAGATCGAGGACGTCGAGCCACGTCGCGGTCTCGTCCGAGTCGTTGACGTGGTCGTGCCACTCCCACTGGGGCGTCGTGACGAGGTCGTTGTCCTCCATGGGGAACTCCTCGCCGGCGACGACGGTCTTCATGTCCTCGTTGCCGTCGATGGTGAACCGGAGCGCGTTGGCCGAGTGCCGATGTGACGGGGCAGTCTCCCCCGGGGAGACCGTCTGGACGCCCACGTAGATCGTGTTCGAGATGGCGTTCCCGAGCGAACTGTTGATCGGGACCGCGACCCGCCGCTGGAATCCCGGCGGGAGCTCCGCTATCGGGACGTCCTCCTCGACGGCGCTGATCGCCGCCTGGATGTCGTCCCACTTCCAGATGCCCGCCGACGCGTCGTCTATCACCTCGCCGAAATCGTCCTCGACCTCCCACAGCGGGCGCAGGTCGTGTTCGTCGAGGATACCTCGCGTCTCCGAACTCAACTCGAGAAGATCTTCGGGGTCCTGCTGGTCCGACGCTGGGTCCTCTGACTCGTGCTCTGCCATAGACGGCTATTCACGCAGAACCCGCATAAATGTACGGGGGAGACTCGAACCAGTGTATTACGCCCGTCGCTGCGTTCTCGATCCGGGGGGCACTCAGCTGGGGTCTGCCTGTGCGTCGAACACGTCGTCCGAGGCGAAGACCGACCGACAGTCCTCACAGACCATCTGTCGCTGGATGGCGTACTCCCAGAGTTTCCCGCCACAGCTCAGACAGTCGAAGTGCGCTCGCACGAACGGGCTCTCCTCGGCGTAGGGGTTCTCGAACTCGGCCATGGTCGACGTTGGCACCGGCAGTCAATAAAGTCTATCGACCGGTCTGGGTGCCATCTCTCGACCGATCCGGGTGTCGTCTATCGAGCGTTCTGGTGCTGTCTCTCGACCGATCCGGGTGTCGTCTATCGAGCGTTCTGGTGCTGTCTCTCGACCGATCCGGGTGTCGTCGGTCCCACCGGTACGTTCGAACAGCCTCACTCCTCCAGGACGACCAGCGCGTCGAGCGCCGTCGCCCCGTCGGGAGTTGCGAGCACGGGATTCACGTCCAGTTCCCCGATCTCGTGTTCGACGACGAGGTCACCGACGGTCGCGACGACGCGAGCCAGTGCGTCGACGTCGACCGGGTCACTGCCACGGTATCCCTGGAGGAGGCGAGCGGCCTGCAACTCCTCGATAGCCCCGCGCGCCTCCGCGACGTCGACCGGGGCGATGCGGTGGCTCGTGTCCTCGAACACCTCTGTGAAGACGCCGCCGAGGCCCGCCAGGACGACCGGTCCGAACGAGGGGTCGCGGAGCCCACCGACGATGACCTCGGTCCCGGCGTCGACGTCCTGAGCGGCCTCGACGAGCACGTCGACGTCGATGTCCTGTTGGGCGGCGGTAGCGAAGATCCGCTCGGTCGCGTCCGCGACTGCACCTGGAGAATCGAGTCCGACGGCGACGCCGGCACCGCCGCCCCACTCGCTCTTGTGGACGACTGCGGGCGAGGACACCTTCACGACGACCGGCCCTCCGATCGCTCCGGCTGCTTCGATGGCGGCGTCCACGCTACCACAGACCGCGAACTCGGGCGTGTCGACCCCGGCATCGGCGAGCAGTCGCTTCCCCTCCGCCTCCGTCAGTCTCGTTCGACCGTCGGCCCGCGCCGCCGCGACCGGGTCAGACATCGGCGGTCACCTCGCGCTCGGCGTCAGTGCCGTGGAACCGCCCGTACCGGGCGAGGGCGCCGGCCGCGTCGGCAGCCCGCTCGGGCGTCTCGAACAGCGGAACCCCCGCCTCGGCCAGCGCGTCCCGCTCCTCGGCCATGTCCTCCTCGATGCCCTCGGCGGCGAAGAGCACGGGCTTGTCGACGCGGTCCGCGAGCCCGTCGAGCGCGTCGAGCGGATAGCCCAGGGCCTCCTCGAACAGTTCGTACACGAGGACGATGTCGACGTTGTCGTCCGTCGCGACGGCTGTGACGATGTCGCCGAACTCCGGCATCGGCCGACCCGTATCCACCGGGTTGCCCGTATAGGTGACACCCGGGAGAATCTCGTCGACGCGTTCCTGTGTCTCGGGACTCAGCTCCGGCAGTTTCCCCCCGGCACGCTGGATGCGGTCAGTGATGACGATACCGGGGCCGGCCTGGGCCGTGACGACGCCGACGTTCGGGCCGTCCGGTTCCGGCGAGTGTCCCAGCGCTGTGGCGGCGTCGAGGAGGTCGTCGGTGGCGTCGACGGTCGGGACGCCGTACTGGGCGAATCCGGCCTCGTAGAGGTCGTGGCTCCCGGTGAGTGCGCCGGTGTGTGACGCCGCGAAGTCCCCGACGTCGGACTGGCCGACCTTGTACGCCACCACGGGCGTCTCGGCTTCGCGGCAGGCCTCCAGTAGCGCACGCCCGTCGTCGGTCCCCTCGACGTGGAGGGCGATCGCGTCGGTTCGCTCGTCGTCGTCGAAGTACCCGATCGTCTCGGTGAATCCGACGGTGGCGCGGTTACCGAGTCCGACCATCGCGGAGACGCCGCGGCGCTGTCGGCGGGCCTGGAACGCGAGCACGTGGGCGATACCGCCGCTCTGGGCGACGACGGCCGTGTCGCCGGCCGGAACGTCCCCGACGCCGCTGGCGAACGAACACTGGAGGTCCCTCGCCGGAACGACGAATCCGCTCGTGTTCGGCCCCAGTAGCGCGATATCGTGTTCGCTCGCCCGCCCGACGAGTTCGGTCTGGAGACGTTCACCGTCCTCGCCGGCTTCGGCGAAGCCGCTGGCGTAGACCACCGCGGCACCGACGCCGGCCTCGCCACACTCGTCGACCACGTCCGGTACCGCCGGGCCAGGGACACAGAGGAGTGCGAGGTCGATACCGTCGAGTTCGGTCACCGAATCGACGAAGTGCTCGCCGAACAGGGCCCCCGTTCCGGACGGGTTGACCGGGTAGACGGGTCCCTCGTATCTGGTGGCGTTCGCCATCGCCTCGTAGCCGATCTTTCCGTCCGACTGTGACGCCCCCACGACAGCGATAGACGTGGGGTTGAACAGTGCTGAGAGGTTCACAGTGACGTGTTTCCCGGAACGGGAACAAATCGTTTTCCCTCCCTTCGCAGTGCAGAACCCGCTCCAGCGGCGACCGCGCCCAGCGCAGGACCTCACAGCGGCTACCGCACCCAGTGTCTGCCCGGACCGAACCGGACTGGGCCGTATCGGACCGGACCGGGCTGGACCGAACCGGGTCGGACTGGACCGGGTCGGACTGGACCGTATCAGACCGAGCAAAAGCCCGCTTCGCTGGACGACGACGCCGTTACTCGTCGTCGGAGCCGTGTTCCCGACGTTCGACGAGCGCCGTCCCTTCGTAGGAGATGAGAAGTCCACCGTCCTGGTCGAACCCCTCGATGCGCCTGGTCACGTATCCGCGGTCGTCACGACGGTCGGACGTGCGTTTGTCCACGACTTCCGCGTGTGCGTGGATCGTATCGCCGGGTGTGACCGGAGCGTGCCACCGGAGTCCGTCGATACCGACGCCCGCGAGCGTCGCGATCGGGTCCTGGTTTTCGACGACCAGTCGCATACAGATGGCTCCCGTGTGCCACCCCGAGGCGACGAGTTCACCGAATATCGAGTCTTCGGCCGCTTTTTCGTCGAGGTGAAACGGCTGTGGGTCGTACTGGCTCGCGAATTCGACTATCTCCGCTTTCGACACCCGGTACGAGCCGAGGGTTTCGGTCTCCCCGACGGCCAGGTCCTCGTAGAAACGCATACTCGGAGTGAGGCGGACCGCGAATAAAACAGTAGTGGACCGACCGGCGCAGTTGACGGCCTTACGTGGACCGACCGACGCAGTTGACGGCCTCACGTGGACCGATCGACGGGCGAGGTCTCCCCTGCGTTCACTCCTCGACCGGCAGTTCGCCGAGTTCGCTGTCGAACCGCTCGCGGAGCCGTCGCTTGTCGAACTTCTGGGTCGACGTCTTCGGGATCTCGTCGACGAAGCGGAACAGGTCCGGTAACCACCAGTTCGGGAACTCCGAGCGCAGCTGATCGCGAAGGGACCCCTCGTCGATCGACGGGTCCTCCCTGACGACGTACGCTACCGGCCGTTCCTGCCACTTCTCGTGTGGGACGCTGATGACCGCCGCCTCCGAGACGCCCTCGACACCGATCAGTGCGTTCTCGAGTTCGACCGACGAGATCCACTCCCCGCCGCTCTTGATCGCGTCGTCGAGGCGGTCGACGACGTCGAGGTATCCGTACTCGTCGATCGTCCCGATGTCGCCCGTTTTGAACCAGCCGTCCTCGGTGAACGAGTCCTCGTTGGCCTCGGGACGTTCGAAATACCCGTCGGTGAGCCACGGCGAACGAGCGTGGATCTCCCCTGTCGACTCCCCGTCGTGTGGGACCGGGTCCCCGTCCGTGTCCCGCAGACGGATCCGGGCACCGGGCGCCGGGATGCCGGCCTTTCGCATGAGTTCGTACCGCTCCTCGTCGGGGAGCGACCCCGTCTCGGTCGTCTCGAAGGTGTTGACGAGGTGCGGTGAGGCCTCCGTCATCCCGTAGCCCTGGTAGATCGGCGCTTCGTACTCCTCCTCGTATTTCCGCATGAGCGAGGACGGCGGGGCGCTGCCGCCGGTGAGTACCCTGTCGAGACTGTCGAGCGTCACGTCCGCCGACTCCAGATACGAGTCCATCTCGATCCACACCGTCGGGACCGCGGCCGCGACAGTCACGTTCTCCTCGTGGATCAGGTCGGCGATGTCGGGCGGGTCCGTGTGCTGTCCGGGAAGGACCAGTTTCGAACCGTAGAACGTCGCCGTGTAGGGAAAGCCCCACCCGTTGACGTGGAACATCGGGACGACGGGCATGACGGCGTCGCTCTCCCCGACACCGAACACGTCGACGTGACCGTGGACCAGGGTGTGCAGGAACATCCGCCGGTGGTAGTACTGTACGCCTTTGGGCATCCCGGTCGTCCCCGAGGTGTAACAGAGCGCGAACTCCGTGTTCTCGTCGAGTTCGGGCCAGTCGTAGGACGTGTCGTACCCCTCGATGAACGACTCGTAGTCGACGACGGGTCCGAGGGCGGTGTCGGGCACCTCGTCGGCGAGGACGACGTACTGCTCGACCGTTTCGAGGTCAGGGGCGATGGCCTCGACGGTGTCGACGAACGCCGGGTCGACGAAGAGGAGCCGGTCGCTGGCCTCGTTTATCATCTCGACGAGGTGGTGTTCGGGGAGTCGGTGGTTCGTCGTGTGGATACTGCGACCGCTACAGGAGGGGCCGAAGTACAGTTCGTAGTGGCGGTAGTGGTTCGCTGCCATCACCGACACCCGGTCGCCCCGGTCGAGACCGAAGTCGTCGAGGGCGTGTGCGAGCCTGCAGATCCGCTCGTAGGCGTCGCCGTACGTGTAGCGGTGCAGGCTCCCGTCCGCTCGCTTCGTGACGATCTCCCTGTGGTCGAACAGGTCCACCGCTCGTTGCAGGAATTTCGTTATCGTGAGTTCGTAGTCTTGCACGCGTGTCACCTCGGTTCGAATCGGAAGAAGACGCGTTCGTGGTCGGCAGGACCGTCGATCTCGACGACCTTCAGCCTGACCGGGTCGCCGATCGCGAGGTCCTCGTACTGGGCCCCGTCGATACGCGTCGACAGTCGGACGTCGCCGACCTCGACGATACCGACGACGAACGGGACCTCGTCCTCCATGCCCATCGGGGGACCGGCCCGCACCGTCGAGAACGCGAACAGCTCCCCGTCGTGTGGCAGGTCGACGTATTCGAGGTCGTCGCCGTGACAGTCCGGACAGACGACCCGGGGCGGGAACTGGGTCTCCCCGCAATCGGTACATTGCGTCGTCGTGAGTCGCCCCGCTCGCAGGTTCTCGTAGAACTCGTGGATGCCGGTGTGCTCGGCCGTCTGGAGCTCGTAGAAGTCCAGCAGTCGCGGGAGTTCGATGGTGTCCGGGAGCGTCACCGTGTCACGGTCGTCGCTCATGGTCGACCACGCGCCATGGTCATGACGCTGTGTACGGACGCGCTCCCGCTGAGGTTGTGTATCAGGCCGGTCTCGGGGTCCGGGACGCGGCGCTCGGCCGGTACCTCGCCCCGGAACTGGTCGTGTATCTCCAGGGCCTGCGAGACGCCCGTCGCGCCGAGGGGATGGCCACAGCCGAGCAGGCCGCCGCGCGGATTGACCGCGATGTCACCGTCGAGTTCGCTTCGCCCGTCCTCGACGAACTGGCCACCGTCGCCCTGCTCGACCCAGCCGAGGGCCTCGTATTCGACGATCTCGCTGATCGAGAAGCAGTCGTGGACTTCGGCCACGTCGAGGTCGCGCACCGGGTCGTCGATACCGGCCTGTTCGTAGGCCTGTTCGGCGGCCCGCGTCGCCTGCGGCCAGCCCGACATCGACGGGAGGTTGTTGACGGAGTTGCTGGCGAAACACGCCTGGCCGCTCCCGGTGATCCACGTCGCCTCGTCGGTTAGCTGACGGGCCTTCTCCTCGCTCACGAGTATCAGTCCCGCCGCGCCGTCGGTGATCCCGCTACAGTCGAAGAGACACAGCGGCGGCGACAGCGGGAACGAATCGAGGACGTCGTCGACGGAGACCTCCTCCTGGAACTGGGCGAACTCGTTGTGTGCGGCGTGGCTCTTGTTCTTCGCGCTGACCTGGGCTAGCTGTTCGCGGGTCGTCCCGTACTCGTGCATGTGTCGCTGGGCGACCATCGCGAAGTAGGGTGGCGCGTTGAGCCCGTTGACGCCGTCGAACTCGCGGTCCATCACGTTGGTCATGCTGGCCTGGGCCTCCGGCATGTGGTCGTCCGGCAGATTCATCTTCTCGACGCCGAGGACGAGCGCGGTGTCGATCTCGCCGGCCGCGATGGCCAGCCAGGCGTACCGGAGCGCGGCCTGCCCGCTCGCACACGCCAGTTCCGTCCGGGCGATCATGCTGTCCGCCTCGACTCCGAGCAGTTCCGCGACCATGGGAGCGACGTGTGTCTGGAACGCGAACCGTTCCGGCTGTACCGCGCCGACGAACAGCCCCTCGACGTCGGCGGGATTCACGCCGGACACGTCGTCGAACGTGGCCTTGCCCGCCTCCTGAACGAGGTCCTTGAACGTCGCCTCGCGAGAGCCCCAGCGGGTGTGACCGCCACCGACGATACCGACGTTCCGGGTCACAGGTCACTCACCTCCCGGGTGCCGGCCGTTTCGTTCGCGCTCTTCCGACACCTCAATCATCGCCGAACTCCGGTTCCCTGTCGTCGTTGAACGCGGCGACGCCCTCGAGCATGTCGTCCGTCGAGGCCAGGAGTCCGAAGCCCTGGCTCTCGAGGGACAGCGCCGTCTCCAGGCTCGCGTTCTGTCCTTCGGTGATAACCTGTTTGGCGACTTCGAGCGCCGTTTGCGGCCCGTCGACCAGGTCCGACACGACGTCGTCGATGGCGTCTTCGAACTCCTCGTCGGCGACGGCCCGGTTGAGGATCCCCCAGTCGGCCGCCTGTTCGGCGGAGATGTGCATCCCGCGATAGACGAGTTCCTTCGCTCGCGGTTCGCCGACGAGTCGCACGAGCCGCTGGGTTCCGCCGCCGCCGGGGATGAGACCGAGGTCGATCTCCGGGCTGCCGAGCGTCGACCCCTCGGTCGCGATCCTGATGTCACAGGCGAGGGTCACTTCCAGGCCCGCCCCGAGACAGAACCCGTCGATCTTCGCGACCGTCGGGCGCGGGAACTCGTAGATCGTCTCGATGGATTCGTCGACGTGCATCAGGTCGGTCGGCTCCGACGTCGTAAAGCCCGTAATGTCCGCGCCTGCGCTGAACGCGCGGTCGCCCGCGCCCTCGAAGACGACGCAGGCGACCTCGTCGGTGTCGACGGTATCGAGCAGGCGCTGTACCTCCTCGAACATGTTCGTCGAGAAGGCGTTGAGCCGCTCCTCGCGGTCGAACACGACGGAGAGGACGCCGTCGTCGCTCAGGTCGTGACTGATGTAGTGATACGGGCCGCCGTCGCTGTAGTCGTAAAACCCGCGACCGGCCGCTTTGCCGGTGTGACCCGCTTCGACGCGTTCGACCAGGTAGTCCGCTGGCTCGTACCGTTGTGCGCCGGTGTCCGCGTGGAGTTCCCGCAGTTTCTCGAGTGCGACGTCGAGCCCGAGTTTGTCCCCGGTCTGGCACGTGCCCTCGGAGAGCCCGCCACCGAGGCGCAACCCGACGTCGACGTCGGCCGGATCGGCCACGTCTTGGCCGACGAGTTTCGCCGCCTCGTTGACCATCCGTGCCTCGATCCGGAGGGTATCGACGCCGTCGCCCTGCGTCGGTTCGTAGTCGGCGCCGGGACCGTCTTCGTAGTCGTAGAACCCCGCGCCCGATTTCCGCCCGAGGGCGTCGTCCTCGACGCGGGACCTGACCGACTCGGGGACCGGGTCGCCCCACTCCTCGCGAGTGTGAGTGAACACGTCCAGCCCGCCGAAATCGTTGAGTTCGAACGGCCCCATCGGGTAGCCGTGTCGGAACACCATCGCCGCGTCGATCTCCCGAACGTCGGCAGCGCCCTCGTCGAGCATGAACGCTGCTTCGCCCATGTACGGCGTGAGTACGTTGTTGACGACGAACTGTGGCACGTCCTTCCGAACGCGAATGGGCGTCTTTTCGAGTGACTCGACGAACGCGTACGCGCGGTCCACGACCGCAGTTTCGGACGCTTCGCCGGCGACGACCTCGACGAGGTCCATCTTCACTGGCGGATTGAAGAAGTGGAGTCCGCAGCATCGCTCCGGTCGGTCGGTCTCCGTAGCGATGTCGCCGACCCGAAGGCTCGACGTGTTCGTCGCGATGATGGCATCAGCCGGCGCCGCAGCGTCGACGTCGGCGAAGATACTCCGCTTTAGCTCCAGGTCTTCTGGCGCGGCCTCGATCACGAGGTCGGCGTCGGCGACTGCCGGTTCCAGGTCGACAGCCGTCGAGACGCGGTCGAGAACCTCGTCGGGGTCCGCTACTTGCCCGTTCTCCTCGAGTTTCCCGAGGCTCCACTCTATCTGGTCGTACCCTTCCTGGACGATCTCCTCTTCCACGTCTCGCAAGACGACGTCGTAGCCAGCGATCGCAGCTACCTCCGCGATGCCGTGGCCCATACTGCCGGCTCCCAGAACTGCAACGCTGTCTATATCGATGTCCATCTACTTATGCGTCTTCGTCCTGCTTATTGAATATTGCGGTAAATCCCCTCGATGGAATCCGATAGCACGTCGTCAGCTGTCCCCGCTCCAGCGGGATGATCGAGTCCGGTGAGGCGGTTCAACCGAGAATGTACCGAGATCGGTTCCCGTGCCGGGCCCGATCTGGTGTCAGTCGGTGTTGCCGTGCCGGGCCCGACCTGGTGTCAGTCGGTGTTGCCGTGCCGGGCCCGACCTGGTGTCAGTCGGTGTTGCCGTGCCGAGCCCGACCTGGTGTCAGTCGGTGTTCCCGTATTTCGGACGGCCGCGAAATCCGAGTGTAGCTCCGGGCCACGGTATCACGTCGAAGTATGTGGGTAGTTTACACTCCAAAACACTCCGGATATCTCGGACGCTTCCGACCACGGGTCCGGCGTCACTACGACGCCTCGAGATCTCGCATGCCCCCCGACCGATTCACAGAAATCCGCACATAGTTCGTTATAGATCGGTCGAGCCAGTATTCCATTACATTCCTACAACTGTTATCGGGGCTGGTGCAGGGCAGATCGGAGATCGGACGGTGAGAAGGGGTCGTGCTTACAATCGTAAGACTGTAATTCTATCCGTCGCGAGCCCGCTCGACAGTGTCGAAACGAACACCGACGGGCGTTCGAGATAACCGCAGGCGTGTGAGTCGTGTACACGCACGGATCCACGGCGGTCGCTCCGTGAGAGACGCTGGCTGGTGGTCTCGACGACGTCGCTGGTCACTTCCGGAGTCGATCTTCACTTCGGTTTCGAGCGAGGACTGAAACACACGCCCCTGCTACTCGATGACACACTACACAGGGTTACCGATCGCTGCGAACCGATTATCGGCTCAGTTTCGACGAACGGTCCGGTACACCCGTTGAAAGATAGCCGTCACCAGCTCGACAAACCCTCGCAACGGCAGCTGGACAGACGTCCGACCGCCGAGCGTCCGAAATAACCGAAGAGCTTACGGCATTCACTGACCCACGGGACGTCATGGAATCGGAATCACCACCGCTGAAAACGATACAGCGGGCGGCTGAAATCATGGGTCTGCTGAGCAACAAGGAGTGCTCCGGGGTCGCCGATCTCTCGCGACGAATGGACCTGCCGAAGAGTACTGTTCACGACTACTTGCGGACGCTCCAGACGCTGGGCTTCGTCGTCAACGAAGACGGAACGTACCGTCTGGGGTTCCGTCTGCTGGAGCTGGGTGGTGAGGTGAAGTACCGCAATCGCCTGTATCACGTCGCCAGGCCCGAGATCGAACGGCTCGCCGAAACCACGGGCGAACTGAGCAGCGTCAACGTCGAAGAGGCGGGCAGATTCGTGATCCTCCACACGGAACAGGGCGAGGAGTCACTCCAGCTCGGGATCTATCCCGGACTCGCCATCCCGATCCACACGCACGCGGCCGGCAAAGTGATGCTGGCGGGCTTCTCCGAGGAGAAAGTCGACCGGATAGTCGCCGAGCGCGGTCTCCCCAAACAGACGGAGGACACGATATCCGACCGCGACGAACTGCTGGAGGAACTCGGACAGATCCGCGAGCAGGGGTACGCTGTGGATTCGAACGAACAGGTCGTCGGGATGGGTGTCGTCGCAGCCCCGGTCAAAGTCGAGAAGCGCATCGTCGGGTCGATCGGGATCGTCTGCCCGACAGACCGCCTCGAGGACGACGACTTCCGACAGGAACTCGTTCGCGAAGTCCAGAAGTCGGCCAACATCGTCTCCGTGAACTACCAGTACTCGTAGCCCGTCGTGTCGGTGGTGCTTGCACAACCCTTATATTGGATTCGTAGAGAAGGTTCCTGTACTCCATGGGCGATTCCCAACCCAGGCCGGACGGTGAGAGCACTGAATCGACGGAGATCCCGCCACAACTCGGACCGGATATCCTCCACGACGATCCGGTGACCCCTCCGCAGTGGCGGTCCGACGGACAGTGGGAGGCGGACCCACTTCTCGTCTCGGGCGAGGAGGCGTATCGAGACGGCGAGTATCTCTACCAGGACTACGTCTACGACGACAAGGGGGCTGCGACCGGCGAAGTCGCGTTTCCGCCGCCGGACGACCCGTTGCAGCCAGTCCCGAACCCGACGATCGGGAGCCACTCGACGGGACGGCTCATGTATCCCACAGACGCCGAGACCTACGGGCACAACGCGGCAGACCTGCTGGAGTTTCGTGCGACGCTCGAGGCGGGCACGCTCTCCTACAGGGTAACCCTCCAGACGATGAAACAGCCCGACGTCGCCGCCGTGGCGATCGGGATCGATACGGGCGGTGATGGCGGAACTGCGGACTGGGGATTCGGGATCGGCGAACTCGGCGACCTGAATCTCGATTACGTGCTCGTGACGTGGGGAACCGGAGCCATACTGATCCACGCGGACGGCGACGGCGGAACGAGTGAGCGGGTAGCGACGGCAGCCGACGTCGACCGAAACCAGATCGAGGTCTCGACACCGCTGTCACCCGAGGGCGAAACCTGGCGCCACTACGCCGTCGTCGGTCTCTGGGACAGTTCCGCGGGCGAGTTCACGGACGTCGTCGACGAACCGACGGCGGACCGTCCCGGCGGGGCTCGCGGATCGAATCCACCGCCCGTCTTCAACGTCGGCTTTCGGTTCGAGGAGCCGACCGGGGTCACGCCGTACTCGGGCCCGCTTCCGGGATTGCCCGAGGACAGCGAAACCGACGGAGTGAGACACGGGCAACGGCGCGACCACGCACAGGCGAAGGCCCTCCGGAGTCGGGACATCAGCGGGTTGTTCGCGGACGTCGATACGGCGAAACTCGAATCGAACGCGACCGACGAGTCGGTCCGGGACTCGGGCTACCTCTGTCGGCTCTACGCGTCGAGACACACGTTCGGTGAAGGGGTCCGGAAGGAGTTCGGCCTGGACTCGGACGCCCGGCCGTCCGACGACCGGGGTCGATACGACCTGTTCCTGAACGACGTACAGCCCTACGGACTCTACGTGCCCGAATCCTACGATCCGTCCGAGCCACACCCGTTGCATCTCCACCTCCACGGCGGTTCGTCGTCGTACAATTCGGTAGCGGGACGGGAGAACTTCCTCCGGCAGTTCGGCGACGAACGAGACGCGCTCGTCCTCGTCCCGGAAGCGCGGGGCCCCGGCACCTTCTACCAGAGAGAGGCAGAACTGGACGTGCTGGAAGCGATGAGCGACGTGATCTCCCGGTACAATATCGACCTCGACCGGGTCTCGACCAGCGGCGTCTCGATGGGTGGATACGGGGCATACCGGTTCCCGTCGCGCTATCCGGACGTGTTCACCAAGACCGTCCCCATCGTCGGCTCGTTCTGGCCCGGGTCGGAGAGCTTGCTCGATAGCCTCCGCACCGTCCCCGTCCTGCTGGTAAACGGCCTCCAGGACGACCTGGCCACTCCTGCACACTTCCTGCCGTCCGCAGTCGGCCTACAGGAACGGGAGTATCGCCACGAGTTGAACATGTACGTCGACGACGACCACGGTGGAGCGGTGGATCGAGACGAGTGGGCCTCGGCGAGTGCGTTCCTCGAAGGCGAGTATCTCGGCGACTCGACCCGCGATCGGTCGCCACGACATCTCACGTACACCCGGATCCCGGGGATCGAGAGTCCGGACCTCGACCTGATACACGACGGTGCATACTGGATGTCGGACGTCGAAGTCGCCGAAGATGCCGAGGAGGGGACTGTCGACGCTCGTGTCGGGAGCGGCGGCCCCTCGAGCGAACATTACAGTGATTTCGAGGTCGAACCCGCCGAACACGTGGTGATCGGGACGCGGTGGAACTCGGGCGAAGACCCCGAAGACCGGACGCTCCACGTCTCACTCGTGGACGTGACGGCGGTCACGTTCGACCTCGACTGGCTGAGCGGATCCCGCAAAGAGCCCGATGCGGTCTCGGTCGAGACGAACAGAGAGGCTACGATAACGCTGGTACGAGGGGACGGATCTACGGAACTGTCGGTAACCCCGGGATCGAGTACCGCAGAACTCGAGTAAGTCCCACACTGGAGCGGGACTCGCTACACTCCCGCCGCACCTCTGGAAACCGTCGGTTCGGTACCGTCACCCGGTGAAGAGTAGCCAGACCGTCGGTATCTATATTTAGTTGTTTTTGAGATTCCGATAGTTTCATATATGGGTATAACGATTAATCCACCGAGATGGAGCAGAAGCTGTCACGGCGGCGACTCATGCAAAGTGGTGTCGCGGTTACCGCCCCCCTCCTGGCCGGGTGTGCAAATCAGAGCGACGATTCGACACCGACGTCCGACGACTCGGATGGCGGGAGTACTGATGACGACGCTGACGAACAGAGTCCGACCTCGCAAAACAGCGGTTCGCAATCGATCCACATTACACAGGGCAATTCGCCGCTGTACCGGCTCGACCCGCTCAAGGATCCGTTCGCGTTCGGTCGGCGCATCCTCAACAACGTGTTCGATGGACTGTACGAGTACGGGGAAGGCCCGGAACTGGTACCGGTCCTCGCCGACGGGGAACCCGAGGTAGAAAAGGACGGACAGCGGTACATCGTCGAGATCGTCGACAACGCAGAATTTCACAATGGAGACCGGCTGACAGCGGAAGACGTCGTCTATTCGTTCGTCGAACCGCTACGGGCCGAATCGCTGGGTAGCGGGGACGTCAGCATGATCGATCCCGAGGGGACACAGGTGATCGACGAAACGACGGTCCAGTTCGATCTGGAGTTCCCGTACGCTCCGTTCCGAACCTCGGTTCTCCCGAGACTGATCGTCGACAAACAGGCACGGGAGGAGGACCCGGAAGCGTACAATTCCGCCCCGATCGGCTCCGGACCGTTCAAATATTCCAACCACGTGGAAGGCGAGTTCGTCGAGATCGAAGCGTGGGACGACTTCTGGGGTGAACCGTCACCCAACCTGTCGACAGCCCGGTTCACTGTGACCGAAGACGACGCGTCACGGGTGTCTCAACTCCTCGCTGGTGACACAGATATGATCAGCGAGATCCCGGCTTCGGCGTGGGAACGACTGGAGAACAACGACAACGTCCAGATCCACTATCGAGACAACATCGCGTATCTCTATTCAGCGTTCAACTGTAACGACGGTCCCACGGCGAACGTCGACGTCCGGCGAGGCATCTGGCACTCCTACTCCGAACAGGCGTACATCGAATCACAGTACCCCGAAGCGGTGCCCGTCGTCGACAAGATCTCGCCCGTCCCCCAGCCGGTTCTGGAACGGTGGGACCTCCCCGTCGAGGAGTATCGAGAACTGCAGACCGTCGAGTACAACCCCGAGAAAGCGGCCGAGTTGCTCGACGGAAATATCCCGGACCCGTGGAAACCCACTTTCGTGTCTCTCGGTGAAGACCCGTTCCACGAGTATCTCTCGGCACGGCTCAGGGGGCTCAGCGAGTACGGCCTCACCATCGAACCGCAGATCCAGTCGTACGGGATCCCCCAGTTCAACGACACCGTGTTCTCCGGAAACGCGGAAGACTACCAGATGTACTCGATCGGCCACACTGGCGGTCTCGACCCGGACTCCTACTTCTACTCGCTGTTCAGCGAAGCACAGCGGGGCGTGCCGGGCGGGAACGGGTCGTACTACGGTGACGACGAGTTCCTCTCGAAGATCGAAGAGGCCCGGCGGATGTCGGACCAGGACGCTCGTCGACAGATCTACGACGAGTTGATCCGGGAAGTGCTGGAGCAGGCTGCGCACATGCCGCGACAACAGATCGGGAACAACGTCGCCACCCGAGGTAGTGTCCAGGGTGTCAACGTCCCGGTCCACCCGGACTGGATGCTCCATCTCACGAATCCCGTCAACAACACGAGCGTGTCCGAGTAGGCGCTCAGCAACACAATTTAGTAGAGCGGTCACAACGCTACGCCAAGCATGTTAAGATACACTCTCAAGCGCGTCTTCCAGGCGGGGTTTACACTCCTGGGTATCACGTTCATCACGTTTCTCCTGATGGAGCTGATGCCGGGTGACCCGATCAGCGTCATCGTACAGAACCAGGACGTGAGTCAGGAGGTGATCGCGAACCTCAGGGCGAAGTACGGACTCGACCGTCCGCTCCACGAACGCTACCTCTCCTATCTCGGCGGCCTGCTACAGGGCGATCTCGGCTACAGCTTTCGCCGACAGGCACCGGTCGTAGAGGTCATCAAACCGCGACTGGCCCCGACGCTGCTGCTGGTCCTGTCGTCGTTCACGTTCGCTCTCGTCACGTCGATCCCCCTGGGCGTCCTGGCCGGGGCAAAGCGGAACGAACTGCCCGACCACGTCTCTCGGCTGGTCTCGCTGGTCGGCATCTCGACCCCGGAGTTCTGGGTCGCGATAATGGCCGTGCTGCTGTTTTCCGTCCACTTCAACGTGCTCCCGGCCTCGTCCCTGGTGTATCCGTGGCGGTCCCCGGATTTCTACGGGTATCAGTCCCAGATACAGTTGTACGTCGAGACGGTCCGTCATCTCCTGCTTCCGGTGCTCGCGCTGGGCACTGCCCAGATGGCGACGCTGATGCGGGTCGAGCGGTCCTCGATGGTCGAGACCCTGCAGGAGGAGTACGTCCAGCTAGCGCGGGTCTACGGGATCCCCGAACGGCGGATCCTCCGGAAACACGCGTTTCGACCCGCACAGCTGCCGATCATCACGCTCGTCGGGCTCAACCTGTCGTCGGCGCTCGCCGGGGCCGTCGTGATCGAGCAGATATTCCAGATCAACGGCATGGGAACGCTGTTCCTCGACGCCGTACAGTCCCTTGATTATCAACTGGTTATGGGTATTACTGTCATCCTCGCGACTATCTTCGTTCTCGGAGTGATCGTCACCGACCTCGCGTACGCATACGTGGACCCGCGCATCAGTTACGGAGGTGAATCATAACAATGGCCACGACACAGAACGTCGATCAGGAGGTGTCCTCGAGAGGGGCGAGCTGGCGCCAGATAGTGCGCCACATCCGGAAGGACTCGACCGCGTTCTTCGGGATGGTCATCACTGCGGTTGCGTGCAGTATCGCGATATTCGCCACGGTCGACGCGAATCTGGCGACACTGACGTTCGGTCAGTTCGAGAACTACGCCCTGGCGAACGTACTGCCAGTGCTACAGAATCCGGTACGGACCCCGCCACCCACGGAACTGGACCCGTTTCTACCACCGGCGTTCGCCGAGGAGGGGACGTGGGCACACCCCCTGGGGACGGACAGCCTCGGTCGTGACTACTTCAGCCGGATCGTCTACGGGAGCCGCATCTCGATCGGGGTCGGGATCATCGCCACGACGCTGGGGTTGGTCGCCGGGATCGCCTTCGGCGCGGTCGGCGGCTACTACGGCGGCTATATCGACGACGCGCTCATGCGCTTCATGGAGACCGTCCGTTCGATCCCGGGTCTCGTGATCATCATCGTCTTCACGATGTTCGTGAGCGGCGGGAATCCCGATATCCGGTACGCTATCGTCGGCATGGCTATTGTCACTGCACCGACGTTCGCGCGCATCATCCGGAGCCGGGTCCTGAGCGTTCGCGAACTCGATTACGTCGACGCGGCCCGGGCAGCGGGGGTGAGAGACCGGAACATCATCTATCGACACATCCTCCCGAACAGCTTCGCGCCGGTCCTCGTGTACTCGACGCTCCACGTCTCGTATACGATTCTGGCCGTCGCGACGCTCTCGTATTTGGGGTACGGCGCGCAGGCGCCGACCCCTGACTGGGGGGCGATGCTGAACGTCGCACAGTCACAGATCCACTCGCATCCGTGGCTCAGTCTCTGGCCGGGACTCTCGATCTTCTTTACGATTACCGGACTGAATCTGTTCGGTGACGGCATCCAGGACGCGCTCAACCCCAAGATCAGGAAATGACTATGGAATCTGATACACTGTTCTCGGTCGACGACCTCGCGACGGAGTACCGAACTGATAGCGGTCGGATCCGGGCGGTCGACGACGTCTCGTTCGACGTCGACGCCGGCGAGATCGTCGGGATCGTCGGTGAATCCGGCGCGGGGAAAAGCGCCGTCGTAAAGAGCATCTTGCGAACCCTCGGTGAGAACGGCGAGGTCGTGAACGGCGAGGTGCGATTCAAAGACTACACCGTCGTCAGTATCGACGAGAACGGTCGCGACCCCGACATGCTCTCGGACAGAGAACTGCGAAAGCACGTCCGGGGGAACGAGATCGCGATGATCATGCAAGACCCCACGGAGAGCCTGAATCCGGTCTACACGGTCGGCTCCCAGATCCGGGAGATCATCGGGATAAACCGGGATCTGGGCAGTGGCGAGGCGAGGGAGGAGACGATACGCGTGCTTCGCGAGGTCGGCATTCCCGAACCCGAATCCAGGTACGACGACTATCCACACGAGTTCTCCGGCGGCATGCGCCAGCGCGTCCTGATCGCGATGGCTCTGGGCTGTCGCCCGGACCTGATCATCGCGGACGAACCGACGACAGCGCTCGACGTCTCGGTGGAAGGGCAGATCCTCGAGCTGATACGGGACCTGAGAGACGACTACGGAACGAGTTTCGTCTGGGTCACCCACGACATGGGCGTCGTCGCCGAGATCTGCGACCGGGTGAACGTGATGTACCTGGGCAAGATCGTCGAACAGGGACCGGTCGACGACATCTTCCACAACATGCAGCATCCGTACACGGACGCGCTGATAGATTCGGTACTGAGTCCGGACGAGCGAGTGGAGAAACTCGAACCGATCCGCGGGGTCATGCCCTCACCGATGGACACTCCCGACGGCTGTCGATTCCACACCCGCTGTCCCGATGCGCGCCAGGCGTGTACGGAGATACATCCGGAGCTCGATGCGTCCGCGGAACACGACGCTGCGTGTATCAAACACGACGACTACGGGTACGAACAGAGCAAGCCGCTGCATATCGAACGAGAGTAGGGTCGAAAACAGCCAACTCAATCACCCACAGCAAGACAATGAACATCCAGAATTCGACGTCGAAGAAGTCGCCCCCACCGGATCCCGCCGGGGATCCCCTACTGAAAACGGAGGGCGTTACCAAGCACTTCCCGGTAAAGACGGGATTCATCGCGGACCTCCTCGGGACCGAGCACGTTCACGCAGTCGACGACGTATCGTTTACCCTCGACCGCGGCGAGACGCTGGCCGTGGTCGGGGAGTCGGGCTGTGGCAAATCCACCCTGGCGCGGACGATCCTCCAGCTCGAACAGGCGACGGACGGTTCGATTCAGTTCAAAGGGCAGGAACTCACGGAACTCCCCGACCGGAAGATCCGCTCGTTGCGCCAGGACATGCAGATGGTGTTCCAGGACCCGAAATCGTCTCTCAACCCCAGAATGAGTGTCGGTTCGATCGTCGAAGAACCGATGAAGGCCCACGACTTGCCCTACCGGAACGCGACCGGTGGGGCCGACTCGCCGGGAGACGTCGACGAGGAACTCGTGGCCGACGAAACCACCGGGACGTCGGAGTTTCGAAGGGAGCGAGCCCGTGAACTCCTCGACCTCGTCGGTCTCAGTTCCGACTCGTATTCGCGCTATCCACACGAGTTCTCGGGGGGCCAACAGCAGCGGATCAACCTGGCGCGGGCACTCTCGACGAATCCGGACCTGATCATCTTCGACGAACCCGTCTCCGCGCTAGACGTCTCCGTGCAGGCGCAGGTGCTGAACAAGATACAGGAGATCCAGGAGCGGATGGGCCTCACGTATCTCGTTATCTCTCACGACATGGGAGTGGTGCGGTACATCGCCGACCGAGTCGCCGTGATGTATCTCGGTCACCTCGTCGAACTCGGCGAGGCCGAAGAGGTGTTCGAGAACCCACAGCACCCCTACACAGAGGGGTTACTCGAGGCGATACCGCGACCGGACCCGCGAAAACGAGGAGCCCGGAACTCGCTGGAGGGGGAGGTCCCGAGCCCGGAAGACCCCCCGTCGGGCTGTCGGTTCAGAACCCGCTGTCCGGAACTGATCCAGCCCGGTGTCGGGGAAATCACCCCGGAGGGGCTCCCGGAGCGTGTCGCCCAGGCTCGACTGGACACCTACGAGATGGACGACGAGAAGTGGCAGTCGACGCTTCGATTCCTCCGGGCGATAGAGCGGCGGGAGTTCGCGTCCGAAGACGCCGACCGCCTGAAACAGGAGTATTTCCCGGGAGGGATCCCGGGCGGAGAGCCCGGAGGCGTCGTCTCCGAAGCCCTCACCCTGGTTCAAGAGGGCGATACAGAAGCCGCCGCCACGCTGTTGACGAACACGTTCGAGGAGAACAGTATCTGTGCCCTCGAACGCCCGGAATACACCGTCGAAGCCGAGATCGAGGGCGGAGACCATCTCGCCTGTTGCCACCACTGCCGGGACCAGTGAACCTGCCGACGGAGTGTTTCTAGTCCATCACCGTCATCACCGGGACCGACGCGTTGAGGAGAACGGTCTGTGTGGTATCGCCGAACAGGGCTTTCCCCGTCGGGGAGCGTCGCTTCCCACCGATGACGAGATATCGCACGTCCATCGTCTCCGCTGCCGAGACGATCTCGTCTGCGGGGTCCCCGACGCGCCCTGCCGTCGACAGCGTCGCCGAATCCGAGTCGGACAGGGTGCTCTCGGCGACCTGTTTCGCGAACCGGCTCGCGCTGTCTTTCTCCTGATCGAAAGACGGTCCGGAAATGTCGACAGTGTCGCTCACGGACTCCCGGTGTTCTTCGAACTCTTCAGTCGGGACGACGTGAAGCACGACCAGCTCCTCGTCGAACGCCGTCGCGAGGTCGTTTGCGACCGATAGGACCGGACTCGATTCGGTACTCTCGTCGACTGCGGCGAGAATCGTCATTGGCATACCTGTGTATTCTGTCCCTCCATAAATAATCACCCCACGTCCCAGGGCCGGGAGACGTCGTCTCTGACTTCCGGGCCCGGCCGCTAATACTCGACAACGTGTTCCGACCGCCCCACCGGGACCTCTCTCGAACGGACGCCCGCTTCACTTCGTAATCGGATCGTGGCCTCGGAACTGGAGTCGACGTCCAGGACGATCGGCTGGTCGCGGTCGATCGACGTTTCGTCGACGTGGACAGTGACCTCCGCGACGCCGTCGAGTTCGACTGCGAGCGTGTTCTCCGACGAAACAGGGGCCGACCGGCGACACCAGCGGGTGCCGATCGTGACGTGTTTCCCCGGGAACCGCCCGCTGTCCGTGTACTGTTTCGGTTCCGGTCTCGGCTCCGTCGACGCGTGGTCCGTAACGTCGACGAGAGCCTCGTCGAACCCGTCCGCGACCGAGATATTCTGGACCCAGTAAGCGCCGTCACAGACGACGTCGAACTTGGGGAGTTCGTGTTCGGGGACCCGGCGGTAGGTGACGCGAGCAGGCTGGGCGGTCTTCGACTCGTCGCCGAGGTACTCCCCGTCGAAGAAGGACTTGATCGGCCCCCACTGGTCGCGCGCGGAGAACGTCACGTGGCCGAATCCGAGGAACTCGCTCTGTTCGTGCCGATATCCCAGCTCCCGGAGCCGGTCGGCCGTCGGGTTGTACATCGAGGGCGGGGCGATGTTGTCGTCTCGCCCGTTCCAGAGAACGACGGGGACGTGACGGAGGTTGTCGAGGAGGGAACTCTCGCTATCGCTGACGTACGCGAACGCCCTGGAGAACAGGTCGGGATACATCGAGGCAGCCTTGAGCGTCCCGAACCCGCCCATCGACGCACCGCTGACGGTGATCCGGTCCGTATCGATGCGATACTGCGAAACCGCGTCGCCGACCACCTCGAAGACGTCGAGCAGGCCCTCGTCGTCGTAGAAGAGGTTGGGTCCGCGGGCCTCGGGAACGACGACCACGGCGTCCCGTTGCTCACCTAATTGACGGAGGTAGTTCTCCCGCCCGACGTCCGTGTAGACCCCGCCGCCTCCGTGGAGGACGACGTGGAGCGGGTTCTCCCCTTCGGGCTGGTACCCCTCCGGGACGTACACCGAGTATGGCTGTATCCGATTCAACAGGACGTGGACTATCGAGGTGTGCTGGGACTTGTAATCCCGTTCCTCCACTTCGACGCCCTCGCCCAGTTCGTAGCGCGACGCGTACAGGCGGGTCCGCAGTCCGGAGTCGGGGACGCTTTGCTCGCAGACGCCAGCCCGGAGTTTTCCGAAGTCGACGTCCGCCCCGAACTCGGCGATGTCCCGCTCGGCGAGGGCGTTCGCCTGGGCGTGTTCCCGGTACTGACCGTAGCTTTCGGAGGGATCATCCGGGTCCGGGTCGTCTATCCTGAACGGGTCTCCGATAGTCGGCTCGCGGGAGCTCTGTTCGAGCGGCTCGTCGAACCGGAACGCGACGTTGAAAACCGGCGGCGGGTCGGCGCCGCCACTCACGCCGGGTCGGTCCTCGTCCGGTCCGTCCGCGATCTGTTCGAACTGTTTCTCCTCGGCGTCCCAGAGGCCGACGACGGCGTAGTGACGCCACGTCTCGTCGCCGGGTTCGAGCGGCGTCCGGACGTCGATCTGGTTTCTGTCCGCGTCGACGGTAGACGGTATCGATTCCGTCGGTCCGTCCGTAGCCACCAGTTCCGCCCCGGAACCCCAGGAGACGACGACGTAGTCGAGATCCAACTCCCCGAGCGACCCCAGCCCGTAGCCCCAGTCGTCCGTTCCGGATCCGCCACCGGTGTCGACGCCGATGGCGACGGCTGCTATCTCCGGTTCCTTCATCGTCTGGAGCGTGAGTCGGTACCGGAGTCCGTTCTCTCCGAGTCCCGCCCGGAATTCGAGCAGGTCTGCCGCGTTGTTCCCGTACCGGTCCCAGTCGTCGGGGTAGACGAGGTTCCCGGTCGGTGCGTTGACTCCCTCCAGCGACGGTTCGGGCCAATACGGATCCGGATCCGCTGTCGTGTCTGCACCGCTGTCGTCGTACACGTAATCCTGGTAGAGAAACTCTCCGCTCCTGTAGGCACACTCCCCGGAGACGAGTAACGGATCTGCCTCCCACTCGCCGACGTTCTCGAGCTGCGGGGGAACAACTGGATCGGTGTACAGGAAATCCGGCCCCGGTCGCGACGATCGGCCGTTGCCATCAGAATAGTTATTATTTCTGTCAGAAGCCTCTTCTGGCACCGTCATTCTGTATGCGGATATCAGGAAACCAGGGTATATATTTTTGGGAATTCCCGGTCACTGATGGAAAATCACAGACGTCACGATGCAGTTGCGGCAGGTCCCGGTCGTCCGAATCTGACCGGTCCCTGCTTCGGGGCGCCAGGACCGCCGCTCGTCGATGAAGAAGCCGATGTCGCGGGCGGTGATGAAGCCGTTGACGGGGGATCGACTCACTCGATGGTTCGTTCGAGGAATCGCTCGATCGCTTCGGGACCCGCGGGCGGGAGGTCCGCGATGAGGGGGTCTGGCGATCCACCCTCTTCGACGTGTGTCGACTCGGAGACCGACTGGGCGTGGGTGGGGTCCGCCGCGAGCAGGTCCATCGCCACGCGTTCGCCCTCGATCTCTTCGACGCTCTCGACCCAGACGTGGTTCAGGTCGCGTAACTCGTAGAAGACCGCGTCCACACCGGCCGCCTCCAGGGCGTCGAAGAATCGGTGGCTGTGTTCGACGTCGACCACCTCGTCCCGGCGACCGTGCATCAACAGCGCCGGCGGACTGTCGGGCGTGACGTGCGTGACGGGACTGGCCTGTGCCCACCGGTCGGGACGTTCGGACCTGGGACCGCCCAGCACGAGCGGAATGAGTCCCTCGCTCTCCTCGGCCCCGTCGCTCTCGTCCTCGACGATCCCGAAGTCGGCGGCGCCGTACCAGCTGACGACGGCCTGCACCGCGCCGGATTCGTCGGGCGCGACGGTCTTCTCGACCTCGTCGGCGAAGGCGTCGCCGAGGTCCGTGACGTCGTCGACGACGCCCGCGAGCATCGCGAGGTGCCCGCCCGCGGAGGAGCCCCACGCGGCGATCTGGTCGGCGTCATAGCCGTACTCGTCGGCGTGCGCACGGAGCCACCGAATCGCGGCTTTCACGTCGACGAAGTGGTCGGGGAAGCTCCCCCGTGGAGTCGGATTCGACGGGTCGTACATCTCTTCGACGGCCGCCCCGTCGGGGACCTCCTGGAGGCGGTAGCTGACGCTGGCGATAGCACACCCCCACTCGGCGGCGTACTGCTCGGGATCGGGGATGTTCGAGCGCGTCGCCGCGATCCAGCCGCCACCGTGGACGTAGACGACGAGCGGCGGGTTCTCGCGGTCCGGCAGGTAGAGGTCGAGTTTCATTTCACCGGTCTCACGCTCGGCGTAGGGTATCCCCTTCTGGACAGTGGTATCGGCCATACTATCGCCAACGAGATAGTGTGAGAGTATAAATGTTTAAAATCAAATCCCGGTTCGACCGACAGCGTCTCCACGCGACCGGTACGGACAGACCGGATACGACGGCACGCCTCGACCTGCTGGTTTTCGATGGTCGGTACTCACAGCCCGGAGACCGTCAGACCGTCGTGAGGAACGCCCTGAGTTCCTCGGTCGCGCGCTCGCGCTCGTCCCAGAAGACGCAGTGTCCGGCGCCGTCCACGTGTACGATCCGCCCGTCCGGGAGGAAGCCAGCTATCTCCCGTTCGCGCTCGCGTTCCGCCTCGTCCGCGTCGGCTTTCAGGACGAGCGTCGGCGCCTCGAACTCGCCGTACGTCTCGGTGGGGTCGAGCAGTCCGTCCCCGAACATGCGGCCGATCTCGGGTCGGAGCCGGCGCCTGGCTTCGGCCACTCGACGTGCGAGGTCGGGCTGTCCGCGCTCGGCGAGGTCACTGAACATCGTGTCGGCCTCGAGGAGTTCCTCGACGCTGTGGTCCTGCCACCACGCGATCTGCTCCTCGATATCCTCGTCCGGTGCGCCCTCGCCATCCTCGTCCGGCCCGTCCTCGATCACGTCGTTGACCCCCTCGAGCGGCCAGACGGGGTCTTCGAGGACGACGGCTCGCGGCCGGTCCGGTCGGCTGACCGTGGCCTGCGTGACCGTGTCGGCGCCCATCGAGTGGCCGAACAGGATCGGGTCTTCGAGCGCGAGCGCGTCGAGCAGTCCGTGCAGGTCCGCCGCCCGCTCGGACGCGCCGTACCCCCCGTCAGGGGCGTCCGAACGGCCGTGCCCGCGAGCGTCGTACAGCACGACGTCGAAGTCGTCTCCGAGTTCACGGGCGAGGTCGAGCCGACAGTACCCGTCGTCGGTGAAGCCGTGGGAGACGACGAAGGGCGGTCCCGACCCGCCAGTACGGCAGTAGTGCAACTCGATGCCGTTCGCCTCGACGGATCCGCGCTCCCAGTGCTGGGGGATCTGAGTCTGCTCACTCATCGGGTGGGACCTCGCAACCGAGGTAAAAAAATCGTCCGGTGTTCGCCATGTGTCGGCGCGCGTTTGCATAGTCTTCGGACGCGTCCTCCACAACCCCGCCGTGTTCAGGATTCGTAGACGAAGCGTTCGACCACCGCATCTGCCTCGCACGTGGTTCCGTGCCCGGTCGCGTAGGGACCGAGGAAGACACCCGTGAACCCTGTGGCCACCTCCGTCGAGAGGTAGCGAGTCGCCGCCGAAGCGAGTGTTTCGCCGTCCACGCAAAGGCAGTATTCGTCAGTGTCGGCCGCCACGGCCAGGTCGGTCGATGCCCCGACCGGGGTGCGTCCGACCACGTCCGTCGCGTCTCCGATACGAAGACGGACGATGGCTTCCCGCTGGCCGTTCCGGCGGGTCACGCCGAGTTGATAGTGGTGCCCTTCGTTGGCTACCACCGCGAGGCCGGCCTCGTCGCCGTCGACCGGGTCGAACGACAGCGACAGCTCCGCCCGGCAGTCGAAAGCAGTCTGTCGCCGGCCGACGAAGGTCGCTCCGGGTTCGTCGAGCGTTTCCGGGCCGCCCCGGAGGCGGAGCCCGTCCGTCCCCGTCCGATAGCGTTCGCGGTCCGGGTTGCGTCGGAACTGCCACTCGGTGCCCAGTCCGTCCGCAAATTCGGTTTCGGTGTACTCGACCGGATCCGTTTCCGCCCGGGTCTCACCGGGGAGCGAGGCCCGCATCTCGGCCTGGATGGGATTCCCGTCGTTGATCACCGGCCAGCCGTCCTCCCACGAGACGGGAGCGAGGAACGTCTCCCGCCCGAGATGGTGGTACCGCGGCCACGGTCCACGCTGGCGGATGCCGAGGCAGACGAGCCACCACGCTCCGGATTCGTCCTGTAAGAGGTCGGCGTGGCCGACTGCACGAACGTCGTCTCGTGGACGACCCCAGTGAGTGAGCACGGGATTGTCCGGGCACCCCTCGTAGGGACCCGTCGGGTCGTCGGCACGCGCTGCGACGACCATGTGACCCGCGTGCGTCCCCCCTTCGGCGAGGATCAGGTGATACGTCCCGTCCCGTTCGTAGATGTGCGGGGCCTCGACGTAGGGGTCGCGGAACCCGGTCCATATCGTCCTCGGTTCGCCGAGTTCGCCGGTCTCCACGTCGAGTTCGGCCTGTCGGACCGGGTTCTCGGTGTCTTCGTCGTGATACGTGAAATAGCAGGTGTCGCCCTCGAAGAAGAGGTCGGGATCGAACCCCGGGGCGTCCACCCACGTCGGGTCGGACCACTCTCCGGCCGGGTCGTCGGCGGTGACGAAGAAGTGGCCATCGCCGCTGACGTTCGTCGTGACGAGGTAGAAGGTCCCGTCGTGGTGACGGAGCGTCGGTGCGAAGATACCGCCGGATGGACCGACGTTCTGTAGCGCGAGCTGGGAATCGCGACTGAGCGCGTGACCGATGGGGTCCCACTCGACGAGGTTCTCGCTTCGATAGAGCGGGGCTCCGGGGAAATACTCGAACGAACTGGTCGCGAGGTAGAAGGTCCCGTCGACCTGGCAAACAGTGGGATCGGGATGAAATCCTGGCAGTATCGGGTTCTCGTAACGCATGGATACTTCTTCACGAAAAAAGATGTTTACTCTGTTGGTTTGCTCGATCGCCGTTCGTGGAGCGTGAGCTGACTCCCGGAGCGATTCGAGTGGACACCCCGTGTTATTCGACAGTCATGTCATAGAAAAACTCATGATATAATTCATAAATACAGGGTCGGACGGAGCCACGTCGCGATCCGCGACCGGGTGTACAGAGCCGATCCCCGGCCGCTCTCGTCAGTCACCGGGGACCAGCTCGTGGTCGACGAGAAAGTGACCCGCCTTTTCGTCGAGATTTCCGGCTGTACGGCACTGTCGATCCTCAAGCCGGCGAGACTCTCCCCGGTAGCCCGGGTTCACCGACGAACGAGACGACGCGGTGGTTTCTCGACGAGTTACACCGACGCGAGCGACCCGACGACGTGCTGATCTCGTGAACGACGCGGGTCGTCTCGACCCAGTTCTCGCCGAAGACGGATCCCGATCCCGGATGAGTTCACACGGCGATAGGGACGTCCCCGAACGTATCTGAGAACGTATGGATACCCGTAGATATCGTTCACAATACCTTTATACGGGCTGTACGTTTCGAAATTCGAACCGCGCGCCGCCGTCGGACGCCTCCGTCACGTCGACACGCCAGTCGTGGCCCTGAGCGATCGCCCGGACGATGTCGAGGCCGAGACCGGTGCCGGTCGAGTTCGACGAGTACCCGGGCTCGAAGACGCTCTCGCGTTCCTCGAGGGGGATGCCCGGGCCATCGTCGGCGACGAAAAATCCGGCCTCGTCGTCGAGAGCGTCGACGGTGACCGTGACGTCGTTCCCGGCGTGTTCACGAGCGTTCCGGAAGAGATTCTCGAACAGTTGCTGGAGCCGGGCTTCGTCGGCCATGATGGTTGTGTCAGTGTCCACACTGAGTCTCATCTCGCCCTCGTCGACGGTGGTCCACGCCTGGTTGGCGGTCGAATCGAGGTGGACCCGGCGAAGGTCGTCGACAGATTTGCCCTCACGGGCGAGCGTGAGAAGGTCGCTGACCAGGTTCTCGATCCGATCGAGTGCGTTGGCGACTTTCTCCAGATGCTGTTCGTCGCCGGGAGCGTCCACGAGTTCGAGATACCCGCTCGCGACGTTCAGCGGGTTCCGGAGGTCGTGGCTGACGACGCTCGCAAACTGTTCGAGCCGGTCGTTCTTCTTCGAAAGTTCGGAGACGGCTTCCTGGAGGTCCTGCTCGGTCTTCTTCAGGCTGGTCCCGTCAGTGATGATCGCAAACGCGCGTTGCGTATCGTTGTACTGGTACGGGATCAGCCGGAGACGGTAGTACCGGGTGCCGTCAGGCGACGAGATGGAGAACTCGTTCGTGACTGGGGTCCCTGCCTCGACGGCACTGTGGAGATCCTCGTCGACGTCGTCGAGATTGACGACAGATCTGAACTGCTGTCCCTCGTAGTCACCATCGGTCGGGAAACTATTCCGAAACTCGTCGTTGACGGTAACGATGGAAAACGCGTTCTCACAGATGGACAGATCTGCGACTGCGACTGGTGCCTTCGCAAACAGGGACTTCCACCGGCGTCGATCGCGGTCAGAGACCGCCAGGGCCCGCCTGGTCTGACTGATCTTCGTGCCGGCAAACCCGCCCCCTACTGCACCTCCGATAGCCGCTCGTGCTACTGCGACGGTCGAATCAGTGGTATCGCCTACGATCCACAGCCCCAGCGCAGCGCCTCCGAGCGCCCCGCCAGCGCTCCACACCGCCACTGTCGTCCAGTCAACCCGATCGACGTCACGGTGTAGATATCCAGCCATCAACAGGGGCGGACTACCGAGCATGACCACGATCAGTGCTTGCAGTGGTGAAGCGGCCACATCCCATCGAACCAGCCACTGGCCCCCGATTGCGAGTTCAGTTAACGGGGCGTTTGCTGCTCCGATCATGTATAGCGCGAGAGAAAGGCCCATTCCGGAGTCTGTCTGTGATTCTTCCCGCAGCTATTGTTAGAGTTTCGCGGAAATTCTCTGGATTGATAACCGCTCTATTCCCCCCTGATATATTCTCATACCTATGATTGTTGGGTAACTGTCAATAAACAGTCGACGGAGAGGTCTCGCGTCGTCCATCGCGTTGAGTGTGGCGTGAGTCGTGGTAGACGGCGACGGCTTCGAGCCACGATTCGGCTGTCTCGGGCGTGACATGGCTAAAACTATTCGCGATCGATGGTTTTCTGTGGTCTCCCTCACAAAAAATACGTTCGACAGCGTTCCGATACCCACGTGAGAGCACCCGGGATCGGTACCCATCCTCGGCGAAAACTGGGCCGAGACGACCCGCGTCGTTCACGAGAACCACCGGGTCGTTTCGTTCGTCGTCGGAAGCAGGCTGGCGTGGAGGATTTCGTTCGTGCGTGGATCGACCGCGCCGTACAGCCAGTATTCGTTGCCGTGCAGGTAGATCGTCTGAATTCTGGACCAGATCGACTGAGAGTTTGTTGAACGCGAAGCGACACCGCAGCTGCTAACGAAGCTCAGTATTCAGCTGCATCACGCTTTACTATCACTTTCGGATGTTGTTTCTACTATCGATATATTTGGTATCGATCGTGCTCGATCCACGGTTCACAACTGGGATAACAGGGTCGATAAACAGCCCGAACCCGACCGGTCACCAGAGGCAGGTTGCGGTCGATAAAACCGTGGTCTGGATCGATGGTGAAAAGCACTGACTGACCGCCGCGGCCGGACCCGACTCGAACGGATTACTCCATACGAAGCTCGAACCGACCAGAACGAACGCTCTCGCGGTGCTGTTTTTCGGAGAACTCAAACAAAATCACGACGTCGACCACTCTGTCTTCCTAGTCGATGACGCCACCCCGCTCGAAGAGGTTTGGCGACGACACGGTCTCGTTTTCAGAGACGAACGTCACGGCGATCACAACAGCGCCGAACGTATAGTTCATGCGGTAGAAAAACGAACCAGCTGTTTCTCGGACTGTTTCAGTCACGTCGATCCAGCAACCGCCGACGACTGGCTCAACTCTTTCGCCTTCGCATGGAACCAGCATATCTGAACACTACCGGTCATCCAGTCAGCTCGAGAACAACCGCCGGTTGCCCCAGCGTGTCGCGCTACCAGCAGAGAGACCCGTACCGATAGCGACTGTCGAACCCGACTACGTCCGGGCGTGCGACACGCTCCCGATCGACAGATCACCACAAAATTGAAGCCAGAGAGTCTATCACGGTTGAAAATGGCGAAACAGACTTATGCGGATCGAGTACCTACCGAGGACGTAATGAGCGTGCCCGCGATAGACACCGAGAGCGCACCGCCCCCCGACGACGGCCCCGCCAAAGCGACGCTGTACTGCCCGTCGTGTGGCCACGAGAACCCCGCGACCGGCGACTGGCTGGTCCGCGAGCGCGACGACCGAACGGTCTACGTCTGTCCGGCCTGTGGCGAAACGATCGCGTCCCGCTGACTCCGGCCGACGACCGCTGATTTTCGTCGACGACCGCCGACGCTGTGAAGTGGACCCGAGGAGCCCACGACCGGTAGGTTCTACAGAGCCGCCGCGCAACTGCCGGCAATGGACTCCAGAGCGGCGTGGCTCGTACTATTCGTCGCCGGATTGTTCGAAACGGCCTGGGCGGTCGGTCTCGAATACTCCGACGGCCTGTCCAGGCCCGTCCCCACGGCAGCGACGGCCGTCGCGCTCGTCGTCAGCATGGTGTTGCTCGCGAAGGCCGTCGAGACGCTCCCGGTCGGAACTGCCTACGCCGTCTGGACCGGTATCGGAGCGGTGGCGACCGCCGTACTCGGGATATACCTCTTCGACGAACCCGCGACGCCGGGGCGGCTGTTTTTCATCCTCGTCATCGTCGTCGGGATCGCCGGCCTGCAGACGGTCTCGACCGGGTAAACTCGGTGGCCGCGTCATCGACTCAGTCGCGCGGAGTTGTGTTCAGTCTGAACCGGGTCGAAGCGTCTACGACTGTTCACTGTGTGTGCGTACTGAGCGGTTGTTGCAGGCCGATCCACGGCTGAAGAAAGTCGCTTCGGAGACAACACCGCACTCGTCGGTATGCGATGAAAGCCCCGGGTCGCTGGCGGTCGCTGAGTGGGATATTCTCGCTCGGACAGCCGCACCGCACAGCACTCGCGAGAATAGAGCCCGCTCAGGCGACCACGGGCCTTCGGCCCGCCAGCGCCCCTCGCCCTTTCAGTCCGCCAGGAGAATTTATGCTTCACAGGCCGTCTCGACGGTGAATGGTCGGTAGCTGGCCTTACAAAACGTCTCCCTGGCGGACTGGAAGGGCGAGGCGGGGTGCGGTGAACGCAGTGAGCGGAGTCGCTGAGCGGGCTCTATCCGCGCGGGCTGTGCTGAGAGCGCGGATATCCCGCTCAGCGACCGCGAGCTGCGAGGCGCTACGCGCCTCTAACGCGAGCGGGGAGCAAAGCGACCCGCGAGCCCGCCGAGGGCTTCCATCTCACGATCCTGAGTGCGGTCACCACGATCCTGATTGCGGTCGCGGGAGCCGTACTCTCTCGAATTGCTACCTCTACACCCTGTACAGAACATTCGAGGACGTGCCACTCACGCCCTTCTCGTCACGCCAGGTTGAAGAGAAAGCCGATCACGCCGACGACGAACGTGAGGGCGAGGGCCTTGCCGGCGTCCATGCCCTGACTCTCGGCGAGGCCGAGCCCCTGAATCGCGGCCTTCCAGCACGTCCCGACGAGGCTCACGAGCAGGAGTAGCGGGGAACTGAACGAGGCCGCCCGCTGGAAGAACTCCGCGGCGGCCTGCGGGTCCGAGGGCGTCTGTCCGGCGAGATTGAGCAGTGCGATGGCCGTCAATGGGACGGTGACGAGTCCGACGATCTCCGCCTCCCCGACGACGGCTGCGGTCGTTCCGAACCCGCGGTCGCCGTCGGCGAACCACACGAACACGTGGAAGATGGCGGCGAGCAGGAGCCAGCCGACGAAGACGGCGAGGAAGACGCCGAGGATGGCGCCGGTCACTATCGACTGTGCCCGGGTACGCTCCCCGGGCGAGACGGCGACCTGTGCGATGACGCGCTGCATGAACAGCCAGAGGACGACGGCGATCGCGAGCGCTTCGACGAAGACGATGCCGGCGGCACGCGCCAGGGAGGGATGGTCGTGCCTGCGGAAGTACTCTCGGGGGGCGACGAGCGGGGTACTGGGCACGTCCGGTGTGGACACGCCCGCCGGAATAAGCCTTCTCACGGTCGCGGGTCTCCCCCGGACTGGCCCGCCTCGCAACCGGTCGTTTAAGCCCCTCGCCGCGCTATCCGGGCGTATGTCAGCGCCGGACCTGGACCCGGAGCAACTCGACCGCTACTCCCGGCACATCATCATGGACGAGATCGGGCCGGCGGGCCAGGCCGCCATGCTCGACGCCTCGGTTCTGGTCGTCGGCGCCGGCGGACTCGGCTCGCCCGTCCTCCAGTACCTCGCGGCGGCGGGGGTCGGTCACCTGGGGATCGCCGACGACGACGCCGTCGAGCGCTCGAACCTCCAGCGCCAGGTCGTCCACGGCGACGCCGACGTCGGCCGTCCCAAGGTCGACAGCGCCCGCGACTTCGTCACCGCGCTCAACCCCGACGTGGACGTGAGGACCCACGAACTGCGCATCTCGGCCGACACCGTGACCGACCTCGTGGCCGAGTACGACGTCGTCGTCGACGCCTCGGACAACTTCCCGACGCGCTTCCTGCTCAACGACGCCTGCGCGCTCGCCGACCTGCCACTCTCTCACGGCGCGGTCTATCGGTTCGAGGGCCAGGTCAGCACGTTCACCGGCGGCGAGCCCTGCTACCGGTGTCTCTTCCCCGAGGCGCCGCCCGACGGCTCGGTCCCCGACTGTGCGACGACGGGCGTACTCGGCGTACTCCCCGGGACTGTCGGCGCGATCCAGGCCACCGAGGTGGTCAAACTCCTCACGGGCGTCGGCGAGACCCTGGAGGGTCGCCTGCTCGCCTACGACGCCGCGGACCTCTCGTTCGACGAGGTGACCGTCAGACCCAACCCCTCGTGTCCGGTCTGTGGCGAGGACCCGGCGGTCACGTCAGTCCGGGACGTCGAGTACGGCGACCGCTGTGCGGTCGGTGACTGAGAACGCTGGGTGACGCCGGTAACCTCGGGAACAGCACCCGGGGGAGGGCCAGCCGGCGGGTGTCAGGACCCGAAGCCGGTCTTCCCGAGGAGTGCGACCGCGAGGCTCCCGCCGACCGCGGGGACGAGGACGACGAGCGAGCTGAGCTGGTGGCCGAGGTTCCAGGCGAGGACGTAGCCGTGGGCGAGCGCGACGACCCAGCCGACGAACCCCAGCACGACGGCACGGAACGGACCCGAGTACTCCGACCGTCGGCGGCTGATAGCGACGGCCGCCAGCCCGATGGCGGGGGCGAGCCAGACGCCGACGGACTTCGCGACGAACTGGTCGGCGCCGCCGCCCGAGAAGTGGACGGCCATCTCGACGGGGAGGGCAGGGTAGGCGAACAATCCGGCGACGAGGCTCCCGACGAGCGGGACGACGGCGAGCAGGTCGGCCCCGTCGAGGTCGATCGAGCCGAGCGAGACGCGCGTTCGAAGGAGGGTATTGATCGCTGACATCGTTCGGTCGGAGATACGCAGGGCGGGCCTGTAAGCCCCCGTCGCCGGTCTCAGCGCGTGAGACGCGTGTGATTTTTATATCCGCCGGGGGCACGTACCGGCATCGTGGATGGGGCGGAGGACCTCGACGCCATCGCGCAGTTGCTCGAGGACGACTGCGTCCAGCGGATACTCACGGCGACCCTGGAAGAACCCATGTCTGCGTCCGAACTGACCGACCTCTGTGAGGCCTCGCGCGCGACGGTGTATCGACGGCTCGACGACCTGAGCGAGCGCGGGCTCGTGGCCGAGCGGACCCGACCCGACGCCGACGGCCACCACCGGACGGTCTACCGGGCGGCGCTGGACCGCGTCGTCGTCGACCTCACCGACGACGGGTTCGAGGTGAGCGTCTCGACGCGCCAGTCCGCCGCCGACCGCTTTACCGACTTCGTGGAGGGACTGTGATGGTGGCGGCGTGGCTCTCGGCGCTCGACGGACTCGTCACGTTGCAACTCGGCGAGCTCTCGACCGCCGACCTGGTCCTGCTGGCGTCGGATTACGTCACGATCGGGCTCGCGCTCGTCATCGCCTACGTCGCCTTCCGGGGCTACGACCGCAACGACAGCCGTCCCATGCTGTTCGTCGCGCTGGGGTTCGTCCTCGCCTTCGGCGGCCCCGGCCTCGTCTTCATCCTCTCGCTCGTCGCGCCGATCCCGGAACTGGTCGTCGGCGGCGTCACGCAGGCCGTCGAGATCATCGGCATGCTCACCATCCTCTACGGGTTCAGGGCACCCGCGGACTGATGGAGACGAGCAGTTTGCACGACAGCGGGGGTTTCGTGCCGGTGACCGAAACCCCGGAGGGATCACGTGTCGACCGTACGGGTTCGACGTTATTTGATGCAGTCCACAGGGCGTCAACGATAGCCGAGTCCTTCGAGTCGTTCGAGGGGTTCCGTCTCGTCAGAAACTGGGTCGGACTGTGTCGGTTTTTCCGAGACGATTTCCCGTCGTTCGTGTGATTCGACAGCCAGCCACGGGACCTTTACCAGTTTGGTGGTGTGGACACCAGGTGGATGTCCGTATTCTCGCTTCGGGAACGGCCAGGCGAACTCCCCGACCAGGTTTCCGTGGTCAGACGTTACTACCGTTTTACCGTCCAGTTCGTCACAGAGCCTCTCGACGGGATCGAGAACGATATCCAGGTTCTCCCGATATGCCTCCCACACGAGATCGCGGGAGAGTGTCCCATCTTCCAGTTTTTCCCATACCTGCTTTTCCGACGCGTCAGACTTGTTCGGGAGGTTGTCCCTGGGGGTCATCCCCTTTTCGTCAATTTCGCTGCCTTTTTCGCCAAGAAATGGGTGGTGGGGCTGTACAAAATGTCCGATTATTCGCTTGTTCGGATATGCAGACGCCGCTTCGAATAGATGCCCTGCGAGATGTTCGGGCGGAACTGTATTTAACTCGCCGTCCCAGGCTCCGTCCCATACATCGATAACGTCGTAGAAAACGTCGTTGAGGTCCACACTATACAGATAATCGGAATGTGGTACGGGATTTGCAGTCACGTATACCGTCTCGTGATACTCCGTGTCCAGGAAATTGGCCTCAAAATACTCGAAGGTAGTTGACCCCTGGGAGACACGCGATTCGAGCCTTCCCGATATCGTGTTTTGCTGTTCGAACATGTCGTAACGGCAGGCATCGATGATGAGGAGATTGTCCCAGTCTTCATCCATGATCTCACACCCTCCCGGTGGAAAGTGGGCGAAGTACCGATCCATCAGTTCGTCCAGCAACACTGGATACGCCGTCGACACCCACCAATTAGGACGATAGAAATTTTGGAGCAGACGTTTCGCTTTACCCATGGCAAGGATCTTGCTTGAGATCACATAAGTGAGTAGATGTAGCTTACTCGTTCGGAGATTCACCGCCTTTGTACGCGCCACTCGGTCCGACATATCGGGCCCCACTCGAGGACCTGACAGCTCTGGTCGTTGCTCGTCCCACGAGCAACCGTCGCGGTCGTCCTAGTCGTGGTCGCTGACGTGATTTCCGGTCCGATATCAGTCCGCGTAACTCGACAGATGGCCGACGATATCGTCCAGAATGACGGATTTGTCTTCTGTCCGCGTCAGCCGCCCGCAGCTGTGGTCACCGACAGACGTCCCGACGACCCCGCGCTCGGGCCGAACTGTTTTCCCGGCGAGCACCCTCTTTCACCCGATGAACTGGCACAACGAACCGGCGACCTGGAGCGAGGACGGCGACCAACTCACCGTCAGCGTCGAGGGCGAAACGGATTACTGGCGTCACACCCGCCACGGCTTCGTCGCCGACGACGCCCACGCCTACCTCCGCCCGACTGCGGGAGATTTCACCGCGACGGTCGCGTTCGCCGCCGATTACGGGACCCAGTACGACCAGGCGGGCCTGCTGGTCCGGGAAGACGCCGAGACCTGGCTGAAGTGTGGCGTCGAGTACGTCGACGGTGCCGAGACGGCGAGCGCGGTCGTCACCCGCGAGTACTCCGACTGGTCGGTCGCGCCGCTCGACGACGCACCGTTCGACGACGCCGAGACTGTCCGGGCCCGGGTCGAACGGATCGACAAGGCCGTCGAGGTATCCGTCTCGACCGACGGCGAGGACTTCCGAATGATCCGGCAGGCGTACCTGAGCGAGGCCGACGAACTTCAGGTGGGGCCGATGGCCGCCGCGCCACAGGGGGACGGGTTCGAGGTGACCTTCGAGGGCTTCGCAGTCGAGGCGGAATAGGGGCCGAACCGCTGTCAGGTGGGGCCTTCGCCGCCATCCGATCGCTTTTTTCGGGTGCGCTCTACCTCCCGGCCATGACGACCGACATCGCTATCGCCGGGATCGGCGCCGTCGCCGAGGCACACGCCATGTCTCTCGCGGACATCGAGGGCGCGACGCTCGTCGCCGGCTCCTGTCGGACCGAGTCGCGTGGCCGCGAGTTCGCCGACGAGTTCGACTGCACCTGGTACGGCGACACTGCCGAGATGCTCGACGCCGAGTCGCCGGACGTCCTCCACGTCTGTACGCCCAGCGGCGCCCACCTCCAACCCACGCTGGCGGCCGCCGAGCGCGGCGTCGACGTCCTCTGTGAGAAACCTCTGGAGATCACTACCGAGCGTATCGACGAGATGGTCGCTGCCGCCGACGAGGCGGGCATCCGACTGGGGGGGATCTTCAACCAGCGGTTCAACCCCGTGGTCCGCCAGCTTCACGCGGCCGCGAGCGATGAACGCTTCGACGACCTGGCAGTCGCGAACGCCTACGTCCCGTGGTGGCGCGAGGACGACTACTACGACGGCGCCTGGCAGGGCACCGAGGAACTCGACGGGGGTGGCGCGCTGATGAACCAGTCCATCCACGGCATCGACGCCGTCCAGTGGCTCGCGGGGGCGGCCGGTGCGGACGGTGTAGCCGGTGGCGCCGATGCAGCCGGTGCGGACGGTGTAGCCGGTGGCGCCGGTGCGGGCGACAGTGGCGGGGACAACCCCGTCGAGGAGGTCTTCGCCTACACCGACACCCGCGCTCACGAGGACGACATCGTCGAGGTCGAGGACACGGCCGTGGCCGTCCTGCGCTATCGCGACGGAACCCTGGGACAGATACTGGGCGCGACGTCGATGTATCCGGGCTCGCTCAAGCGAGTCCAGCTCGCGGGGCGGGGCGGCACCGCCGAGATCCTGGAGGACGAACTCGTCACCTGGCAGTTCCGGGAGGAGCGCGACGACGACGCCGCGGTCCGCGAGCGCTTCGGCGAGACGGAGTCGGGCGGCGGCGCGGCCGACCCGATGTCCATCGACTACGCGAACCACCGGCGCAACATCGAGGCGTTCCTCGACGCCCGTGCCAGCGGTGAGGACTACCTCCTCGACGCGAGCGAGGCTCGCAAGGCTGTCGAGATCATCGAGGCGATCTACGAATCGGCCGAACGCGGCGTGCCTGTGCGTCTCGACTAGCTGCCTCTGGATCCGAATCCACCACTTCCGATCGTTCTTTCAATCTGTCCCCGGGGACGTCGAATTATCACTGGATAGTGTGTGGTGGCAAGCCTTAATATCCCTTGTACACATAATATTCTATTATGCACGAGTGCTCCCGGTGTGGGCAGCGGATGAGCCACAACGACGAGACAACCAAGCTCACAGAGTGGGTGTGCCCCCGCTGTCACAACACGCGGATCGTCAAAAAAGAGGGGTACCGCGTGACTGCCGCCACCGACACCGCCGCTGCCGCACCCGCCGACGACGACTGACCCCCTGGAGTCGTCACGGGCCGCTAATTTCTCCCGGATAGCGGGCACCGGATCGAAGTATCTGGCCTGAACGCCGAAACGTCGAGAGTGACGCCGAAACGTCGAGAGTGACGCCGAAACGTCGAGAGTGACGCCGAAACGTCGAGAGTGACGCCGAAACGTCGAGAGTGACGCCGAAACGTCGAGAGTGACGCCGAAACGTCGAGAGTGACGCCGAAACGTCGAGAGTGACGCCGAAACGTCGAGA